>JAESFL010000156.1_pt1 | contig 62733 bp, 68 predicted proteins | sample 9269401 | NCBI WGS metagenome assembly JAESFL01 (sample SAMN14506025, study PRJNA617098) | algae metagenome | isolation source: Gloeocapsa sp. UFS-A4-WI-NPMV-4B04 and co-occurring heterotrophs from desert... | place: USA: Utah | collected 2006-10-01 | reverse complement strand
ACCTGCTGCACAACTTCTTCCTGGAGAGTGGCGCGCGCACCCACAAAGCACGCGTGTACGAGATGACCTCGAACGAGACCGCCCGCACGATGATCGGCTACCTGCTGGTGCGGGGCGGGGTGCACCAAGCTGCCTATGGTCTGGCTTTGGAGAAGCTCACCGGCGTGAACATGACCAAGATGCTGCCGATCCCGAACATCGACAATGAGAAGTTCGAGCATACCCGCCCCTGGCAGGCGAAGGGCGAGCACGCGAGGCTCTACACCTTCAGCCCCGAGGACTATAAAAACCTTGGCAGCATCTGGAATGGCACGGCGCATTGGGCGGATGGAGCGCCGCTGGAGGTGATCCAAGGCGCTCCGGTGGGTGGAGACGCGCCCGAGGGCACGCCCAATCAGGCCGGCTTCTCGCCTGACTACGAGCCAGAAGAAATCTTCGAGATCGCCAAGCGCCTCATGAGGAACATGTAGGGCAATGCAGCTTCCGCGTAAGCCTTACAGGCCCGGTGGTGTTTACAGTCCCACCGGGCCTGCTGCTTGCTCCAATGCTGAAGTGCAGACCAAGCGGGGGTCTGATGGTCACGTGGCTCGAAACTGAACTCCCGATCCTGCTTGCCACCTACGGCTATGGCGCTGTTGCTGTTCTGATTGCCCTGGAGAGCCTTGGCCTTCCAGTGCCCGGTGCAACCGTGCTTGTCGCAGCCTCGCTCTATGCGGGAGCTACGGATGGCTTGGACATCGCAGGTGTGATCCTTGCTGCCGGGGGAGGAGCTTTGGTGGGCGACAATCTTGCTTACTGGTTAGGTCGAACGGCTGGTTACGGGCTGCTGGTACGGTTTGGCGGCTATCTCAATCTCACCGAGCGGCGGGTGAAGCTCGGGCGGCATGCGTTTCAGCGATACGGCAGTTGGGTGGTGGTTTTAGGACGCTTTGTTCCGGTGTTGCGCGTGCTCGTGACTCTGCTGGCGGGCATCAACGGCATGGGGTGGACACGCTTTCTGCTCTTCAACACCACGGGTGTGATCGCCTGGGCTGGCGTGTTTGGCCTGGGAGCTTACGCACTTGGAGCACAAGCTCATCGGCTTGTGGAGCCAGTAGGTGCTGTGGCCCTGGTTGCGGGCGTCACGGGCATTCTCGGCGTGATTGCGTTCCTCGTTCGCCAACAGCGGCAGTTGCTGGCTGAGGCTGACGCTGACGACCGGGCGCTGCAAAGAAGCAGCGGCGACATTCATGCTCCCAGTAGGACGAACAGATCGACTCGGCCCGAGGGCACTTAGCCGGTCATTGGTGCTGATCCACCTGCCGCGAGGCAACGTAAGCCCCACCGAGGCAAGGAGCGTCGGAGGTGTGGGTGGGTCGTCCATCACAGAGACAAGCGGAGCCATTGTCAACGGCAGCCGGTCTGGAGGTCAGAGCCGACCCTAACAGCGGGCTGCTTCCAGGTGGTAGTACACGAACGACCTTAGGTCTGCCTACCGAGCGCGGGCATCTGGCTAACGACACTCTCATCAGGGGTGTGCTGGCCGTGTACGACCGGCTCAAGCAAGAGCCTATGCCCGATCAGCTTTTGACCTTTGCGCGGCAACTCAGGTGAAGACGAACCATGATGAACAGGCAAGACGCTCACCATGCTGTTCTCGCGGCGCTGCCGAACCTTCGAGCCTTCGCGATCTCGCTCACCGGGAACGCAGATCGCGCCGATGATCTCGTGCAGGAGGCAATTACCCGAGGGTTGGCGAACCTCGACAAGTTCGAGCCCGGCACCAGCATGCGAGCGTGGCTTTTCACCATCCTGCGCAATCAGTTCCACACCAGCTACCGCAAGAAGCGCCGCGAGATCGAGGACCCTGATGGAGCCATGGCAAGCATGCTCGTGAGCCTGCCGGAGCAGCCTGGGCATCTCGATCTCGCCGACCTGCAAGCGGCTCTCGCCAAGCTGACCGTGCACCACCGCGAGGTGTTGCTGCTGATTGGAGCGGAAGGCATGAGCTACGAGGAAACAGCCAAGATCGTGGGTGCGAATGTTGGCACGGTGAAGAGCCGCATGAACCGCGCTCGGGCATGTCTGGCCAAGCTCCTGCACATCGAGAGTGAGGACGATCTCGGGTCAGATCGCACGATCAGGGCGGCGCTCACGGTCGAGGGCACCCGACCGCGAGGCTCCCCGCAGGCGGCATAGGTCACGCGGGAGCGGCCCGAACCAGGGACAACGGCACGCGCGAACGTGCTGCACCAAGAGAAAACGATCATGAGCTTGGGTGTCGTGGAGCCGGGGACCCCGTGGGGTCACGGCAGAGCGAAGTCCCCCTGTGCCTCAGTTTCCCCAGCTATCTTGATCGAGAGCGGAACTGTAACGCGCGAAGCGCGTTGATCGGTCATCTTCGGCTCACCTCAGTCCCCCATAGCGTGAGCCGGATACGTGAAGCCTCTCCCGGCCAAACCCTGGAGGGGTTTTTCTTTGCCCTGCCGCAGCGGCGATGAGCGCGCCCAAAGGAATGTGCCGATCATGAGCCTGTTCATCCGAGGTGCTTGCTATGCACTCCCCTATACCTTCCTTGCTTGGGTGCTCCTCACCAAGGCCCCGCAGGTGTTCGGGTTAGGGTAGGCGCAAGCCCAATGGAACAGGTTCGCGCGAGAGGCGGTCTGGAGCAGCGAAGGTACCCTCATGCGCCATCGACGACCACAATCAGACCCAAGCCGATGATGCCTACGGCTACAGTCACGGCAACAAAGACCCACATGCGCCAGCCCTCGACGGGGTAGTGGCCGATCATATCAACTCCCCCGTCTCAGCACAGGAAAAGACCCGGCGTCGGTGACACCGGGCCTTGAAAGGTCCCATCAGCCTTGAGTGGGAACCATGGACAGAGGACCAAGCCCGGACCTCGTCCACAGAGCCAACGTCACACCATCACGCCTGTTCCTGCATTAGAGCGGTTGGCCTCGATGGCAGCACATCCCGGTTGATCGACGGGGCCTCCGAAGGAGCTTCTGGTCAGCGACGTTCTATCACGACCTCTGAGCGACCAGGGCAGCGCCGCCGCTCGCTCTCGATGATGTCACCGCGATAGTTCACGCGCCGGGTGATCGTAGTCCGGCAGGGTAGACCCTCGAACCGCACCTCACGCGTGCGCGCCGGGAGTGTCCGCACGAAGTAGCCAGGAGCCCCAAAGGAGATCACGGGGCCGCGATAGTCTCCGCGCCGGTCATCGTCACGATCACGGTCCTGCCGACCCCACTCGCGGCCATTCCGGTCACCTCGCCGGAAGTCGCGATCCTCGGTGACATCGCGGTCTCGGCGCTGGGCACGCTCAAAGCGTCGGTCATCACCGTCATCACGGAAACCCCGACCACCCCGATCCCAATCGCGCGGGGCGCGGTCCTGACGCTCAATACGGTCGGTATCGTCCGGCACGCGGAACTGACCTCCAGGTCCGATCTGTGCAAGGGCGCTGGTGGTCCCCAGCGCAAGTGCAGCTATCGTCAAAGCTAAGCGCATTCTCAACTCCAATCATAAACCATACGTGGATTGTCTGTGGTCTCACCAGTCTCGCATCATGCGGCGGTTCATCCGCCGCTCCCAGCGATCACCAATCGAGCCTGTGACTTCGATGTCGTCGCGAATGGTGCTGCGCACGATCACGCGTTCACGGCGGGGATCACGGAAGGTCACACGGGTGCTGTAGGCAGGCTGGCTCACGATACGAACGCGGGGCTGCTCATACACCACACGCTGCCGAACAACCGGAGCCGTGCGGTAGACGACCTGTCGCGGTCGAACGACCGGAGCCTGTCGGTAAACCACACGGGTGCGGCGAACGACCGGAGCCTGTCTGTAGACGACCCGCTGACGGATCACGGGCGCGGAGCGATAGACGATCCGCTCTCGAATGATGGGGGAGCGCCGGACGATCACCTCTTCGCGGATCACAGGCGCATGGCGCACCACGATGCGTTCGCGGAGCACTCGCCTGGAGGAACCCCAGCCATCATCATCGTAGAACCGTTGAGCTTGAGCGGTACCGGCACTTCCCAGAACAAGAAGGCCAGCGCCAGCAAGCAGTGTCAGCTTCTTCATAGTCACGTCTCCGCTCGCTTCTTCAGATGTCGGCATGGTTAACTATGATCTTGCTCCAGAGTTTCGGCACTTCAGATCTATTTTCTACTCCTTTTGTGTTCATCTGGGGTTCATGTGTTGCTCTGTTACTGATGAGTTCATTGGATCGCCACCTTGCCGGGCAACTGGCACACCTCCTCAGGCGTCTGGCGATCTTGTCCATGGCCGCTTCGAGCGAAGGCTGAACGGCATCGATCTTGGAGAGGTCCACCTGTCTCTGGATAAACAGTGGTGATGACGAACTCGGTCTCAGTGGCGCGGGTAATCTGTCCCACTTTCCGCACAAGGCGATGCGCGAGGGTCCAGACCTCTCAGGAGGCGGGTACAGGTGTCACGATCACGTCCACAGGGGGCTCCTCACGCTCCAGCCTACCATCACGATCATCCGGGCAGGATGCTGATGCCCCCAGTGCGCTGAGCGATGGCGTACATAGCAGCGGCCTGAGAGCCATACCCGCCTTTGACATTATCCATCCGCAAGCCCGCCTTGGGGATCAGCACAAAGAGGCTTCTGATCTCGCGAAGCTCGCCCAGACACCCCCGCGCCCTGGATCACCCAAGCAGGCTGACTAACCGGGATGAGAAACCTGTCCGAGGCTCAACCGCTCCGCACGTCGGTTCTGAGATGAAAGCCGATGAACTGGAGATGACCATAGAGTCCTCAATCATGGGCTTGCTACTCAATCACCTCGTCAGCCTGCGCGAGGAGAGTGGCTGGAATGTCAATGCCAAGGGCCTTGGCAGTCTTCAGGTTGACGGCAAGCTCGAAGGTGGTCGGGTCCTCAATGGGCAGTTCGCCAGCAGACGCACCCTGAAAGATGCGGACTACGAAGTCAGCGACGCGGCGCTGGAGAGCCGCTCGATCGACGCCATAGGCGATCAGGCAGCCTTTCCCGGCCATGTCACGCCACTCGCAGATGGCTGGCAACCCGGCCTTCAATGCGAACTCGGCCAGGACGGCAGCATCGTTGGCGAATATGCCAGAGGATGCGATCAGCAGGGCCTCTGCACCAGACGAGCGGATGGCCTCGAAGGTGACCTCATATTCCTGCATCCCAGCCGTATAGAAGCTCAGAACATCAATCCCGATCTTTCGAGCCATAGTCTGGATGGCTCGATCTGTGGGCGTGTTCAGAGACCTGTTGTGGAACAGAATTGCGATGCGTCGCTTCCCGGCGAAGGTGTCATGCAGGAAGCTCAGGCGCTTGCCGTCCAGTTCCGGGCTGAGGAGAACCATGCCTGTTATATTGCCGCCAGGACGCGCATAACTCTGCGCCCACCCTGCCGCGATAGGGTCCTCGCCCCCGTAGGACATCACGATGGGGATCGTGCTGGTTGCCGCCCGAGCCGCCCTGATGGCGCTCGGCCCAACGGCAAGGATCACATCAGGCTTCATTGCGACGAGTTCAACTGCAAGCGCGGGAAGACGCTCAAACACCTCGTCGGCTGAGGAGACCTGAAAGGCAAGGTTGCGGCCCTCCACGAAGCCATGTTTTGCCAGTTCGGGCAGGTTAAACTGGCGAATGGCGCGTGCGCCAAATTGATTGTTGGTGAGCACGCCAAGACGCCAAACCTTCTCCGGTGTCCGGGCGAGGAGAGGAGTGGCAAGCAGCGGGAGGACAAGTGCCGTGAGCAGGAGGTCTCGGCGTCTCATGGGCCACCTCACAGGTGCTCGCGCCTCACGGCTTGACGAACTCAACTCCACGCCCCGCAGCATTGTCCTTGAAGGTAGACGAACGCTGATGACCACGCGCAGTAGGTGCAGCGTCATTGAGAATAGGCGCGTGCTCAGAAGCTGATCTACTTGGACCGAAGTAGATAATGCACTTTATTCAACCGACATTGGCATGAACAGCTTCCATTGTCACGCGCGAACCATCGAACCTCACCTTGAGTCAGGTTGCTCGGGTCAATGTAGCAGACGCAAGATTTAGTGGCCCTCGTATCGAAAGCTTGCACTGAATTTCTTAGCTGGCCTCTATCTCGCGACAGCACTAAGGTGTGGGATCACGTAAGCGGCATAGCCGAATAGGTGCCCCATGAGGCGACGCTGCTAACGCGACATCCCATACTGTTGCTTCCACCCTCGTTTCTGCTGACTATGCAAGAAAGAAGGTGGGCGGCGATGGACGAAGTCGATCAGAAGTGGAAGCGCCAGCAGCGGGCCGCGCGGGACCAGCAACTCGATGACATCGAGAAGGCGCTCAACAATGCGTCCGACATGATCAAGAGCAGCCAGACCGAAATCCAGCGCTCCCGCGATCTGATGCAGGATCGGCGGGAGCAGGATCGGCGCGACGATCAGGCCGAAGACGAGCGCGACAAGTAACCTCCGCCTACACACTCCAGCCGATTTCTACGATCCCGATCTTGTCATCCAGGCTTCCAGTTCAGGGACCCCCTTCAACCCTGACTGCCAGCAGATCGAGTGAGATCGAGCGCTCCCGGTTCCGTCACGAGCAGTTCCGCCAGATGAGGCGCGACTGGTGGCCTACGGTCATGATTGATCCCCGTCACCCAGGTTGGGTCAGGTGCTCGCAGATGCGACCGTAGGTAAAAGCGACTTGAAGGTAGCGTGGGTGACGCACACCGTTGTGCCTTTTGGGGTCGTTGCGATCTCGACCTGAGCGTCGATCTGTTGAGCCAACGCGTTGATCAGGCTCGTGCCGAGCCCTGATTTCCTGCTGCCCGGTTTTTGCGTCGGCATGCCAGCACCGTTGTCTGAAACTGAAAGCTTCCAGTCTTCTTCATGAGCCTCATACCCGACGATCACGCGACCTTCTTCGTGATCGTCGGGGAAGGCATGCTTCAGGGAATTGATCAGAAGCTCGGTCACGATTAGCCCCAAGCTCACCGCCCGGCTGGAGGTCGTCATCCCGGCATCGGCCACAACGTCTACCGTGATACGCCGATTGTCCCCAATGATGGACGCCGCCAGCGCCTCGCAGAGCTTCGACAGGTAACGACCGACCTCAACCTGCTCGGCTTGCCCGACCGCTTGCAGGTGTTGTTGCACCGAGGCCACGGACATGACGCGGCGATGGGCATCTTCAAGATGTTGCCGGGTTTCGTCCGACTCCGCGCTTCGCGCCTTCATAAGGAGGATGCTGGCAATGATCTGGAGGGAGTTTGCAATGCGGTGGCTCATCTCCGCGAGCAGCATGTCCTTCTGCTCCAGAAGGCTTTTCAAAGCGCGTTCGGCAGTGCGGCGCTCGGTGATGTCCTCAAAGGCAAGGAGGATCATTGGAGCCCCACGGGTCTTGTCGAACACTTTGCGGGCGTTCAGCAGCATCGTGCGCCGTCCGATGCGGGGAAACTCCTGCTCGACTTCGAAGTCCTCCATCACTTCGGACGCGGGCACGATCCGGTCCAGGAGCAGTCGGAGGGCTGCGATGTTCCATTCCCCATCATCCAGGTCATAGAGCATCTGCCCTTGAGTTTCTTCCTGCTCAATCTGGAAGTTCGTGTAAAAAGATCGGCTTGCCGCGATGATACGCAGGTCTTGGTCAAGCACAAGGAAGGGTTCGCGCACCGTATCCACGACAGCGCGTGCGAGAGTGCTACTGATGTCAAGTTCATTTCGACCCATACTGAGACCATGCGCTCACCCATGTGGAATAGCAAACGCAAGCCGACTTACTTCACTCAAGCGTGTCCTTAGACCCCGAAGACCCGGCACTCATCCGTGACGGTCGTGCGCTGGTACATCCAGAATAGCGCGATGTTTCGCAAAAACCGCCCGGTCGAGGTGGGTCTCTGAGGCTAAGATGTGAAATCGTTTGTGACGCCACCCTTGGGACGGCACTTGCTCCGGTCCTCCTTCCACAGCCGCGAAGGCTCGCGATTTATCCCTGATGATGAGGGGACCTATCCGGTTGCCGCCTACAAAGCCTGGATTGCGGCCGCTGCCATCACGGCGGGCCGCATCGTCCGGGCTGTGGATCGTCATGGCCGGGCTGCCGAGCGAAATTCGACGAACGTCGTCGCTGAAATGATGATGTTCTCATCCAGGTGATCGGGTTAGCTGGCGATATATCATTGAATTAACATGGGTTTAAGAGGCGAATTACTGTCGAAATCTAATGAACAAATCCGATGACAACGACGTTTGGGGACACCTGCTGCGAAAGTGCGAGCGGGAGCGTATTGTTGGAGCATCAATGCCCCGGTTCTATTTCGAAACCCGAGAGGGAGGGGATTTCACCCCAGATGATGATGGGACGGAGTTCCCCGATCTCAGTGCGGCTGAACATGAGGCTGTTGTCGCCGTTGCCGAGATGGCGCGCGACCTGCTGCCGAAGGGCCTTACCCGCGACATCACTATCGAAGTTCATGACGAGCACCGGCAGCGTCTGCTGGCCATAACGGTCGAGATGAAGATCGACCGAGTTGATCCGTCGCCTGCACTTCCGAACACGTAGCAGTGGGCCGCACTTGCCGCCGAGGTCTACTCGGGGTGTCTATGCAGGGCAGGGTTGGCGACCTCTGGAGCGGCGGTCGGTGTCGAGGAGCCGGTGATCATGCGCCAGACACGCCATAGATCGGTGAGCGTGGACAGGCGCTACATCCGTGAGGGGGAGTTTTCGCCCGTAACCTCGCAGCCGAAACTGGTCTGTGTGTTCACCTTCCGTGACGAGCTTCGCCGACCCTGCTGACGACGATCGCCGCCCCGGACTGCGGCCCCGACCCTCCGCAATCGGCTCGTTCTGCTCGTCAGGCGTCGGTCGGTGCGCAACACGAAGATATTCAGCGGCGTCGCTGAGCCAGTTCCCGATAGAGCGCCTCGGGGGTAACGCCGATCTCCGCCGCTACGTCCTGCCACTTGCCTCGCGGCGGCAACTCACCCCCATTGAGGGCAAGCCATGCCTCCAGGCGAGCCCGCACCGTCTTGAGCGATGTGATTTCGGCTCGTGCTCGTGCCGCCTGCACCTCCAGGGCGAGGTGACGGGCGAAGGCTCGCGCGACATTCGGATCACGCTCCAAAGCGCCTTTGATCCGCTCGACCGGAACACCCCTCAGTCGGGCCGGGCCGGACGCCACCGCGTCGCAATGGTAGGTCACCGCGAAAAGGGATGCCTCAGCCAGAATGGCACCTGCCTGGGCTCGCTGGATCACCAGTTCTGCCCCGTGCGGAAGAGGGCGGACCAGCCTCATCGCCCCCGTTTCGACCCGGTAGAGCGACCGCACGGGATCGCCTGCCCGGAACAGCACCTCTCCGGCTGCAAGGCTGCGCTCCCCCGTTTCCCGGTCCCAAAGAGCCTCTATCACATCGAACATGATCGCGATCATGCGTAGAGAGCGACACTCGTGGCAATGGAGCCTCATCGAACGGAGGAACACGATGCGACCGAACCACGTCCTTGCCCTGGCGGGTCTCCTGGCCCTTGCCGAACCCGCGCACGCCCAGATGCACGGCGGGCATCAGCAAGGTGGCCATACGCACTCGGCTGGCCCCTACAGCGGCTTCGAGCAGCGCCAGATCAAAGCTCTCTCCGATCAGCAGATCGCGGACCTTCGGGCCGGACGGGGTATGGGTCTTGCGCTCGCAGCGGAGTTGAACGGCTATCCGGGACCGCTGCACGTTCTGGAGTTGGCGGACGCGCTTGCCCTCACCGAGGATCAGCCGACCCGCACCAAAGGGTTGCTTGAGGTGATGAAGGCAGAGACCATCCCACTGGGGGAGCGGATCATCCAGGCGGAAGCTGCCCTCGACCGCCACTTTGCCGAACGCCGCGTCACCCCGGAGACGCTGGCCGCAGCCACCAGCCGCATCGGCGCGCTACAAGGCGAATTGAGGGCCGCGCATCTGCGCTACCACCTGACCATGCGAGGTCTTCTGAGCCCGGATCAGGTAGCTCGCTACGACGTGGAGCGGGGGTACGGTCGGTCCCGTTGATGTTCAGCACGTCCAGGCATTCGCCCTACGGGACAACATGGAGCCGCCCTGGACAACGCTCGTCTCCACCGACTTCATCGAGGTCTTCGACATCGTCGTCGGCGACGCTTTCGCCGTCGATTGTGAAGTCTATGCAGAAGATCGGGTAACGGTGCCGCTCTGAAGGACTTTCGGCTAAACCCTGCGCCTGACCCTTTCTCCCCACCGTCAGCACCCTCGACACGACGATGTCCGCCGCCCATCCTTCGGACGATCGCGCCGACGATCACCTCCCGAGGCTTCTCCAAACCGTCGCCGCCACCGTTCCCCCACCGTTCCTCCAGACCGTCTCTTCAGCGGTTGAACGTCCGACCGTCGCATAAATTCTGCCGCTGACGTTCGGCTCGACGAGGATGTTGATACCGATCGGGTGGACGGTGGGGAGGGCCAGTGAAGCCATGATCTTCGTCTCAACCCTGTTCCAAGAACCCCCTCGATTTTGGCTTCGCTTTTCGCATCGGCGCGGAGCCGTTTACAGGTGCGGCTGGATTCACAATGCTGCCTTTAGCCCCCGGACGATAGGTGGGTACGGGCCAACGACGCTTCAGCACCCCGTGGGCGGTCTCGTGGGATAGGCCGAGCGTGACCAGGACCCGCCCACATCTCCCGCTCACAGCCGTTTCTCAAACCAGTGATGGGCATAGGGCTCGCTATTGAACGGCTCCACTTCCTGGTAGCCTTCCGCTCGGTAGAGGGTCTGAGCTTCTGTCAGAGTGCGGTTGGTCTCCAAGCGGAGCCGCGTCAAGCCAGACGCGAGCGCCTCCGTCTCCAGCCGTCGCAGCACCCGGCGTGCGATCCCGAGCCCTCTTGTGTGTGGGGCCGTCCACATCCGCTTGACCTCGCCCGTGCCCTCCACCCCCACCTTGAGAACCCCGCACCCCACAGGAGCACCGTCGAGTCGCGCGATCACAAACAGCCCCTTGGGTGGCCTCATCTCCTCAACGCTGGCTGGGTTGCTGCGGGACGGGTCGAAGCCCATGTCGAAGCGTGCGGCAAGCTCGGTGAAATACTGCTCAAGGCACCATTGGGCAGCAGCACTGTCAGGCGGCTCGACCCGCAGGTCCACCGCTCCGGCGCGAAGGAGGCGCTCGACTTCTCCCATTGCGCTCACCAGCCGCTCGCGCTGCGCCGGGTCGAGCGGCTCCAAGAAGGACCACGCCAGTTCGTTCGAGAGCGCGTCGTAGGTTGCGCGCTCGGCAATGCCCTTCGATGTCAGAACCACACGTCGGACCCGACCATCGCTCGCCTGAACGTCAGTCTCGACAAGTCCCTGAGCTTCGAGCGAGCGCAACAAACGGCTGAGGTAACCTGAATCGAGCTTGAGGCACTCGCGCAGGGCACGCACGTCGATGCCTTCAGGACCCACCTCGTGCAGCAGTCGGGCCTGCCCAAGCGGTCGGCCTCGTTGCAGGTAGCTGTCTTCGAGCGCGCCCGCGTGTTGCGTCACCACACGGTTGAAGCGGCGCACCTGTTCGATCTGCTGCTCGTCCATTCTCTGACTTTAGTCAGAAATCTGGGTTGTGCAACAGGTTGCTCGGCCCTGCATTCGGTTTCCATGCAGCACTTCAGGCTTCTGGCACTCAAGAGCTTCGACCGAGATTTGCCTCATTGAACCCTGGTCTACCTCAACTCAGGACCTGCCACCCGCTGAACTGGTGGGCCGGAGAACAACACTGTGTAGCTTGACGCTCAGCCCACGACGCAAAAAGACGCCCCAAAGAGCGGCTTTGCGGACGCCTGTCGCCTCGAAGCCTACCCGGCCTTCTTGCGTCTACCCTTTCTGGGTGCCTTCGATGCAACCGCCTCGCCTGTCTCAGCCCTCTTCGCGATATACTTGCGGCGCTGCTGGCCCAAACCCAACTGCTTGGCGAGTTCTGAGCGTTTGGCTGCGTAGTTCGGGGCCACCATCGGGTAGTCTCGGGGGAGACCATAGCGCTCGCGATACTGCTCAGGGGTCAGCCCGTGCCTTTTGAGGTGGCGTTTCAGGGACTTGTACGCCTTGCCGTCGATCAGGCTGATGATCGCATCCGGTGTCACCGACTTCTTCACAGGGACGGCAGGGGCATACCTCTCTTCCGTCTGTGTCGGGGCCGGGTTGGTCACATTCTGAAGCGCCGCATGGACGCTGGCGATCATAGCCGGGAGGTCGGCAGCAGGGAGGGAGTTGTTGCTCACGAAAGCCGAGACAATGTCGGCGGCGAGTGCGATGAGGGTGGAGTTCTCACCTGCGATAGCCACTTGGTCGGACACGGTGTTGCCCCCTCTGATTGCCGCGCCCCTTGCCGGACCGGGTCTGGACAGAGGATAGCGATCTAAATTCATCGCACCAGAGCGACACGAGTAGACCTGAACAAACAGTCAACCTTGGTACGAACCCCAGATAGTCAGGATTAGTATGCGCGCCGGGTGCCGGGGAGCTTTCCGCCGTCGCGACCCGCATCCGAGAGGTAGGCGAGAGTTCGCCGCCGAACTCGAAAAGCAGGGGCTTGCCCGCCCATAGCGGGTCTCTGTGCCTATAGTCATGCGGGAGAATACTACCCCAGATGTAACTCTACCGTCGTATCATCCACGTTGACGGCAGTTGAAGCCGCAAGCTCACACAAGAAAAGGAGCGGACCAAGACCGCTCCCAGTGGGGGTAGAACAGAGGATACGGTGGAACACTACGCCTCTTCCCCTACGGAAGCTGTCACCGAAATAGCACATCCGCTCGCCTCATCAGCCAAGCTTTTGCCTCCGTACACGCGCCACTCACCACGGGCTACAAGTGCATCCGTCATCTGGCTGTGATCGCTCGAATGATCCACGTAAGGCGGCACGCTCATGCACGCCCGTGCATGCCCGGTAACCTCGGCCATAAGTATCGCGTGGTCTCTGCCCGATCTGTCCGCCCCTTGAGGATGGACTGCCCATGTCGCGCACCTTTCTTACCTTTCTTACCCTTCTTGTTCTCACCCTCGGGCTCCCGGTCCTGGCCTTTATCGCAACTGCTGTGGCTGCGGCGGCCAACCCGGCTCTGATCGGCAACGGGCTGACGTTCTTTGTTGTCCTGAGCGCCGTCGTCGCGATGGTGTTCGAGATCACGCGCCTCGCTGACCAGGACGCTGGCGTACACTAATCGCACTCAGGCGAACCGGATCAGTTTACAGCAGCAGCCACAACCCATTCCGATGCAGTGAGACATCGTACATCCGGTTTACATCTAAGTGGCTGATTCGAAAGCAAATTAAGATTTGACCCGGGACATCATCGAGGTCGCCAAACCGCTTGGGATCGCGATCCATGACCACATCATCGTCGGCCGGGAGGGCCATGCGAGCTTCAAGGGGCTGCGGTTGATTTAGAGCGTTGTCGCTGGAAATGGTTCCGGCCGACTTGAAGGAAACGCAATAACCAAGAAAGAGAGCTCCTTCCGAGCCGAGGCTCACCTCCAGGCCGCACCGAATGCCCCTGTTACCCAAAAGGGTCGCAAGAAGTGCAGTACCCCCAACCCTCATTCAGAAAGTAGCATCGGACCCGGCTTCCCCTGGAACGGGAATTGCGTCTAGGCTGAGAAGGAGTGGTGGTCACGAAGGGAAGGCCATGGGCCGTGCTGCGTTCGATGAGATGAACGGTCTGGTCAACGGCGCGATGCCGGAGGACGTCCGGGACGCCTATCGGGGCCTGAAGCACTGGCTCGATACTACCCCACCCGACCTGTTCGACGCGAGGCGCTCCCAGGCCGAGCTCTTCTTCCGCCGGATCGGGATCACCTTCGCGGTCTACGGCGACAACGAGTCGACCGAGCGGCTCATCCCCTTCGACATCATCCCGCGCGTCCTCTCCATGCCGGAATGGGTGGGGCTGGAGCGGGGCCTCAAGCAGCGGGTCACGGCGCTCAACACCTTCTTGGCCGATGTGTACGGCGCGCAAGAATGCGTGCGGGCCGGCGTGATCCCGGAGGATCTCGTCTTCCGCAATCCGCATTACCGCCCGGAGATGATCGGCTTCGACGTACCCCATGGGGTCTATGTCCATATTGCCGGCATCGACGTGGTGCGGGTGGACGAGTCCACCTTCTACGTTCTGGAGGACAATGCCCGCACGCCCTCCGGGGTCTCCTACATGCTGGAGAACCGGGAAGTGATGATGCGGCTCTTCCCGGAACTCTTCACCCGGCACCGGGTCGCACCGGTGGAGAACTACCCCGACGCGCTGCTCGCGACCCTCCGTTCCGTGGCGCCGCGCTCGGCGAGCCGAGACCCGAGGGCGGTGCTCCTCACGCCGGGACGCTTCAACTCGGCCTTCTACGAGCACTCGTTCCTTGCCGATAAGCTCGGGGTCGAACTCGTGGAGGCCACGGACCTCTTCGTGAAGAACGACGTGGTCTACATGCGCACTACCGAGGGGCCCATGCGGGTCGACGTGATCTACCGGCGGCTCGACGACGAATTCCTCGACCCTCTCGTCTTCCGGCCGGACTCGGTGCTCGGCGTTCCGGGGCTCATGGGTGCCTACGGGGCAGGCAACGTGACCCTCGCGAATGCGGTCGGAACGGGCGTTTCCGACGACAAGGCCGTCTATTCCTACTTGCCCGACATCATCCGGTTCTTCACCGGAGAGGAGCCAATCCTCAACAACGTGCCGACGTGGCGTTGCCGCGAGAAGGAGGCGCTCTCCTTCGTGGTCGACCACCTCCCCGAACTCGTCGTCAAGGAGGTGAACGGTTCGGGCGGCTACGGCATGCTCGTCGGTCCCCACGCCACAAAGCGAGAGATCGAGGAGTTCGGCCGCAAGCTCCGGCACTCTCCGGAAGGCTTCATCGCCCAGCCGACCCTCGCGCTCTCGACCTGCCCGACCTTCGTGGCCTCGGGCGTGGCCCCCCGCCACGTGGACCTGCGCCCTTTCGTGCTCTCGGGCGCCGACGACATCCGCATTGTGCCGGGCGGGCTCACGCGGGTCGCGCTGAAGGAGGGATCTCTTGTGGTGAACTCCAGCCAGGGCGGCGGCACCAAGGACACCTGGGTGCTGGACGGGTAAGATCCCTCTCCTCGGTCGGGGAGGGCTAGGCTAGAGGGAAGCGGCAAGCTCCCTGATCGCCCGCCCTCCGCGCATTCGCTGTTTCAAACCCCTTTGCTCCGGCCTCTCGCCCCCGAGAGGAGAGAACCAGACCCGAACCCCATGCTCTCCCGTACAGCCGACAATCTCTACTGGCTCTCCCGCTACACCGAGCGTGCCGATTTCGCGGCGCGGATCCTCGATGCGACTACGCGCTTCGCGTCAATTCCGACAAGCTACGGCGGCGAGCGCAACGAATGGGAGGGCGCCGTCGCCTCGGCCGGGAATCTCGACGAGTTCAAGCGTCTCTACGACGTCGCCAACGAGGATACGGTTCGCGATTTCCTGGCTTTCAGCCCGCATAATCCCTCCTCGATCCGCGGCTGCATCGAGATGGCGCGCGAGAATGCCCGCTCGGTCCGCACGGCGCTCACGACCGAAATGTGGGATGCGATCAACTCGGCCTGGCTCGAGCTGCCGCGCCTCAACACGCGCGATATGAGCCGCGAAGAGTTCGCCCGCTTCATCGAGTGGGTGAAGGGCGTGTCCCTTGCCTTCGACGGCTCGGCCTACCGCACGATGCTGCGCAACGATGCCTTCTGGTTCACCCGGATCGGCTTGGCGATCGAGCGCGCCGACAACACGGCGCGCATCCTCGACGTGAAGTACCACATGCTGCTCCCCGCCACGGAGGGCGTCGGCGGTACCCTGGATTACTTTCAATGGACCACGATCCTTCGCGAGGTCTCGGCGGTCACGGCCTATCACTGGGTCTATCGGGAGAGCGTAAAGCCGTGGCTCGTCACGGATCTCCTGATCCTCAACCGTCAGCTCCCGCGATCGCTCGCGAATTGCTACGAGATCCTGGTGCGTCACCTCGATCTCATCGCGGATGCCTACGGGAGGCGCGGCCCCAGCCAGCGCATCGCTAGCAACACTCTCGCGCGGCTCTCCTCGACCGATATCGACGCGGTGTTCAAGCAGGGTTTGCACGAGTTCATCGAGGACTTCATTACCGAGAACAACCGCCTCGGCTCGGCGATCAGCGAACAATATCTGGTCTGAGGGAACATTCTCATGCGCGTCCCCATCGCTCAGGACATCACCTTTCCGTTTGGTCAGTTCTAATGCGCATCCGCATCGCCCATGACACCGTCTACCGATACGAGGAGCCCGCCCGCGGCCTGATCCAGATCCTCCGGCTGACGCCCCGCTCCCACGACGGCCAGCATGTTCGCCGCTGGCGCATCGAGCCGTCCGCGGACGGTCGCCTACGGCCCGACGAGGACAGTCTCGGCAACGTCCTGCACGTCTTCTCGGCCGACGGTCTCGTCGAGGAGTTGACGATCCGGGTTTTGGGCGAGGTGGAGACGAGCGAAACCCACGGCATCGTGCGGAACGCCGTCGAGCGCCTCCCCGACGCGTTCTATCTCCGGGAATCGCCCCTGGCGACGGCAGACGACGCCATCCGGACGTTCACCGCCGATGCGGTCGGCGACGTTGCGGGTGACGTCCTGGGCGCTCTGCACCGACTGCTCGCTGGCATCCATGCGGAGGTCGCCTTCGACACGAAGCCGACCCATGTGGGCACGACGGCCGCGGAGGCCTTCGAGATGCGCCGGGGCGTGTGCCAGGACCTCACCCATATCTTCATCGCCGCGGCACGCCATCTCGAGGTGCCCGCCCGCTATGTGTCGGGTTATTTCCACAGGGCCGACGGGGTGACCGAGCAGGAAGCGGGCCATGCCTGGGCCGAGGCCAAGGTGCCCGGCATCGGTTGGGTCGGCTTCGACCCCGCCAACGGTATCGCGACAAGCGAGGCGCATCTGCGGGTCGCGGTTGGCCTGGACTATCTCGGCGCGGCCCCGATTCGCGGCAGTCGCTATGGCGGCGGCGCGGAAACGCTCGATGTACACATCCAGGTCGAGAACCCGCCGGCTCCCAAGTCCCACATGATGCAGTCGCAGTCGCAGGGTGGTCAGGTCCAGGTGCAGGATTGAGCGGAGCCTCGCTGGGCTAAGCGGAACGCACACCCGCCTCGGCGCGAGAGGGGTTGGGTCGGGGTCAGGAGTCTTCGGGTGCCGGAAGCAGAGAGGCGGCTTGCCCCTGCGGCCTCCGCCCTGATAGGTCGTGCGCCGGCCCGGAACCCCGGAACGCCCGTCAAGTCCAGAGCATCCGATGACCTATTGCGCCGGCCTCCTTGTCGATCAGGGCCTCGTCATGATGGGCGACACCCGCACGAATGCGGGCCTCGACAACGTCTCGACCTTCCGCAAGCTCCATAGCCTCGTGGTTCCGGGGGAACGGGTCTTGATCCTGGCCACCGCGGGCAACCTGTCGGTCTCGCAGTCGGTCTACAGCCTGCTCGCCGAGGGCCTTGAGAACCCTGCATCCGGCGAGGTCGAGACCCTGGTCCAGGCCCCCACCCTCTTCCGCGGCGCGCAGCTGATCGGGCGGGCGATCCGGCATGTGCGCTCCATCGACGGCAAGGGCTTGGAGGATGCGAAGCTCCCCTTCGACGTGTCGTTCCTCTTGGGCGGCCAGATCAAGGGCGACCCGATGCGGCTCTTCATGGTCTATGCCGCGGGGAACTTCATCGAATGCGGGCAGGATGCGCCCTTCCTGCAGATCGGTGAGCACAAATACGGCAAGCCGATTCTGGACCGGGCCGTCACCTACAAGACCGATCTCTACGATGCACTGAAGATCGGGCTGATCTCGATGGATTCGACCATGCGTTCGAATCTGGGCGTCGGGCTTCCCATCGACATCGCGGTCGTCCGGCGGGATGCGCTGGCCCCCGAGGTGAACCACCGCATCGAAGCCGGCGAACCCTATTTCCACGATCTGCGCGAGCGGTGGTCGGCGGCGCTGCGGGCAGCGCATATCGCGATTCCGCGGCCCCCTTACGGTCCCAAAACCTGACGCCTTGGCGATGCGTGAATGGATCGGCAGGTCCGGTGTACGTGTACCCCCTTTGCGATCCTGCACCCGCCTTTCGGGCCGAGGCTGTGACGCTTCAGAGCAGGGTGTCGATCCCTGAGACGATTGCGTAGAGGAAGCCGAGGCTGAGGATGAGGCCAAAGCTCCCGATTGCGAGCCCGCCCAGCACCACGATCCCGTCGCGCTCCACGAGGCCGAGGCCAACGAGACAGACCGCGATCCCAAGAGGGATCTGGCCGATGAGGGGCGGCGCGAAGAGCAGCCCGAGGGCGAGCAAGAACAGGAGCAGACCCACGAGCCGCATGGCGAGGGCCGTGTCGAACACGCTCATCCGGGGCTTGGAGAAGCGCTCGAGGCGGCGGAAGACCGGAACCGCGCGGCCGACGGCTCGCTCGACATCGGTCCGGGCAATCGAGCGCCGCAGCAGGGTCTGCGGCAGCCAAGGAGCCGGGAACCCCACGATCATCTGAAGGGCCACGAAGGCGAGAAGCATGCCGCAGATCAAAGGAATCGGGGGCGGCATCGGAAGGCAGTTCGGGAGTCCGAGCAGCACGACGAGGAGTGCGAAGGCGCGGTCCCGCAGTGCGCCGATGATGTCGGCAACCGAGATCCGGGCATGCGGCTGCGTCGCCAGGGCGCTCAGGATCGCCGAGGTACGTGCTTTTGGCGAGGGGTCGGGGGACAAGGAGCCCGGGAGGGTTCGAGAGGTCAAGCCTGCCCCTCTAGCCCAGACCGGCCCCCAGGCCAAGCTCAATGGGCCGCGAAGCAAGCGGCCAGGGCCAGCACATTGCCCGCCAGAAGCACCGGGTTGATGAGGCCGTCATACACTGCCTTGGTGCCCGAGGCCGGAGCACCGGACAGGCTTAACCACGATTCAATGGAGCGTCAGGACGCCGTCCACTGCCTTGTATTCGCTTGGCTTGATCAGCCTCGAATGGGCGACCGTCACCGAATGGAGCGGTCCCTCGATCTCCCGTTTCCAGAAGTCGAGAAAGTTGATCAAAACCGGAAACTTCGGAGCGAGATCGTAATCCTGCCAGACATAGGTCTGAAGGAAGGCCGGGTGATCGGGCAGCCGGTAGAGAATGGTCGCGGTGGTCAGCCCGTAGCCTTCGAGCTGCCGGATGAAGTCCTTGGAAACCATGAAGCCTCCCTGACTTGGAGCGGCGGATGCTTCGGAGCCATCCGGCTTCCGCCCAGACGAATGTGACAGCTACAAGGGCTGCCCTCAAGTAGGAATGCGGTGTTTCTCCTTTAGTTCCAAAGCCTTAGCAGCACAGCATCAGGAGTGCTGACATCGATCAAGACCACCTTGACGCTTGGCTTGGCACTCTTCCCCCGAGACTGCCGAAAATTTTCGAGACTCCTCTTGAAGGCCTTTTTTGGCTTCCTTACCTCGCCGGCTGAAGCGGGGCGGTTCGCCGCTGACCGGGAGCCCTCCGCTTCGTTTTGGGTGTAATCTCGAGATCGAATGGAGGACCGAGATGAAATTCCGTCCCTTGCATGACCGTGTGGTGGTCCGCCGCGTGGATGCCGAAGAGAAGACGGCAGGCGGCATCATCATTCCCGATACCGCCAAGGAGAAGCCCCAGCAGGGCGAAGTCGTCGCGGTGGGCCCCGGCGCCCGCGATGAGAGCGGCAAGCTGCACCCCCTCGACCTGCGCGTCGGCGATCGGGTGCTGTTCGGCAAGTGGTCCGGCACTGAGGTGAAGATCGACGGCGAAGACCTCCTCATCATGAAGGAGGCCGACATCATGGGCGTTTTGGAAGCCACGGTCGCCCAGAAGAAGGCCGCCTGATCGGGGCCTTACCGAAAAACAACCCACAACGTCATGTCTCTTAAGGAGTGACAGTGATGGCAGCGAAAGACGTGAAGTTTTCCTCCGATGCCCGCGAGAAGATGCTGCGCGGCGTCGACATTCTCGCCAATGCCGTGAAGGTCACGCTCGGCCCCAAGGGCCGCAACGTGGTGATCGAGAAGAGCTTCGGGGCGCCCCGCATCACCAAGGACGGCGTCACGGTCGCTAAGGAGATCGAGCTCGCCGACAAGTTCGAGAACATGGGCGCCCAGATGGTCCGCGAGGTCGCCTCCAAAGCCAGTGATGTTGCTGGCGACGGCACCACCACCGCGACCGTGCTGGCCCAGGCCATCGTGCGCGAGGGCGCCAAGGCGGTGGCCGCCGGCATGAACCCCATGGACCTCAAGCGCGGCGTGGATCTGGCCGTCGAAGCCATTGTCGCGGATCTGAAAAAGAACGCCCGCAAGGTCACCAAGAATGACGAGATCGCCCAGGTCGGCACGATCTCGGCCAACGGCGATGCCGAAATCGGCCGCTTCCTGGCCGAGGCCATGCAGAAGGTCGGCAACGAGGGCGCGATCACCGTCGAGGAAGCGAAGTCGCTCGCCACCGAGCTCGACGTGGTCGAGGGCATGCAGTTCGACCGCGGCTATCTCTCCCCCTACTTCGTCACCAATGCCGAGAAGATGCGGGTGGAGCTCGAGGACCCCTACATCCTCATCCACGAGAAGAAGCTCTCCAACCTCCAGGAGCTGCTCCCCGTGCTCGAGGCGGTGGTCCAGAGCGGCAAGCCGCTGCTGATCATCGCCGAGGATGTAGAAGGCGAGGCGCTTGCCACGCTCGTGGTCAACAAGCTCCGCGGGGGCCTCAAGATCGCGGCCGTGAAGGCGCCGGGCTTCGGCGATCGCCGCAAGGCCATGCTGCAGGACATCGCGATCCTCACGGGCGGCACCGCGATTTCCGAAGACCTCGGGATCAAGCTCGAGAAGGTGACCCTCAACATGCTCGGCCGCGCCAAGAAGGTTGTGATCGAGAAGGAGAACACCACGGTCGTCAACGGTGCCGGCTCCAAGGCCGAGATCGACGCCCGCATCCAGCAGATCAAGGCGCAGATCGAGGAGACCACGTCGGATTACGACCGTGAGAAGCTGCAGGAGCGTCTGGCCAAGCTGGCGGGCGGGGTTGCGGTGATCCGCGTCGGCGGCTCGACCGAGGTCGAGGTGAAGGAGAAGAAGGACCGTGTGGACGATGCCATGCACGCCACGAAGGCTGCCGTCGAGGAGGGCATCCTGCCCGGTGGCGGTGTTGCGCTCCTGCGCTCCGTGAAGGCATTGGACGGTCTCAAACCCGCCAACCAGGATCAGCGCACCGGCATCGAGATCGTGCGGCGCGCCGTCCAGGCTCCTGCCCGTCAGATCGCCCTCAACGCCGGCGAGGACGGCTCGGTGATCGTCGGCAAAATCCTCGACAAAGGCGAGTATGCCTACGGCTTCAACGCTCAGGCGTCCGAATATGGCGACATGTTCAGTCTCGGGATCATCGACCCCGCGAAGGTCGTCCGCACCGCCCTGCAGGATGCGGCCTCAGTCGCCGGCCTTCTGATCACCACGGAGGCCATGGTCGCCGAACTGCCGAAGAAGGCTCCCACCACGCCGGCGGGCGCGGGCGACATGGACTTCTAGAGCGTTCTCGAGTGAGGTGGATCCGGCTCACGTGAAGAAAACGCGTCAAACCAAAGACGAGAGATGATTCCACGCAAGTGGAACAGCTCTAAGGCCTCCGGGCCGACTGAAACGAAGGCGCGGGTTCACCACCCGCGCCTTTTTCTTGACGTTCCCAAAGGAGCCGCAAGCATGGAGCCTTTCGGGTACGACGGGGATACTGGGGTGAATGCGGCGTAATGGCCGGCCCGGCGGCACCGCGACCGGCCATCGATCCGTCGCTGGGGAGGGCCCTACCCTTTCGTGCGCAGGGTGCTGCGTCCTCCGTCGACGCCGAGCACTTGGCCCGTGATCCAGGATGCTTCCTCCGAGACCAGGAAGGCCGCCGCCGCGCCGATATCCTCCGCATCGCCCAGTCTTTGAAGGGCATGCATCGCGGCGATCCCCGAGGCCATGCCCTCGTTGGCCGTGAGCGCCTTCGCGAGGGGCGTGCGGGTGAGGGACGGCGCCACCACGTTCACCCGGATCTTCGGGGCAAGCTCCGCAGCCAGCGACAGGGCGAGCCCCTCGACGGCTCCCTTCGCCATGCCGATGGAGGCATGGGAGGCAAAGCCCTGGGCGACGGCCACAGTCGAAAACAGAACGACGCCAGAAGGGCGCTCGCCGGCCTTCAAAGCCGGGAGAGCGGCCTGAACGGCTCGCGCGGCGCCCAGCGCGTTGATCCGGAAATCGGCTTCGAAATCCGCATCCGTGAGCCGCCCGAAGGGCTTGAGGTTGATGGTGCCGACCGCATAGACGAGCCCTGCCAGCGGCCCGCGCTGCGTGGCATCGGCCGTCGCCTGCGCGAAGAGCCCGGCATCGAGGACATCGCCCGCCGTGAAGGAACCGCCGAGCTCACCGGCCAGTGCCTTGAGCCGTTCTGTGTCACGCGCGACGAGGTGGAGCGTATATCCCTTCGCCTTCAGGGCGCGCGCCGTGGCGCCTCCGATCCCACCCGTCCCGCCATACACCAGAACCTGCCCCACCATGCGCTCCTCGAAGGTGCAAATCTTGTCCGCGTGAACTATCTAGAAGGGCAAGGCATCCCGTCGAGCGCGCGCGGCCTGCTGCGGCGCCAGACCGCAGACCGACGGGCACGCACTCCGCCGTGCCGCCCGACCGCATATTGTCCAGCGCGCACCCCGCTGCAGCGCGAGGTCCAAGAGAGACGCCAATGCGCTTTGCCTTCGCCGGCATCGATTTCCTCGGCGATGTTTTTCACACCCTGATCGAGAGTGGGTGGGAGCCGGTCAAACTTTTCACCCGCCCCTGCGACGGCATCTACGATTTCAACGAGGTCACGCTAGCCCGCGCGCGCGCCCTGCGGGTGCCCGTTCAATCGACCCGGATCTCTCCTGCCGATCTGGCAGCGCTGGAAAACCTCGGGTGCCAAGTCCTCGTGGTCGCGGGTTACCCGTGGCTCATCAAGGGCTGGGAGGGGATCGTTCCCTATGCGATCAACTTCCACCCCTCGCCGCTCCCGGAGGGCCGCGGCCCCTACCCGCTGTTTCAGGCGATCCTCGACGGATGGGACGAATGGGGCATGAGCGTGCACGCCCTCGCGCCCGCCTTCGACACCGGTCCCATCGTGGCGCAGGCTCCTTTCCCCCTCGCTCCCGACGAGACCCACGACACCCTTCTCGCGAAATGCCAGATCGCTGCGAAACGCTTGAGCCGGGAACTGGCCAATGACCTGCCGCGCCTGTGGTCCGAGGCGCAGCCCCAAGGTCCAGGATCATATTGGCCGCGCATCACGGAGCGGCGCCGTACCCTCGAGTGGTCGAAGCCTGTCTCGGACCTCCTCCGCACGATCCGGGCCTTCGGGAGCATCGAGGTGATCGCGCCGATTGGCGGCAAGCGGCTCTTCGTATGGAGCGCGACCGGTTGGACCGAGGAGCACCGCCTCACCCCCGGAACACTGGCCCACAAGCACCGGCGCCATCTCGTCGTCGCGGCCCGGGACGGGTTCATCCAGCTCACGGGCTGGAGCACAAACCCGCCGCGGGGCGAACGGTAGAGGCCGGGATGGGAAAGATGCGCCGCAAGGGCGACCTGCCCACGAAGATCTGCGCGGCGTGTGGGCCCCCTTCGCGTGGCGCAAGAAGTGGGAGCGGGTTTGGGATCAGGTGCGCTACTGCTCCGATCGCTGCCGAAGCGAGGCAAAGCGCGCCGGAGGCTAAGGATTGGCGCTAAGCGCCGCGAGGGCGTCCGGAGTGTCGACATCGTGCAGGGCCGCCGGATCCTCGACCGCCTCCTCGACCACGTCGGCCCGGCGGCGCAGGAGCGGGGCTGCACCTGCATCGCCCGTGAGAGCTTCGATGTTGTCTCGCAGCGCCGTCGAGAGAATGACGGGATTTCCGCGTCGGCCGCCCACCACGGGCACGACCGCGGCCGGGCGATTCTCGCGCCAGCGCCCGATCAGCCGATCGATCAGCGCCGCCCCGACTCGTGGCATGTCGCCGAGGAGAACCACCGCGGCCTCGGCCCCAGGCTCCAGCGCCGCGAAACCCGCCTTGAGGGATGTGGAGAGACCCTCGGCATGAGAGCGGTTGGGGCACAGAACCACGGGGAGATCGATCAGCGCGGCCTCGACCTCGCCCGCCCGGTGGCCGGTCACGACGATCACGGGTCGTGCCGAGGACGCGAGGGCCGCCTCGGCTACATGCCGGACCAGGGGCTTGCCGTCGAGTTCCGCGAGGAGCTTCGGGGCCTCACCGAACCGCGTCCCTCGCCCGGCCGCGAGTATGATGGCCGCGACGGCGCTCATCCCTGGTCCTCTTGTCCGCCGGCGCGGGGCTGCGGCCGGGACACGATCTCCATGAGAAGCCCGCCGACACCGAGGCCCTGGATATCGGCTCGGGTCACCGGCACGTCGGCCAAGACGCGGTGAAGCACCCAGTCAAACCCGTTCTCCTTCGGGCTCCGGGCGCAACCCGGCGCCCCGATCACAGGCTTGCCCGAAAGCGAACCGACGAGGAGCAGATTGCCTGGATCGACGGGCATGCCGAAATGCTCGACCGCGCCGCCGGCACCCTCGATGGCCGATGGAATCACGTCGCGTCGGTCGGCAATGGCGGACGCCCCGAACACCACGATCAGCTCGGCCGCACCCCGAGCCTCTTCTCTGAGTGCAGCCCTCAAGGCGCCCGCCTCATGCGGCACCTGACGGTGGGCGGTCACGGACGCGCCCGTCGGAGCGAGGCGCTGATTGAGCACGTCGATGGTTTTTTGCACGACGCTTGGCTTGAGGCCCGGCAGGAGGGTAGAGACCACCCCGACCGCGCGGCGGGTATAGGGTGCGACCGCCAGGATGCCGTGCCAGCCGGCGGCCGCGAGAGCCTGCTTCAGGGCGGCCTCCGGCACCGCGTAGGGGATGATCTTCACGGTGCCGATCATCTCTCCTGCGACCACCGGCTTGAAGGCCGGAAGGGTCGCGGCCGTGATCGCCTCATCCACCGCGTTCATGCGGTCGATGGCGGCGCGATCGACCTGCAGCACGCCCGGCCCTTCCGCGAACAGGTTCGAACGGCCCGTGAAGGGTCGCTCGACCCTGACGCCCCGCCCGGCCACGGCCTGGGCGAGCCGTTCGGCCGCCAAATCCTCGCCGACGTCGCCGGCCTCGAGGCGAACCGCCACGATGCTCGCGACTCCTGCGGCGCGAAGGCGCGCGGCGTCGTCTGGGGTCACGAGACTGCCCTTCTTGAGCACCACATCGCCCGCGCGAACGCTGTGGGCTGCAAGCGCCCCGACCGCCTCCTCGACCGGAACCGGCCCGAACTTCACGCGGCCCTTCTCCGGTCGGCCCGCAGGGTGGCCACGATTTCGGCGAGGATCGAGACGGCGATCTCGGCGGGAGAAACCGCCCCGATATCGAGCCCGATGGGCGCGTGGATGCGCGCGAGGTCGCCTTGCGAGAATCCCGCCTGGGCGAGGCGCTCGACCCGGCGCCCGTGGGTTTTTCGGGAGCCGAGGGCGCCGATGTAGAAGCACTCCGCCCTGAGCGCCGCGGTGAGGGCCGGATCGTCGATCTTGGGGTCGTGGGTGAGAGCCACAAGCGCCGTGTAGCGATCGAGCCCAAGCCGCGGCAGAGCCTCGTCGGGCCACTCGGGCAAGACGGCTATTCCGGGGAAACGCTCCGGCGTCGCAAACGCCGTTCGGGGATCGACCACCGTCACGTCGAGATCGAGGCCCTGGGCCATGGGGGCGAGCGCCTGGCTGATATGCACGGCGCCGATCACCAAAACGCGCACCGGCGGCACCTGAACGGTCAGGAACAGCTGTCGTTCCCCAGCTTCCACGAGCCCACTCTTGCCCTGACGCAGCCGCTCGAGGAGAAGGTCGGCCAACCGGTCGCTCGCCACCTCGCTCTCGCGGACGATGCGCTGCTCGCCGGAGGACACATCGCTCACGAGCACGGCGGCCCGCCGCGCCATCCGCTCGGCATTCAGGGTGGAGAGGAGATCAAGCTGCATCGCGGCACGCCATCAGGAGGCCGGGCATCAATCGACGCGCTCCACATAGACACGGATCCGGCCGCCGCAGGAGAGACCGACACGCCAAGCGGTCTCGTCGGCGACGCCGAATTCGAGCATCCGCGGGCGCCCTTCCTCGATCACGTCGACTGCCTCCGCAATCACCGCGCCTTCCACGCAGCCACCCGAGACGGAGCCGAGGAAATTGCCTTCGTGGTCGATTACGAGATGGCTGCCCACCGGACGGGGTGCGGAGCCCCAGGTCTCCACCACCGTTGCCACGGCAACGCCCTTTCCGGCCCGGCGCCAGGTCTCGGCCTGCTTCAGGATATCGGTATCAGTGGAGAGCATGGGAATCTCCCTTGGTCTAGGGACTGTGCTGCACGCTGGGTTTCGTGGACAGGTACGCATGCGACCCTGCGGACTTCAAGGTCGGGAGCCCTGCGCTACAGCGTCAAAAGGTACCCGCAACGCCTCAAGCCACCGGCGATGGGCCGCGAACGAGGCGGGATAGCCGTTCAGGGCATCCGCCTGAGCCAGTTCTGTGCAGAGCCACGTCCCGCGTCGTTGCGGCCGAGAGCCGCGCAGAGCTGATCCATGGAGCTCAGGCTGTGGATCGGGCGAAAATCGTGAACATGCGGCAGCATCGTGCGGATGCCGGCCGCGCGGGGCTCGAAGGCGTCGAACCGCAGGAGGGGGTTGAGCCAGACCAGCCGGCGGCAGGAGCGCTTGAGGCGGTCCATCTCGAAGGTGAGTTCGGCGGTGACCTCCCGCTCGAGCCCATCCGTGAAGAGGAGCACGACGGCCCCCTGCCCCAGCACCCGGCGCGACCAGAGGCGGTTGAAATCGTGGAGCGCGTGCGCGATCCGCGTGCCGCCTTCCCAGTCCTGCACGCGAGCAGCCGCCCGGGCGAGGGCGTCGTCGGGATCGCGACTCGCGAGTTCGCGCGAGATGTTGGTGAGGCGGGTCGCGAACACAAAGGAGTGAACGCGGCGGCGCCTCTCGGCCACGCCATGAAGGAAGTGGAGGAAGAGGCGTGAGTACTCCGCCATGCTCCCCGAGATATCGACGAGGGCGACAAGCGGCGGGTGTCGGGTCGCCGGGGAACAGTAGGCAAGATCGATGACCGCCCCCCCTCCCCTCAAGGAGCGCCGGAACGTGCGCCTCGGATCGATGCGAAGCCCATGCGGATCGGCCGTGAATCGTCGGGTCACGCGGGCGTCGTCGGGCAGGCGCATCTCGGCGATGAGGCGCTTCGCCTTGGCGATTTCCTCGGCCGACATCTGGGCGAAATCCTTCGCCTTCAGGACCTCCCGGTCCGATATGGTCAGCCGCGCCGAGAACTCGGTCTCGGCCTTGGGCGGCTCGGGGTTTCGCGCGGCCTGGGGCGAGAGTGCCTCCGCGACGCGCAGGGCTCCGGCCTTCGGCTTCTCCTGCTTCTTGAGGTCTCCCGGCGCGATCGGCGACATCTGGGCGATGAGCTTTTCGAGGAGCGCACGCCGACGCCAGAAGATCCTGAAGGCCTGGTCGAACAGGGTGCTATGCTCGTGGCGCTTCACGAACACGGCATGGAGGATCCAGTAGAAATCCTGCCGGGTACCGATGCCGGCGGCTTCAACGGCGGCGATCGCGTCGAGCACCGTGCCTGGGCCGACCGGGAGGCCGGCTGCGCGAAGGGCCCGTCCGAAATAGGCGATGTTGTCGGCAAGATGACCGCCGCTCACCTCACCCGATATCGGCCAATCCACCGATGAACTCACCGACCGCGACCACCCCTTCGCTGATCATATCGAGAACGGCATAATCGCCCAACTCGACCGCGTTCTCTAAGATCTCGTCGGCGGAGACGCGCTCGCGCTCCTCCTTTGACGGGGGATCCTGCTGGAGTGACTGCGGGCTCGGCGAAGGGTTGGACATCGGTTCGGCTCATCCTCGTACTCCGCCTTGTCTGCCCATCCCTGTGAGACCCGTCCGTGCGCGAGAGCACGCCACCTCAGACCGCCGCCCGCAACTCACCCCTGACCTGATCGAGAACCGCCTTCACGGCCGATCCCTGCATCTTCTGAATGTCGTCCTGGTACTTCAGGAGAACGCCGAGCGTGTCCGACACCAACGCTGGATCGAGGGCGACCGCATCGAGTTCCACGAGGGCGGAGGCCCAATCCAGCGTCTCCGCCACGCCCGGCACCTTGAAGAGCTCCTCCTTCCGGATCGCCTGCACGAAGGCCACGATCTCGCGGGAGAGCTTCTGCGGCGCCTCGGGAACGCGGCTTTTTAAGATCGCGAGCTCGCGCGCCGCATCGGGATAATCGACCCAGTGATAGAGGCAGCGGCGCTTGAGGGCGTCGTGAATCTCACGCGTCCGGTTCGATGTGATGATCACGATGGGGGGCTCGGTAGCCTTGACGGTTCCGAATTCCGGTACGGTGACCTGGAAGTCCGAGAGCACCTCGAGGAGGAAGGCTTCGAAGGCTTCATCCGTGCGGTCGAGCTCGTCGATCAGGAGAACAGGGGCGCCTCCCGGCCCGGTTTCCAGAGCCTGCAGCAGCGGGCGCTTCACGAGGTAGCGCTCCGAGAAAAGATCCGCCTCGAGACGGTCGCGATCGACGCCGCCTCCAGCTTCGGCAAGCCGGATCGCCATCATCTGGCCGGCATAGTTCCACTCATAGACCGCGGAGGCGACGTCGAGCCCCTCGTAGCATTGCAGGCGGATCAGGGAACGCCCGAGCGCCGAGGAGAGGACCTTCGCGATTTCGGTCTTGCCGACTCCTGCCTCTCCTTCGAGAAAGAGGGGCCGCCCGAGCTTCAGGGCAAGGAACAGAACCGTGCCGAGGGCCCGGTCGGACACATAACCGGCGCCGCTCAGAAGGGCGACGGTCTCGTCGATGGAACGGGGCAGCGTGGCCACGGATGGGCGTCTCCAAGAAGAGGCGTGAGCGGCAGGTTCCTACTGCCCTGGAAGGGGCATGAGGCTTCTGCCTTTATGGGTAAGTCGCGCGCGCTTTCCAACTGCCAAAGCGGCTGCGACGATCGCGATGGGGAGGAGCCATGCCGCCCAGGCCGCCCCGCCGTACCAGATCGACGTATCCTCCCCGAGCCAGACCAAGGCGGCGAGCATAAGCCGCAGGACGACCGCTCCGAACGCCGTTGCCGCCATCAAGGCCATCGCGGCTTGGTGAAGCGCAAGGCGGCGGGAGCGGACGGCCGCGAAGCCGATGGCCGCAAAAGCGAGCCAGACGAGGGCCTGCAAGGCGAAACCGATCCGCGCTACCGGATCCGCACTGCTTAAGGCCGCACTCGGGAATGCCGTGATGCCGCCGATGAGGACACACAGCAGGGCGAAGCGGCCGAGGGGACGATGAAGGCCGGGCCGCCGCGGGGTGGCGAGGGTCAGCACGATGGCGATCAGAGAGAGAGAGCCGAGAAGCCCATGTGGAGAGGAAAGGCGATCGGCAACTTCTCGGTGAGGCGCTCGAGGGCCGGAGGCGTCTCGACGACGCCGATCGTTTCGAGAAGGCTCGATAAGCCGACTACCATCGCGAGGACAGCCGAGACCGAAAGAACAAAGATCCGCCCGAATCGCTGGGACACAATCGCTACAACTTTTGATCGAGAACGCATGACGATGAGGTTGCCAGCCCGAGCGGCCTGCCTTTTCTGCTTCATCTTGGCCCTTCCGGCCAGCGCCGCCAATCAGGGCCCACTGCGAGCGAAGCTTGAAGGCCGGTGGCAGTTTGCTAATGCGGAGCCGATCGATGCGGACGATCCACCTTTAAGCGAACCCATCGAGATCGTAGCCTGCCCCGAAGGTTTCTGCGGCCGGATCATCGACGCCAATGGCCGATGCGGCCCCGTCGTTCTTCGCGTCGCTTCCGGCGCGGGTGAACAACTTCGGGGCAAACTCACTGCCGGTCGAGGGGTCGTCCAGGTAAGCCTCGGCTTTCGCGAGGAGCGGCTGTACATCTTGTATAGCCCGTGGCTGAGGCGGACGGCGCCCCCGCGCGTGGTGTTTGTTCGACAGGGCCCCCCTGCCTGCGCGCCGGCCGTGAGCTGAGGCCCGGCGAGCTACTACTTCGGCCCCTTGGTCGCGCTCAGTTCAGACACCAGGCGCTCATGTTGCGCGTTTGGCAGCGGAGTGGGAGATAGATGACGAAGACGCTTCGATTCCGGGCCACATGCCTCCTCTCCCTCGTCTTAGGGCTGTCTGCACCGATTGCTCACGCGGAGCCCGCCGGGCCTGACATACAGGGACGCTGGCGCCCCATATCCGGCGAGGAACTCCCGAGGGCTTTCCCCGAAGCGTTGAAAGAACCTATCGAAATCGCATCCTGCAGCGGCGGCGAGCTCTGCGGCCGGCCCGTGAGGCGCGATGGAGGCTGCGGACCGGTCATCCTGCGCCTCCGCCAGAGCACGAATGGTCTCGTGAGTGGAACCTTGACGCAAGACGGGTCCCGAATGTTCGTCTTCCTCACACGGCAAGATCGGCGGCTGCGCATCGCGAACTATTCGCCAACGAGCGATCCGCTCTTGGCACGCTCCCTGCCGGTCGTCGCCTTTTACGATCGCGAGGGTCCCCCCACCTGCGCGCCGGCCGTGAGTTGACGCTCCAGGCAACACAAGACCCTCCCCTTCCCAGAAGAGGGTTATGGTCGTCTTCGCCGTGAAGGTCTGCCGACCTTGCGAGCCGCGCCCTCCCGCCGAGGGAGGGCGAGACGCTTGCCTATTCGCGCGCCGTTGCGGCCTGCACGGCCCGGCGAGCCATCACGCCGATGAGGTGAGCCCGATAGGCCGCATCGGCATGAATATCGCTGTTGAGCCCGTCCGCCTTGGCGGTCATACCTTCGAGTGACTTGGCGGTGAAGCGCGCCTTCAGGGCTTCTTCGGCTTCCGTCCACCGGAACACGCCATTGGCCCCGGCGCCAGTCACCGCGACGCGCGGACCCTCGGCGCGCTTCGCCACGAATACGCCGACGAGCGCATAACGCGAGGCAGGGTTGCGGAACTTGGCGTAAGCGGCCTTCTGGGCGATCGGAAACGAGATCTTGGTGATGATCTCCCCCTCCTCCAGCGCCGTCGTGAAGAGGCCCTGGAAGAAGTCCTCGGCAGCGATCTTGCGCTTGTTCGTGACGATCGTGGCGCCAAGCGCCAGGCAGCCCGCCGGGTAATCGGCTGCCGGATCGTTGTTGGCGATCGAGCCCCCGATCGTGCCGCGGTTGCGGACATGGGGATCCCCGATCATCTCGGCCATCTCGGCGAGCGCGGGAAGCGCCTCCTGGATCTCGGCGGAGCCCGCTACGTCCGCGTGCCGGGTGAGCGCCCCCACGGTGATCGAGCGCGCCGAGCGCTCGATGCCGCGCAACTCCGCGATCTGGCCGAGATCGATGAGGTTCGCGGGAGCCGCGAGGCGCTGCTTCATGGTCGGCAACAGCGTATGGCCGCCGGCCAGGAACTTCGCATCCTCGGCCTTCTCGGCGAGGTTCGCGGCCTGCCGCACGCTCGTCGGGCGGTGATATTCGAAAGTGTACATCGTTGCGATCCTCCCTTATTCGGCCGCCATACGGGGCGCGCTCTTCTGCGCGGCGCGCCAGACGGCCTGGGGTGTGGCGGGCATGGGGACGTCCTCGTGACCGAGGGCATCCGTGATGGCGTTGATGACGGCCGCGGGGGCCGCAATGGCCCCGGCTTCGCCGCAGCCCTTGATCCCGAGGGGGTTCGAGGGGCACGGGGTGAGGGTCATGCCGACCTGGAAGGACGGCAGGTCGATGGCCCGCGGCATCGTGTAGTCCATGTAGCTGGCGGTCACGAGTTGCCCGTTCTTGTCGTAGACCGTGCCTTCGAGGAGCGCCTGGCCGACACCCTGCGCGATTCCGCCATGGACCTGGCCCTCGACGATCATGGGATTGATGATCACGCCGAAATCGTCAACCGCCGTCCAGCGGTCGATCTTGGTGACGCCGGTATCGGGGTCGATCTCCACCTCGCAGATGTGGACGCCTGCCGGGAAGGTGAAGTTCGTGGGGTCGTAGAACGCCCCCTCCTTCAGGCCCGGCTCCAACTCCTGGCCCGAGAATTTGTGGGCGATGTAGGCCTGGAGCGCCGTCGAGGCGAAGTCGAGGGACTTGTCGGTGCCCGCGACCGTGAACTTGCCGTCCTTGAACTCGATATCGCTCTCCGCGGCTTCGAGCACATGGGCGGCTACCTTCTTGCCTTTGGCGATCACCTTGTCGATGGCTTTCGCGATGGCCGACATGCCTACCGCCCCGGAGCGCGAGCCGTAGGTTCCCATGCCGAACTGCACCTTGTCGGTGTCGCCGTGCACGATGCTGACATTGTCGATCGGAACGCCGAGGCGGTCCGAAACGAGCTGGGCGAAGGTGGTCTCGTGGCCCTGCCCATGGCTGTGGGAACCCGTGAGAACCTCGACCGATCCCGTCGGGTTGACGCGAACCTCCGCGGATTCCCACAAGCCCACGCCGGCCCCGAGCGACCCGACGGCCTGGGACGGGGCGATGCCGCAGGCTTCGATGTAGCTCGAAAAGCCGATGCCGCGCAGCTTGCCGTTGCGCGCACTTTCGCGCTTCCGCCGGCCGAAGTTCTTGTAATCCGCAACTTCCAGGGCCTTGTTCATGGAGGCGTGATAATCGCCTGCATCGTAGGTCATGATGACCGGCGTCTGGTGCGGGAAACTCCTGATGTAGTTCTTCTTGCGGAACTTCGCCGGATCCCAGCCGATCTCGCGGGCGGCCTTCTCCACAATGCGCTCGACCACGAACGTGGCCTCAGGCCGCCCGGCGCCGCGGTAGGCATCGACGGGTGCCGTGTTGGTGTAGACGGCGTCCACCTCGCAATAGATTGCCGGGATGTCGTATTGGCCCGACAGAAGCGGCGCATAGAGGTAGGTCGGAACGGACGAAGAGAAGGTTGAAAGATAAGCGCCGAGATTCGCGATCGTGTGGACGCGAAGACCGAGGATCTTGCCCTGGTCATCCATGGCGAGTTCGGCCTTCGTGACGTGGTCGCGGCCATGGGCGTCGGCGAGGAATGCTTCTGTCCGGTCCGAGGTCCACTTCACGGGGCGCCGCACCTTCTTGGCCGCCCAGACGCACACGGTCTCTTCCGCATAGATGAAGATTTTCGAGCCGAAGCCGCCGCCCACATCCGGCGCGATCACGCGAAGCTTGTGCTCGGGCGCGACGCCGATGAAGGCGGAGAGCACGAGGCGCGCCACATGCGGATTCTGCGACGTGGTGTAGAGGGTGTAGTTGTCGTTGCCGAGGTCGTATTCGCCGAGCGCGGCCCGGGGCTCCATCGGGTTCGGGATCAGCCGGTTGTTGACGAGTTCGATCGTGGTCACCCGGGCGGCCTTCGCGAAGGCCTGCTCGGTGGCCTCCTTGTTGCCGAGGTGCCAGTTGAACACGGTGTTGTCCGGCGCCACGTCGTGCACCGCGATGCGGGCCTGCGTGGCCGTTGCGGTCTCGACGACGGCGGGCAGCACCTCGTAATCCACCTCGATGGCTTCCGCGGCGTCCTTGGCCTGCGCCAACGTTTCCGCCACCACGACGGCGACGTGGTCGCCCACATAGCGCACCTTGCCCTGAGCCAGCGCCGGGTGCGGCCCGGCCTTCATGGGCGTGCCGTCCTTGGAATGGATCATCCAGCCGCAGATCAGACCGCCGATGCTGTCGGCAGCGAGATCATCGCCCGTGAAGATTCCAAGTACGCCCGGCATCACGCGGGCGGCCGTGGCGTTGATGGAGCGGATGACCGCATGGGCATGGGGCGAACGCAGGAAATAGGCATAGGCCTGGCCCGGGCGATTGAAGTCGTCGACGTATCGTCCCTGCCCGGTGACGAAACGCTGGTCCTCCTTGCGGCGCACGGGCGCGCCGATACCTGTGGCGGTCATGGGGTCCTCCTCGGAAAACGCCTCTTGTCGGGCGCTCTATGGGCTTGAAATAAAAAAACCCGCGCTCGGGCGCGGGCTGGTCAGCAGTCTATTCTGCAGCCTGGCGGACTGGCGCCTGCGCCATCGCCTCGGCTCCTGCGGCGACCGCCTTGACGATGTTGTGGTAGCCCGTGCAGCGGCAGAGATTGCCTTCGAGCTCCGCGCGGATCGTGGCCTCGTCGAGGCCGGCGCCCTTTCGGTTCACGATATCGATGGCGGACATGATCATGCCGGGTGTGCAATAGCCGCACTGAAGCCCATGGTGCTCGCGGAAAGCCGCCTGCATGGGGTGCAAATCGGACCCGTTCGCCAAGCCCTCAATGGTGGTCACGACGGACGAATCGGCCTGGACGGCCAGCAAGGTGCAGGCCTTCACGGCCTCGCCGTTGAGGTGCACCACGCAAGCGCCGCATTGGCTGGTGTCGCAGCCCACATGAGTGCCGGTGAGGCGCAGGTTCTCGCGCAGGAACTGCACCAGCAGCGTACGAGGATCGACATCAGCGGTGACGGATTGCCCGTTCACCGTCAAGTTGACGGTGGCCATAACCTTTTCCTCCTCTGGGACCGGCTTGAACGTGACCCGGCCTACCCTCTTGATCGGAACCCTTCCGGGACGACTCTCATTGGACGGCGGCTGGAGCCTGCCTTGTCGAAACGGAATGTGAACCGCCCTGAATCGATGGTCAAGCGGCGGCGCGTGCCGGGATCAGGGTGGAAAGCACGCTTTTAAGCGGCATTTTCTGCCGGCGACAGCATCTTGGCGAAATTGGCGAAGAACTCGTCGGCATACTTTTTCGCCACCCCGTTGATGAGCCTTCCGCCGAGTTGCGCGATCTTGCCACCGACCTGGGCATCCACGTCGTAGGCGAGCTTCGTGCCCTCGGGGATCTCCTCCAGACGGACCGTTGCTCCTCCCTTGGCGAAGCCCGCGACGCCGCCCTGGCCTTCGCCGGCGATCCGGTAGCCGTTCGGGGGGTCGAGGTCCGAAAGGGTCACGACGCCCTTGAAGGAGGCCTTCACGGGGCCGATCGCGACCTTGGCGCTCGCCCGCAGCTCCGTGTCGCTCACCTTCTCGAGCTCCTGGACGCCGGGGATGCAGGCCTTGAGCACCTCGGGGTCGTTGAGGGCGGCCCAGACCCGTTCACGGTCGGCCGGCAACGTCACCTCGCCTTGCATCGTCATTGCCATTGAGCGGTCTCCTTCTCCTGTGTGCTGAACTGGCAGTCTTGCCAGCTTATCCAGCCCTCGCGGCACGGCCAGAGACTTTGCGGCTGCGCCTGCGGGATCGGTTACAAGCCGTGATAAGCCCTGCCCTGATAGACGAGAGCCGGCCGACCTCCGCCGAGATGGATCGCGACGATCTCGCCGGTGATCACGTAATGGGTCGAGACCAGACGGGTGTCGCGCACCTGACAGTCGAAGGCCACGAGGCTCGTCTTTAGGAGCGGGGCACCCGTGACGAGTGCGCCCCAGGAGCCGACCGTGAAGCGGTCGAGACCGTGAAGGTCCGCGCGGCCCGCGAAGATCTCGGCGACCTCCCGGTCGTCCGCCGACAGTGTATTCACACAGAAAACGCCGTTCGAACTGAGGCTCCGAGCCGACCGGCCGTTCGCATTCATGCACACCAAGAGCGATGGCGGGCTGTCGGTCACCGGGGTTACGGCGGTTGCGGTGAACCCGGCCCGCCCGGCAGGACCGTCGGTCGTGACGATGTGTACGGCCCCGGCGACACGGCTCATGCCGGCTCGGAACAGCGCAGGATCCGGCGGCGCGGCAGGGGTTGGGGTCGCGGGAACCGACGGAGAGGGTATGGGCATCAGGGTCCTGGATACGCGGCTGGCGGTCCAACCGGCATTGCCCGATATGGACCCTCTGGCGACGGTTTGGAAGGCTGGGGCCGGCCCGCCCTGCGGCTTGCCAATGTGTTAACATTCTACGAACGGCCGCCCGCAACCCGTTGTGATGGCTAGCCAGCTTTGCTAGAGACCCGCCACCTTTCGCTCAGCTTAGCCTTGATCGGGCCGCTGGGGGAGCCTTGCGGCTCGGCTTGGCCTCGATCCTGCTTCGTGCTTTATGCTTTGCCGGGCGGCATCCAAAAATAAGCCCTCCAGAGGGGACAGGCGGAACATGGAAGTCTTTGTGCAGCAGCTCATCAATGGGCTGACGCTCGGGTCGATCTACGGCCTCATCGCCATCGGCTACACGATGGTCTTCGGCATCATCGGAATGGTGAACTTCGCCCACGGCGACGTGTTCATGCTCTCCGCCTTCATCGCCCTGATCCTGTTCCTGATCCTGACCACGTGGATCGGGATCTCGTCGGTGGCCGTGGCGCTCCTCATCGTGATGGTGCTCGCCATGGTGCTGACGGCGCTCTGGGGATGGGTCACGGAGCGGATCGCATACCGGCCGTTGCGGGGCTCCTTCCGCCTCGCGCCCCTCATCTCGGCCATCGGCGTCTCGATCTTCCTCGCGAACTTCGTCCAGGTCGCCCAGGGAGCGCGCAACAAGCCGACGCCCCCCATGGTTCCCGAGGTGATACCGCTCTGGACCGGCGCGAACGGCTATACCGTCGCCCTCTCCTACAAGCAGATCATCATCATGGTCGTGACCGCCGTCCTGCTGTCGATCTTCTGGTACATCGTCCAGAAGACCTCCCTCGGCCGGGCGCAGCGCGCCTGCGAGCAGGACCGCAAGATGGCAGCGCTGCTCGGCATCGACGTAGACCGCACCATTTCCCTCACCTTCGTGATCGGCGCCGCCCTCGCGGCGGTCGCGGGCACCATGTACCTCCTCTACTATGGCGTCGTGAGCTTCGCGGACGGCTTCGTGCCGGGCGTAAAGGCTTTCACGGCGGCGGTTCTGGGCGGGATCGGATCGCTGCCGGGCGCGGTCTTGGGGGGCCTCATCATCGGGCTTATCGAGACCATGTGGTCGGCCTATTTCTCGATCGAGTACAAGGATGTGGCAGCGTTCTCGATCCTTGCTATCGTGCTGATCTTCATGCCCTCCGGCATCCTCGGACGGCCGGAAGTCGAAAAGGTCTAGGGGAGCCCGCCATGAACGCTCCTGCGATAACGACCACAGCTCAAACGGCCGCCACCCCGATCCCGAGCCGCTTCGATCTCGCGGCGGCCCTCAAGGATGCAGGGCTCTCGGCGCTCATCACGCTCGGCCTTGCGATACCGATCATATCCTTCCGGACGGAGCAGAACGGGGCCGACCTGTTCCTGAGCCAACGCTGGGGCATGGTCGCCCTTTTCTGTGCCCTGATCTTCGCTCTGCGGATGTTCCAGCACGGCTTGGCGGCGAACCGCGCGGCCCGCGAGGCGGTCGCGAGCCCGCGGCAGGCAACCGAAGCGGTGCATGCGACGCCGAGCGGCTTCCAGAAGATCTCGAGTTACGGCCTGCCGGCGTTCCTCGGGGTCGCGCTCACCTTCCCGCTCATCATCTATCTGATCCAGGGCGGGCTCAACGAGTCCCGATATTGGGTCGATCTCGGCATCCTCATCCTCACCTATGTGATGTTGGGCTGGGGCCTCAACATCGTTGTCGGTCTCGCAGGGCTTCTCGACCTCGGCTACGTCGCCTTCTACGCGGTCGGCGCTTATTCCTATGCGCTCCTCTCCACCACCTTCGGGCTCTCGTTCTGGATCTGCCTGCCGCTCGCGGGCATCCTCGCGGCCTTCTGGGGCATCATCCTCGGGTTCCCGGTGCTGCGTCTGCGGGGCGACTATCTCGCGATCGTGACCTTGGCCTTCGGCGAGATCATCCGCCTCGTCCTCATCAACTGGGTGGATCTTACGGGCGGGGGCGCCGGCATCTCCTCGATCCCGAGGGTGAGCTTTTTCGGCCTCCCCTTCACGGCGGACGAGGGCGGGTTCGCATCCGTTTTCGGACTGCAGTTCAGCCCGATGCACCGCATCATCTTCCTCTATTATCTCATCCTCGCTCTGGCGCTAATCACGAACTTCGTGACCATGCGTTTGCGCAAGCTCCCGGTCGGCCGGGCCTGGGAGGCGCTGCGCGAGGACGAGATCGCCTGCCGGTCGCTCGGGATCAACACGACCAACACCAAGCTCACCGCCTTCGCGCTCGGTGCCATGTTCGGCGGTTTCGCGGGCTCGTTCTTCGCCGTCCGCCAGGGCTTCATCAGCCCCGAGAGCTTCAACTTCCTCGAATCCGCTATCATCCTGGCCATCGTGGTCCTCGGCGGCATGGGCTCGCAGTTCGGCGTCGCCATCGCGGCCGTGGTGCTCGTCGGCGGCCCTGAGGTGCTGCGCAATCTCGGCTTCCTCCAAGCCGTGTTCGGCTCAGGGTTCGACCCGAACGAATATCGCCTCCTGCTCTTCGGCCTCGGCATGGTGGCCATGATGGTGTGGCGTCCCCGCGGCCTCATCTCCGAACGGGAACCCTCGGTGATCTTCAAGGAACGCAAGGCGATTTCAGGATCGCTGGTGAAGGAAGGGCACGGCTGATGGCCACCTTCGCTCTCCAAGCCCAGGGCTCGCACGACCCGCTCCGCTGGACGAAGGACCCGGTCCTCGACGTCCAGCACCTGACGATGCGGTTCGGCGGCCTCGTGGCCGTCAACGACCTTTCGTTCCAGGCCGGACGGGGGGACATCACCGCCCTGATCGGCCCGAACGGAGCCGGCAAGACCACCGTGTTCAACTGCATCACGGGGTTCTACAAGCCCACGGAAGGCATGATCCGCCTCCAGAACCAGGCTGGATCGCACCTTCTGCTGGAGCGCCTTCCAGGCCATTCCATCAATTGGAAAGCCAAGGTTGCCCGCACGTTTCAGAACATCCGCCTCTTCTCGGGCATGACGGTTCTGGAGAACCTGCTCGTCGCGCAGCACAATCCGCTGATGATTGCCTCCGGCTTCACGTTTCTGGGCGTGCTCGGCGCCAGGAGCTACCGGAACGCGGAGCAGGCGGCGATCGAACGGGCGACAGCGTGGCTCGAAAAGATCAAGCTAATCGACAGGGCCGATGATCCGGCAGGCGATCTTCCCTACGGCGCGCAGCGGCGCCTCGAGATCGCGCGCGCCATGTGCACGGAGCCGGTGCTGCTGTGCCTCGACGAGCCTGCGGCGGGACTGAACCCGCGCGAGTCGCTCGAGCTCAACCAGTTGCTGCTCTCGATCCGACAGGACCACGGCACCTCCCTCCTGCTCATCGAACACGACATGAGCGTGGTGATGGAGATCTCGGATCACGTTGTGGTGCTCGATTACGGCACCAAGATCTCGGACGGTACGCCCGTCGAGGTGCAGAACGACCCGCGGGTGATCGCCGCCTATCTCGGCGTCGACGACGAGGAGGTCGAGAAGGTCGAGGCGGAAGTCGAACAGGTGCAGGCGGAGGTCGGATCGTGAGTGTCGCCGGCATCAACACCCTCGTGGAGGAAACCCGAGCCGCGGCTGCGGCGGCGAAGCAGCCGCTTTTGTCCGTCCGCGGGGTCAAGACCTTTTACGGCAATATCATCGCGCTGAAAGGCGTCGACCTCGACGTGAACGAAGGCGAGATCGTCACCCTCATCGGAGCCAACGGGGCGGGCAAGTCCACCCTGATGATGACGATCTTCGGCAATCCCCGGGCCCGCGAGGGCAGCATCACCTATGCGGGGCGGGACATCACCCGGGTGCCAACCCACGAGATCGCCCGCCTCTCGATCGCCCAATCCCCAGAGGGTCGGCGGATCTTCCCTCGGATGACCGTCTACGAGAACCTCCAGATGGGCGCCTCGGTGAACGGCTTCGCCCATTTCAACCAGGACCTCGAGCGGGTCTGCGCCCTCTTCCCGCGCCTCAAGGAGCGCCTGCATCAGCGCGGCGGCACCATGTCGGGCGGCGAGCAGCAGATGCTCGCCATCGCGCGCGCCCTGATGAGCCGCCCTCGCCTGCTTCTCCTCGACGAGCCCTCCCTCGGCCTCGCGCCGCTCATCGTGAAGCAGATCTTCAACGTCATCCGGGAGCTCAACGAGCAGGACGGCATGACTGTCTTCCTCGTGGAGCAGAACGCCTACCATGCCCTCAAGCTTGCGCATCGCGCCTACGTGATGGTGACGGGAACGATCACCATGAGCGGAACCGGCAAGGAGCTCCTCGCCGATCCGCAGGTTCAAGCCGCTTACCTCGAAGGCGGGAGGCATTGATGCAGGGGATCCTCTACGAGGAACCATCCTTCTTCCTGTTCGCGCTCATCACCGTGTTCATGGGGGGCTGGGCTGCCTGGATGACGGGACGCGCCATGGCGATCACCTGGCGACCCTACTGGCAATTGATCGCATATTTGCTGCTGCTGGCGGCGGCCGTGCGCTTCATCCACTTCGCGCTTTTCCAGGGAACCTTGCTGTCGCTCCATTATTACATCGTGGATGCGATCGTGATCTTTTGCATCGGCTCGCTTGGGTTCCGGTATATCCGCGCCCGGCAGATGACGACCCAGTACCGCTGGCTCTATGAGCGGACGGGACCCTTCTCCTGGCGTGACCGTTCCGCATCGGGAGCTTGAGGCTAGCCGTTTGGCCAGGAAACGCCCTGTTCACAGGGATTTGGCCCCTTAAGCCGACGAAATCCGGCGTGACATCCGCCAAAAACTCGGCATGATGGCACGGGGACGGCAGGACAACCCTGCCGAACCGGGCGCGCACGCGCCCATAAGAACCACCCAGAGGAGTGACCTCATGAAGAAACTGCTGTTGACCGGCGTTGCGCTCGGTCTTGGCCTCGCGTTCTCCACCGTGGCCAACGCGCAGATCAAGATCGGCGTGGCCGGCCCCGTCACGGGCCCGAACGCTGCTTTCGGCGCGCAGCTCAAGAATGGCGTCGAGCAGGCGGTCGAGGACATCAACGCAGCTGGCGGCATCAACGGCCAGAAGCTGCAGATCGTCGTCGGTGACGATGTGTCGGACCCCAAGCAGGGCGTGTCGGTGGCGAACAAGTTCGCGGCCGAGGGCGTGAAGATGGTCGTCGGCCACTTCAACTCGGGCGTCTCGATCCCGGCTTCCGACGTCTATGCCGAGTCCGGCATCATTCAGATCACCCCGGCTTCGACGAACCCGAAGTTCACCGATTCCGGCAAGTGGAACACCTTCCGGACCTGCGGCCGTGACGACCAACAGGGCGCCGTTGCCGGAAGCTATCTCTCCGACAAATTCAAGGGCAAGAAGGTGGCCGTCGTTCACGACAAGACCCCCTACGGAAAGGGCCTTGCCGACGAGACCCAGAAGTCCATGAACGGAAAGGGCCTCAAGGAGGTCATGTATGAGGGCATCAACCCGGGCGAGAAGGATTACTCCGCGCTCGTGTCGAAGCTGAAGCAGGCCAATGTGGACGTGGTCTATTTCGGCGGCCTCCATACGGAAGCCGGCCTCATCATCCGTCAGATGCGCGATCAGGGCCTGCAGGCTCCGCTCATGTCCGGTGACGGCATCGTGTCGGCCGAGTTCGTCTCGATCGCCGGCCCTGGCGCCGATGGCACGCTGATGACCTTCTCGCCGGATCCGCGCAAGAACGCGAACGCCAAGGACGTGGTCGAGAAGTTCCGCAAGAAGAACTTCGAGCCCGAGGCCTACACCCTCTACTCCTACGCCGCGGCTCAGATCCTGGCCGAGGCCGCGAAGCAGGCGGGCTCCGTCGACGGCAAGAAGATGGCCGACATCATGAAGCAGGGTAAGCCCTTCAAGACCGTGATCGGCGACATCTCCTTCGACAAGAAGGGCGACATCACCCGTCCCGACTACGTGATGTACACCTGGAAGAAGGGTGCCGACGGCAAGATCGACTACACCGGCAACGAGATGTCGATGTAGTTCGTCCAATATCGCTGAATGAGCGAGCCCGCTCCGGGAAACCGGGGCGGGCTTTTCGCTTCACGCCCGGACGACTCGGGCGGCGAAACAGCCGCGGCGGGCGAAGTGAACATCAACCGCGGCAACTGCCGGCTTGTCGAGGAAGCGCCGGATCGTGGCCTCGACGTCGCCTCCCTCCGCCACATCCGCATCTACGATGAAGGCGCTATCGTCGTAGGCGCGCAACGACACGAGGCGGTCCTGAAGCATGGGCGGCAGAATGTCGTCATAGAGCGCGGGAGCCGATGACCGTCCGACGAAAATGGGCCCGCTGGCGCGGTAGGGCGATGTCGCGACGGGCTGGTGGACGTGGTTGAGGTGCAGGAGTTCCTCACCCTCATTTACGCGCCTGAGCGCCACGCGGCAAGGATAGGCGTCGGCTTGATCGGCCCGCACACGCTGAGCTCCTATGGCCGCCAACGCGTCCTCACCGATGTCGAAGAGCGGAGCGAAGGGTGTCGGATCAAGGCCGCGGATCAGGAAGGACATGGCGTTCTCCACTTGGGGCGCCATCACTGAACCTTGCCGTTATCGCAGCCGCGACCCGATTTCTGTGCTGGCGCTATCCGAGGCGGCCCAGCGCCGGGAACGTCTCCAAGAGCCAGAATGATGCGTCTGTGAGCCACCCGGCCAGGAACGCCACGCCCGTGAGCACGAGAAGCGCTCCCATGGTCCTCTCGACATAAAGGATGCGAGAACGCATCCGCTTCAGGAAGGCCGTGAACGGCTTCATGGCGAGCGCCGCCACGATGAAGGGCAGGCCGAGGCCAGCCGAGTAGACAGCCAGCAGTACGGCGCCCCGCGCGACGCTCGTCTCGGCTCCCGCGACGGCCAGGATCGAGCCCAGGATCGGTCCGATGCAGGGCGTCCAGCCGAATGCGAAGGCAAGGCCCATCACATAGGCGCCCCAGAGGCCGACCGGGCGGTCGACCTGAAACCGGGCCTCGCGATAGAGAAAGCTGATCCGGAACACGCCGAGGAAGTGCAGCCCCATGGCTATGATCGCAAGGCCCGCCACCATGCTCAGAATATCGAGATACTGACGGATCATCTGCCCGAGGGCCGATGCGGTCGCCCCTAAGACGACGAACACGGTCGTGAACCCAGCGACGAACAGGAGAGAGGCCAGAACGGCGCGCCTGCGCACACCCCGATCATCCCCCTCCACGAGTTGGTCGAAAGTCGTCCCGGCGAGAAAGGAGAGGTAGGGTGGAACGAGGGGAAGCACGCAGGGGCTCAAGAAACTGATCAGGCCCCCAACGGCCGCCGCTGGCAGGGATACATCAAGCATAGGGTTGATCTAAACGCTCCCAGGTTCACAGGAAAGGCGGCGCATCCGCCCTCCCCGGCTTGTGATGGCCTCCAGCTTGCGCTTGTCTCCTGCCATGAACTCCCCCGGCCTGAGCGACCTGCGCAATCTGATCACCGACGTACCTGGCATCCGGGTGGGTCATGCCGAAGATAAGCGCGTCGCGACGGGCGTGACCGTCGCGCTCTTCGACGAGCCGACCGTCACCTCCTGCGCGGTGCATGGGGGTGCCCCGGGCACCCGGGAAACCGACCTCCTCGAACCCGACAAGGTGGTGCCCGGCGTTCACGCGATCGCGCTTGGCGGCGGATCGGCCTTTGGGCTCGATGCGGCGGGCGGCGTTCAGGCCCTCCTACGGGAGAGGGGCGTCGGATTCCCGGTCGGGTCTGCGCGGGTGCCCCTCGTTCCACAGGCCATTTGCTTCGATCTCCTCAACGGCGGCAACAAGGATTGGGGCCGCCATTCGCCCTACCGCGACCTCGGCTACGAGGCGGCCTCCCGGGCCGGACTCGATTTCAGGCTCGGCACCGCTGGAGGCGGCTACGGCGCCACCACTGTGAACCTCAAAGGCGGCCTCGGCTCGGCGAGCACCGTCACGGCTTCCGGCCATACGGTCGGGGCGCTCGTGATCGTCAATGCCATCGCGTCCGCAGTGATCGGGGATGGACCCCATTTCTGGGCCGCGGGTCTCGAAGAAGGAGCCGAGTTCGGTGGCCTCGGCTGGCCGGAACGGATCTCCCCCGCGATGCGGCGCCTCGTCTGGAAAGGCGGCTCCCAGCTTTCGACGACCATCGCACTCGTGGCCACGGATGCGGTTCTCACCAAAGGCCAGGCCAAGCGCCTCGCGGTCGTGGCTCACGACGGCATCGCCCGGGCACTCCGTTTCGCCCATGCACTCTTCGATGGCGAAGCTGTCTTCGCAGCCGCGACAGGGAAGAGGCCCATCGAGGACGAGGCCACGGATCTCATCCTGATCGGCGTCGCCGCCGCCGATTGCCTCGCCCGCGCCATCGCGCGCGGGATCTACGAGGCCGAGGCCCTGCCATTCGAGGGCGCGCTGCCGGCCTGGCGAGACCGGTTCCGGGCGCCCCGTTCGGACGCGCCCCTGTGAGGAACGAGGCCTGCTATCAGAACCGGTCGACCCGATAGGGCGTCGGATCCACCACCGGTGTCTCGCCCGTGATCATCTCGGCCAGGATCCGCCCCGTCACGGGCCCGAGGGTCAGCCCATGATGGGCATGGCCGAAGCCGAACCAAAGGTTCTTGTGCCTCAGTGCTGGCCCGATGATCGGCATCATGTCGGGCGTGCAGGGCCGAGTGCCCATCCAGGGCTCGGGATCGACCCTCTCCCCAAGGGGAAAGAAGCCTTTCGCCAGCGGTTCTGCCCGAGCAAGCTGTACCGGCGTCTTCGAGGCATCGCGATGGGCGAATTCGGCGCCTGTGGTGAGGCGGATACCTTTCGACATCGGCGCCAGGAAATAGCCCCGCTCGAGATCGAGGGTCGGCCGATTGAGAACGGCGTTGCCCTCGGGCTTGTAGTGCATGTGGTAGCCGCGCTTCACGGCAAGCGGCAGGCGATAGCCGAGGCGCTCGGTTACCGTGTCGGCCCAGGAGCCGAGGGCCACGACCGCGGAGCCGGCCTCGACGGTTCCCGCTTCACTCTGGACACGCCATCCCCCCGGGGCCTCCTCGAGGGTCCGGGCATCGCCAGCCACGAGTCGGCCGCCGAGGCGCTCGAACAGGCCGACATAGGCCATGGTGAGGTGATGCGGATCGGAGACGGAGGCCGGATCCGTCCAATGGATGCCGCCGACGACGGGTGCCTTGATGTGCGGCTCGTGCGCGGCCACGCCCTTCGCGTCGAGAGCCGCAAAGTTCACGCCGAAGTCGCGGCGGGTCTCCTCCGCGTCCTTCACCTCCTCGTCCATCGTCTTCTGGGTTCGATAGACCTTCATCCAGCCTGTGGGGCGGATCAGATGAGGCGCACCAGCCTCTTCCGCGATCGCCATGTGCTCGATGACGGAGCGTTCGATCAGCGGCGCGTACATCCGCGCGATCGCCTCGTGCCGGGCGGGCCGGGAATGCATCCAGTACTGGAACAGGAAAGGCGCGATCCGCGGCAGGGCCGCGAGGTGGTAATGCGCATCGGTGGTATTGTTGAGGGCATATCGCAGAAGAGCGCCGAAATCGTGCGGGAAGCCGTAGGGGTACACACCCTCGCGCTGGATCAGTCCTGCATTGCCAAAGGAGGTCTCCTCGCCGGGCTTGCGTCGGTCGAGCAGCACCACTTTCCGGCCCCGCTTCTGGAGATGCCAAGCAATCGACACGCCGACGATACCGGCCCCCAACACCACCACATCAGCACGCATGCGGCCCCGTCCCCATCACCTTCTTGCCCGTTCCAGGATCAGGATCGGGCCCACCGCCGAAAACCCATTGGCGGTGGCCGGCTTCATAAACCTGCGGACGCGAGCGGGTCCACGAAATTCGGCTGAGCTGCCCCCTTGTCTGCCCTCGACGGGCGCGATCCGAGGCCCTACCACGGGCCTATGAGGCAACTTCTCGCCGGCTTTGCCCTGATCGGTCGCTTTGGCACGCAGGGCTTCGCGATCAGCATTTTCCTGGGGTTGGCGCTCCCTCAGTTCGCCGCTGCGGCGCGGCCGCTTCTCGCCGTCACGATCTTCGTTTTCGTGATGATCACGTTTGCCCGGGTCGATGTGGCGGCCCTCCGGACGCTCCTGAAGCACCCGGCGCCGCTACTCGTCGCCGGAGCCTGGCTCCTCGCAGCCCCCGTCGCCCTGGTGAGCCTCGTGATCGCCGTTGCCGGACGCGATACCATCGACCCGGGCCTTCTGCTGGGCCTCGCCGTTCAGGCGGCGGCGCCGCCGATCATGTCGGCTCCGGCCGTCGCCATGCTGCTCGGCCTCCAGCCGACCCTGATCATCAGCGCGGTCCTCGTCACGACGGCGCTCGCGCCCCTGGTCTCGCCTGTTGTCGCGGAACTCATCGCCGGGTCGGCTGTGCCCCTCGACCTCGCAATTCTAATCCGCCGCCTCGTGTTCCTCATCGGGGGCGCGATCCTGGCCGCGCTCGTATTGCGGCGCGTCCTCGGAGAGCGACGAATCCAGGCCCACAAGGCCCATTTCGACGGGCTCGGCGTCGTGATGTATTTCCTCTTCGCGATCGCAGCGATGGACGGCGTTCTCGCCGCCGCAACTCGCGATCCCGCCCAGGTCCTTCGATTCGTCGGGATCGCCTTCGGTGTCGCGGCGCTCGGCTTTGCCGGCTCTTGGCTGATCCTGCGCTCCCTCACCCCGGGCGACCGTTTCGCGCTGGGCTATGGCACCGGTCAGCGGAACATGGGCCTCCTGATCGCGGCGCTCGGGGCCGCCACGCCGGATACCACCTTTCTCTACTTCGCCTTGGCCCAGTTCCCGATCTACCTCATGCCCCAGATCGTGAAGCCCCTCGCCCGCCGCTTCGCGGCTCGCCCGGCCTAGAGCTTGGTCAGAAGCGTTGGAGGCCCATCGGCCTCAGATCCGCAGAGCAGCAAGAGCTTACAGCATCCAGGCTGGTCCAGCCGGGACGGATACGGCTTCAGCGCCCTGGAACCTGCTGCAGCTCGGTTGCCGCTGAGGGGGTCGCGTGGTACCCGCGCGCCATGACCCGGCCCATCCTGATCGCTCCCTCCATCCTGTCCGCTGACTTCGCCAAGCTCGGCGAAGAGGTCCGGGCCGTCGACGAGGCCGGAGGCGACTGGATCCATATCGACGTGATGGACGGCCATTTCGTCCCGAACATCACCCTCGGCCCCGACGTCGTGAGGGCGATCCGGCCCTATTCCGCCAAGGTCTTCGACGTGCATCTGATGATCGCACCGGCAGATCCCTATCTCGAAGCCTTCGCCCGCGCCGGGGCCGACGTAATCTCGGTTCATGCGGAGGCCGGGCCGCACCTCCATCGCTCGCTTCAGACGATCCGGGCCCTCGGCAAGAAATCGGGCGTGGTGCTCAATCCCGGCACCCCCGAAACGGTGATCGAGCCGGTGCTCGACATGGTCGACCTCGTCCTCTGCATGACAGTCAATCCGGGTTTCGGCGGGCAGGCCTTCATCGGTTCCGTTTGCGACAAGGTTCGGCGCATCAAGACCATGGTCGGGGGCCGCGATGTTCATATCGAGATCGATGGGGGCGTGACGCCCGAGACGGCGCCCCTTGTGACCGCTGCGGGCGCGGACGTGTTGGTGGCGGGCTCCGCCGTGTTCAAGGGCGGCGCTTACGCGGCCAACATTGCGGCCATCCGCGAGGCCGGGGAGACTGCGATAGGGCGGTGGGTGTAGGGGAGATGCGGGAGGCGCCTCGCACGCTGTGATGCCGCCTCTGCCTGTTGCTCAGCGACGATCGCGCCGAACTCCGATCGGATCGGCTCGATCAAGAATCAAGAGGTCACGATGGTACCGCGCTACAGCCGTCCCGAGATGGTTGCGATCTGGTCGCCGGAGACGAAGTTCCGCATCTGGTTCGAGATCGAGGCCCATGCCACAACGGCGCTCGCCCGCCTCGGGGAGGTGCCAAAGGAGGCGGCTGAGGCGGTGTGGGAGCGGGGCTCGAAAGCCGTCTTCGATATCGACCGGATCGACGCCATCGAACGCGAAGTGAAGCACGATGTGATCGCCTTCCTGACCCACCTCGCCGAGATCGTGGGCCCCGAGGCGCGTTTCGTCCATCAGGGCATGACCTCGTCGGATGTCCTCGACACCTGCTTCAACGTCCAGCTCGCCCGTGCCACCGATATCCTGATCGAGGACGTGGATGCCCTGCTAGCGGCGCTGAAGCGCCGCGCCATGGAGCACAAGCTGACGCCGACGATCGGGCGTTCCCATGGCATCCACGCCGAGCCCGTGACGTTCGGGCTCAAGCTCGCGAGCTTCTATGCGGAATTCGAACGGGCGAAGCGCCGGCTCATCGAAGCCCAGCAGGAGATCGCCACCTGCGCGATCTCCGGAGCAGTCGGCACCTTCGCGCATATCGACCCGCTCGTGGAGGAATACGTCGCCGAGCAGCTGGGCCTGCAGGTCGAGCCCATCTCGACCCAGGTGATCCCCCGCGACCGGCACGCCATGTATTTTGCGACGCTTGGCGTCGTGGCCTCCTCGATCGAGCGTCTCGCGATCGAGATCCGGCATCTCCAGCGCACCGAGGTCTTGGAGGCCGAGGAGTACTTCTCGCAAGGCCAGAAGGGCTCCTCGGCGATGCCCCACAAGCGCAATCCGGTTCTGACCGAGAACCTCACGGGATTGGCTCGACTCGTGCGCGCCTACGCGATCCCTGCGATGGAGAACGTCGCGCTCTGGCACGAGCGCGACATCTCGCACTCCTCCGTCGAGCGGACGATTGGACCCGACGCTACGGTGACCCTCGATTTCGCTCTCGCGCGCCTCACAGGCGTGATCGAGAACCTGGCGGTCTACCCCGAGAACATGCAGCGCAACCTCGACCGGCTCGGTGGCCTCGTCCACTCCCAGCGCGTGCTCCTGGCTCTGACGCAGAACGGCGTCTCCCGGGAGGACGCCTATCGCCTCGTCCAGCGCAACGCGATGCCGGTTTGGCGAGGGGAAGGCGACTTCCTATCCCTCCTCAAGAACGACCCCGAGGTATCTGCCCGGCTCACGGCCGCCGAGATCGAGGAGTGCTTCGATCTGGACTATCACTTCGAGCACGTGGACACGATTTTCCAGCGTGTTTTCGGCGCGAGGGCCGGTTGATCCGGACCCTGACACCCGAACTTACGCTGGAGGCGATTCGAGCCCGCGCCAGGGGGCGTCACTTCATAAGCTTCGGCGAGGTCGCCCTCGCTCAAGACATTCCCTGGCCTCAGCTGCGGCGCAGCATCGGCGATCACCTGAAGGCCGTATGCAGCTTGGCACTCCGTTCCGGCGGCCCCTTGGTGAGTAGCGTCGTGGTAAACCGCCATCATGTCGCGACGGGCCTCATGGAACCCGAAACCCGAGCCGGCTTCCTCGCAGCGGCCCACGACCTCGGCTTCTCCTGGGAGGGTGGAGAATCTTTCCTGCGCGACCAGCAGGAGGCCACTTTCGCCTGGGCCAAGGGTCCGTCAGCGCAGCGCTGACCCCTCGACGCCCTCCGGCGGGTTCGCTATCTCGACCCGATGCGGACCTCCGATTGCGACATCCTCATCATTCCGGGCTACACCAATTCGGGCCCGGATCACTGGCAGAGCCGCTGGGAGCGGCAGCTCTCGACGGCCCGGCGCGTCGAGCAGGCGAGCTGGGACGAGCCGAAGCGGAGCGAATGGGTCGCGCGGGTCGTCACCGAGGTGAAGCGCTCGAAGCGGCCTGTGGTCCTCGTCGCCCATAGCCTTGGTGTTCCGACCGTGGCCCACGCCGCGCCGGAGCTCGACGTGGCCAAGGTGCGAGGCGCCTTTCTCGTCGGCCTGCCCGACGTCGAGAACCCGGGTCTGATCCCCGAGGTCGAGCTCGATTTCGGACCGATTCCGCGGGATCCCCTGCCCTTCCCCTCGGTGCTGATCGCAAGCCGCACGGATCCCTACTGCGCTTACGAAAAGGCCGAGGACATCGCCTATTCCTGGGGCTCGGCGATCGTCGACGCCGGAGATGCCGGACATATCAACACCGCGTCCGGTTTCGGGCCCTGGCCCGAGGGACTGATGCGGTTTGCGGGCTTCCTCAAGAAGCTCTGACGCGCTGCTCATAGGCGCCGTAAACATGACGAAAAGTTCACGCAGCCTTCACTGCCGCGTGAGCCGTGACGCGCGAAGCTGAGTTCGCTCGTTCATGAGGAGATCGACCATGAAGACCTTCGCGACGCTTGCGGCTGTGTCGGTTCTTGCCCTCGCTGGAGTCGCAGCCCACGCCCAGACTCAGCCGCCCGCCGCGCCTCAGACCCAGGGTGCCACGCCCGCACCAGATGCGCGGCCGGCGCCCGATCGGGACCGCCGCGGCCCGCGCTTCAGCCGCGCGGATCAGCAGGCGCTGGTCGATGCCCGCATCGCCGCGATCCAGGCCGGGCTGAAGCTCAACGCCGACCAGCAGCGCCTCTGGACGCCCGTGGAGCAGGCGCTCCGGACGCAGGCGAACCAGCGCATCACGCGAATGGAGGAGCGCCGGTCCGAGATGGAGCGTCGCCGTGCCGGTGGTGCTCAGACACCTCCGACTGAGCCCGATCTGATGGAGCGCCTCGACCGGCGGGCCACCCAGGCCACGGAGAACGCGGAGCAACTGCGGACCTTCGCGGGGGCCATGAAGCCGTTCTGGGGATCTCTCGACGAGAACCAGAAGCGCCTTCTCCCGGTGCTGATGCGGACGGCCATGGGTGGCGAGCGCAGCCGCCGGTGGGGCGGCAATGACCATCGGCGCGGCGGCCATGACCGCCAGCACGGCGGCATGATGCCGGGCGGCCACCAGCGGATCTAAAAAAACCCACCGCAACCGGTGCCGCTCGTGGGCTGACGGGCTCAAAACCCACAAAAAAGCCGCCCGATCCGGGCGGCTTTTCGCTTGAGGCTGCTCGGGCCGTTTAGCGCGAGTAGAACTCGATCACGAGGTTCGGCTCCATCTGGACCGCATACGGCACCTCGGAAAGGGTCGGGATGCGGGTCACCCGGGCCGTCATCTTGGAATGATCGACCTCGATGTAGTCAGGGACGTCACGCTCGGCGAGCTGGGACGCCACCACGACGACCTCGAGCTGCTTTGAGGCGTCCTTGACCTCGATCACGTCACCGGCCTTCACCTGGTAGCTCGGGATGTTGACCCGGCGACCGTTCACCTTCACGTGGCCGTGGTTCACGAACTGGCGCGCCGCGAAGGGAGTCGCCACGAACTTCGAGCGGAACACCACGGCGTCGAGGCGGCGCTCGAGGAGCCCGACGAGGTTCTCACCGGAGTCGCCCTTCATGCGGATCGCTTCCGCATAGTAACGGCGGAACTGCTTCTCGGTGATGTTGGCGTAGTAGCCCTTGAGCTTCTGCTTGGCGCGCAGCTGCGTGCCGAAGTCGCTCATCTTGCCTTTGCGGCGCTGGCCATGCTGGCCGGGGCCGTATTCGCGGCGGTTCACGGGGCTCTTCGGGCGGCCCCAGATGTTCTGACCCATGCGGCGGTCAAGCTTGTGCTTGGCCTGAATGCGCTTCGACATCGCTGTTCCTCTGTTTGTCGATGCTTCTTGAGGAACGCGCCCTCCTCTTCCCTCGCGGGACGACAGGCCGGCGTAAAGCCAAGCCACGGGTGCGTAAAAAAGCTCGCGCGGCCCAAGAGAGCCGCGCGAACGGAGGAGCAGTACGGGCGGGAGCCCGGGAAGTCAACGGAGAACTCGTCCCGGTGGGCGATGCTCGCCCTCAAGTCAGCGAAAGGGGCATCGGCTCGACCGCGACAGTCGGGAGGCCGCGCTCCCGCAGTGCGATGCGCAGCGACGGCGTCACGAGGGCGCCACTCGTGAAAACGGCCACGGCCTCGTCATCCGTCTCGTGGGGGGAGCTCGGGCCACCGATGAGCTGAACCACCCGCCGCGCGATCGCGGGAGCCGGATCGACCCAGGTCACGGGCCAGGGGGCGAGCGCCTCGAAGCGAGGCAGGAGGAGCGGATAATGGGTGCAGGCAAGCGCGATCACGTCGGTGCGGCCGCCCTCGTCGGCGACGAAACAAGGGGCGAGTTCTTCGGCGATCTCATCGTTGGTGACGGGCGATCCGATCAGCTCCGCTTCCGAGAAGGCCGCGAACCGGCGGGAGCCCACGAGGGTCACGGCGCAGCCCGTGGCGTAGGAGGCGATGAGGTCGCGGGTATATTCCCGCGCCACAGTCCCGGGAGTCGCTAGAACGGTGATGCGCTTTGCCCGCGACAGCACCGCGGCCGGCTTGATGGCCGGGACCGTGCCGACGAACGGCACGGCGAAGCGCTCGCGAAGATGCGGCATCACGACTGTCGAGGCCGTGTTGCACGCGACCACGACGAGGTCGGGCCGGTGGAGTTCGATCAGCCTCTCCATGACGGCGAGCACTCGGGCGACGAGGGCGCTCTCGCTCAGCGGCCCATAGGGAAAGCCCGCATCGTCGCCCGCGTAGACGAAGCGCGCGTCGGGCCGCGCCTTCAGGACCTCAGAAAAGACCGTCAGTCCGCCGAGGCCAGAATCGAAAACCAGGATGGTGGGGACCGAAGCCATCATGGGGAGAGGACTCGTGGCGGCCCCGGCGAGAAGATCAGCACGCATACAAACAGCTCCGCTTCCCATAACGCGCGTCGCTGAGGTTAGTTTGCAGACTTCTCGTGAAGAAAAGGTGTGAGCCCCACCGGGCGGGCGGGACTACTGTGAGGCCTGTGCGGCCGGCGCCTGCAGCCGCCGGCGGTGACCGGGAGCGGGTTTCTCCTCCTCGGTTCCTTCACCCTTCGGCATTTCGGCCGAGAGGCGCCGCATCGGCCAGCCATTGCTCCAAGTCCCCATGTCGACGAACTTCGGGTCAGCCCTCAGGCTGGCTGCATCCCGCCCGGCAAAGGCCGCATCGGCAGCCATGTCGAAGGTTTTCCAGAAGGCGTAGTAGTCGAGGGTGTCGATCGCGTTGGCGCCAAGCTGCTGGGTCAAAACCGTCTGCTCGCCGGAGAGAGCCATGTCGGCACTCCAGCGGAAGGCGGGCGGGCGCTGCTTCGGATCGCGAGGCGGATCTGGCGGCAGCTTGATGGCAGCCGCGTCGTACTCAGGCTTGGGCGCGCCCGGGGACGCCAGCGTCGCGGAAACCGGTGGATAGCCGTGAGCATCGGAGCTCACCCTCATGAAGAGCTTGCGGCTGACCGGAACCGCGCTGCTCTCCTTCAGGATCCGGCGCCCGGCCCGGTCGCTCGCGATGTATTCCCGGTCCCCGCTCATCACGACGATCAGGGTGGATCGGTCCAACTCGGAAAGGTCGTCGAGAAGCACGCCGCGGGACTTCGCATCGGAGGCGATGCCGCCCGGCATGGCGGCCAGCACGAGTTTCGGAACCGGTAGGCCCTCCTTCTCGGCGCCTGCGGCGAGGTTGAGGGCGATCGGAACGCCTGCCAAATGTCCGATATAGGCGACCCGGGCAATGTCGGGCCGAGCCTCCGGGTCGTTGGTCAGGGCCTCGAGGGCTTCCTTGACGAGGGACGTCGCGATTCCGGTCGCATCCGCGGGCCGGGTGCGGTTGACCTCCTGGAAGCGGGGGAACAACACCAGGTACCCTTTCCTGGCGAGATGCTCGATCCAGCCGCCGTAGAGCTGTGGGTTGGATGCTCCCCAAGAGTGGAAGAACACCGCGACCGGCCGCGGCGCCTTGGCGGATCCTGCCGCGTGAAACACGAATGTCGGAGCGCCGGCCGGGCCAACGGCTCGCTTGGTGACTTCCTGGATCGCATAATCCGCCCCGCCGGGGCCCGACTTCGGCTGCGCGGGCTGATCGGCCGCGAGGACGGGGGAGGCGCTCAAGGCAGCGAGGGTGAGAAGCGTTGCAAGTGAGAGGCTGCGCATGGCGGTCTCTGTTGAAGGGATTCGGGCACTCGTGGCACTGCTACCATAGATCACACCGAACTTAAGCCATCCTCAACCGTATGGTCGTCGCACCCTTTGGTCTAATGAGCTTAGCCGCCGGCTTTCGCCCGCCGGCCTTGGGAGAGGGCACGGACGATACCCCGCAAGGTGCGGACATCCTGCTCGGTCATTTCCATCCTGAGAAAGATATCCCGCATGTTCCGGATCATCACGGGCCGCTTATCCTCCGGGTAGAATCCGATCGCATCGAGTTCGCTCTCGACGAAATCGAGGAACGAGATGGCCATCTCGCGGGGAGCAGGGGGAGAGCGGCTTTCGCCTGAAAAGGGGAGAGCGCCGCTGGCGGCGCGCCGATGCCACTCATAGGCCATCAGCAGCACGGCCTGCGCGAGATTGAGGGACGAGAACCGCGGATCGACCGGAAAGGTCACGATGGCATCGGCAAGCGAAATCTCGTCGTTTTCCAGCCCCGTGCGCTCGCGCCCGAACACGATGCCGACCCCCTGCCCGGCCCAGATCCGCTCCTGGGCCTCGGCCATTGCGGCCTCCGGCCCAACGACCCGCTTCATCTGGCCCCGTTCCCGCGCCGTCGTGGCTAGGACGAACCGGAGATCCGCAACGGCCTCCCTGGCCGTCTCGTAGAGCCTCGCACCTTCCAGGATGTGGGTTGCGCCCGAGGCCGCCGAATGGGCTCCCTTCTTGGGCCAGCCGTTGCGGGGCGAGACGAGGCGCAGCTCCGACAGGCCAAAATTCGCCATGGCCCGCGCCACCATGCCGATATTTTCGGCCAATTGAGGCTCGACGAGGATGATGACGGGCTGGCGCGGATCGGCGGGCATGGACCGGCTTCTAGCCGGTCCGCGCGGGTGTGCAACATGGCCTCATCGAAAGCCCCGCTTTCCCAATGGGAAAAGCCGCGCTATAGCCCGCCCCGAACTCCGCCGCGGCGGTCCCTCCCCGTTTCCCAGCGCAAGGTGAGATATGCCTAAGATCAAGGTCGCGAACCCGGTCGTCGAGCTCGACGGCGACGAGATGACCCGGATTATCTGGCAATACATCAAGGACAAGCTGATCCACCCGTATCTCGACATCAACCTCGAGTACTACGACCTCGGGGTCGAGCACCGCGACGCCACGAACGACCAGGTCACGATCGAGGCCGCCAACGCCATCAAGAAGCATGGCGTCGGCGTGAAATGCGCGACCATCACCCCGGACGAGGCACGGGTGAAGGAATTCAATCTGAAGGAGATGTGGAAGTCGCCGAACGGCACGATCCGCAACATCCTAGGCGGCGTGATCTTTCGCGAGCCCATCATCTGCCAGAACGTGCCGCGCCTCGTGCCGGGCTGGACGCAGCCCATCATCGTCGGCCGCCATGCCTTCGGCGACCAGTACCGGGCGACGGACTTCACTTTCGCCGGCAAGGGCCGCCTCACGATCAAGTTCGAGGGCGAGGACGGCTCGGTGATCGAGAAGGAGGTCTTCAAGGCACCAGGCGGCGGCGTCGCGATGGCGATGTACAACCTCGACGACTCGATCCGCGAATTCGCCTATTCGTGCTTCAACTACGGCCTTGCCCGCAAATTCCCCGTCTATCTCTCCACGAAGAACACGATCCTCAAGGCCTATGACGGGCGCTTCAAGGACATCTTCCAGGAGATCTACGACGCGGAGTTCAAGAGCCAGTTCCAGACGCTCGGTCTGACCTACGAGCATCGCCTGATCGACGACATGGTGGCCTCGGCCCTCAAGTGGTCCGGCGGATACATCTGGGCCTGCAAGAACTACGATGGCGACGTGCAGTCCGACACCGTGGCGCAAGGCTTCGGCTCGCTCGGCCTCATGACCTCCGTGCTGGCGACGCCGGACGGGCGGACCGTGGAAGCCGAGGCGGCGCACGGTACTGTGACGCGCCACTATCGCGAGCACCAGAAGGGCAAGGAGACCTCGACGAACTCCATCGCCTCGATCTTCGCTTGGACCCGCGGCCTCGCCCACCGGGCGAAGCTCGACGACAACCAGGAACTCGCCCGCTTTGCCGCGACCCTCGAGAAGGTCTGCGTCGACACGGTCGAGGCCGGGCACATGACGAAGGACCTCGCCCTTCTCGTCGGCGCAGACCAGAAGTGGCTCTCGACGACGGGCTTCCTCGACAAGATCGACGAGAACCTCAAGAAGGCGATGGGAGCCTAAAGCCCGGGCTCTTCGAATGAGAGACTCGAAATGGCCGGGATTGCACCCGGCCATTTTTCTTTGGCCGCAACCGCGCCGGGAGGCATACTCTACCGATGGTTAGGATCCGAACTCCTCGTGCGGCCTCCCAATTGGCCATCGTCCTTGCTGGCTTCCTCGGCACGGGGAGCGGGGCCCTGGCGCAGGCTCAGGCCATACTCCTCAAGGAGATCAAAGATCCGACCCGGTTCGATGACGCTTCGATCGAGCGTCTCTGCGAACGCGTCAAATCGGAATCCAGTGCGGAGCAGCGACCGCGCCTCTTCGAAAGGCGTGCCGCTCAAGGTGTCGAGTATTATGCCGTCACCCACGACCTGATCCTCGCCCAGGCGACGCTCAAAGACGCCGACGATTGGGAGTTGGTGAGGCGTTGGAGCTTCGCGAAATACCCCCTTCCGACCCCGGACGATCCCGATGAGCCCTTCCGGCTCCAGATCCATCCGGCGCTATATCCCGCAGGCCCGAACCGATGGGCGGTCGCCGTTCTGACCACGGAAATCGAAAGCTACGCGGGAGGAGGAGCAAACTTCATCCGCGCCGACTTCGTAGTGCTGGACCCTGATTCCGTGGACCTCACGGAAAAGCATCGCGCCTTCGGCGCCGTGCCGTTCAGCTGCTCCAAGATGGTGCGGGCCTGCTTCAACGAGAGAGATCAGAGGAAGTCCCCGCACTGCCATGACGAGAGCTCCGGGTTCCTGACCCTCCGCTTCGCAGAAGCACCGGGAATACCGACCTATGGCTGGACCGGGACATGGCATGAATCGACCTGGCCTGCGGGCGTGCCGAAATCGGCGCAGAAGACGAAGCGCATAACGGCCGATCTGAAGGCCGGTCCGAAGGCGGTCGCCGACGAGGCCTTCCCCTTCTGCGGCGGCAGTGCCGGCGGCGAGTGACAGCGGGCGATTTGGGGCCCTTGGCTCGTCTCGCCAGGACGGCCCTCCTGCTGTGGAAATCGGGCCGTTGAGGATCGACCACTGCCGTGGAAGCAGGAAGCAGGTTTCATGACGACCGGAATTGCACTTACTATCCCGACGGCTTGGAATAGGCTCCCCTTTCGATTGGTCCTGTTCTCGCCGCGTGAGTCCATTCACCTCACGCCATCCAGAGCTTCGGGTCAGAGTTGTATTCCATGAGCGACAGTCGATCCGCCCTTCCCGTCAAGACCGGCGGCTGCCAATGCGGCGCCGTGCGCTATGCGCTTCACGCGAAACCCACGCATGGCAGCATCTGCCATTGCCGTATGTGTCAGAAGGCGTCCGGCAACTATTTCGCAGCCTTCGTCGGCGTGAAGACGAAGGACATCGAATGGACCCGCGGGGAGCCCGGAATCTTCCGCAGCTCCGAACTCGTCGAACGCTGCTTCTGCCGGGATTGCGGCACGCCCCTTTCGTTTCGCTATCTCGACACGAACCGCATCGTCGTCACGGTCGGCAGCCTCGACGATCCCTCGGACGTCGCTATAGAGGTGCAATACGGGATCGAGAGCCGGCTGCCCGCCTTCGAGAATCTGCACACGCTCCCGGGTCACACATCCGATGACGATGTACCGCCGGAGCGGCTCGCCAAACTCGCGTCCCGGCAACACCCGGATCACGATTGACGCGTTGCCTCACGTCCTAAACCGGCTCTCCATGTTCGCGGACTGGATCATGGAATTGTACTTCTGCACCAGGAACTGGAGCTTGGTGCCCATATTGGGCCGTTTCGAACCCAGCTCCTCGCGGTACTCGCGCACCTGGCCCAAGAACGAGCGGGGCTCCCCATCGAAGGTGCCGCGACCCTTTTGGGCGCCCGGCGTCGCGAGATAATCGTCGAACTCCCGCCCCGACTTGGCGAAGCTCGCGATGCTTTCGTCGAGAGGCTTCAGCAGAGCCGGTGTCGGCTCCTGGACGATGAGGTCGCCGAGGGGCTCGGCCTGGTTCAGCACGTTGCGCAGATGCCAGGCGTAGGACTTGCCCTCGCGCTTCTCGATGGCTTCCAGCTGGCGCTGGTTGACGACGGTCCTGACGATCTTCAGCTCCGCCTCGAGTTGCGCCCGGCGGGCCAGAAACGCCTCGGCGGCCGGGACGAGCTTGCCGTGAAGCTCCTGGCCCTTGGCCATTTTGTCGTCCTTGTAGTCCTGCCGCTCGTAATAGCGGCTCGCCTCGTTCATGACCGGAATGAGCGCCTGAAAGGTCAGCGCGTAATCGCGGACGAGGTCGTCGAGCTGCGGGATCTTGGGCTCCGCTGACACGGCCTTCTCGGAGGCGTCGGTCGCGCGCTTGGCGATCTCCGGCGAGACCTCGTAGAGGCCGTAGATGATGCGCTCCTTGCCGGTGGGGCCGGACTTGACGTTCACCCAGCTCGTGTAGCGGGACCAGGACGAGGAGGCCCTCAAGGAGCCGTTGAGGAGCCCCGTATAGGCGTTCATCTTGGAGATCCAGGCGTTGAGCTGCCGCTCGTCGGAGGGGACCTCCAGAGGCTGCTGGGCTTGAGCGGAGCCAACGACCGCGAGGGCCCCTGGGGCTGTGGCCGCGAGGGCGAGCGCAAGGGCAAGGTGCGGAGCGTAGGTCGTGAATGGCACGAGCGGCCTCCCGGGTGGGATTCGAACGGGGCCCTCTTGTAACGACGTTCACTGGTTGTGCAAGATCAGACTTACTATGCTCTTCGGTTGCAAGATTGGGAGCTGGTGAACGCTCCGCCGCTCACGCCTCGCCGTGCCGGAGCCAGGGCCGGGTCAGCGATCGAGATCCGGCGCGTCGCGCTCCGCGGTGCGAACCTCAGCGACCCTGGTGATGCGCTGCCCGATCTCCGGCACGCGCTCCATGAGAAGTTCGAGGTCGTGGGCGAGCAGAACCAGGAGCTTGGTCTCGGTGCAGGCGCGAACGGTGGCGCTGCGCTTGGTCTCGGCGAGAATCGCCATTTCGCCGAAAAACTCCCCTGGGCCGAGGCGCGGGTGGTCGCCGACCTTGAGTTCCACTTCCACCTCGCCCGACACGATGAAGTACATCGCGTAGGCCCGCTCGCCGCGGCGGGCCACCACCTCGCCGCGGGCCACGGTTCGTGAGTTGAGAAGGTGCATGATCTCGGCGATGTCGCCCGCCGTCAGCCCCGCGAAGACCGGCACCCGAGCGACCATGCTCCAGGTCACCACGAATTCCCGGCGGTGGATGACTTCCGCGAAGGCCGTCGCGATGATGCCGACGGGCAGCGCGATCAATGCGAGCCCCATCGTGGCCGTGAGACCCGCGAGCACCTTGCCGAGGGGCGTCACGGGCACGACGTCGCCGTAGCCCACGGTCGTGAGGGTGACGATGGCCCACCACATGGCATCGGGAATGGTGCCGAAGCGCTCGGGCTGTGCCGTCTGCTCCGCGAGATGCATGAGCGTCGCGGTGGTGAGTACGAGACCGCCGAGGATGAGGAGTGTCGCGAAGAGGGCCCGACGCTCCACGTAGAGAACCTCCATGAGGGAGGCGAGCCCCGACGAATAGCGCGCGAGCTTGAAGAAGCGCAGGAGCCGGACGAGGAGGAGGACGCGCAGCTCCGCGGCCGGCGCGAAGAACATGAAATAGAAGGGCAGGATCGCCAGCAGGTCCACGATGGCGGCCGGGGTCCGCATCCAGGCGAGCCGCGTCGCGAAGCGACCTCGCCCCTCGTAAGGGATGTGCTCGACGCAGGACCAGAGGCGGAGGAGGTACTCGGCCGTGAACGCCACGAGGGAGATCACCTCGACCGCTGTGAACACGGTCGAATAGCGCGCCTCGATGCTCGGAACGGAGGCCAGCACCACCGCGGCGACGTTGATGAGCACCAGAGCGATCAGGCTCTGCTGCAGGATCATGTCCTCGGTCGTGTGGACGCTCGGGTCGAGGAGTTCGTAGACGCGCCGCCGCAGGGAGCGGCGCGTTCGATGATATCCCGCAGGCCCGCTCACGCGGCCGAGAGCGCCGCCTCGACGGCCGCGAGGGCCGCTTCGGCTTGCGCCCCGTCGGGCCCGCCGGCCTGCGCCATGTCGCGCCGGCCGCCGCCGCCCTTGCCGCCGAGCTTCTCGGCGCCCGCGCGCACGAGGCTCACGGCGTCGATCGTCCCGGTCAGATCCTCCGTGACCCCCACCACGATGCCGGCCTTCCCGTCCTCGGCCACGCCCACGATGGCGACGACGCCGGAGCCGAGGCGGCGCTTGCCTTCGTCGGCGAGCGTCTTGAGGTCCTTCATCTCGACGCCCGAAACCGAGCGGGCCATGAGCTTGACCCCACCCACATCGCGGATGGGATCGCCCCCGCCCGTGCCGCCGCCCATGGCGAGCTTGCGCCGCGCTTCGGCGAGGTCGCGCTCAAGGCGCCGGCGCTCCTCGATGAGAGCCGAGAGGCGTTCCGCGGCCTGGTCGACAGGCGTCTTGAGGAGGCCCGCGATCTCGTGGAGCTTGCGGCTCTCCTCGGCGAGATGGCGCCGGGCCGCATCGCCCGTCATGGCTTCGAGGCGGCGCACGCCGGCCGCGACCGCACCTTCGCCCACCACCGCGACGAGACCGATATCGCCCGAGCGCCCCACATGGGTGCCGCCGCAGAGCTCCACCGAAAAGGCCCTGTTGCCCTCGGCCTTGCCCATGGACACGACCCGGACTTCGTCGCCGTACTTCTCGCCGAAGAGTGCGCGGGCGCCGGACTCGATCGCCTCGTCGACTTCCATGAGCTTGGTGACCACCGGCTGGTTCTGGAGCATCACCGCGTTGGCGATCTCCTCGACCCGCTCCAGCTCCGAATCGTCAATGGGCTTCGGGTGGCTGAAGTCGAAGCGCAGGCGGTCCGGCGCCACGAGCGAACCCTTCTGGGCGACATGGTCGCCGAGCACCCGGCGGAGAGCTTCGTGCAGGAGGTGGGTCGCGGAATGGTTGGCACGAATGGCCGCCCGGCGGGCGTGATCGACAGCGAGCTCCAGAGGCTGCCCAACCTTCAGGGTCCCCTCCTCCACGGTCACGTGATGGACGAAGAGATCGCCGAGCTTCTTTTCCGTGCCCGTCACACGAAGGCGCACGCCCTCGCCCTGCATGGTGCCGGTGTCGGCCACCTGGCCGCCGGATTCGGCATAGAAGGGCGTCTGGTTCAACACCACAAGGCCGGTTTCGCCTTGAGCGAGAGCCTGCACCTCTCCGCCCTCACGCACCAGCGCGCCGACGATGCCCTCCGCGTTTTCGGTGTCGTAGCCCAGGAACTCGGTCGCGCCGAGGCGTTCCTTGATCGCGAACCACACGGTTTCCGTGGCAGCCTCGCCGGAACCCGCCCAGGCCGCGCGGGCCTTCTCGCGCTGGCGATCCATGGCGGCGTCGAAAGCCTCCGTATCGACTTCGATGCCGCGGGGCTTGAGGGCGTCCTGGGTGAGGTCGAGGGGGAAGCCGTAGGTATCGTAGAGGGTGAACGCCGTCTCGCCGGAGAGCTTCTGGCCCGCGGTGAGATCCCGGCTTTCCTCGTCGAGGATCGAGAGGCCGCGCTCCAGGGTCTTGCCGAAGCGGGTCTCTTCGAGCTTCAGGGTCTCGGTGATGAGAGGCTCCGTGCGCACGAGTTCGGGGTAGGCCTGCCCCATCTCGCGCACGAGTGCCGGCACGAGGCGGTACATGAGCGGCTCCCGGGCGCCGAGGAGCTGGGCGTGGCGCATGGCGCGGCGCATGATGCGGCGGAGCACGTAGCCTCGGCCCTCGTTCGAGGGCAGCACCCCATCGGCGACGAGGAACGACGAGGCGCGCAGGTGATCCGCGATCACCCGGTGGCTCGCAAGGCGCGGCCCTTCGGCCGTCGCGCCCGTGGCATCCACGGAGGCCCGGATGAGGGCCTGGAACAGGTCGATGTCGTAGTTGTTGTGCTTGCCCTGGAGCACGGTCGCGAAGCGCTCGAGGCCCATGCCGGTATCGATCGAGGGCTTCGGGAGCGGCACCCGGTTCCCGGGGGTGATCTGCTCGAACTGCATGAAGACGAGGTTCCAGATCTCGATGAACCGGTCACCGTCCTCGTCGGGCGAGCCGGGGGGGCCGCCGGGGATGTGCTCGCCGTGGTCGTAGAAGATCTCGGAGCAGGGGCCGCAGGGGCCCGTGTCGCCCATCTGCCAGAAATTGTCCGAGGTCGCGATGCGGATGATCCGCTCCTCGGGCAGGCCCGCGATGCGCTTCCACAGACCCGCGGCCTCGTCGTCCGTGTGGAAGACGGTGACGAGGAGCTTGTCCTTGGGCAACCCGAACTCGCCGGTGAGCAGCCCCCAGGCGAGCGTGATGGCCTCCTCCTTGAAGTAGTCCCCGAAGGAGAAGTTGCCGAGCATCTCGAAGAAGGTGTGGTGACGCGCCGTGTAGCCCACATTGTCGAGATCGTTGTGCTTGCCGCCGGCGCGGACGCATTTCTGGGCCGTCGTGGCGCGGGTGTAGGGCCGCTTCTCGACCCCCGTGAACAGGTTCTTGAACTGCACCATGCCGGAGTTCGCGAACATGAGGGTCGGGTCGTTGCGCGGCACGAGCGGACCCGAGGCCTCGATCTGATGGCCGTTCTTGCCGAAGTAATCGAGGAAGGCCGATCGAATTTCGTTGACGCCGCTCATGGTTCTCTAGGCTCGGTATGGGAGGGACTGGCCCGCTGCTGACGAGGTTGCGCGCTTGTAAGGGCCCGGCGCAAGACTGTCGAGGTGATGCGTGCGCGCATTCGGGCGACACCCGTCCCGGGGGTTGGGGAGAACCGGGCATGCGTTCGCGTTGGCTCTGGGGAGCGGCTTCTCCGGAGGGCCTGTGGCCCGAGCGGAGGAGCAGGAGAGATGAGGGAGCGGGACGCCAGGTCGCCAGCTCAGGGGTAGAGTGAAGATGCCAGCACCCTGGCGTCCCGCCGGTGTCCGT
>JAESFL010000155.1_pt1 | contig 63245 bp, 60 predicted proteins | sample 9269401 | NCBI WGS metagenome assembly JAESFL01 (sample SAMN14506025, study PRJNA617098) | algae metagenome | isolation source: Gloeocapsa sp. UFS-A4-WI-NPMV-4B04 and co-occurring heterotrophs from desert... | place: USA: Utah | collected 2006-10-01 | reverse complement strand
GCCCATCTCGTGGGGCCGGAGGCCGAGCGGCTGACGCGGCTCTGGTGCCTGAAGGAAGCCTTGTCCAAGGCCCTGCGCTGCGGCCTCACCGTGCCGCTCGACCTTCTCGCCATCGGCAGCGTCGAGGCGAAGGCAACGGGGCTCGGCGTCACCTTCGCGAACTTCGCGCAATATCAGGGCCTGAGCCTCGCGGCCGGCGATCTCGCCGCCGCCCTGGTGCTGCCGCGCCCGCCGGCGGTGACGCTGGCCCTCGATGCGAGGGAATGGAAGGCGTTCCAACAGGCCCTGAGCGAAGCGGCGGCGTGGGAGCCGGGCGCGTAGCAGGCCCCATCCGCATCCGCCTGCACGACGCGGCCCTCTACGACCGCGACATGATCCGTTTCAACGCGGGCGACGGCACGGCCTGCACCGCGTGCTGGCTCGCCCCGGCCGCCCTGCCAGCCGACGTCGCCCTGTTTCCCGATGGGCTCGCGGCGGCGCTGGCCGCGCGGTGAAGGGTTACCCCTGCGCGCCCGGCAGGCGGTGGCTCAGGAAGAAGTCGAGCATCGCCCGCGAGGCATCCGGTCCGTTCGCGTCGGTGTAGCTGCCAGCCGGGCTGCCGCCCGACCAAGCATGGCCGGCGCCCTGCACCGACCACGCCTCGACCTGCACCCGGCCCGCCTCGTCGGCGTAGCGGGTGCGGGTGTAGCTGTGGCCGCCCCCGGTGCCGCTCTCCCGCTGCGGCGTCAGCGCCTCGACGCCGGCCTGCGCCAGGACGGCCTCGGCGTTGCGGGGATGGACGGTGCCGTCGCCTTCGCCGTGGAAGACGATGGTCGGCACCCGCAGGGCCTGCGTCACCGAGCCCGCGCCGAAGCCGGCGGCCCCGCCGGGTTCGGCCGCGCCGGGCGCACCGACCCGCATCGCGGAGAGCGCCGAGGGCAGGTCGCGGGCACAGCCCGCCGCGAGCCCCGAATGCACGCCGAGCCCGGCGAACAGATCGGGATAGGCCCGGGCAATGTTGGCCGCCGCCGCCCCGCCCGCCGAGAGCCCGGCGATGTAGATGCGCGAGCGGTCGATCGGGTGCTCGGCGCAGACCGCACGGACGAGCCCGGCGATGATGCCGGCCTCGCCGGACTCCCGGCCCTGGTCGCCGGGCTCGAACCAGTTCCAGCACCTTTGCGCGTTGGCCCGGCTCGATTGGCGGGGATAGACGACGTAGATCCCCTCCTCCTCGGCAAGCGCGTTCATGCGTGTGCCCGCCGCGAAATCGTCCGGCGACTGGGTGCAGCCGTGCAGCATCACGACGAGCGGGCGTCGTCCGCTCCGCGGGCTTGGGATGAACAGCTTGTAGTCCCGTGCGCCGGCCGCGTTGGAGAAGCTACGCGCGACGAACTGGCCGCCCTCCGGCTCGAGACCCTCGGATTCGATGCCGTTGGCTCCGGGTGCGTGCAGACCGCCGCCCACCAGATCCCGCAGGTTGGGGGCCAGCGTGCGCAGGCTCTGCATCATCTGGTCGATGCTTCCGCGGAGCCGCTCCGGGATCGGCGTCGCGTGCGGCGCCTCCGCCTCCGCCTCGAGCCGACCCGCCGGGCCTTCGAGCCGCGGGAGAGTGTGGGAAGCCGCCGACGGATCGGCTGGTTGCGGCCTCTCGGACGGCATGCCTGCGGCGCCGAGACTGCGCTGGATCAGGGCCGTCGCCTCGCCGAGCCGTCCGGCCTGGGTCAGGCGGGTGGCCTCGGCCATATCGGTGAAGAAGGCGTTGTGACGTTCGGTCATGCGGGTCTCGCTTTCCGGGTCGGCGACGGGCGCGCGCGAGCGCAGCGGGTCACGAGGGGAGAGAGGTATCCGGATTCATGGTTGTCCGGGGTCAGAGCAGGCGATCGGCCAGGGCCCGCTTCACGGCGGGACTGGCCTGGAGGCTGCCGAGCACTTCGATCGAGGCGATCGCGGCGCTGGCGAGGTCGGCGGGGACGTCGTCGGCAATGACGGCGAGGCCGAGGACACGGATGTCGAGCCGTGTCCCCATCGCCCGCGCCGTCTCCAGTTCGGCCCGGCCATAGCGGCGCAGGCCGACTTCGATCGGATTGCGGGCGACCGATTGGCGGGTGATGTCGGCGTGCCGCTCGATCTGATTGCGGACCGCCGTGCGGATGAAGTCGCTGCGGTTGGCGTAAACGCCTTCCGAGACGAGCAGGTCGACATGTCCGAGATCGACGAAGCCGAGATTGACCGTGATCTTCTCATGGTCGCCGGATCTCGCCCCGCCCCGCATCACGATCGGGGCTTTGGGCCGGCTCGCCTGCATCCCATCCATCATCGCGCTCATCCCCGCGCCATCCACAGGGATGGTATGGGAACGCTCATGCTGCATCGCAAGGTAAAATTTTGTGCATTGCAGCAAGAGGCGGCGTCGGCTTCGAGGGATGTCGGCGATCGTCCCTGGCGAACCGTCGGACGATCCAACGCGGAAGCGTGCGTTCGAAGAGCGACTTAGCGAGGCGTAACGGCAGAACGCCGCCTCACGGCTCCAAGTATTCCCGCCAGACGGCGTTTGTTCCGAGGCTCTCGACAAAGCTGCCATGCCGCAGGCGCTCCGCCTCGGTGAGCCGGCTGCGCATCGGCCGCGGTCCGGCCGGGCCCGAATCAGCCGAGGCCGCGACCGTCACGCTTCCGGCGGGTTCGGCGATGCTGAGCCCCAGGCTGGTCTGCTTGCCTCCCAGGATTTCGACGTAGACCTCGGCCAGGATCTGCGCGTCGAGCAGCGCGCCGTGCTTGACCCGGCGGGTGGTGTCGACGCCGTAGCGGTTGCACAGCGCGTCGAGGTTGTTGGCCGCGCCCGGATGCTTGCGGCGGGCGAGCAGCAGGGTATCGACCACGTCCTCCAGCGGAATCGGCTTCGGTGCGGCGGGCCCGAGCCGGGCGAACTCCATGTTGAGGAAGCCGACGTCGAAGGGCGCGTTGTGGATCACCAGCCGCGCATCGCCGCAGAAGGCGACGAAGGCATCGACCACATCGGCGAAGACCGGCTTGTCGGCGAGCATCGCATCCGAGATGCCGTGGACCGCGAACGCCCCCTCGGACACCGCCCGCTGCGGGTTGATGAGCTGGTGATAGAATTTGCCGGTCTGGACGTGGTTGATCAGCTCGACGCAGCCGATCTCGATCAGCCGATCGCCATTCTTGGCATCCGTGCCGGTGGTCTCGGTATCGAGGACGATCTCGCGCAGCATGTTTTTCCGATCCGATGCAGGGAAACAGCCTGCGTGCGGGTCGCCAAGGATGCGTTAACTGGCGGCGCCCGTCAGCGGGTTCGGCTGGCCAGTTCCTCGACGATCCGCCCCACCTCGGCTTCCGCGTGGCCGAACCCGCGGCTCGTATCGATCAGAAAGTCTGCCCGCGCCCGCTTCTCGGCATCCGGCATCTGCTTGGCGCGGATTGCCTCGAACGCCGCCTCGGTCATGCCGGGACGGGCGAGCACGCGGGCGCGCTGAACCTCCGGCGGCGCGGTGACGACGAGGACGGCGTCGCAGCGGGCCTCGGCCCCGGTCTCGAACAGGAGCGGGATGTCGAGGACGACGAGCGGCGCGTCCGCGTGGCGAGCGAGGAAGGCGCGGCTCACGTCGCGGACCAGCGGATGCACGATCGCCTCCAGCCGCGCGAGCTTTTCGGAATTTCCGAGCACCGCTGCGCGCAGCGCCGGCCGGTCGACACCGCCCTCCGGCGTCAGGGTGCCGGGAAAGGCGTCGCCGATCGCCCGCGCTGCGGCGCCGCCCGGTCCATAGAGGGCGTGGACCGCCGCGTCCGAATCGTGGAGCGGGACGCCGCGGGCGGAAAACATCGCCGCGGTGGCCGATTTGCCCATGCCGATCGAGCCGGTGAGGCCGAGCACCACGGGGCGGCGGGATGGGTCGGTCGCGCTCATGCCGCGGCGAGATCCGCGACGATCTTTTGGCGCAGGGCCGGCGTCACCGCTGGGCGCAGGCCGAACCACGCGGCAAAGCCCGGCACCGCCTGATGCAGCAGCATGCCGAGCCCGTCGACCGCCGCGAGCCCCCGCGCCCGCGCCGCGGCCAGAAGCGGCGTCTCCAGCGGCACGTAGACGATGTCGGCCACCGCCGCGCGGTCCGGGAGCGGAGTGAGGTCGAGCGCGAGCGGCGGATGCCCGGCCATGCCGAGCGAGGTGGTGTTGACGAGGAGCCCGGTCTCGGCGAGCGCCTCGGGCACGGCCTCCCAGGCCAGCGCCGCGACGTGATCGGGGTCGAGTTCGGCCAGCGCCCGCGCCCGCTCGGGGCTGCGGTTGGCGACGCGGACCGAGAGCCCCCGCTCCACCAGCCCGACGACGATGGCCCGCGCCGCACCGCCCGCGCCGAGCACGAGGGCGGTCCCGCCGATGCGCTCGGGCCAGCCCTCACCGAGGCTCTGATCGAGATGGGCGATGAAGCCCGGCGCGTCGGTGTTGTCGCCGCGCACGCGGTCGCCCTCGACGATCAGCGTGTTCACCGCCCCGATTCTTTTCGCACGCGGCGTCAGCGAATCCGCGAGGCGGTAGGCCGCCTCCTTGTGCGGGATGGTGACGTTGCCGCCGGCAAAGCCCGAACCGGGCAGACCGCGGAAGAACACCTCGAAGGCGTCGGGCGCCACGTCGATGCGCTCGTAAGTGCCGTCGAGCCCGTGCTCGGCGAGCCAGTGGCCGTGGATCAGCGGCGAGCGGGAATGCCGGATCGGGTGGCCGACGACGAAGGCCCTGAGGGTCATGGAATCCTGCCGAAAACGTCGAGGGACATCATGCGGCGCAGCCCTTCGGCAGCGTGCAGGCGGTCTGCCCCTCGATCTCGATCTGAAGGGTGGCGTGGCCGATCCCGAAGCGCACCCGCAATTCGTCCGCGGTCTCCCTGAGGAAATGCGGATGGTTCGCCTCGCCCGCGACGACGAGATGGGCGGTGAGCGCCGGCTCGGTGGTGCTCATCGGCCAGATGTGCAGGTCGTGCAGCCCGCGCACGCCGGGGCGGGCGGCGAGACAGGCGCGCACCGCCTCCGGGTCGATGCCCGGCGGCACCGCGGCGAGCGCCATCGCCACGCTGTCGCGCAGCAGGCCCCAGGTCGCGGCGATGATGAGCGCGGCGATGACGAGGCTCACCAGCGGGTCGAGCCAGTCGAAGCCGGTGGCGAGGATGACGAGACCCGCGAGCACCACGCCGGCCGAGACCGCCGCGTCGGCGACCATGTGCAGGTAGGCGCCGCGGATGTTGATGTCGCCCTTCGCGCCGGAGGCGAACAGCCAAGCGGTGAAGCCGTTGATGAGAATGCCGATGCCGGCCACCACCATCACCGTGGTGCCGGCGACCGGCGCCGGTTCGAGGAAGCGCTGCACCGCCTCGACGATGATGCCGCCGGTGGCGACCAGAAGCACCACTGCGTTGAACAGGGCGGCGAGGATCGAGGAACCGCGCAGGCCGTAGGTGAAGCGGGCCGAGGGCGCGCGCTTGACCAGGACCGCGGCGATCCAGGCGGCAACGAGGCCGAGCACGTCGGAGAGGTTGTGGCCGGCATCGGCCACCAGCGCCATCGAGTTCGACAGCCAGCCGTAGAACGCCTCAACCCCGACGAAGCCGAGGTTCAGCGCGATGCCGATGGCGAAGGCCGGTCCGAAATTTTTGGGGGCGTGACCATGCCCCCCATGTCCGTGAGCGTGGGCATGACCGTGCCCGGCCTGATCATGTCCGTGATCCGAAGGGGCGTGATCGTGCTGATGACCTTGCCGCTGACCCTGCCGATGGTCGTCCATCGTCCCTCGCCGTGTCAGAATGCCAGCAGGCCCATGCCCCGCAGCCGCGCGAGAAGGGGCGTTAGGGGCAGGCCGAGGATCGTCGAATGGTCGCCCTCGACCCGCTCGAACAGGTGGATGCCGAGCCCCTCGAGCTGGTAGGCGCCGACCGACGTCGTCACCGCGACGCCCGCGAGCCGCAGATAGGCGTCGATGGCCTCCGCATCGAGGGGGCGCATAGTCAGCCGCGCCGTCTCCACGAAGTCCTCCGCCCTGCCGTCGCGCAGGATCGCCACCGCCGAATGAAGCTGGTGGGTCCGGCCCTGGAGCCGGGCGAGATGGGCGTGCGCGGCCTTGAGATCGGCGGGCTTGTGGAAGATCCGGCCCTCGCATTCGAGCACTTGGTCGGCGCCGATCACGATGCGGCCGGGATGACGGGCGGCCACCTCCTCCGCCTTGGCGCGGGCGAGACGCCGCGCCAGGTCCGCCGGGACGAGCTCGCCGCCCTCGGCCTCCAGCGCGCGCTCGTCGATCCGCGCCGGCGCCGTCTCCACCGGCAGGCCGGCGCCCGTCAGGAGGTCGCGCCGAGTGGCGCTCGCCGAGGCGAGAAGAAGCGGTGCGGGGGCAAGCCAGAGCGGGGAGGCGTTCACGGGGACCCAAAAATTTCCGTCAGCGCAAGCCGCGCCAGTCGAGCCAGTCGAACAGGAAGTCGATATCCTGCGGCGCCACGGAGAAGAACCCCTCCTCCGAGCGCTCCGAGCCGATCACGTAGCCGCTGGCATGGCCGAGCGCGTGGTCGATCGAGCTTTGCAGGAAGCCGAGTTCGAGCCCGTTGTCGCGCAGGGCCACCACGGTGGTGGCGGGGCTCGCGAACAGCGAGCCGTGTAGCCCCGACCCGTATTCCCCGATGATCGTGCCGGCCGAGCGGAACAGGGCGATCTGCTCGGGCACGCTCAGCCGCTCGGGCTGCACGCGGGTGAAGCCGCGGGCGATCGCCTTCGCCTCGAAATCGGCCCGCTCCGCCAGGGTCCGCCGGTTGCGCGTATCGGCATTGTCCGAGCGGGAGATTAGGATTTTCTCCGTCCCCGGCGTCTCGCGCCGGCGGCCGGGTCGCCAAAAAGGCCGCCGGCGCAGATCGGGGGCCGCGCGGTCGAGCAGGAAACGGCGGGCCTGCCGCATCAGCGGCGAGGCGCGGCTGACGAAGCGGAGCGCCGTCGGCACGAGCAGAGAGCGGCAGGCGACGCAGTCCCGGACACGGTCGTAGACGACGAGGCGGTCCTCGCCGACACCGAGCAGACCGAGCCAGGTACGGGCGAAACCAGGCGTGTCGGCGGGGAGGAGGTAGCGCAGACGCGTGATGTCGTGACCGGCCCGGTCGAGCAGGAAGAGTTTGGGCAGGAAATCGACCAGCCAGTGGCCGTACATCTGGTGACCCATCCCGGTCAGCAGCACGACCGGCTCCTCGACGGTGATCCGCCGCAGATCAGGGAGCCGCGCGGCGATGGCGCGGAAATGCCCCTCGAAATTGACGGGAAAGATGTTGAGCTGGGCGGCGTACTGGAACACGCCGTCGAGAAGGACGACGCCCTCCTCCGTCACCTCGGCGCCCGGCACTTCGTAGAGGCTCGTGCCGAGCACCGTGGTCTGCTCGTGGTAGACGCGCAGCAGCGTCGGCGTCACCGCGCCGACGAGCAGGTCCGGCGGGGGTGCCCAGTCCCGGTAGGACAGGCTGAGATCGGTGCAGCGCCCGCGCCCGGCCTCGACGGTCTCGCGCAGATCGGCCGCGGGAAAGCCCGCGTCTTCCATGGCCCCGCCTTCAGGTCGCGATGAACTTGAGGCGGTGCTCTCGGTAGAGATCGAGGATCGCGGCCGCCGTCTCCTCGATCGAGCGGCGGGTCACGTCGATGGTCGGCCAGCGGTACTTGGCGCAGAGCCGGCGCGAGGCGGCGATCTCGTCGGCGACCGATTCCCGATCGACATAGGCCGAATTCTCATCGGCCTTGAGGCTCAGGAGCCGGTTCTGGCGGATCTGCACGATCCGCTCCGGGCTGGCGATCAGCCCGACGATCAGCACCTTCCTCGCCCGCTCGAAGCTCGGCGGCAGCGGCATCGACGGCACCAGGGGGAGATTGGCGGTCTTGAGGCCGCGATTGGCGAGATAGATCGAGGTCGGCGTCTTCGAGGTGCGGCTGACGCCGATCAGCAGCACGTCGGCCTCGTCGAGGTCGTCGGGCAGCGCCCCGTCATCGTGGGCCAGCGTGAAGTTCATCGCGTCGATGCGCTTGAAATACTCGGCGTTGAGCATGTGCTGCGCGCCCGGCCGCTCGGTCGAGGTCGCGCCGAGATAGGAGCGCAGCAGCGCGTGCACCGGCTGGAGCACGTTGAGCGTCGGCGAGCCGGTCTCGCGGCAGGCCTCCTCCAGGCGCTCGATCAGCTCGTGGCCGACGAGGGTATAGAGCACGAGGCCCGGCGCCGCCTTGATCTCGGAAATCACCCGTTCGAGCTGCGCGCCCGAGCGCACCAGCGGGTAGACGTGCTCGATCGCCGAGATGCCCTCGTACTGCACCGCCGCGGCGCGCCCGACATTGATCAGCGTCTCGCCGGTGGAATCCGAGACGAGGTGGAGATGAAAGTAGCTGCGGCTCATCGTCGGCCCGTCTCTGCCATGACGCGTCGGTCACAGGGACGACTTGGCCGCCCCTGGAGATGCTTAGAGCATTTTCTCTGACAAGCGCGACGCCGAATTGCCGTTTGTCCGCCGACGGGCTTCGGGATCCTCACGAGGGGATGGAGCCCGAGGAGACCGTTTCGAGCATCGTCGCGCCATCGGTCAAAGTCGCACCGTCGCTGCGCATTCCGCTGTGTTTTCAGATATTTGAGGTCCCGCTACCGCCGTACCATCCCCAGCCCGCGTCCAGGGAGTCGACAAGTGGGGAAAATCGGGCCCTTTGGACACGCGGCGGCCAGTTGTCCCGAAAACCGTCGACTCCGCCCTCAACATGCCGACCGCGAGCACATGTTGGAGTCGCCGGATTGGGAGAATCCGGGACCGAGGCGGCCATCAGGGCATGCAGGCCCACGCAAGCCTCTGCTGAGCTTGGCCTATCGTGGACATTAGATCCAATCCGTTAAGAGGCGATTAACGCCGCGGCTGTGGGGAGGGCCTGTGGACGCGCTTGCGACATCACGATCCAACGTCCAAGAGAAAAAACAGAGATTCTAGAATCTCTCTTTCTTTGAGTAGGGCCGGGGTGGGGATGGCGCGGTCGCGACCTCTCCGGACTCCCCCGAACGGCAACCAGGCAGGATGCGGGCTTCAGGCATGGCGGAGGCAAGGACGGCGGACAGGCCGGTGCTGCGGGTGATGTCGGGAGAGGCGATCTCCCCGCCCCCGGCCTGGATGATGCGCCAAGCCGGCCGCTACCTGCCGGAATATCGGGCGACGCGGGCGGAGGCCGGCTCCTTCCTCGATCTCTGCTACAACCCGGCCTTCGCCACCGAGGTGACGCTCCAGCCGATCCGCCGCTTCGGCTTCGAGGCGTCGATCCTGTTCTCCGACATCCTCGTCATCCCCCACGCGCTCGGCCAGGACGTGCGCTTCGTCGAGGGCGAGGGCCCGCGCCTCGACGCGCTGCAGGGCAGAGCGCAGTTCGAGCGGCTGCGCGAGGCCGGCGACCCGGCGATCTTCTCGCATCTGGCCCCGGTCTTCGAGGCGGTGGAGCGCATTCGGGGTGCCCTCCCGAACGAGACCACGCTGCTCGGCTTCTGCGGTGCGCCCTGGACCGTGGCGAGCTACATGATCGGCGGGCGCGGCACGGTGGATCTCGCCCCGGCCCGCGCGCTGGCGGCCTCCGACCCGGCGCTGCTCGACGCGCTGCTCGACCGGCTTGTCGCCGTCCAGACCGAGTATCTCGTGCGACAGCTCCGCGCCGGCGCCGACGCGGTGCAGATCTTCGAGTCGCATGCCGGCGTGCTGCCGGCTCTCGAGCAAAAAGCCGGCGTGCTGCCGGACTCCTCCGACGGCGACGCCCTCAAGCGCTTCTCGCTCGGGCCGATCGCGCGGATGGTCCAGGGCGTCCGCGCGCAGGTGCCGGACGCCAAGATCATCGTCTTCGCCAAGGGATCGGGGCTGGAGGGCCATGCCCGCGTCGTGCCTGAGACCGGCGCGAGTGCCGTCGGCGTCGATTGGGGTGTCGATCTGGCGGCCCTGCGGGCCCGTGTGCCGGCCTCGACGGTGACGCAGGGCAACCTCCACCCCGAGACGCTGATCGAGGGCGGGCGGGCTCTGGACGCGGCCGTGGACGCCATCCTGGAGGCGACCGCAGGCCTGCCGCACATCTTCAACCTCGGCCACGGCATCACCCCGCAGACGCCGATCGCCCATGTCGAGCAGATGCTGGCCCGCCTCCGGGCCGGCCGCTGACCGTTCTTTTCGCGTTGCGTATCGAGGAGTTTCTCAGCCGGTGCTCGAGACCCTGTACCCCTGGATCAAGGCCTTCCACGTCATCGCGGTGATCGCCTGGATGGCGGCGATGCTCTACCTGCCGCGCCTGTTCGTCTATCACGCGGCGCTGCCCGCCGGCTCGCGGGTGCAGTCCGAGACCTTCAAGGTCATGGAGCGGCGCCTGCTGAAGGCGATCATGACGCCGGCCATGATCGTCACGTGGGTCCTCGGGCTCTGGCTCGCGTGGCAGAGCGGCTACTACGCCGCGCCCTGGCTGCACGCGAAGTTCGCCCTGGTGCTGGCGATGAGCGGCGTGCACGGTTTCCTCGCCCGCACGGTCAAGGACTTCGCCGCCGACCGCAACACCCGGAGCCAGCGCTTCTACCGGGTCATCAACGAGGTGCCGACGCTCCTGATGATCGGCATCGTCATCCTCGCGATCGTGAAGCCCTGGAGCTGATTCTTTTTCGCAGAGGCGGGCACCGGGACGGGAACGGGCCGTTGGAAGGGCAAAGCGTGGCCGTTGCCCGCGATGGAGCTTGTCCGATGCGTAGCCTGTTTCTCGCCCTCGCCTTGAGCCTCGCCGCGGCCTCCCCTGCGGCGGCGGCGAGCTTTCCCTGCGCCAAGGCCGAGACGCCCGACGAGAAGACGGTCTGCGACACCCGCGCCCTCAACGATCTCGACGTCGAGATGGCGGTGCGCTTCGACATCCTCAAAGACCTGCTGCCGATGGGCAACCGCACAAAGATGCAGGACGATCAGGAGGCGTGGCTCAAGGACCGCCGCGCCTGCGGCACCGACGTCGCCTGTCTCACCGCGGCCTACGAGGGACGGCTCAAGGTGCTGCGGGGCGTGCTGTCGGAATTCGCCAAGCAGGGCGGGCAGTAGGGCGCTTTCCCACCAAACCCCTCATCCTGAGGTGCCGCGAAGCGGCCTCGAAGGATCTTCCAGATCCCGCGCGATCCCTGGAGGATCCTTCGAGGCCGACGCTGCGCGTCGGCACCTCAGGATGAGGTCGTGGGTGGGGGTGCCTCTCTCACAACCGCGCCAGCAACCGCTCCGCCAGCGGGTTCTCCGCCGCGAAGGCGTAATCGATCCGCCGCACCGTCACCGCCCGCGCCCCGGCCTGGACCAGGGCGTCGGAGAGGTCGAACACCGCGTCCACGGGACAGCGCATCACGATCTCGCCGTCGGCGCCGCGCGGGGCGCCGTAGGGCAACTCCGCCTCGTGCAGGCCGGCGATGGTCGCCAGATCGATCCCGCCGGTCTCGGGCAGGCCGGCGCGCACTTCACGGGTGGTGCGGGCGCGTTCCTCGGCCGCGATCCGGCCGAGCACGGTGCGCAAGGCGGCCCGCGCGGTCTCGCCCCAGGGCGCCTTCAGCGAGGCGACGAGGTTGGCCTCCGAGCGCAGCATCACCCCGTCGTCCAGAACCTTCAGCGCGTTGGCCGCGAGGGTGGTGCCGGTGGTGGTGATGTCGACGATGATCTCCGCCGAGCCCGCGGCCGGCGCACCCTCGGTCGCTCCCAGGCTCTCGACGATGCGGTAATCGGCAATCCCGGCTTCCGCGAAGTGACGGCGCGTCAGGTTCACGTATTTGGTGGCGATGCGCATCCGCCGGCCCTGGCGCAGGCGCATCTCGCTGGCGACCTCGTCGAGGTCGCTCATGGCCCGCACGTCGATCCAGGCCTGGGGCACCGCCACCACCACGCTGGCATGGCCGAAGCCGAGCGGCGTCAAAAGTTCGACGCTTGCGCCTGGGTCGGGCAGCATCTCGCGGATCAGATCCTCGCCGGTGACGCCGAGATGGGCGGCGCCGCTGGCGAGCTGGCCGGCGATCTCGGAGGCCGAGAGGTAGCGCACCTCGACGCCGGGCAGGCCCGCGAGCGTGCCGCGATACTCGCGCCCGCCCGCCTTCTGCACGAGCTTGAGCCCGGCGCGGGAGAAGAAGGCGCTGGCATTCTCCTGCAGCCGGCCCTTGGAGGGGACGGCGAGGACGAGGGGCCCATCGGTCACGCGACACCTCCTTCAGCGCTTCCGTCCGTACAGCGCGACAGCCAGAACGCGCAGCCCACCGCCGGCAGCGGCACCGGACTGCCGAGCTGCTGCAGCAGACCGTCGTAGCGACCGCCGCCGACCAGCGTCGGCCCTCCGCGCGCACCGGTCACCTCGAAGATGAAGCCGGTATAATAGTCGAGGTTGCGCGCGAACCCGCCGCTGAAGCGGAAGCGCTCGACCGCCAGGCCCCGCGCGGCCATGAAGCCGGTGCGCTCCTCGAACAGGGCGAGTGCGGCCTCCAGCCCCTCGTGGGCCAGCCCCGCCTCGCGGGCGAGCGCCCGCACCGCCGCCGCCGCGGCGTCGGGATCGCCGGAGATCGCGCAGTAGCGCTCGATCATCTCGCGGTTGCCCGCGTTGAGGCCGGCACCTCCGTGTGCCTGCGCCGATGCTTTGGCGAGGAAGCGCTCGGCGATGGCCCCGGCGCTGCGCCCGCCGACCTGCGAGATGCCGGCGATCGACAGCACGTCCTCGACGAAGGCGCGCACGGCGCCGGCATCCTGGCCCTGGATCGCCGCGAGGAGGCCGGCGTGGCGATCTTCCGTCTGCGCCGCGTTGGCGACTTCGTCGAGGGAGCGCCCGGCGGCGATGGCCCGCAGGGTCCGCCGCTTGGCGACCGGCGGCACGGCGAGCGCGTCGAGGAAGGCATGGGTCAGGCCCATATCGCCGAGCCGGACCGCGACGTCGGCGCGCCCGAGCAGGTCGAGCCCTTCGAGGGCAAGGCCGAGCACCTCCGCATCCGCCGCCGGGGTGTCGCTGCGCCCGATCGACTCGATGCCGCCCTGCACGAACTCGTCGGGCTCGCCCGCGGCGACCCGGAAGACCGGGCCGAGATAGCTGTAATCGGCGCTCTCACCCGGCCGCGTGGCCTGATGCAGGCGACAGACGGGAATCGTGAATTCCGGCCGCAGGCAGAGTTCGGCCCCGGTCACATCCTGCGTCACGAAGATGCGCCGCCGGATGTCCTCGCCCGACAATTCGAGGAAGGGCTCCACCGGCTGCAGCACGGGGGGCGAGGCGGGCACGTATCCGCAGGCGGAAAAATGCGCCGACAGCCGCACATGGCGCAACGCCTCCGCCCCGCTCGGGCCACCTGCCTCCGGTCTCGTCATCGTCTCGGATCCAGCTTGATTTCGGCCCCCATAGCAACCGCGTCACCGGTTGGCGACCGTGGAGAGGCATTTCCGAGCGGATCGGACTGCGTAAGGGCCGCTTCGCCTACCACACCAGACGCTCGATCACCGCGTCGGGCCGCACGGGCTGGCGGCCGAGCCATTCGGCGATGTCGCCGAGGCTGTGGTGCTCGGCCGTCACGCCGAGTTCTTCCGCGTGGATGCCGCGAGCCACCAGGATCGCCGGGATGCCGTAGCCGGCGGCGCCGGCGATGTCGGTGCGGATCGCGTCGCCCACCGCCACGGTGCGGCCCACCTCGGGCGCAGGCATGCGATCGAGCTCGCCGGCCATGGCGAGCGCCGTCTCGTAGACCGGCCGGTAGGGCTTGCCCGCGTAGACGACCGACCCACCGATGGCCTCGTAGGCCTGGGCGATCAGGCCGGCGCAGGGGATCAGCTTCTTGTCGCGCTCGACCACGAGATCGGGGTTGGCGCAGATCATCGGCACGTTTCGGCGACGGAACGCCGCCAGTGCTTCGCGGTAATCTTCCGCCGTCTCCGTATCATCGTCGAACAGGCCGGTGCAGACGATGCGCTGGGCGTCGTCGGCCGAGACCAGGGTGAGGTCGAGGCCGTCGAAGACCGGCGCGTCGCGCTCCGGCCCCAAGTGATACACCCGCTCGCCCGGATGCTCGGCGATCAGCCGCCGCGTCAGGTCGCCGGAGGTGAGGATCGCGTCGTAGGCTTCCCGCGGAACGCCGTAGCCGTCCAAGATTTTCTGCACGCCCTGCCACGGTCGGGGGGCGTTCGAGACCAGGATCACGCGGCGCGGGCGTGGGCCGGGCAGCCCCCGGAAGCGGATCAGCGCCTCGCCGGCCGCGACGTGGCCGCGGGTTCCGTCATGCAGCACACCCCACACGTCACACAGGATCAGGTCGTAGCGCTCGGCCACCGCCTCGAAGTGGCGCAGCGTCGGGACGGAGGGTGCAGTCATCGAAGGGTCCGGTCGGCGGTGAGAATGCGGGCTCTATAGCGGGGTTTGCGGACCGCTGAAGGCTGTAAACCTTCCCCGCAGAGGGCCGGGTTGCAACCCAGTTCAACTTCGCCGTCATTCCGGAGCCGCAGAGCGGAACCCGGAATCCACCCGTGATGCGGCGCGGAAGCATGGGGTCGAGGCCAGTCATGGATTCCGGGTTCGCTTATCAGCGCCCCGGAATGACGCGCGTCAGGCATCCTGGGCGCCACGTCCAGATCGCCCATGTCGCTGACCTGAGTTCGCAACCCCCTCCCAACGGGATTGCAGAAAAAGATCACCCCAAAAATCGCCCCACCAGCAGCCGCGCCAGATCCCGCGGTGGATCGGGGGTGAGCACGGCGAGCTTGCGCGAGGTCGAGAGCGAGGCGAGCCCGTGCAGGGCGGCCCAGAGGGCGGCCACCGCCCGGCGGCGCTCGTCCGGTTCGGCGATCAGCGGTGCCAGAACCCTGTCCACGAGCCCGACCGGCTCGGCCAGGGCGGCGGCGTACCAGTCCGGAAACGGCTGATCCGGTGCGGCGAGGTGCTCGAACAGCAGGCTCCAGACCCGCGGGTCGGCGGCGACGAAGACGAGGTAGGCGTCGGCCAGCGCCAAAGCGTTGTCCCGTGCCGCCCGTTTCGGATCGATCACCGCCTCCAGGGCCGCGTGCAGGCGGGCGAGCGTGCGGGCATTGACACGCAGCACCACCTGATCGAGGTCGCCCACGGCGTTGTAGATCGAGTTCGGCGCGTAGCCGATCGCCGCCGCCAGCCGCCGCATGCCGAGCGCGCGAAAGCCCTCGTTGCGCACGAGGCTCTCCGCCGTGCCCGCCACGAGAGCGATGAAGCCCTCGCGATCGTGCTCGCCCCTCGGACCGGTGCCGCGCGTCTTTCCCGCCAATTCAACGCCTCGCTGCTTGGGGGCACTCGCCACCGTGCGGGCCCGCACCCGACGTCGGGGTTAGATTGCACGATGTTCAAAATCAAGCTTGCGCGGCTTTCGGCCCCGTTTAATTTGAACACCGTGCAAAAAGCGGATTTGACGCCTAAGCCGTCGGCAGGCAGTCATGCCCGGAGCCGGGAGAGACCACGATGTTCCGCACACTGATGACGACGCGACGCTTCGCGCCGCTGTTCTGGTGCCAGTTCTTCTCCGCCTTCAATGACAATTTCCTCAAGAACGCGCTCGCCCTGCTGATCCTGTTCCAGGTCAGCGCCCAGGGCGAGAGTTCGGGCGGGGTGCTGGTGACGCTGGCCAGCGCGGTGTTCATCGGCCCGTTCTTCATCCTCTCGGGCCTCGGCGGTCAGATGGCCGACCGCTACGACAAGGCGCTGCTGGCCAAGCGGCTGAAGTTCGCAGAGATCTTCGCGGCCCTGCTCTCGGTGCTCGGCTTCTGGCTGCACTCGGTGCCGCTGCTGTTCGGGGCGCTCGGCCTGTTCGGAATCATCGCGGCGCTGTTCGGGCCGATCAAGTACGGCATCCTGCCCGACCACCTGAAGCGCGAGGAGCTGACCGCCGGCAACGCGCTGGTCGAGGCCGCGACCTTCCTGGCCATCCTGCTCGGTACCATCACCGCCGGGCTTGCCATGGCGATGGGGGGCCACGCGCTCGGGCTCGGTGCCGGGCTGATGGGCATGGCGGTCCTGTGCTGGCTCGCCGCGCGGATGATCCCGGCCACCGGCGAGGGCGCGCCGGATCTCCACGTCGACCGCAACGTCGCCCGCTCCACCGCCGAGCTCCTGCGCGATCTGTGGTCCGACACGCGGCTGTGGCGCGGCTCGGTGATCGTGAGCTGGTTCTGGCTCGTCGGCGTCGTCATCCTCTCGCTGCTGCCGGTGCTGGTGCGCCAGACCCTGAACGGCACCGAGATCGTCGCCACCACCCTGCTGGCGATCTTCTCCGTCGGCATCGCGGTCGGCTCCGGCCTCGCATCGTGGCTGGCCAGCGGGCGCATCGTGCTGCTGCCGACGCCGGTCGGCGCGGTGCTGATGGGCCTGTTCGGACTCGATCTCGCCTGGACGGTCTCGCACCTGCCCCCGCCCGCGGGCGAGCCGATCGGTGCGCTCGCTTTCATCACCAGCGGCCACGGCCTGCGCATCGCCACCGACTTCTTCGGGATCGCCGTGGCCGGCGGGCTCTACGTCGTGCCCTCGTTTGCCGCCGTGCAGGCCTGGACCGAGAAGGCCAAGCGCGCCCGCGTCATCGGCGCGGTCAACGTGCTCACCGCCGCCTTCATGGTCGGCGGAACGCTCGCCCTCGCCGTGCTCCAGGGCCTGGGCCTCAGCATGGCCCAGCTTCTCGGCCTCGTGGCGGTGCTCAACCTGATCGTCGGCGCGGTGATCCTCGTGACCCTGCCGACGAACCCCCTGCGCGACGCCCTCTCGATCCTGTTCCGTGCCTTCTACCGCCTGGAGGTGAAGGGCCTGGAGAATGTCGAGAAGGCGGGCCCGAACGCGATCATCGCCCTCAACCACGTCTCCTTCCTCGACGCGCCGCTGGCGCTCTCGCTCCTCGACCAGGAGCCGGTCTTCGCCATCGATCACGGCATCGCGCAGCGCTGGTGGGTGAAGCCGTTCCTCAAGGTGACGAAGGCGATGCCGCTCGACCCGACGCGGCCGCTCGCCACCCGCACGCTGATCAACGCGGTCAAGAGTGGCGAGACGCTGATCATCTTCCCCGAGGGCCGGCTCACCGTCACCGGCAGCCTGATGAAGGTCTATGACGGCGCGGGGCTCATCGCCGACAAGTCCGGCGCCATGGTCGTGCCGGTGAAGATCGATGGGCCGGAGCGCACGATCTTCTCGCGCCTGAAGCGCGATCAGGTCCGCCGCGCGTGGTGGCCGAAGGTGACGGTGACGATCATGCCGCCGGTGCGCCTCCACGTCGATCCAGAACTCAAGGGCAAGAACCGCCGTCGCGCCGCCGGTGCCGCGCTCTACGACATCATGTCGGACCTCGTGTTCGAGACTGCCGATATCGAGCGCGGCGTCTTCTCCGCGCTGATCGAGGCGGGCCAGCTCCACGGCTGGCGGCGCACGGCGCTGGAAGATCCGGTGACGGGCACGATGAGCTATGCGCGCCTCGTGATGGGCGCCAACATCCTCGGCCGCAAGCTCCAGGCGCTGCTGCCGGATGCGAAGAAGCCGGTCGGGTTGATGCTGCCCAACGCCAACGGCGCGGCGGTGACGTTCTTCGCGCTGGCCAGCGCCGGCCGCGTGCCGGCGATGATCAACTTCTCCGCCGGCCCCGCCGCGGTGCTCTCGGCCTGCCGGGCGGCGCAGGTCGACACCATCCTCACCTCGCGCGCCTTCATTGAGAAGGGGCGCCTCGGCACCCTGATCGAGGGCGTCCAGGGGACGATCCGCCTGATCTACCTGGAGGACGTGCGGGCGGGTGTCACCACGGGCGACAAGATCCGCGGTTTCTTGAGCCCCCGGCGGCCGCTCGTCGCGCGAAAAGGGACCGACCCAGCGGCGATCCTGTTCACCTCAGGCTCGGAGGGCACGCCGAAGGGCGTGGTGCTCGCCAACCGGGCGATGCTCGCCAACACGGCGCAGGTCGCCGCCCGCATCGATTTCGGGCCGCGCGACAAGGTGTTCAACGTGCTGCCGGTCTTCCACGCCTTCGGGCTGACGGCGGGGCTGGTGCTGCCGCTGATCTCGGGCGTGCCGGTCTACCTCTATCCGTCGCCGCTGCACTACCGGATCGTGCCCGAACTCATCTACGGCACCAACGCCACGGTCCTGTTCGGCACCGACACCTTCCTCACCGGCTACGCCAAGATGGCCCATTCCTACGACCTGCGGAGCCTCCGCTACGTCGTGGCCGGCGCCGAGCCGGTGAAGCAGGCGACCCGCAAGACTTGGGCGGAAAAGTTCGGCCTTCGCATCCTGGAGGGCTACGGCGTCACCGAGTGCGGGCCGGTGCTTGCCCTCAACACGCCGATGTTCAACCGCTTCGGCACCGTCGGCCGGCTGCTGCCGGGGATCGAGTCGCGGCTCGAACCAGTGCCCGGTATCGACGAGGGCGGACGCCTCGCGGTGCGCGGCCCCAACATCATGCTCGGCTACCTGCGCGCGGAGAATCCCGGCGTGCTCGAGCCGCCGCCTGACGGCTGGTACGACACCGGCGACATCGTCGCCTTCGACGCCGACGGCTTCGTCACGATCAAGGGCCGGGCCAAGCGCTTCGCCAAGATCGCCGGCGAGATGGTGTCGCTGGCCAGCGTCGAGGCGCTCGCCTCCGAACTCTGGCCCGACACGCCGAGCGCGGTGGCCGCCGTGCCCGATGCCCGCAAGGGCGAGCGCCTGATCCTGTTCACTGAGGCCAAAGGCGCGACGCGGGCCGCCTACCAGAGCCACGCCAAGGGCCGAGGCGCGGCCGACGTCGCCATTCCCGCCGAGGTGGTCGTCGTCGAGGCGCTGCCGATGCTCGGCACCGGCAAGATCGATCAGGTAAGCGTGACGAAGCTCGCGCGGGAGCGGGCGGCGACGGCGGAAGCCGCGTGAGAATCGGGATGCGCGGCCGCTCCCCTTCGCTCCTCTCATCCTGAGAGGCTGCCGGAGCGGCCTCGAAGGATCTTCCGGATCCCGCGCGATTTCGGGATGATCCTTCAAGAGCGACGTTTCGCGCTGCCACCTCAGGCTGAGGGTGAGGACAGGAAGCGGCCTCTGCTCATCCTTCGCGCAGTGACCACTCGGTCATAGCGGCAATCCGTCTTCGCCGTAGAGGAAATCCTGGCTGCGGCCACCGTCCGGTCCAGCGAGCGTTGTCACGGCGGCGGAACGCCGAGCCTCGTCCAGCACGGCCCGCCGTGCTCGGCGATCCGGCGCAGGCTGGATCGGTTCGATACGTGCGACGGGCTGCCCCTCCCGCGTGAGGACGATGGTCTCGCCCGCTTGGGCGCGCCGAACAAGATCCCGTAACCGATCCTCGGCATCCGCCACGGAAACGCGCATTGGCTCCTCCTGTCGCAGCGCTCCGGTCTCGACCGCACGGAAGTCGAACTTAAACCATTCTTGACCCTATCCTCGGCCGCCTCACCATACGCTGGTCCGTTGCCGATGCCCCTCTCTCGCCGCCGCTTCCTCGCCTCCTCGCTCGGCCTCGCCATCGCCGGCCCGGCCGCCGCGCAGAGCTACGGCCAGACCTTCAAGGTCGAGAACGACGAGGGCCGGCCGGTGACCAACATGCGGCTGCCCGGCGAGATCACCGGGCAGATCCAGGAATTGCGCGGCGTCACCTATGTCGGGCCCCGCGAGGCCGAGGTGACCCTCTACGAGTTCTTCGATTACAACTGCCCGTGGTGCCGCAAGGCCGCCGCCGACGTCACCGCGCTCGCGGGCAGCGATCCCGCCCTGCGCATCGGTCTCGTCCACAACCCGATCCTGTCGCCGATGTCGGCCCAGGCCGCCAAGGTCTCGCTCGCGGTGCAGCGCAAGTTCGGCTCGGCGGCGGCCTTCGCCTTCTATGGCCAGTTGCTGTCGACCAAGGGTCAGATCGACGGGCTCAAGGCGCTGGATATTGCCGCCAAGACCAGCGCCAAGGCCGGCGTGTCGCGCGCTGAACTCGAACAGATCGCCGACAGCGACGAGGTGCGCGAGGCGATGCGCGCGCATATGAACGTCGCGGCCAATCTCGGGCTTTCCGCCACGCCCTCCTACGTCCTCGGCAATACCGGCGTGCTCGGCCATCCCGGCGTGAAGTCTTTGGCGAAGATGATCGCAGCGGTGCGGCGCTGCGATCAGATCGCCTGCGGGTAGACCTGCCTTAGGCGCCGCCGATGAGGATGCCCGTCGCGAGCACGAGGCCGCCGCCGAGCACGATCTGGAAGGCCGCCCGCAGGAAGGGCGTCTCCATGTAGCGGTTCTGGATCCAGACGATGGCCCAGAGCTCGACGAAGACCACGGCGAAGGCAATGCTCGTCGCCAGCCAGAAATTCGGGATCAGGTAGGGCAGCGCGTGGCCGAGGCCGCCGATCGCCGTCATCATGCCGGAGGCGAGGCCGCGCTTGAGCGGCGAGCCGCGTCCGGAGATCTTGCCGTCGTCGTGGGCGGCTTCCGTGAAGCCCATCGAGATGCCGGCGCCGAGCGAGGCGGAGAGGCCGACGAGGAAGGTCGTCCACGGATTCTGCGTGGCGAACGCCGTGGCGAAGATCGGGGCGAGCGTCGAGACCGAGCCGTCCATGAGGCCGGCGAGCCCCGGCTGGACCCAGGTCAGAACGAATTGGCGGTGGGCGACCGCATCCTCCGCGTCGCGGCCGGCCCCGTCCAGATGCTGTTCGCTCAGCGCCTCGGCCGTGCGCTCGTGCGCGCTCTCCGCCGCGGCGAGGTCGCCGAGCAGGGCCCGCGTGTCGGCGTCGGTCGAGCGCCGGGCGGCGGCGAGGTAGAAGTCGCGCGCCTGCCGCTCCATCGCGGCGGCCTCCTCGCGGACGCGGTCGAGCCCGAGATTGCGCATCAGCCAGAGCGGCTTGCGGGCATAATAGCCGGCGATGTGCTCGCGCCGGATCGGGAGGATGAAGTCGCCGAAGCGCGCCTTGTAACGCGCGATCAGACGGCGTCGGTGCTCGTCCTCGGCCTCCGCCATCGCGTCGAACAGGGCGGCGGAATGGGGATAGTCGGCGCGCAGGCGTGCCGCGTAGGCGCGGTAGATCTGGCCGTCCTCCTCCTCGGAGCCGATGGCGAGGGCCAGGATCTCCTGCTCGCTGAGATCGTCGAACCGTTTCCGGCCGCCGAGCGTCAGCATCGAGAGACGGCTCATCATCGGTGTGTCGACCTCCAGGGAGGGCGCATCGCAGCAGGTCTGAGTGACCTCACCCCTCCTGCTCCTGCAGCAGCCGGTACTCGCGGCCGTGGCGGCAATAGCCCTCGACGATGTGGCTCATCAGCGCGCGCTTCTTCGCATCGAGCGCGCCGAGGATGCGCGCGGGCCGCCCGCCCCAGAGATGGCCGCCCTCCAGCAACTGGCCCGGATCGGTGGTCGAGCCGCCGGCCAGCATCACGTCGTCGGCCACCACCGTGCCCGGTGCGAGCACGGAGCCGATGCCGATGAGGGAGCGGGCGCCGATCCGGCAATCGGCCATGCGCACATTGTGGCCGATGGTGGTGTCGCGCCCGATCACCACGCCCTCGCCGCGGCTGCGGATCACGGTGTTGTCCTGGATGTTGGTGTCGGCGCCGACCACGATCGGGCCGACCTCGGCAGCGAGTTCGCAGGAGAACAGCACCGTCACCCCGGCGCCGAGCGCGATGCGGCCGGAGAGCCGGGCGGTGCGGGCCACGAACACACTGGCGTCGGTCTCCGGCGGCTCGGCCGGCGCGGGCTGGTTCGCCGTCTCGCCCGAAGCCTCGCGCAGGCGCTCGGCCCGCTCGGCGAGTTCCTCCGGCGTGACGGGGCGCAATCGCTTGGCCGGGTTGCCGCCATAGGCGAAGCCGCTCTCGAGGTTCGAGCGGGGGAAGATCGTCGCGCCCGCCTCGATCAGCACGTTGTCGCCGACAATCGCTCCGTCGAGGATGATGGCGTCGTCCTCGATCACCACGTCCGAGCCGACGGTGCAGGCATGCACCACCGCGTTGCGGCCGACCGTGACCCGGTCGCCGATATGGGTCGGCAGCGATTCGGTGGCGATGTGGACGGTGGAGCGGGCGCCGAGCCAGAAGCGGTCGCCCGCGGTGATCGGCTGGCCGTCGCTGCGGATCACGCTGTCGTCCCCGAGCCAGGCCTGGGACCCGAGGGTGGCAGTGCCGATCACCGTGCTGGCGCGCCCGCACCAGACGGGGCGGCTGGCGAAGACGGGCAGGATGCCGTCATGGGGCAGGATCAGGTCGGGCGTCACGTCGCGGCTCGCTGTTCTTCGAAACGGCGCCGGTGGCGCGGTCCTCTTCTTGAGCCATATAGGCCCACGGGCAAATGGAGTAACGGGCCGGCGTGAAAACGCTCGCCGCACCATGCCTGCCCGCGTACGCGTTCCCGAAGAGGCGATCATGACGGTCAGCATCCAGTCCGAGCCCTTCGACACCGCCGCCGAGATCGCCCGGATCGAGGCGGAACTGGCGGGGCGGGCGGGCGCGGTCGTGACCTTTTCCGGCCTGTGCCGCGACGAGGCGGGCCGGCTCGCGGCGCTGGAACTGGAGCATTACCCCGGCATGGCCGAGGCCGAGATCGCCCGCGTGGTCGAGGAGGCGCGCGCGCGCTGGCCGGTCCAGGCCCTGCGGGTGATCCACCGCCACGGGCTGGTGCGGCCGGGCGAGGGCATCGTCCTCGTCGTCACCGCCTCACCCCATCGCAAGGCCGCCTTCGCGGCGGCCGATTTCCTGATGGACTACCTCAAGACCCGCGCGCCCTTCTGGAAGCGCGAGCACCTCGCCGACGGCACCACCGGCGGCTGGGTCGAGGCGACGGAGGCCGATGCCGCCGCCGCGCAGGCTTGGACGTGAACATCTGGGCCTGAACGATCGATCGTCCCGGGCCAGCCGCCTCACACGAACCGCGAACGGATTCCCGACCTCATGACGGCTCCCCCTTTCAGCCCGCCGGCCGACCCGCCCGGCGCACGGCGCCTCGCGGTCGCCGGCATCGCGGTCGTGGCGTTCGCCGCTGCGCTCTGGCTCGCCTGGACCGCGGCGGCGACGCTGCTGCTGATCTTTTCCGGCATCCTGTTCGCCGTCTTCCTCGACGGGCTCACCCGCGGTCTCGGCCACGTGCTGCCGATCGGGCGGGGCTGGCGCCTTGCTCTCGCCTGCCTCGTGCTCGCCGCCCTCGCGCTGGGTCTCACGGCCTTCGGCGGCGCCACCGTGGCAAGCCAAGCGCGCGACCTCGGCACCACGGTGCGCCAGCAATCGGAGACCGTGCGCGATTGGCTGAAGGAGCGCGGCATTGAGATCGACCTGTCTCAAGCGACCCCGGCGCCCCAGGGTGCCGGTGCCGAGTCCGGTCAGGGCGAGAAGGACGAGGGCCAAGCTGGAAAGAGCCAGGACGGAAAGAGCCAGGACGGAAAGGGACAGAAGCAGGGCGGTCTCGCGGGCCTCGCCTCGGGCGCCCTGAAGAGCCCCGGCTCGCTCCTCTCGGATGCCGGCAACGTGCTCGGCCCGGCCACGACCGTGGTGATCGCGCTGTTCAACGCGCTCGGCAACGTGCTCGTGATCATCTTCCTCGGTGTCGCGATCGCTGCCGATCCGGGGAGCTACCGCGACGGCGCCCTGCGGCTCGTGCCCCGGCGCCGCCGCGAGAAAGCCGCGCGCGTCCTCGACGGGTCGGGCGAGACCCTGCGGCACTGGCTGTTCGGCCAACTCGTGACCATGGCGGCGATCTTCGTGCTGACCTGGGTGGGCCTCAGCTTCCTCGGCATCGGCGGCGCGCTGATCCTCGGGCTCCAGGCCGGCCTGCTCGCCTTCGTGCCGACGATCGGGCCGCTGATCGCGGGCGTGGTGATCCTGCTGAGCAGCCTCGCCTCCGGGCTGAACGGCTTGCTCGGCGCGCTCGGCGTCTACCTCGCGGTGCAGACGGCGGAGAGCTACGGACTGACGCCGTTCATCCAGCGGCGCGCCCTCGACCTGCCGGCGGCGACGATCTTCGCCGGCCAGCTCCTGTTCGGCGTGCTGTTCGGCCTGTGGGGCGTGGCGCTCGCCCTGCCGCTCGTGGCGGTGATCAAGGTGCTGCTGGACGAGCTTTACATCGAGGACGGCGCGGAGGGAGCCTGACGCGATGTCCCGCTGATCGCTTCGGGACAAGTGGTATGTCCCTCTCCCCGCGTGCGGGGAGAGGGGAACCAACGGCTTCCGAAATGATCATCAGGAAACCGTTCGATCGTCTGATCCGACCGCCTTACGGCGCCATGTCCTTCTTACGGCGCCATGTCCTTACGGCGCCATGTCGGGGACCGGCTTGACCGTACCCATCTCGGCCGCGGGGGTCGGCTGGGCCGGAGTGCCGATCTGCGGCGGCGGGGTGAGCTGCAACTGCTCGCTGGTATAGGCGAGCTCCTGGTAGACCCGGTGCGGATCGTCGTTCAGCTTGGTGCCGTAGCTCGGCACGATCTGGCGGATCTTCGCCTGCCATTCCGGGCTGGCGACCTGCTTGGCAAACACCTTCTCCAGCACGTTCAGCATGATCGGCGGGGCGGTGGAGGCGCCCGGCGAGGCGCCGAGCAGCGCGGCGATGCTGCCGTCCTTGGCCGACACCACCTCGGTGCCGAGCTTCAGGACACCGCCCTTCTCCGCGTCGCGCTTGATGATCTGCACGCGCTGGCCGGCCTGGACGAGGCGCCACTCGTCCTTCTTCGCGTCGGGGAAGTACTCGCGCAGGGCCTGGTAGCGGTCCTCGTCGGACAGCATCACCTGGCCGGCGAGGTACTCGATCAGCGGGTACTGCTCCACGCCGACGCGGACCATCGGCCAGACGTTGCTGGTGGTGGTCGAGGTCAGCAGGTCGAAATACGAGCCCTCCTTCAGGAACTTGGTCGAGAAGGTCGCGAACGGTCCGAACAGGATCACGCGCTTGCCGTCGAGCACGCGGGTGTCGAGGTGCGGCACCGACATCGGCGGCGAGCCGACCGAGGCCTTGCCGTAGGCCTTGGCGAGGTGGCGCATCGCCACCTCCGTGTTCTCGGTGACGAGGAACGAGCCGCCGACGGGAAAGCCGGCATAGTCGTCAGCCTCGGGGATGCCGGTGGCCTGGAGCAGGTGCAGGGCGCCGCCGCCCGCGCCGATGAACACGAACTTGACATCGACCGTGGACCGGCTGCCGTCCTTCAGGTTCTTCGACGTGACGCGCCACGTGTACCCGTCCTTGCCGTCCTTGATGCGCTCGAAGCTCTCGACCTCAGTCGAGAGGCGCAGGTCGAATTTCGGCTGGCTCTTCAGGGAGGCGATGTACTGACGGGTGACCTCACCCCACTCGCAATCGGTGCCGAGCGGCGACCACGTGGCGGCGACCTTCTGCTTCGGGTCGCGCCCCTCCATCATCAGGGGGACCCATTTCTTGAGCTGCTCGGGGTCGGTCGAGAACTCCATTCCGGCAAAGAGCGGGCTGGCTTTCAGCGCCTCGTAGCGCTTGCGCAGGTAGGTGATGTTGTCGTCGCCCCAGACGAAGCTCATGTGGGGCGTGGAATTGATGAAGCTGCGCGGGTTCTTGAGCACGCCCTGCCGGACCTGCCAGGCCATGAACTGGCGGGTGACCTGGAAGGCCTCGTTGATCTCGACGGCCTTCTTGATCTGGATGTTCCCCTTGGAATCCTCCGGCGTGTAGTTGAGCTCGGCGAGGGCCGAGTGGCCGGTACCGGCATTGTTCCAGCCGTTGGAGCTTTCCAGCGCCACGCCGTCGAGCCGCTCGACCATCTCCAGCGACCAGTCGGGCTCGAGTTCGCGCAGCCAGACGCCGAGCGTCGCGCTCATGATGCCGCCGCCGATCAGCAGGACATCGACCTTGCGGGCCTCGCCCGCGGCGAGCAGGGGCGACGCCGGCAGAGCGGTTGCGGCCAGACCGGCCAGGGCGCCGCCGAGGACTTGACGCCGGTTCATCGGCATTGGGCTATGTTGCACATTGGCGGAGCGAATGTGCATTTTATCGTCAGCGTTCATTTTATTTTACGCGCCGCTCAAAAATTTATTGGTCCCGTGGGTGCGCTACAACAGGATTGGGCCAGCCACAATCCGGTGATTACATGGCTGCCATGCCCTGAAAACTTGAACAGGGACGGCGGATTGTCAGGCCTCACGGGAGAGATCGTTCGGCCCCGCCCGGGCCTGAATCAAGGGCGACCTGAGATGACTGGCGCTCCTCTCTTGGAAACGTCAGCGTGCGGCCGAGCGCTCGACCCGCCGCACGCTGGCGAGAATGGAACGGGCCGCTTCGTGCCGGACCGCGCCGGTCTCGCAGGTCTTGCAGATCGCTCCGAGATAGCGGCCGTCGACCACCGTCTCGGCGAACAGGCCCGACTTGAAGCGCGGCGCCGCCTCGGTCTCGACCGCGATCCAGTCGCGGGCGCCGAACCGCTCCGGCCCGAGCGGTTTGCGGATCGAGGCGCTCGCGCTCGTGCTCTTCAGGACCGCGCGCAGGCGGACATAGCGGGAGAGCGGCGTGGCGTGGAGGCCGGCGAGGCGGGCGGCGTCGTCCTCGCCCTCGACCGCCTTCGGGCGCAGGCGAAGCGTGCAGGCCTCCCGCGTGCGGGCGCAGGCCGGGGTCTCGCATACGATCCGCACCACGCGCCGTCCGGAGGCATCACCGGGATCCCCGCCCGCCTCCTCCAGCACCCAGCCCGGCGGCAGATCGAGCCGGAAGCCCTGATCCAGGCGCAGCGTGATCGGGCCCGCCGGGGTATCCGCCGGGTCCGTGCTCACATCCGGTGCCGGTTCCTCGGTCGAGTCCGGCATCTCTTCGGCCCAGGCCGGGGTGAAGGCGGATAAGCCGGCCAACAGGTAGGAGGCGAGAAGGGCCGCGCGCAGGCGGTGGGCGGACGCATCGGTCATCGGGCGCGTGTCTCCGCTGGGATGTGGCGTTCGGCGAGAGCCTCGACGCGGGCGCGCGCCTCCGGCTCGAAGATCCGCAGCGGCACGGGCAGCACCTCGTCCCAGCGCATCGGCAGGATCATCAGGTCGCCGACGCGCTCGCGCCCGCGGAACAGCGGCCAGCCGAGATGCGCGCGGGCGCCGTCCTTCGCGGTGGTGATGCCGGATTCGTCGATCACGATCTCGGCCGCGCCGGGCGGCGCCTCGGCCTCGAGCTGACGGGCGAGATCGCCAGCGAACCAGCGGCTCGCGCGGGGATGGACCGCGAAGAACCCCACGATCACCGCCGCGGTGAAGGCGGCGGGCTTCCAGACGTCGTTCGCGACCATCTCGGCGAAGAGCGGCAGCGCGTCGGCGAGCGGCACCCGGTAGGGATCGACCGCCCAGAGCATCATCAGCAGGGCCGGATAGAGCAGGGTCAGGCCAACGAGCCACGCGGCGGCGCCGGTGAGCCGGGCGCGGCGGGCCCAGGGATTGCCGAGGCTGCGCAGGATGAGCGGCACCCGTTCGTCGGCCGTCAGGCGCATCGTCGCGCGCAAAGCCTCGGGCCCGGCGGCCGGTTCGGCCGGCGGCAGTGCGGGAGCGGGTCGGCCGGCGCAGGCCTGGACCCAGCGCCGGATGCCCGCGATCGTCTCCGGGCTCAGAGACGCCTTGGGCAGGACGATCGGGACCTCGCCGATCTCCGTCGGCAGGAAGAGGTGGTGCCGGTCCTCCCCGAGCGCGCCGATGTGCGGCCAGGGCACGAAGCTCGTGAGATCCGGCGCGGTCTGGGTCAGCCCGGCGCCGTCGAGCCGGTAGCGCACTGGCACGGGGCTCGGATCGTGGCCGTCGCCGCCCGGCGGCCCCATCAGGGCCCGCACCCGGCGGCGGGCAAACCAGGGGTGGAGCGCGTAAGTCGCAAGCAGAGCGAGCGTGATCAGTCCGAGATAAGCGGCGAGCGGCAGCGGATCGAAGCCGGACAGGTCGCGCCAGAATGCGGACAGGGTGCGGCGCCCGCCCGCCGTCGCCCAGCCGGAGACCGCGCCGAGCAGGATGAGAAACCACACCACCGGCAGGCCGAGCGTGAGGATGCGCCGCCGCTGCGCCGCGAGCGGCTCCCGCTGCGCGTAGAGGTTGCCGGTGATCCGGTCCGCGAAGGTGAGCGGCGCCTCGAAGGTGAGCGGCGCCTCCGGAACGGGCGGGCGGCCGGAAATGGAGGGGACGACGGACAGGGGTGGACCTCGTGGGCTGGAGCGCTCTCGGGCGAAGCGGATGCCGGTTCAGCGGCGCGCGCATCGAACCGGGACTGGGGAGCCGCCGCCGATTGCCGGATGACGCCTGGCAGGGTTGGCAGTTGCATTGTGAATCGCATTACCCGCGCTACATGCGCGCGCATGCCGATCCGACATTCGCTCCCCTCGCTCCGCCGCCTCCGAACCGGGTGGCCGGCCGGGGCGCTGCTCTGGGCGGGGGCAGCCGTGGCCACCCCGGAGGCGCCGCCCACTGCGGCGAAACCCGATCCGATCAGGATCCCCATCGGTGACACGGTGCATGGGGTCCGCCTCGACGCGCTCCAGCGCTTCGGGGCGACCCCGCTGCCCGAGATCTGCGGCGGGCCGCCGGAGACGGAGACGATGCAGGCCTTCCTGCTCACCCTGATCTGCGACGCCGAGCAGGGGAAGACGACCGAGAACGGCAGCGGGGCGCCGACGCCGGGCGAGGCCGCCCTGATGCTCGCGGCGGACCGGCTCGACGCGTTGAAGGATCGGCCCGCCGCAGAGCGCGAGACGCCGCTGCGGGCGGTGAACGGGCTGATCCTCGCCGGTCTGCGCCGCGGCGAAGGCCGGCTGCTTGAATCCCTGGCCAGCCGCTTCTCCGACTTTGGCGAAGAGGCCCGCGACAGCACTCCTTTCGCCATTGCCGGCGAACTCCTGCTGGCCCAGACCGCGTTCTGCGACGCGGCCGACGGGCATTGCCGCGCCGGGGCCGAGACCGCTTCGGCGGATGAGTTCGTGCAGGCCGGCCGCTGGCACAACGACGTCGATCAACTGCGGCGGGCCGGCGAGATGGCGGAGCGGGCCGAGCGCGGCGAGGGGCCGGAACCCCGCCAGCTCGACGAAAGAGGGTTGTTCAAGGCCCGCAACGCGGCCGGCGCCGCCTACAGCTACGCCGCCGCCTTCGCCGAACCGGCGGAGCGCCGGCCCTTTATGGAGCGATCGGTGGCGGCCTACGAGCGGGCGCTGCCGAGCGCGGAGGCGCAGGCGCCGTCCTTCGCCTCGGCACGGCTGTGGCACAATCTCGGCGCGGCCTATGTCGACCGCGCGGCGCTGACCCGGAACCTGAACGATTTCGAGCGTGGCGTTGCTCTCTACGAGCGGGCGATCCCGCTTTTCGATCCCCGGGACGACCGGCGGGCCCTGGCCCGCGCCCGCTCCAATATGGGCCGCGCCCGCAGCCGGATCGCGACGCGCAAGCGCGACCTTGCGATCCATGACCGGGCGGTGGCCGACCAGCGCGCGGCGATCAAGGGCTACGAGGCGGCCTCCGAGACGTTCGACGCCGCCTTCGCCCGCTACCGGCTGGCGCAGGATCTTTTCGACCGGGCGAAGACCGCCGACGGTCTCGCCCGCGACCTCGCGGCGAGCCGGGCCGGCGACGCGGCGCTGCGGCGCGACGTGCTGATCCGGATCGCCGCGGAGAGTCGCGAGCAGGCGCTGGCCCGGACCGCGCAGGCCGTGCCGGTGCTCGAACGGGCGGGCGCGACGCAGTATCTCGAATGGGCGCGGGAGCTCGAAGCGGAGATCCGCGCCGCTGAACCCAGAACCGGGTCTGAGACGAAGTGAGCGGCGGGCGGGTGGCGCCGGCGCCATCTCAGCCTTCTTGGGCAGCCGGGACCGCGGCGATGCCGGCGCCCGCGGCCCAGGCGTTGAGATCCTGCTTGCGGATCGCCGCCGCCATCATGTCGGGGAAGAGGTCGGGCGTGCAGGCGAAGGCGGGCACGCCGAGCGCCGCGAGCCGCGCGGCGAGCCCCCGGTCGTAGGCCGGCGCGCCCTCGTCGGAGAGCGCCAGGAGCGCCACCACCTGCACACCTGCGCCAACGAGGCGCTGCGCCTGCGCCAGCAGCCCGGCCTCGACTCCGCCCTCGTAGAGATCGGAGATCAGCACAAGCACCGTGTCCTCGGGCCGGGTAATGCGCGAGGCGCAGTAGCCGACCGCCCGGTTGATGTCGGTGCCGCCGCCGAGCTGGACCGAGAACAGCACCTCGACCGGATCGTCCATCTCATCCGAGAGATCGACCACCTCGGTGTCGAACACCACGAGCCGGGTCGAGACGGCGGGCAGCGAGGCCATCACCGCCCCGAAGATGAATGAGTAGACCACCGAGTTGGCCATCGAGCCCGACTGGTCGATGCACAGGATCACGTCTTTGAGCGATCCGCGGCTCTTTCGCCCGTGGCCGAGGCGGGTTTCCGGGATGATGGTGCGGTACTCCGCCTGATAATGGCGCAGGTTCGCCCGGATGGTGCGGTTCCAGTCGATCTCGGCGTGGCGCGGGCGGCGGTTGATGCTGGCGCGATCGATCGCCCCGGTCACCGCCTGCCGCAGCGGCTCCTCAAGCCGCTTCATCAGCGCGTCCACCACCTTGCGCACCACGAGGCGGGCTGTCTCCTTGGTGCGCCCGCCGAGCAGGCCGCGCATGGAGATCAGGGTCGAGACGAGGGAGACGTCGGGCTGGACCGCCTCCAGCATCTCCGGCTCGGTCAGCATCCGCTTGAGGTCGAGCCGCTCGAAGGCGTCGCGCTGCATCACCTGCACCACAGAGGCCGGAAAGTAGTCGCGGATGTCGCCGAGCCAGCGCGGCACGGAGGGGGCGGAGGCACCGAGGCCCCCTTTGCGGTCGGAATCGTAGAGGGCGCCCATCGCCCGGTCGAGCCGCCCGTCCCGCTCGCTCAGGCTGCAGCCGGTGCCCTCGGCCGCCCCGCCGCCGAGGACGAGGCGCCAACGGCGCAGGCGTTCCGTCTCGCTCACGGCTTCGCTCATGCGGCGTCTCCGGTGGTTTCGCCCGCGGTTCGGGCCGGCTCGGGGCCGAGCAGCAGGCGCAGGAGCGGCAGCACCTTGGCCGCGCGCCCCGCGTCGAAGCCGTGAGACCCTTCCGCTGCGCCCGGCGACGCGCCGCCCGGCCGGGCCAGTGCCTCGCCGACTGTCCGGCGCTCCGCCGGCGCCAGGGTCGCGAAGGTGCGGCGCACCAGCGGCAGCAGCTCGATGAACAGGGCCTCGTCGAGGCCGCAGAGCCACTCGTCGACCACCGTGAGCAACTCGCGCCCGTGGATCAGCACGGTGCCGCTGTCTTCGAGAAAACCTTCGATCCAGGCGGCGGCCGGCCCTGCGCCCGAGGCCCGCGAGAGGGCGAGCCGCAGCCGCTCGCCGGCCTCGGTGGCCGTAATGGCGCGGTCATCGAACAGCAGGCGCACGGCGCGGCCGACGACGCGGCCGTGGACGTGCTCTTGATCGGCCAACGCCCGCAGCGCCTCCCGCCACACCGCCTTCAGCTCCGGCTCCTCGATCAGCGCGACCGCGCCGGAGACGGCGACGATGCGCGCCTTGGCGGCGGCCGCCGCGTCGTCGTCGAGGCTCTGGCAGGCGGCGACCAGCCCGGCGGCGGCCCGCGGCACGAGGCCCCGCACCACGGCGAGGACCGGTTCGGTGTCGGAGGAGCGCACGGAGCCGTAGCGGGCGAGTTCGGCGAGCGCGGGCAGCGCGTCCATCAGGTCGAACACGTCGGCCGAGACTGCGGCGCGGTCGTTGAGCGCGCGGATCACCTCCGCCGTGGCGTCAGCCAGATCGGCGTCGAGGAGCGTGCCGATCAGGCCGGAAAGGTCGGCGACGCGGGTCGCCTCGCGAGCCCGCACCCGCACCCGGCCGGCGGCGGCCTCGGCCACCGTGCCGCCCTCGGCGGAGGCCGCCACCAGCTCCACCACCCATTCCGGCTGCCAAGCGAGGAACCACGCCTCCTTGAAGGTGCCGCGCCCGCGCGCCTCGCGCCGCTCCCCCCACGGGATGCCGATCAGGGTGAGCCGGTTGAGGAAATGGCTGCGGGCGAGATCCGTTTCTTTCCGCAGGTCGAGGGTGATCTCGCCGGCGGACGCGCCGGGCTTCAGGCGCAGGCGCTTGCACTGGGCCGCGAAATCCGTCTCGACCGGCGTGCCGGGGCTGTCCGGCGGGGTGGCGCCGAGGCGCTCGCCGATGACGAGCTTGCGCCGGATCAGCCCCATCGGCGCCGGATCGGCGAAGCAGAGCGTGGCCTGTGCGGCCTCATCGAGATCGTCGAGGGAGGGCCGGGACCGGCCGCGAAACCCCGCCAGCGCCTCGGCGAGCCGGGCCGCCTCGATCACCGAGGCCGGCGAGGCGTCGAGATCGTTCTCGCGCAGCAGCGCGGCCGCCCGCGCCAGCCAGCGGGCAGCCACCCGACCCTCGTGGTGCCACAGGGTGTCGTACCATTCCGGCGAGAGCACCCCGGCGCGGTAGCCGGAGGCGAAGGCCAGCCTCTCGTAGGACCAGGGCGCCCAGGCGGCGGCGACCTTGGTCTTGGGCAGGTTTTTGAGCGTCGCAGCGTCGGCGGTCGCTTGACCCTTGACGTCGTGGCGGGCGAGCGCCGGCACGTGCCACGCGCCGCAGATCACGGCGATGCGGTCGAACCCCTCCTTGGCCGCCTTCCGGATCACGCTGCGCATATGCGCCTCGCGCGCCTCCTCGCGGAAGGCGTCGTCGGGGTCGGGCTCGGCGCCCTCGCGTAGCGCTCCCATCGCCTCGCCGATCGCGGCGAAGACGTCGCCGTCAGCGCCCGCGCGGCTCTCGACCAGGGCGTCCCACCAGCGCTCTCCGTCCGGGTAACCGGCGAGCGCGGCGAGTTCGCCGAGCGGGTCGCGCCGGATCGCGGCTTTCGCCGGATCGGGCCCGTGCTCGGACGGCGCTTCGGCCGCCTCGCAAACCGGCTCCGCATCGATCGGCGCGGCCTCGGGTGAGGTGTTCGGCACGCCGAAACCGTCGGCGAGCTGGTTCGCGTGCGGCAGGTCGATGAAGCGCACATTCGCGCCGGCCGCGATGCCATGGCGCATCGCTACCCATTCCGGCGAGAACGCCGCGAAAGGGAAGAAGGCGCAGTCGCGGGGCCGGTCGGGCCGATAGACCAGGAGCGCGACGGGGGGCGCCATGCCCTCCCGCACGGCAAGCGGGATCAGCGCGTCGGCGTCCGGCGGACCCTCGATCAGCAGGCAGTCGGGGGTGAAGGCTTCGAGTGCCGCCCGGAGCGAGCGGGCCGAGCCGGGGCCGTGGTGGCGGATGCCGAAGAGACGGATGTCGGACATCGTTCGGGTCACGCGCTCGCGCGGGCGGCCTTGTAGAAGTCCTTCCAGTCTGCGCGCTCCTTGACCACGGTCTCGAGGTATTCGCGCCAGACGATGGCGTCCTGCACCGGGTCCTTCACCACGGCGCCGGCGATCCCCGAGACGAGGTCGTGCGCCGAGAGGCGGCCGTCGCCGAAATGCGCCGCGAGCGCCAGCCCGCTGCCGACGACGCTGATCGCCTCCGCCGTCGAGAGCGTGCCGGAGGGCTGCTTCACCTTGCTCTTGCCGTCCGCCGTGACGCCCTCCCGCAGCTCACGAAAGATCGTGACGACGCGGCGGATCTGCTCGGCGCCCGGCGGCTCGGCCGGGATCTCGAAGGCGCGGCCGAGCGAGGCGACGCGGGTCTCGACGATGGCGATCTCGGCCTCGATCGTGGCGGGCGGGGGCAGCACCACGGTGTTGAAGCGGCGCTTCAAGGCGCTCGACAATTCGTTGACGCCGCGATCCCGGTTGTTGGCCGTGGCGATGAGGTTGAAGCCTTTTTGCGCCGCCACCTCCTCGTTCAGCTCAGGGATCGGCAGGGTCTTTTCCGAGAGGACGGTGATGAAGCTGTCCTGCGTCTCGGAGGGGATGCGGGTCAGCTCCTCGACGCGGGCGATGCGGCCCTCGTTCATCGCCCGCATGATCGGCGAGGCCACCACCGCCTCGCGGCTCGGGCCCTTGGCCAGCAGCAGCGCGTAGTTCCAGCCGTAGCGGATCGCCTCCTCGCTGGTGCCGGCGGTGCCCTGCACGATCAGGCGCGAGGTGCCGCAGATCGCCGCCGCCAGATGCTCGCTGACCCAGCTCTTGGCGGTGCCCGGCACGCCGAGCAGGAGCAGCGCCCGGTCGGTGGCGAGTGTGGCCACCGCGACCTCCATCAGGCGCCGGTCGCCGATATACTTTGGCGTGACCTCGAAGCCGGAGGCGAGCCGGCCGCCGAGCAGGTAGGTGACGACGGCCTGCGGCGACATCTGCCAGTTCGGCGGGCGCGGCCGGTCGTCGGATTCGCGCAGCGCCGCGATCTCCTCGGCGAAGGCGTCCTCGGCGGCTTGGCGCAGCTGCGCGGTCTTGACGGCGTGGGTCGATGTCATCCTTGGGCCGTTCCCCCTGTGGTGGTCTCCGGTCGGAAATCGCGCCGGATCGCGGCGCGCAGTTCCAGCACGCCGGTCAATCCCGTGAGCTGCGTGCGCAGGCGATCCGCATCCTCCTCCGGCAGCCGCGCCAGGATGGCGGCGGCGGAGGCGGCACTGTCGTCGCTCGGCCAGAGCCGGTCGCCGAGGCGGGCGATCACCCAGGGCTTGGCCAGATCGCGCCGCAGGGCGTCCGAGCCCCGGGTGACGAAGGCGAGCCAGTCGAGCAGGGTGGCGCTGAAGCTTTCCGAGAAATGCTCGGGGCCCTGGGCCAGCACCGCCAGCACCACCTCGATCTTGCGGGCGCGGATCAGCGCGCCGACGCGGGCCTCCCACGCGGCGTCGGGCAGGAGGTCGAGCGCCTCCGCCCACATCCCGAGAACCTCGTTGGTGCGGCGGACGCCGGTGACCTTGCCCTCGTAGGCCTCGGCGGTGATGTCGGCCATCGCCTCCGCCCAGGCCGGGTCGAGGGTGCGCTTGGCCGCCGAGAACAGCCCGTGGAAGACCGGGTCGGCCCACTCGCTGCGGAGTGCCAGTTCGATCCAGAGCCGCGGCGGATGCTCGGCGAAGGCGTGCAGCGGCGCGCGTGCCAGGATCGCCCGCAGCAGGCCGGCACGGGCGCCGCCGCCGCGCCGCTCCCATTGGTTCGCCTCGACGCCGTCGCGGGCCAGTTCCGGGCTCTCCTCCGGCAGGGTGACGACGAGGCTGTGCGTGGTGCCGCCCAGCAGCTTGCGCTTGCTCTCGACACTCAGTGCGGCGCGAGCGCGCGCTGCCATGCGCTCGGCATAGCGCGAGTCGGGAAGCCTCGGCAGCAGGTGCTGCGCGGCCAGCCGCACCCCGTTGGCGCGGTCATCGAGGCAGGCCTCGAGGAAGGGTTCGTCGGCCTGCGACAGGCCGGTCGCCAGGGCGTGGACCAGGGCCTCGCGCGCGTCGGCCTTCTCCTTGCGAAAGACCGGCTCCAAGGCGGCGCGCGCGCCTTCCGGATCGCGGTCGCGGAGGGCGGTGAAGGCGGCGCGGCGCTCGGCCACCGTGCCCTCGGTCCAATCCGATGCGTCCGCGGTCTCCGCTCCTTGGTCCGGGGCCTCGCCGCAGGCGCGGGCGAGCCAGTCGAGTTCGGCGCCGATGACGGCGGGGGCGGTCGTCGGCAGGCTGTCGCGCTGCTGCATCAGCACCTGGAACAGCCAAGCGGGCGGGCGCGAGCCCGCGGCGGCGGCGAGTTCGAACCATTCCTCGACGCGGCTGCGCGCGCTGTATCCCTCGGTGAGGAGGCCGTAGAGCCGCGTGGCGGCCGCGGGCGGACATTCGGGCCCGAAGGCCTCGCGCGGTTCGATCGGCGCCAGCGCCTCCGGCCCGAGTTCCGTGCCGGCGAGATGGTGGACGCCCTCCGCCGCGAGCCGCGCCAGCAGGGCTGCGCCGGGATCGCTCTCCGCGACAAGTGCGGTCAGCGGACCGGGCGCGGGCGGCGGGGCGCGCTCGGCCCCGAGAAGCGCGGCGGCGAGCGTCGGCTCCCAGCCGTCGGTGACGCGATCGGCAGCGTCCATCAGGCCACCTGCAGCAGGACCGGCTGCGCACCCTGCGCCGGCATCGCGTAGAGGCGACCTTGCGCGATGAGAGCGAGCGGATGGAGGCCATAGCCATCGTAGAGGCCGAACAGATCGACCGGCCGGCCCGCCGCCACCGCGAGTAGGCTCGGCAGGCGCGGATCGGCCCCGAGCGCGAGGCTGCCGGTCTCGTCGCCTGCCGCGAAGGCCGCCCTTCCCCCGGTTGCAGTCGCGAGACGGCCGAGACGCACATTCGCGAGCCGCACCGGCCAGCGCTCCAGCCAGGGGGCGCGTGCCAGCACCTCGGCGAAGGTGTCCCGCGCCGCCGCGACGCTGGCCGCACCCGGCAGCACGGCTTGCGCCGCGGAGCCGGCGCGGCCCTCGCGGAAGACGGCCCGCAGCGGCGGATCGCCGGGCTGGAAGGCGAGGCTGCCGAAAAAATCCTGGCCGGCGGCGGGGGCCGGCGGCAGGGGCGAACCGCTGGTTCCGTAATCGATCACCTGGGCCAGGGCGCCGCTCTCACGGCCGACGAGCCAGACCGAGCGGGCGGTGAGCCGGTCCTCCTCCTCGACCGCGTGGGCCAGCACCGCCCAGGTGTCGGCCTGGTCCGGCCGGGCCGCCATCTCCTCGGCGGTGACGGGGTAGCCGAGCGCGGCGCGCACCCCCGCCGCCTGCTCGGCCGTCAACGCATCGAGGCGGCGCGCGGCCCGCAGCAACAGGGCGAGGCGGCCGAGGCCGAGGCCGAGCGCGGCTTCCGGCCGGGGCGCGCCGGGCTGGGGCGCGGCGGCGATCAATCCCGGCAGGGCGCGCACGCGCCGAGCGAGGCCGGGGGCCTGCCCGTCCACGAGGCGGCCGGCCATGCGGTCCCAGAAGGCGTAGGGCTCGCCCCGCGCGGCGGCGAGCCCGCGCCGCATCAGGTCGCGCAGCCACAGATCGAGTTCATCGAGCGCCGCCGCGACCCGGTCCTCGCGGGCCTGACGGCGCTTGGCCTGCGCCCGCTCGTCGACCGGCTTGGCGGGTTCCTTCGCCCGGGTCTCGGCCGCGGCGGCGCGGCTGTCGCGTCCCTTCATCCAGGCGGCGGCCCAGTCCGGCGGCTCTGCCTCGGCGATGGCCAAAGCGGCATCGACCAGCATCAGGCCGAGGGCGTGCTTGCAGGGGAACTTGCGGCTCGGGCAGGTGCATTTCGAGGCCGGGCCGGCGAGATCCGCCACCGTGCGGTAGGGGCTCGCCCCGCTGCCCTTGATCTCGCCCCAGATGACCGTGCCCGCCCGGCCGAGGCCGACCCATTTCTGCGGTTTCGCCTGATCCTGTCCGGCCTTGCGGCTCGATGCGTCGGGGGCGAGATCGAGGATCTGGGCAGTCGTCAGGCTCATGCGGCGTGCGGTGTCATGTCCGTCAATCGAATCAGCTAATCAGGCTCAGTCTAGACAAATCAGACCGACGGGCAAGTTCGATGCGGAATTCTCTCCTGTTCAAGTACGCCGACAAACGTCTTGCCGACGAATGATTCGCGACTAATCTAAGAATTATTCCAGAATGTCCCCGGACAGATCGCCGGCGGCCGCATCGGTGACGGCGTGGCCGGCATAGCTTAGCTGTCCGCCGCGATTGTAAGTCTCCCGGTCATCGGGCGTTTCTCTTCGAACGCGACGGCACGGCAGGCGCTTTGTGAGCACCCCGAACCGTTTGGATCGTGGTCGGCGTTCAGCCCTGCTCGTCGGTGTTGCGCCATTCCCGCTCGAAGGGCAGGCGCCAAGCCTGCGGCGCCACGAGCTGGTGGATCGATTTCGGGCCCCAGGAGCCCGGCGCGTAGAGCCGTACCGGCGGGGGCGCCTCGAGCAGCGGCGTCGAGACCTCCCACAGCCGCTCGATGCCCTCGGCCGTGGTGAAGAGCGTGTGGTCGCCGCGCATGGCGTCGAGGATCAGCCGCTCGTAGGCCTCCAGCACCTCGCCCATCAGGCCGGTGTCCTTCATGTTGAACTGGAGCGAGAGCTTGTCGAGCCGCATCCCCGGCCCCGGCCGCTTGCCGTAGAACGAGAGCGACATCTTCGAGGCGTCGGCGAGATCGAAGGTGAGGTGGTCGGGTCCCTGCGCGCCCACACCCGAATTGACCGGGAACATGCTTTTGGGCGGTTCCCGGAAGGCGATCGAGATGATGCGCTGTCCCTCCGCCATCCGCTTGCCGGTGCGCAGGAAGAACGGCACCCCGGCCCAGCGCCAATTGTCGATGCGGCACTTGAGGGCGATGAAGGTCTCGGTGTCCGATTGCGGATCGACGCCGGGCTCGGATCGGTAGCCGGCATATTGCCCGCGCACCACCTCGCGCGGGTCGAGCGGCAGCATAGAGCGGAACACCTTGTTCTTCTCTTCCGAGATCGGGCCGGGTTCGAGCGAGGTCGGCGGCTCCATCGCCATGAAACCGAGGATCTGGAACAGGTGGGTCACCACCATGTCGCGGTAGGCGCCGGTCGCCTCGTAGAAGGCGGCGCGGGTACCGAGCCCGAGCGTCTCCGGCACGTCGATCTGCACGTGGTCGATGAAGGTGCGGTTCCAGATCGGTTCGAACAGGCCGTTGGCGAAGCGGAAGGCCAGGATGTTCTGCGCCGGCTCCTTGCCGAGGAAGTGGTCGATGCGGAAGATCTGGTCCTCGGAGAAGACTTCGTGCAGCCGTTCGTTGAGCGCCACCGCGCTCTCCAGATCGGTGCCGAACGGCTTCTCCATGACGATGCGCGAGCCCGCCGCCAGATCCGCCTCGGCGAGCAGGCGCACCACGGTGAGCGCGGCGGCCGGCGGCACGCTGAGATAGTGCAGGCGCTGGCTCTCCTGACCGAGGCTCGCCTCGGCCCGCCCCACCGCCGCGGCGAGCGCCGCGGCGCCGGCCGAGAGCGGCACGTAGTCGAGCCGCTCGGCGAAAGCCGCCCATTCCCCGTCCTTGGCCTGCCGGGTGAAGAACCGGTCGATCGCCTTGTGCGCGCGTTCGCGGAACGCCTCGACGCCGATGTCATCGAGCGACACGCCGACGATCCGCAGGTCGGGGATGAAGCCGGCGCTGAACAGGTGGAACAGGCCGGGCAGGAGTTTCCGCTGGGCGAGGTCGCCGGTGGCGCCGACGAGGACGACGACCTGCGGATGTTTCGGGCCGACGCCCGCCCCCAGCCGTGACGCGCGCGATCCTGCCAAGCGTGCCTCCCCTTCGGCGCGCCGGATGCGCGCGGTAAGTGAGGTAGGGCCTGCGCGATTCGTGCCAAGCTTGTGCGGGCGATCCCGCGCTTGTCCGTGCCGGCCAGGCGCGGTGACGCATCGCGCGCCCGGCCGGCCCGCCCCATTTCCAGGGCCATGCCTGCCGAAACCTTCGATGCCACCGCCGCCCGCCTGCGCGCCTGCCGGCTCTGCCGCGACGCGCCGCTCTACGGCGCACCCCTGCCGCATGAGCCGCGCCCCGTGGTGCAGGGCAGCGCCACCGCGCGGCTGTTGATCGCGAGTCAGGCGCCGGGCAACCGGGCGCATCGCAGCGGCATCCCGTTCAGCGATCCGTCGGGCCGGCGCCTGCGGGCGTTGCTCGGGCTCGATGAGGCGGCGTTCTACGACTCCACACGGGTGGCGATCCTGCCGATGGGCGCCTGCTTCCCCGGCCTCGATGCCAAGGGCGGCGACCGGCCGCCGCGGCGGGAATGCGCGCCGGCTTGGCGGGCCGACCTCCTCGCCGGCCTGCCGCGGCTCGATCTGATCCTGGTGATCGGCCAGTACGCGCAAGCCTGGCACCTCGGGCCGCGACCGGGTGGCCTCACCGAGACGGTTGCGGGCTGGCGCGCAATCCTCGACGCCTCGGCGCGGCCGCGGGTGCTGCCCCTGCCCCATCCCTCCTGGCGCAACAACGGCTGGCTCCGGACGAACCCGTGGTTCGAGGCCGACCTTCTGCCGGTGCTGCGGGCCGAGGTGGCGCGGGTGATGGTGGATACGAAGAATTGAAATTCTGGAGCGTGCGTCAACCGTACGACCGCCAGCCTGCACCACCTGGAGAACTCCAGCGTTGACAGGCAGCCGCCTTGGGGGGATCGCTGCCGCGCCCAAGCCACCGACGCGTGTCACCGACGAGAGCCCGATGCCGGAGAGTGCCGACCCCCGCGACCGCCTGATCGTCGCCCTCGACCTGCCCGATGTGGCGGCGGCCGAGCGGCTGGTCGCGCGCATCGGCGATGCGGCGACCTTCTATAAGATCGGCTACCGGCTAGCTTACGCGGGCGGGCTCGACTTCGCCGCGCGGCTGGCGCGCGCGGGCAAGAAGACCTTCCTCGATCTCAAGCTCCACGACATCGGCAACACCGTCGAGGAGGGGGTGCGCTCGGCCTCCGCGCTCGGCGCGACCTTCCTGACGGTGCATGCCTATCCGCAGACCATGCGCGCGGCCGTACGCGGGCGCGGCGCCGGCCTGAAGATCCTCGCGGTCACCGTGCTGACCTCCTACGACGATGCGGATGCGGCGGAGGCCGGCTACGCCCTCCCCGTCGCCGAGCTCGTCGCGCGCCGCGCAACGCAGGCGGCCGAGATCGGCATCGACGGCATCGTCTGCGCGGCGGCCGAGGCGGGTGCGGTGCGCGCGCGGATCGGCCCGTCGGGGCTGATCGTGACGCCCGGCATACGGCCTGCGGGCGCGGAGGCCGGCGATCAGAAGCGGGTGATGACGCCGGGGCAGGCGCGGGCGGCGGGCATCGACCACGTGGTGGTCGGGCGCCCGATCACCGGAGCGGACGACCCCCGCGCGGTCGCGCAGAGAATCGTTGCCGAGATGGAGGACGCTTAGACATGACCAAGGGCTATTGGATCGTGCGGGTCGATGTGAGCGACGCGGAGGCCTACAAGGCCTACGCGGCGGCCAACGGTGCCGCCTTCGCCCGCTTCGGCGGCCGCTTCCTCGTGCGCGGCGGCGCCTTCGAGGCAGTGACGGGGCAGGCGCGGGCGCGCAACGTCATCGTCGAGTTCCCGAGCTACGACGACGCGCTGGCCTGCTGGAACTCCGACCTCTACCAATCGGCCCGCGCCCTGCAGAAGGGCGGCGCGGAGGCCGACATCCTGGTGATCGAGGGCTATGACGGCCCGCAGCCCGTCGTCTCCGAGCCGGCGCCGACGCCGGGCACCGCATCGGAGTAAGCAGGTCTCGAACAGATCCCTGAGATCGCCCGGCCGCCTCAGCGGCCCCCTGCCCGCAGGGCACTGAGCAGGAAGGCGATCATCACCGGCAGTGGCGGCTCGATCGTATTGGGCTGCCGGCCGACCAGCATCGGGTGGCAGTAGCGGGTGACCCCGGCCTGAAGGCAGGCTGCGGCGCTCTTCGGGTCGGCGACGGTGAAGGCGCCCTCGCGCATCCCGTCGGCCACCACCCGCGCGAGCACGGCGCCGATGCGATCGACATGGGCCTGGCACACCCCCCAGCTCTCGCTCATCGCTGCCTCGACCATCTCGTGGACGCGCGGATGCGCCTCGAAGCGGCGGCGGCAATCGTCATGAAGCGCGGTGATGATCCGGCTGAGCCGCTCCGGGGCATCGAGGTTCGGCGCGTCGGCGATCGTGGCGATCATCGCCTCGATCTCGCCGGTCAGTTGCTCGACCACCGCCTCGTTGATCGCCTTCTTCGACTCGAAGAACCGGTAGACGTTGGCCGGGCTCATCTTCAGCGTGCGGGCGATATCGGCGACCGTGGTCTTCTGATAGCCGATCTCCTGGAACGAGCGGGCCGCCGTCTCCACGATCCGGTCACGCGTCGTCGGGGTGGCGTCTTCGACAGGAGGAAGGATCTGGGCCGTGGCGGCGGACATCGTTGTTTGTACCTAAGCTTCGACACCGGCCGCGTCAAAGCGGCTTGATGCGAGCGGTTGGCTTCACAAAGCACCAGAGGGGCACGCTGTTCCAACGCCCCCGCTTGCGCCCCGGAACCGGGTCGCTCCGGCCGTGCTTGCCCCGGAATCGCCGCTTCCGAAAGTGCGTGCCGGTCATGCACGGTGCATCGTCGCAACCATCGGAGAGCGGCTGTTTTCCGCGGATGGAACCTCTCATGAAGCTCGAAGGCAAGGGGGCTTCTGATCACCGGCGCCGATTCCGGGATCGGCCGGGCGACGGCGGTCCTGTTCGCGCAGGAAGGCGCGGATGTCGCGATCACCGGCAACACCGATGCGGCGGGCATCGCCGAGACCGCATCCCACGGTGAGGCCGCCGGCCGAGGGGCGCTCGTCATCCGGAACGATGTCGGCCGGAACGATGTCGGCGATCCGACCTCGGTCGCCGCGACCTTCGACACGGCCGCGCGCGATCCCGGAAGGCTCGACAGGCTGCCTACCCGCAGGTTTTGCGGCGGCAGCGACCCGATGATCGGCCGTAGGACGTCCGATTTCGGAGAGGATACTTTGTCCGCAGCCCAACCGGCATGCGCACATCACGCGCGGCCTTGCCGTTCACCGCACCGGATGGTCAGCCTATCGAAGGCTCAGGCGTCGCTGTGACGCCCGAGCAGCGTGTGCGGGAAGCGACTACGAGCCGAATTGCGAGCCGAGCTGTTCCAGATACTCCGCGAGGTCGAGGCCACCGACACGCCGGCCGTACTCGAAGCGCATGCCGCGCCGGATATCGACCTGGGTCGAGCGGGTGTTGAGCGTGAAGGGCCGGACGCAGACCCAGGCGCCGTCGGTGCGGTGCTCGAAGAAGCCGAGGATGTCGTGAGGGGCGGCCATGGTTCATCTCGCGGGTGGGTGCGGAGAACCAACGGAGGCGGCGCAGAAGAGTTCAATCGTCCCGCCGTCCTTTCTCTCGCTTTTCTCTCGGCCAAGCTTGCCTTTCTGTCCTTCGAAGCTTCGAATGGCCAAGCTTGCTCTTCGGCCGATTTGCATTGCCAAGATTTGGCGCGTCGTTTCGGAGGCTGATCCGATCCTGCCTCAGCGCCGACCGGTCGAGCCGAAGCCGCCCTGCCCGCGTCCGGACGCGGGCGCATCCGGCTCGGCCGTGCCCTCGCGGATCTCGAAATCCGGCCGGAACACGCGGGTGAAGACGAGCTGTGCGATGCGCTCGCCCGGCTCGATGCGGATCGCCGCCCGGCTGCCGGGCGGGTTGCGGTTCCAGGCAGAGATCATCAGCGGCCCCTCGTAATCGGCGTCGATCACGCCTGTGCCGTTGCCGAGCACCAACCCCTCCCGATGGCCGAGGCCGGAGCGGGCGAAGACCAGCCCGCACCAGTCGGGATCGCCGATCCGGACCGACACGCCGGCGGGGATCAGCGCCGGCGACGCCTGCGGTTCGAGGAGCAGCGGCGCATCGAGGCAGGCATGCAGGTCGAGCCCCGCGGCCGCCGCGCTGCCCCAGCGGGGGAAGCCCCATCCGATCAACCGCGGATCGAGGAGGTGGAGGCCGACCTTCGGGAGGGAATCTGGCAAAGGGGTCTTCTCGACGTCCGGATGAGAGGGCGGGACGAGCTTTCCGCGAACCGCGCGGTCAGGGCAATCCTGGGCGGGGACGGATCAGGGGGGGACGAGCGGATGGCGCGCTGGGTAGCGGGGCTGGACGGGTGCCGCGGCGCCTGGGCGGGTGCCCTGATCGATCTCGACGCCCCCACGCGCTGGCGCTGCGCCCGTTTCCGGCGGGTGATCGATCTGCTCGGCGGGCCGGAGGCACCGGTCTGCGCCGGCATCGACGTGCCGATCGGCCTGCCCGACCGGGTGAGGGGTGGCGGGCGCTCCGCCGATCGGGCGGCGCGGGCGTTTCTCGGGGCGGGGCGTTCCAGCGTCTTCCCGGTGCCGCCCCGCGCCGCGGTCTATGCCGCGAGCTACGATGCGGCCAAGGCGCTGTCGCGGGCTGGATCCGAGCCACCCTTCGCGCCCTCGATCCAGTGCTGGAACATCCTGCGCTACGTCCGCGAGGTCGACGACTTGCTGCGCGGGCGGCCGGATCTCGCGACGCGCCTGCACGAGGTGCATCCGGAGGTCGCCTTCTTCCGCCTCAACGGTGACAGGCGTCTCGCCGCGGGCAAGAAGGGCCCGGCCCGCCTCGAAGGGCTTTCCGCGCGCCGGGCGCTGCTGATCGCTGCCGGGCTGCCCGAGGCGCTGGTCCGATCGGCACCGCCGGCGGGGATCGGCGCCGACGACCACCTCGACGCCATGGCGGCCCTCGTCGTCGCCCGCGACATCGCGGCGGACCGGGCCGAGCCGCTTCCCAACGCGATCGAGCGCGACAGCTATGGTCTGCCGATCGTGATCTGGGCGCCCGCTGCCCCTGATCGCCCCGATCCGGCCCCCATGCCGTGAGGAGTTGAGCCCGTGACTGACCGCCCCGACGCGGGCCTGCCCGCAGACTTGCCGAAGCGCGACATCGCCCGCGCCCTGGTCTTCGACCCCGCCAACCGCCTGCTCCTGATCGAGTACGAGGCCACCCGTCCCATCGATCCGGCGAGGCCCGAGGCCCGCGGCTTCTGGTTCATGCCCGGCGGCGGGCTGGAGCCGGGCGAGAGCCACGAGGCCGCGTGCCGGCGCGAACTCTCGGAGGAGATCGGTGTCACGGAGGTGGAGCTCGGCCCCTGCGTCGCCGTCTGCGACGGGCCGTTCCACCTATTCCGCAAGCCGCGCTGGGCCCGCGAGCGCTACTTCGTGGTCCGGCTCGCGAGCGATGCCGTCGATACGAGCCGGCTCGCCGAAACCGAGGACAACCCCGTGCGCGGCACCCGCTGGTGGCCGCTCGCCGAACTTGCTGCCTCGGCCGAGCGCATCGAGCCCGCCGGCTTGGCCGAGTTGGCGCAACGAATCGCCTCCGGCGACGTTCCGGACCAGCCCGTCCGCCTCGACTGGCAGAACGCTTGAGCCTTTTCGCGCGGGAGGCCCGCCGCCATTCGCGGCGAGGTCTGCCGACGCGTGCAGGCCCGGCGCCTGACGCGTCGTCGGCAGGATCGTGTCCGATCCGGCCCTTTCAGGCGCGCCATGGAATCGCGCCCGCTACTCAGGATGTGCGCAAGCGCATCTGCCGGAGGGGATGGATTTCGAGCGTCAGATCGTTTGGTTAGCGCGTCCCACGACAGCAAGGATGAAAGGATAACCGCCCATGTTCCCGCAGGTTCTGACCGATGGCTATCGCAGCTTTCTCGGCGAGCGGCTCCCGAGCGAGCGGCGCAAGTACGAGACGCTCGGCAAGGAAGGCCAGGAGCCTGAAGTGCTGCTGATCGGCTGCTGCGACAGCCGCGTCGCCCCGGAGGTGATCTTCGACACGGGGCCTGGCCAGATCTTCACGATCCGCAACGTGGCCAACATCGTGCCGCCCGCCGAGCACGACACCGCCTATCACGGCACCTCCTCGGCGATCGAGTTCGCGGTCCAGGCCCTGAAGGTGAAGCATATCGTCGTGCTCGGCCACGCCACCTGCGGCGGCATCAAGGCCGCGGGGCTCGGCGCCGACCCGCTCTCGTCCGGCAACTTCATCGGCCGCTGGGTCTCGCTGGTCGAGCCGGCGAAGAAGAAGCTCAGCGAGGCCGGCGACACCCCGGAGAAGGAAGGCTTCCTCACCCGCCTCGAATACGCGATGGTCGCCCAGAGCCTCGAGAACCTGATGACCTTCGACTTCATCCGCGAGGCCGTCGAGGCCGGCCGGCTGCACCTGCACGGCGCGCATTTCGGCATCGTCACCGGCGAGCTGCGCATTCGTGACCCGAAGACCGGCGAGTTCCAGTCGGTGGTCGAGCGCGACGGTCAGACGCTCTCCGCCTCCGCCCTGATCGGCTGCACCCAGGCGTAAGACGCCTCGCGGCCGCGTCCAACGGCTTCCGACAAACCCGCGGCGCCTCCGATTTTGGAGGCGCCGTTTTCGTATTCGTCAGCCGCGATAGGCGCGCGGCGCCCGTAACTCGTTCATGAGACACGCGCACGAAAAGAGGCGGCGGACCTTCCGGTCCGCCGCCTTCAACCCCCATGAGCGGAGGGACGTCGCCTTAGCGGGCGCCCGGGAGGCGCTGGGCCATGCTGTAGTGCTGCTGGAGCACCGGCAGGGCCTGTTGGGCGTAGTTGCGCAGGGCCGGGTTCGGGCCGGACTGGGCGTAGGACTGCGTCATGCCGATCGACATCTGGTGCGCCATCACCTGCTGCTGGCCGTAGAGACGGTCGAAGCGGGCTCCGGGCGGGGTGGCGTTCAGCTCGGCCAGCATCTGCTGCTGCTGCGGGTTCGGCTGCACCACGGTGGTGCCCGCGGTGGTATCCGGGTCGAACGCACGGACACCGGCGGCCGCGCCGCGGCTCAGGCCAGCGCCGGCGCCTTCGATCGCACCGACCGGGCCGCCCTGCAGGGTGCCGCCGACCACGCCGGTGGCCACACCCGTGGCCGCACCGACCGCGCCGCCGGCGATGGCGAGCGGAGCCTCGACCAAGCCGCCGACGAGACCGCCGGGGCCGGCCTGACGGGCAGCCACGTAGTTGCGCTCGCCGCCGGCCAGGGCGACGTTAGCGGCCTGATGGTCACGCAGGGCCTCGCGGGCATAGGCCCGCACCGCCGGATTGCGGCTCTTCTGCAGCGCGATCTGAGCGGACTGGATCTCGAAGGCATTTGCCTGCATGGCGTCCAGGCGGAAATCGCCCCCGACCTGGGCGAAAGCGGGGGTCGCCATGGCGACGACGAGAGCGGACGCAGCAGCGTATTTCTTCAGCATACCTTACCTCAAATATCGGATTGCCGACATGCGGACTGGCCTCGACAACCGAATGCACCGGTCGAGGCCGTGAAGATCACTTCGACGCGTCAACGACGACCTTCCAAGCTGGTTCCCGAAATTTGATTAAGCTTTTTCCTTCCGACCCCATCCGGGGAAAACTGGTCCTCGTCCAAGGGCTTCGTGCCCTGGCTGCGCTGATGGTGGTCGTTCATCACGCGCAGAACGAGGCCGCAATCCTGGCCGGGCGGACGGGAGCTGATTTCATTCCGCGCAATGGGCTGCCCTGGCCGGCGGGTGTCGATATCTTCTTCGTCATCTCCGGCTTCATCATCGTCCACGCGGCGAGCCCGCTCTACGGCCAGCCGGGCGCGCGCCGGCGCTTCCTCGCCCACCGCATCGCCCGGCTCGTGCCGCTCTACTGGCTCGTGACCGGGCTCTATCTCGCTCTTGGTCTGGCCATGCCCGCCCTGCTCAGCGGCGAGGGCGGCCCGCCGGACGCGGTGCGCATCCTCGCCTCCTTCCTGTTCTGGCCGATGGCCCGGCCCGACGGCGCGGTGCTGCCGCTCTACGGTCTGGGATGGACCCTGAACTACGAGATGGCCTTCTACGCCCTGTTCGCCCTCGGCCTCGGCTTCTCCCGGCGCGGGGCCGTGGCGTGGCTGGTGGGCGCCCTGGCGCTCGTCGCGCTTGCCGGGCTCTGGATCCCCGCGCCGCCGGTCCCCCTCGCCTTCTGGTCCGACCCGATCGTGCTCGAATTCGCCTTCGGCGCCGGCCTCGGCCTTCTGCGTGCGGAAGGGTTTCGCCTCCACGCGCCGTCCCGGGCGGCGCTCGCCGCGGCCGGCCTGTTCGGCCTCGCCCTCGCTCCCTCCGAGACGGGCGTCCGCCTCCTCGCCTGGGGGCTGCCCGCGGCCTTCCTCGTCGCGGCGGCGGTGCTCGGCCGGGACCGGCCCGAATCCGTGTCCAGTGGCGAGGCCGCCCGCCTCCTCGGTGCGGCGGAGCGGCTGGGTGATGCCTCCTACGCGCTCTACCTGCTGCATCCCTTCGTTCTGCGGGCGGTCCGCGAGGGGCTGCTGCGCACCGGTCTCGCGGCCCCGCTCGGCCCCTGGCCGAGCCTCGTCCTGATGGTCGTGCTGACCCTGCCGGCGGCGCTCCTCGTCCACCGTTGGGTGGAGCGGCCGCTGACCCGCCTCGTGCGCCGCCGGCTCGAACCCGCCCGCCCGGCCGAGGCGCCGGAAAGCGCGGTGATGCGTGAGCGATGACGCGGGCGGGGATGACGGACTGCCGCGCGGTTTTCCCTGGCGCCGTTTCGATCTAGCCTTTTGGCGCCCGACATCGCCCTGTCGCTCCTCGCCGTATTCGGAGGCCGGCCATGAAGACCCTGCTCGTTCCGGTCACCCTCCACGACGCCCTGCCCTCGGTCTTCGCCACCGCGGTGCTGGTGGCGCGCCGCTTCGGCAGCCTGATCGAGGGCGTGTCGTTGCGCCCGGCGCTCGCCGAGTACGTCCCCGTGGACATGGTCGGCGGCATGACGTGGCTGCGCGACGAGGAGGCCGACCAAGCCGAGGCGCAGGATGCGGGTCAGCGCTTCGTCGCGGCGATGGAGGCGGCGGGGCTGCCCCGGCGCGAGCCCGGCGCCTCCTGCGCCCCGGATGCGGTGGCCAATGCCGGGCCGCGTTACCGCTGGCAGCCCGACGTGCCGCCCGGCGACGCCTTCCTCGGCCAGTACGCGCGGCTGTTCTCGGCGACCGTCGTCGGGCGCCCCGGCGCCGACGACGGCGCGCCGCGCATGACCACCTTCGAGACCGCGCTGTTCGAGAGCGGGCGCCCGATCCTGCTGGCGCCGCCTGCCGCCCCCGCCTGCCTCGGCGAGGCGATCCTGATCGCCTGGAACGGCTCGACCGAGACGGCGCGCGCCATCGCCTTCGCCATGCCCTTCCTGCGCCGGGCCCGGCGCGTGCTCGTGCTCAGCGCCGAGGGCGGAATGGTGCCGGGTCCGAGCGCGGAGGATGTGGCCCGCTCGCTCGCCTGCGAGGGGATCGAGGCCGAGCACAAGGCGCTGCCCGCCGGTCGCCGCACCCCCGGCGAACTCTATCTCGACACCGCCGAGTCGTTCGGCTGCGACCTCCTGATCAAGGGCGCCTACACCCAGAGCCGCCTGCGCCAGATGATTTTCGGCGGGCCGACCAGCCACATCCTGTCGCATGCGACCGTGCCGGTGCTGATGGCGCACTGAGGAGCGGCGCTCGCGCTTCCACGAGCGCAGCGTTCGGGCCTGCGCGAATTTCGCGTGTCCGGTGAGGACGTTCGACGACGCTTCGATCGAGCGGTGAGCCGACTCAAGGGCGCCGATGCGGTTTCGCGGTCGGCTGCCGCGAAGGCTTGTGCCGTATTCAATTGGGCCCGCCAGGAGTTGCCAGGACCGACTTCGATCGCTAAATTCCTGAAAAGGTTGAAGTTTTCAATCATTCTAATCTGCGATCGCCTCAAATCGGCCGGTTTCCGGTGGCTTTGAGCGGCGCGAATGATCGGAAGGCTTCGGGCTCCGCCGGTTCTCACGGGCCAGCATTTCCGACAGGCACGACAGGTTGCGATCGCCCGCATGATTGTCTGCTCTTGCAACGTCCTCTCCGACGGACAGGTGCGCGCGTGCCTGCAACCGGGTCCGGGCTGTCCCCGCACTCCGGCCCAGGTCTATGGCTGCCTCGGCTGCAGCCCGAAATGCGGTCGCTGCGCCCGCACCATCCGCTCGATCCTGCGCAAGGCCATGGATGAGGCCGCGCCCGCTCACGCTTGCTCGACCACGTGCGAAGCGTCTTGCAGTTTGGGATCATTCCAAACTACAAGGGAGCGGGAGGGCGTCGCAGCCTGAGACGAGCGGTCGCTCGTCCCGACGCCTCACGAGGAGAGTGACGGATGAAGGGCGATGCCAAGGTCATCGAGTATCTGAACCGGGGCCTGCGCAGCGAGCTGACGGCCGTCAACCAGTACTGGCTGCACTTCCGCCTGCTGAACGATTGGGGCTACGTCGACCTCGCCAAGTTTTGGCGCAAGGAGTCGATCGAGGAGATGAACCACGCCGACCGGTTCATCGACCGGATCCTGTTCCTCGACGGCTTCCCGAACCTGCAGGAGCTCGACCCGCTGCGGATCGGCCAGAACGTGCAGGAGATTATCGAGTGCGATCTCGCCGCCGAGAACGAGGCGCGCGCGCTCTATCTCGAAGCCGCCAAGTACTGCGATTCGATCAACGACCGCGTCTCCAAGCGGCTGTTCGAGGATCTGGCTGAGGACGAGGAAGGCCATATCGACTTCCTTGAGACGCAGCTCGACCTGATCGGCCAGATCGGCCTGCCGCTCTACGCCCAGCGCCATGTCGGCGGCCTGGAGCAGATCGCGCCCGAGAAGGAGTGATCCTTCCTGTCCCCTCCCCGCGCGGGGAGGGGAGCCCCGGTCAGACCGGCGGGCGGCCGACCAGAACCGGCTGCGCGTTCGCCCGCTCGGGGAACAGCGTCTTCAGGTCCCGCAGCTTCGGCGCGTCGTTGGCGACGATGTAGCTGTTGGTCGGGTGGAGCGTCATGTAATCTTGGTGGTAGCCTTCCGCCGGGTAGAAGGCGCCGGACTCGATCTTCGTGGCGATGGGTTTCGAGAACGCCTTCGTCTCATCGAGTTGGGCGATGTAGGCCCTGGCCACCCTCGCCTGCTCAGCATCCGCGGGGAAGAGGGCCGAGCGGTATTGCGGGCCGGTATCCGGACCCTGCCGGTTCACCTCGGTCGGATCGAGCGCCACCGAGAAGAAGATCTGCAACAGCTCGTCGTAGCGCACCACCGCCGGATCGTAGGTCACCTGCACCGCTTCCGCGTGCCCGGTGCGGCCGGTGCCGACCTCGTCGTAACGGGCGCTCGCCCGCGTGCCGCCGGCATAGCCGGAGACCGCGTTCTTCACGCCCTTCACGTGCTGGAACACGCCCTGCACGCCCCAGAAGCAGCCGCCGGCGAAGGTCGCCGTGCGCAGGTTCGCGCCGCCCTTCGCTTCATCCCCGGCTGGCGCCCGAGCCGTGACCGCCGCCTCGGGCAGGCGCCGTCCGCCCTCCTCCGCCGCAGCGGAGATCGGGGGCAGGGCCGCGCCGGCGAGCAGGGTGAGGCCGGCCAAACCGCCGATGACGTAGGAGGCCCGCGGGCGGAAGCGTTCGCGCGTCATGGTCGTGCTCCTCGGATGTGGTCCTTGTTCCGGCCCGCCTGTCAGGCCGGGCCGTCGGCGGCGGGCTCGAAGCGCAGGGAGACGCCGTTCATGCAGTAGCGCAGGCCGGTCGGCTTCGGTCCGTCCTCGAAGACGTGGCCGAGATGGCCGCCGCAGCGGCGGCAATGCACCTCCGTGCGGCGCATGCCGTAGGCGGTATCGACCTGGGTACCGACCGCGTCGGGAAGGGGTTCGAAGAAGCTCGGCCAGCCGGTGCCGCTCTCGAACTTGGTCTTGGAGGAGAACAGCGGCAGGTCGCAGCCGGCGCAGGAGAAGCGGCCCGCGCGCTTCTCACCGTTGAGCGGACTTGTATAGGCCCGCTCGGTGCCGTGCTCGCGCAACACCCGGTAGGCCTCGGGCGAGAGCCGCGCGCGCCATTCGGCCTCGGATCTCTCGATCTCGAAGCCTGCCGCGACGGCGGGAGAAGCCGATAGGCCCGTGAGACGGGCGGCGGCGAGCAGGCCGAGCAACGAGGCGCCGGCTCGCAAGGTCTGGCGGCGGTTCATGCGCGGAACTCCGACCGATCAGGCCCGGCGGTGCGGGCGGCGAGTAAAGGATCATCAATCGCGCGCAATCGATAGCACGGAAGGGCCTCGGCCGCCGCGAAGACGAACCGCCGCAGGTCTCCGTGCAGGGATGCGGGCGGCCTCACTGACACGGGTGCGAAAAGAACAAAGAAAACCCCGCGGCCGGTGAAGGCGCGGGGCGAGGAGGGTTGGTGTATGACATCCTCGGAGGGACATCCGAGGCAGGAGCAGCGTTAAGGCGCAGCCGCCTGGCCCGCACTGACATCCGTTAGGGTTGCGCCGGTCCTTGCGGTAAAACCCGGCGGCGTCATCGCGGAGCGCGCGGCCGGGTTCGGCCCGCCCCAAGACCTCGCCGCTCGCGGCCATGTCCCGTCGAGCGCGTTCGATGCCGGCTCGCTGTCCGCTCCGCGGCGGGACCGTTCGTGGCGGCGGAGAACCGGAGCCGAGGGCATGTGCGCCGCGGCACCGTCGTCCGGTCCGCCCGCCGCGTCGCCGCACCCCGGCGCGTTGACGCTCGGGGATGTGCACATTACCTCCTTGGGTCAGCCGGCCAAGACAGGCTCTCAAGGTACGCGCTCGGGTGCAACCGTGACCGCCCGCACGACTGGCGGGACGGTCGATGCCGGGCCGCTCGGGACCGGTTCCAGGGCCGGCACCCGGGACATACCATGGATTCCACCCTCACCCCGAACGCCGAGCGCGACGCCGAGACCGTCCGGCGGGAGAGCGCGCGCCGGGCGGTCTACGAGGCCTCGCCGGCCTCCGACCCGCGCAGCCCGGTGATGCTGTTCTCCGCCGACGAGCCGCTGGCCATGGATTCCGGCGCGCGCCTCGGACCCTTCCAGATCGCCTACCAGACCGCCGGCACCCTCAACGCCGCCCGCTCGAACGCGGTTCTGATCTGCCACGCCCTCACCGGCGACCAACATTTCGGCCAACCCCACCCCGTGACGGGCAAGCCCGGCTGGTGGGAGACGCTGGTGGGGCCGGGCAAGCCGGTCGATACGAACCGCTACTTCGTCGTCTGCTCCAACGTCATCGGCTCCTGCATGGGCTCGACCGGGCCCGCCTCGCTCAATCCGGAGACCGGCCGCCCCTACGGGCTCGACTTTCCCCTGGTGACGATCCGCGACATGGTCCGCGCCCAGGCGATGCTGCTCGACCGGCTCGGCATTTCGGACCTGTTCCTCTGCATCGGCGGCTCGATGGGCGGGATGCAGGTGCTGCAATGGGCCTCGCTCTTCCCCGAGCGGGTCTTTGCGGCGATGCCGATCGCCACCGGCGCGCGCCACTCGGCGCAGAACATCGCCTTCCACGAGGTCGGCCGGCAGGCGATCATGGCCGATCCCGCCTGGGCCGACGGGCGCTACCTCGAAGCCGGCACGCGGCCGGCCAAGGGGCTCGGCGTCGCGCGGATGGGCGCACACATCACCTACCTGTCCGAGCCGGCCCTGCACCGCAAGTTCGGCCGCCGCCTGCAGAACCGGGCGGCGCCGACCTTCTCCTTCAACGCCGATTTCCAGATCGAGAGCTACCTGCGCCACCAGGGGCTCAGCTTCGTCGAGCGCTTCGATGCCAACGCCTACCTGTATCTCACGCGGGCGATGGACTATTTCGACCTCGCCGAGGACCATGGCGGGGTGCTGGCCAACGCCTTCCGCGGCTCCAAAACCCGCTTCTGCGTGATGTCCTTCACTTCGGACTGGCTGTTCCCGACCGCCGATTCCCGCGCCATCGTCCACGCGCTCAACGCCGTGGCGGCTCCCGTCGCCTTCGTCGAAGTCGAGAGCGACAAGGGCCACGACGCCTTCCTGCTCGACGAGCCGGCGATGTTCTCCGCGGCACAAGGCTTCATCGACGCGGCGGCCCGCGCCCGAGGACTCTAGACACGATGAGCGAGAGCTTCACAGACGCCGCCTCCGGCGTGCCGTGGGACGCTGCCGAGTCCCTGCCCCGCGGCGAGGGCGCGGCGCGCATCGACCACATTGTCGTGCTCGGCCTCGTGCCGCCGGGGGCGCGGGTCCTCGATATCGGCTGCGGCGACGGCTCGCTGCTGGCGCTGCTGCGCGACCGGCGCGGCGTCGATGGCCGCGGCATCGAGTTGTCGCGCGAGGGCGTCAACGCCTGCCTCGCCCGCGGCCTGCCGGTGATCCAAGGCGACGCCGACACCGATCTCGCCAACTACCCCGACGACGCCTTCGACGTGGTGGTTCTGTCCCAGACCATCCAGGCGACCCGCAACCCGCGCATCGTGCTGGAGCACCTGCTGCGGATCGGGCGGCAGGTCATCATCTCGTTCCCAAATTTCGGCCATTGGCGGGTGCGGGCCGAACTCGCCTTCCGCGGCCGGATGCCCGTCACCGAGATCATGCCGGAGACGTGGTACGAGACCCCCAACATCCACCACTGCACGATCCGCGACTTCGTCGGCCTCTGCCGCGACGTCGGCGCCCGCATCGAGAAGGCCACCGCTCTCGACGCGCGGGGGCGCCCGATGCGCTTCTCGATGCCGTGGTGGTTCTGGAACCTGATCGGCGCGCAGGGGGTGTTCTTGCTCAGGCGCGGCAGGCGGGGGTGAGTGGATTGCTTCCGCAGGGTGGGGCTTGATTCATGAAGAATTCCTGCCCGAGTGCATAATGCTCGCTATGTCAGCAAGTTGGTCGTGAGTGCAGTCAGCAGCGTGACGAAATTGTCGCGCTCAGCCGTTGCGCGGCAAAAGGAGTTTATTTCTCCTACCTAACGTATCGAAGCGCATGTAACGTTGCCTCTAGCCAGAACAGACAACACTCGTATACGACTTCACCACTCATGAGTATAATCAATGCGTTTTTGCGCATCCTCAGAGACTTGTTTCTTAAGAACTCTTGGTTTGTTGGAGTAATAGGTGTCATTTTTGCCGGTGTTGGCGGAGTTATAACGAATGCCACATCGGGCCCCGTTTTTTCTAAAGTATGCGGCGAAGGTAATTTCTGCACGACCGGCGTTTTTGAATTTATGTTCTACAGGATAGAAGGGTGGATGATATCTGTTGGAATTTTAGCGTCCTCTTTTAGTGCATACATTGGCTACAAGGATAAGGATGAGATCGAAAAGCTTTCGCGAGAATTAGAAATAAAATCCGAAGAAATCTCTCAGCTCAATGAATTCAATACAGAAATCACCTCAGATCTAAGCCTGAAGACAGTAAATACTTTCGAGGTCTTCAGTTTAATATTAAAGACGCTGGCGGCGGAATTGGGTCTGAAGGAGGAAGATAGAATATCGATATACAAGGTTTCAGAAGATCACTTTTTCTTAATCGGTAGGTATTCAACCAATCAATCTTACAGGAGGATTGGAAGAAATTATTATCCTAGGCAGGAAGGAATACTAGAAAAAGCCTTTGAGAGATCGTGGTTTCAAGCCGATCTAGGTGTTTCATATGCAGATAATAACGCGCGACGGAAGAAATATGCGGATGAGCAGCTTAGAAAATTTAGGATACCAGTACAAACTGCTAATAGATTTAATATGAAGTCGAGATGTTATCGTGCGTTATCAATTAAAGATGGTGGCCTTGGCGAGCCGGTTGCGATTGTATGCATTGAAAGTACCGGCATTAAGTCTCTTAACCATTTGAATAGAGAAATGATGGAAGCTCGTTTTTCTCCGTTTGCCATTTTTTTGCTGGCCCTTGAACATCACGTCCCTTCTATGGATAATGCTATGAGGCAGGGACTCTGACATGGAACAGGCGGCCGATCTGCTCAAGCACCTTGATGTTGACAAGCATATCAGTGTGCATGATTATCCTAAGTTAATATTTCTGATATATCTTGCTGACTGGAAATCGGCCATCGAGCGTGGATCAACGATATCAGGATCTGATTGGAAGCGGCTGAAATGGGGGCCTTTCTCTAGAGACCTCTTCGCAAAGATCGTGACATACCGAAACTCCCTAGCGCATGGGGCTCCTAATTCAGTAACTAGCAAGATTGACACTGAGAGTGCAATGATATTGGAAAATATAAAGAAAAGCTATATGCATTACAACTATGAAAAATTACTAGATTTGATACTTTCGACTTATCCTATGGTTCGGCAAAGCAATGAGCAAAGCTTGAATTTACCTGCTCTTGCCGAGATATACAAAAAAGATTTCCGTAAGGCTCGCGAGAGAGTCGGGGCGTGAAAGACAGTCGGATCTAATCAAACTTTTTATATCAAGACTATACTTAAATATCAAGTTTGATGCGGATCAAATGTATGCCACGATACTCAATAGAAGAGCGCAGTTATTTTTAAAATCCCTTTCTATCAATACTTGAGATAAATTAAAGTCCTTCCGTGGTGTCCGCGGCCGGCGTCGAGCCGCCCATCGCCACGGCGACGGGGTAGCCGTGGCGGGCGAGGTCGGCCCGGCCCTCGGCGAGCAGCGCGTCGGAGGCCGTCTCGATCCGCGTCTGCACCTCTTTGAGGAAGTCGCTGCGGGACAGGCCCGGCGGAATGACCGGCAGGAACTCAATCACCGTCGTGCCCGGCATCCGGCGGAAGCCCCTGCGGCGCCAGTACAGCCCGGTGTTGAGCGCCACCGGCAGGCACGGCACGTTCAAGGCGGTGTAGAGGTGGGAGGCGCCCTGCTTGTAGGCCGGCGGCGCGCCGGCCGGGCGGCGGGTGCCCTCGGGAAAGATGATGAGCTGGCGCCCGTCGCGGATCGCCTGCGCCGCCGCCTTGTTCATCGCCGCCATCGCCCGCGTGCCCTTCGAGCGGTCGATCGGCACCATGCCGCCTCGGGCGAAGTACCAGCCGACCACCGGCACCCACATCAGCTCGCGCTTGAGCACGTAGCCGAAATCATCGAACGGGATCGTCAGCGCCAGCGTCTCCAGCGCCGACTGGTGCTTGGCAGCGACCAGCAGCGGACCCTTCGGAATGTTCTCCAGGCCGCGGAACTCCACCCGCGTGCCGCCGACGACCCGGAGCAACCACAGCACCGTGCGGCCCCAGAACTGCGCCACCCGGATCACGCCCTTGCGCGAGACGAATGCGGGCAGTCCCAGGATCGCGATCAGAGCGGTCGCGACGTAGAACGAGAGGTTGAAGGCGAGCGAGCGGAGGAGGAGCATCGGTGGTCCGCGTGAGAGTGCCGCTCCTTTATCGCGGGTGCCCGCGCTTGCCCACCGTCGCTCTGCGGAAACCCGTCGCCGCCTGCCCGTCCGTTCGCCCGCAACAGTCCGGATTTCGAGAAGGCGAGCCTTTTCGCGGGCCCGGGGCCGAGCCCTGGTTCAGGGCCTGCCCCTCACAATCCTTCGGCCAAGGTCCCGCGCTGACGCGGATCGGACGCGCCGGCCAACAGGCCGTCCTCGGCCATCACCGAATTGGCCGAGCCCGAGGTCGCGCCGACCTTCACATTGTGGCCTTTGGCCCGCAGCAGCGCGAGGGTATCGGGCGAGATGCCCTCCTCGGCCATCAGCACGTCGGGCTGCCACTGGTGGTGGATGCGTGGGGTCGCGACGGCTTGCGCGAGGTTCATGCGGAAATCGAGCACGTTCACGATGACCTGGAGCGTGGTGGTGATGATGCGGCTGCCTCCCGGACTGCCGGTGACGAGGAACAGCCGGCCGTCCCGGAACACGAAGGTGGGCGTCATCGAGGAGAGCGGGCGCGCCCCCGGCGCCACGGCGTTGGCCTCGCCGCCGACGAGGCCGTAGGCGTTGCGCGCCCCGGTCTTGGCGGAGAAGTCGTCCATCTCGTTGTTGAGCAGCACTCCCGTGCCCTCGGCGACGAGCCCGATCCCGTAGGAGAAGTTCAGCGTGTAGGTGTTGGAGACGGCGTTGCCCTCGGCGTCCACCACCGAGAAATGCGTGGTCTGGTCGGATTCGTACGGCAGCGGGTTGCCGGCGTTCACCTCGGCGGCGGTCTTCGCTCGCTCCGGATCGATCTTTTCGCGCAAGCCGGCGGCGTAGGATTTGGCGGTGAGCCCTGCGACGGGGACCTGGGTCCGCGAAGGGTCGCCGAGCCAGGTGGCCCGGTCGGCATAGGCCGGCTTCATCGCCTCGGCCAGCGTGTGCAGCGCCTGCGCGCTGCCCGCCCCCATGCCGGCGAGATCGTAGCCCTCCAGGATGTTGAGGATCTCGATCAGATGCACCCCGCCGGAGCTCGGCGGCGGCATCGAGACGATCTCGTAACCGCGATAGGTGCCGCGCACCGGCGTGCGGATCTCCGGCCGGTAGGCGGCGAGGTCGGCCGGCGTCATGATCCCGCCCGCGCCCTGCACCGCCGCCGCGATCTTTTCGGCGATCGGCCCCTCGTAGAAGGCGTCCGGCCCGCGCTCGGCGATCGTCTTCAGGGTGTCGGCGAGATCGGTCTGGCGCAACGTCGCGCCGCGCGTGAGGACGTGGTCGCCGTCGAAGAACACCGCCCGGCTCGACGGCCACTGCCCGAGGAGCCCCGAGGCCCGCGGCAGGGAGTCGGCGAGCCCCGATTCGACCGGGATGCCGTCGCGGGCGAGTTTTTCCGCCGGGGCGATCAGTTCGGCGAGCGTCAGCTTGCCCGAGCCGTAGCGCCGGTGGGCCTCGGCGAGGCCCCGCACCGTGCCGGGCACGCCCACCGCCTTGCCGGACCGGGTGGAGGCGGCGCGGTCGGGCTCGCCCTGCGGGGTCAGGAACATGTCGGCGGTGGCGGCGGCCGGGGCGGTCTCGCGGTAATCGATCGCGATCGTTTCCCTGGGCGTCGCGCGATGCACCATCATGAAGCCGCCGCCGCCAACATTGCCCGCCCGCGGCAGGGTGACGGCGAGCGCGAAGCCGACCGCCACCGCCGCATCGACGGCGTTGCCGCCCTTCCGCAGGATCTCGACGCCGACGCGGGTGGCGAGCGCGTCCTGCGACGAGACCATGCCGCGGCTGGCGAGAACGGGCAGGAGGCGGGCCTCGTCCGACTGGATCGGCGGCGGCTCGGGCGCGGGCGGCACCGCCGGTGCTTGGACAGGTGCTTGGGCCAGCGCTTGGGCCTGGACCGGCCCCGCGAGGGAGGCGGCGAGGACAAGCGCGAGGGCGACGCGAGCGGACGAGGTCGGATTCATGGCCCGAACTTATCGCAAATGCGAGGCGCGGCCATGCGGCTTGCTGCGCCTGACGCGGCGCGCGCGTGCATCGTTCCGAAAGGCCGGCCCCGGATTTCGGGGCAGCCGATGCGCTATTGCCCGCTCAAGGACGGGCCGCCCGCGGCGCCGCCGGTGCCGGGCGGTCCGCTGGTCGGGGTGCCGCCGATCACCGCGCCCGGCGTGCCGCCGACGACCGCCGGCTCGTTCGGAGTGCCGGCCGGAGGGATGCCTGTCTGCGGACCCGGAACCGGCCGCGATCCCGTGGCCGAGGCTTTGGGGCTCGGCGGTGAGGGACGCCCTTCCTCGGCCGCTTGAACCACGGCCGAAGTCGGGATGATCAGCGCCAGAGTCAGCACGATCGTGGAGAGCCGCATGGGGTGTCCTGTGCGAGGGAAATGCGCGGAAAGGCAGCCTGCCTCAACCCGATGGCTCCCGGAAAGTTCGCGTGGGACCAAGCCGGACGGTGTGTCCGGTCCGGCGCGGGCGCGAACCGGGCTCGAGGCCCGGTCGCGGTGCCACCGCGATGGACGCCGCGCCGCGGCCGGCGGTACGGCGCCGGCATCCCGCTCCCGATGGGATCGCGGGTGGGCATCGGCACGGGTCGTCCTGCGGTGACGGGGTGGAGCGTGGGTCAGGCGTCTCCCGCCTCGTCCCCGTCGAGGATCGATTCCAGATCGCCCGTGAGCGCGTCGAGCTGCTCCGAGGTCGCTCGGATCTTGAACTTCGTTCCGTCCTCGGCCTCCACCGCGATCTCGATGTGGTCCTCGACCTTCGCGGCGAGCGCCTGTCTGAGGGTGTAGGTGGTCACGTCCTTGGCCATGCGGTCTCCCGTAGCGGCGTTGATCGTCGGGAGGTGGGAAGCGCCGTGGGGCGGACTCGTTCCTTCGACAAGCCCGTCATCGGCTCTCGGATCGCTCCGTCGGCGATCCGTTAAGTTGGTCTTGATGGCTTCGGGAGCATCTCGCCGCCATGAACGCGCCGAGGCTCCTCACCGCTCCGTTCGTTGCTCGATCCAAGGCTTCGTGCTTGGGGTCGTTCTCAGGTTCGTTCTCAGGTTCGTTCTCAGGTTCGTTCTTGGCGTCGATCTCGGCCTTGGTCCCGGTCTTGTCGCTGGCCTTGGCCCTGTCCGCGATCGGCGGCAGCCTCGGTGCCGCGGCGGCCGGCCTGCACGATCTCGACGCCCTCGAAGCGGCTTGGCACGGCTGCGTGCGGGAGGCCTATGCCCGGCAGCGGCCGGAGCAGAGCCGGGTCGGCGCACAGCGCAACACTCTCGACGAGTGCCGGGAACACGAGGACCGGCTGGTGGCCGCCACGATGCGCGAACAGCTCCGCGCGGATGAGGCCGCGCGCCGGGCCGGCCTTCCCCTGAGCGTCCGGGCCGGCGCTTGGGCAGCCTCGGTTGCGGCCTACGTGGTCGATCCCGTGAGCTCGTGGTTGCAGGGCTGGCGCGGCGCCGCCCGATGAGGGCGGCTGCCGCTCAGAAGCGGTAGCCGATGCCCGCGCCGACGATCAGCATGTCGAGCCTCACGGTCGTGCTGCCGGCGCCGATCCGCGAGACCTGCGGCGGCAGGAAGATCTTCTTGATCTCCATGTTGGCGTACCAGTTGCCGACAAGGTGATAGTCGAATCCGGCCTGGAGCATCGGCCCCAGTTGCGGATCGGCCTTCATCTTGGTGATGAAGGGCTTCGCCGGCTCGTAGGCGATCGGATGGGTGTAGGCGGCGCCGGCGCCGAGATACGGGTTGAAGGCGTTGCCGGGCAGGAAATGGAACTGGACCGCGCCGGTCATGGAGAGGCTCCAGGTCGAGCCGATCGGCAGATTGCCGATGAGCGACCCGCGGATCGAGCTCGGGGTCGACAGGACGCCGATCTGGCCCGCCACCGCGAAATGATCGGACAGGAAATAGGACACGTCGAGATCCGGCAGCGCGCGCGCGGGGGTGATGACGCGCCCGCCGATCGGCTCGACCCGCGAGTACTGGCCGACCGGGATCGAGCCGATGACCCGGCCGCGAACGAGGAGGCTCCCTGCGGTCAGCCCCCCCGCGGGCGCCGTGTCCGCGGCCGGCTCGGCCGCCTGACAGGGAACGGAGACCCCGAGCAGACAGAGCGCGGCTGCGAGCGAGAAGACCCGTCGCGCCGCCATCGACACCGGATCGCAGAGCCCCTCCAGACTCTTGCCGCGCGGTGGCTGCCGGCGCCGGAGCGATGTCCGCTTCGGTGCTAGGCGCTCGGCAGGGCGCTCGGAACGAGGCCCCCGCCGGGGAGGGGAGAGAGACAGGACGATACGGTCGAACATGGATCGTGTTTTTCGAGAACTCGTGGGAGATTGTTTCAGGCGGGCTCAGACCGCGGCTGTTCGACGATCTGGATGGCGTCCATGGCTCCGCGAAGACCGGAGAGCGGCTCCGTTCGGGCGGCTTTGATGTCCGGCTGAGACAGGGGCCGTTCCAGGCAGACCCGATTGCGGCCATCCCTCTTGGCGGCGTAGAGGGCCGCGTCCGCACGGGCCAGGGCCGGCTCGATCCCCTCCTCGCCGGCCACCATGATCGAGACCCCGATGCTGGCGGTCACGGTCACGGCCGCTCCGTTGACGGTGAAGGGCTGCCCTGCCGCCGCACGTCGCAGCCGCTCGGCGGCCGCAAGGGCGGGATCGATGTCGTCATTGGTCTGGTCGAGGACGATCAGGAACTCCTCGCCGCCCCAGCGGGCGATGATGTCGTTCTTCCGCACCGCGTTGCGCAGCCGCTCCGCGAAGCCGACCAGAACCGCGTCGCCGCCATCGTGTCCGTAGGTGTCGTTGAGCGACTTGAAGTGATCGATGTCGACCAGCAGAATCGCGCAGCGCGGCGGGGAAGAGGCGGGTCCGGCCCGCCGACCGATCGCCGCGAACAGCCCGCGCCGGTTCGCCAGCCCGGTGAGGGGATCGGTCTCGGCCAGGCGGCTGATCTTCAGGTTCGCGCGCTCGCCCACCATGGCGAGATAGCCGACCTGGATGAAGACCCCGCACCAGAGATCGAACACGAGCGGGTAGATGCCGCTCTCGGGCGAGGCGAGGCGCTCGCTCGCGAAGTGGACCGCGCCGATCGACAGCAGGAAGGTGCAGAAATATCCGATGAAGCCCGAGAGGACGACGTATTGCGTCCACAGGCGCATCGAGGCGGGCGTCCTCAAGATCTCCAGAATGCACAGCGCGGTGCTCAGCGCGATGCAGCCGAACACCGTGGTCAGGCTCCACGGTATCGATGCCCCGACCTGCTGCAGGACGCCGTAGGGCAGGCCGGAGGCGAGGGTGAGCACGACGATCAGCGGAATGCGGCGCGCCCGCTCGTAGAAGAGGCGCAAGCCCGCCCAGGACAGGGCGAGGCTCGCGCCGTACAGGATGTAGACGACGCATCCCTTGGCGGCATTCAGCGGAACGCTCGGCGGATCGCCCAGCATCAGGAACGAGGCTGTCAGCGAGCTGCACAGCGCGCTGGCCCAGACACCGAAGTAGATCTCGCGCGGATGCCGTAGCAGAGTGACGAGAAACACCATGACGAAGGCGAGGCGAGAGCTGATGCTGGCGACCTGAAGCGTGGTTAAGTCGAGCATGGCCGTTCGAATCCTCTGCGGAAGGCCGGCACGTCTGGGGGCCAGGCGCGAGAGCGGATGGCCGGTTCGGCGAAAGGCACGTCACAAAGGCGATTCGGCCCCGATCCTGTCGGCCGTCCGAGCGGGCGGCCCATCACGGGGTCGCGTGTCGCGCGGATCGCCGTTGTCGCTCGGCCTCGCTTCGTCGCTGCCGGTGCGCCTCCTCCCGGAGAAGAGACATCGCGGCCTCGCTCGCCAGGGGACGGCTGAACAGGAAGCCCTGCAGCTCCGCCGAACCGATTTCGCGAAGGATCCGTGCTTCGTCCTCGGTCTCGATTCCCTCGGCCGTCACCGCCATTCCGAAATGATGCGCAATGTCGTGCATCGTCCGGATCAGGAAGCGGCTCTCCCGTCCCTCGCTCATGGCCCGGATGAACGAGCGATCGATCTTGATCCGGTCGAAGGCGAAGCTCTGCAGGTAGCCGAGCGACGAGAAGCCGGTGCCGAAATCGTCGAGGGCGATGCTGACACCGAGCGCGCGGATGCCGACGATGCTGCTGAGTGCGACGGCGGCGTCCCGCATCAGGACGCTCTCGGTCAGCTCCAGTTCGAGGCGGCCGGGCGCTAGTCCGCTCGCGCACAATGCGGCGGCGACTCGGTTCTCGAAGGCCGGCTCCTGCAACTGAACCGGCGAGACGTTCACCGAGACCCGGCAGATATCCGGCCACGCCGCCGCCTGTCGGCAGGCGGTTTCGAGAACCCACGTGCCCACCGGGATGATGTCCTCCGTCCTCTCGGCCAGCGGCACGAAGAGAGCGGGTGAGATCGACCCCAGGGACGGATGATCCCAGCGCAGCAGGGCTTCGCAGGCCGTGATCGCCCCCGTCGCCGCCGACAGGATGGGCTGGTAGACGAGCGAAAACTCTCCCCCGGACAGAGCCGCCTGGAAGTCCGCAGTCCGTAGATCCTCGAGGCGAGACGCGACGGGCCGGGCGCCCGCTTCCCCGGTCGATGACGTCGCCTCGAGACTCCGCGCCGTCAGGCCGAACCCGGCCGAGCGCGCGATCCGATCGGGCGGCGGCCGGTCCTCGACAGAATACGAGCCGTGCGGCGGGAGGCTCGGCTCGCTTCTCATGGCCGAAGCCTCGTGAGGGATGCTGCACGCATCGTATTCCAGGCCGCCCCGCGCATGTCCCGAGCCGAGGCTGTCGGGCATTCTATGCAACAAAGGATAATCAGCCGCACCTAAGGAAAAGT
>JAESFL010000136.1_pt1 | contig 63512 bp, 56 predicted proteins | sample 9269401 | NCBI WGS metagenome assembly JAESFL01 (sample SAMN14506025, study PRJNA617098) | algae metagenome | isolation source: Gloeocapsa sp. UFS-A4-WI-NPMV-4B04 and co-occurring heterotrophs from desert... | place: USA: Utah | collected 2006-10-01 | reverse complement strand
CAGAGCGCACCGTCGAGGGGCTGTGGACCGCGATCGGCCGCCTCGTCGATGTGTTCACGCCCACTGAGTGCGCCAACTACTTCGCCGCCGCAGGCTATGATGCAGCCTGATCGGATTCCGCTCTAGCAAGGCCCATGCTGCATGCCGACGATCCCGTGCCGGTTTTCCGCTCCTAGGTAAAAACGCCTGTTTGTGCGACGCGGCAAACACTTGTCAGCGGGGGGTGCCTGGGCTAAGCCTCGCCCCGCATCCCGCCTTGTCGCACCGCCTTGGAGAGCCCTCCGGGGAGGCCTAAATCCAGGTTAGCCGGTCGGCACCGCGCGCCGGCTCGTTTCGTTTGGTGTCGCATGACGAATCTTCTCGCCGACTACCTGCCCCTCGTGATCTTCATCGGCGTGTCGCTCGTGTTCGCGCTGGCGCTGCTCGTGGCCCCGTTCATCGTGGCCTATTCGCGGCCCGACGCCGAGAAGGTGTCGGCCTACGAGTGCGGCTTCAATGCTTTCGACGATGCCCGCATGAAGTTCGACGTGCGGTTCTATCTCGTCGCCATCCTCTTCATCATCTTCGACCTCGAGGTCGCGTTCCTCTTCCCCTGGGCCATCACCTTCGGGGACCTCGGGTGGTTCGGGTTCTGGTCGATGATGCTCTTCCTTGGGGTGCTCACCGTCGGCTTCGTCTACGAGTGGAAGAAGGGGGCCCTGGAATGGGACTGATCGCCAACACCCAATCCCGTGTCATCGCCCCGCAGCCCGAGGACGCTATCGATCCCGCCACCGGCAAGCGGATCGGCGAAACGGACCCGTTTTACACGAACGTCCGCGACGAACTCGCCGACAAGGGGTTCATCCTCACCTCCACGGAGGATCTGATCACCTGGGCGCGTACGGGCTCGCTCATGTGGATGACCTTCGGCCTCGCCTGCTGCGCGGTTGAGATGATGCACATGTCGATGCCCCGTTACGACGCCGAGCGCTTCGGCTTCGCGCCCCGCGCCTCCCCGCGCCAGTCGGACGTGATGATCGTGGCCGGCACGCTCACGAACAAGATGGCCCCGGCGTTCCGCAAGGTCTACGACCAGATGCCGGAGCCGCGCTACGTGATTTCCATGGGCTCCTGCGCCAACGGCGGCGGCTACTACCATTATTCCTACTCGGTGGTGCGCGGCTGCGATCGGATCGTGCCGGTGGACATCTACGTTCCCGGCTGCCCGCCCACGGCCGAGGCGCTGCTCTACGGCGTGCTCCTGCTGCAGAAGAAGATCCGCCGCACCGGCACCATCGAACGCTGATCGCTGGCGGCCCGGGGGCTGCCGGCCGCTCGAATGAGAGACCATATGAACGCGGAATTGGAAGCGCTGGGCCAGCACATCGCCTCGTCGTTGGGCGAGGCGATCACGGGTGTGGCCGTGGCCTATGGCGAGCTCACCGTCGTGGCCCGGGGCGAGGACATCGTTCGCGTCGTCACCTTCCTGCGTGACGATCCGCAATGCCGTTTCGTGTGTTTCATCAGCATCTGCGGCGCGGATTACCCCGGCCGTGAAAAGCGCTTCGACGTGGTCTACCAGTTCCTGTCGCCGGCGCTGAACCAGCGCATCCGCGTGAAGGTCGAGGCCGACGACATGACGCCGGTGCCCTCGATCGTAAGTCTCTGGCCCGGCGCCAACTGGTACGAGCGCGAGACCTACGATCTCTACGGCGTGCTCTTCTCCGGCCATCCGGACCTGCGCCGGATCCTCACCGATTACGGCTTCGAGGGCCATCCGCTGCGCAAGGACTTCCCGCTCTCCGGCTTCGTCGAGGTCCGCTACGACGATGCGCAGGGACGCGTCGTCTACGAGCCCGTCAAGCTCAGCCAGGAATTCCGCAACTTCGATTTCCTCTCGCCCTGGGAGGGCACGGATTACGTGCTGCCGGGGGATGAGAAGGCCAAAGCCTAGAGACCCGGGAAAGGCGCCAGATGGGCGAGCACAATATCCGGAACTTCACCATCAACTTCGGGCCGCAGCACCCGGCGGCGCACGGGGTTCTTCGGCTCGTGCTCGAACTGGACGGCGAGATCGTCGAGCGGGTCGATCCGCATATCGGGCTTCTGCACCGCGGGACAGAGAAGTTCTGCGAGGCGAAGCCCTATATCCAGGTGACGCCCTATTTCGACCGCCTGGACTACTGCGCCCCCATGAACCAGGAGCATGGGTTCTGCCTCGCGGTCGAGAAGCTGATCGGCATCGGGGTGCCCCGCCGCGGGCAGCTCATCCGGGTGCTCTTCCTCGAGCTCAGCCGGATCAAGTCGCACCTCCTCAACGTAACCACGCAGGCCATGGACGTCGGCGCGCTCACGCCGCCCCTTTGGGGCTTCGAAGAGCGCGAGAAGCTGATGATCTTCTACGAGCGCGTCTCCGGCGCCCGCATGCATGCGAACTACTTCCGCGTCGGCGGCGTGCGCCAGGACGTGCAGTCGGAGCTCCTCGACGACATCGAGTCCTGGTGCCACACCTTCCCGCAGACCCTCGACGACCTCGACGACCTCGTGATGACGAACCGCATCTTCAAGCAGCGGAACGTCGACATCGGGACCATCACCCTCGAGGATTGCTGGAAGTGGGGCTTCTCGGGCCCCATCGTTCGCAGCTGCGGCGTCGCCTGGGACCTGCGTAAGACGCAGCCCTACGAGTGCTACGAGGAGCTCGATTTCGACATCCCGGTCGGCAAGAACGGCGACAACTACGACCGCCAGCTGATCCGCATGGAGGAGATGCGTCAGAGCGTGCGGATCATGCTCCAGTGCATCAAGAAGCTCCGGGAGCCGGAAGGGCAGGGGCCGATCTCGGCAGAAGACGGAAAGGTTGTTCCCCCCTCGCGGCGGGACATGAAGCGCTCCATGGAAGCGCTGATCCAGCACTTCAAGCTCTTCACGGAAGGCTTCCACGTCCCCGCCGGCGAGGCCTACGTTCCAGTGGAAGCGCCCAAGGGCGAGTTCGGCGTCTATCTCGTGGCCGACGGCACCAACAAGCCGTATCGGGCCTACATCCGGGCGCCGGGCTTCGCGCATCTGCAGGGAATGGACTTCATGTGCCGCGGCCACATGCTCGCCGACGTCTCGGGGGTGCTGGGCTCCCTCGATATCGTGTTCGGCGAGGTCGATCGCTAAAATGCTCCGGCTGCCCTTCGGCAGCCTGTGATTTCAAGTCGTGGATGGCCGGGCCGAGCCCGGCCATGACGATGAGGAGAAGGTAGAACAATGGCCGTCCGGAAGCTCGCTCCGCCGGAGCTGCAGCCCCCGACCTTCGCGTTCACGCCCGAGAACGAGGCGTTCGCGGATCGGGAGATCGCTAAGTACCCCCCGGGCCGCGAGGCCTCGGCCGTGATCGCGCTTCTGGGCAAGGCTCAGGAGCAGAATGGCGGCTGGCTGCCTCAGAAGGGCATCGAGGCGGTTGCCGCGAAGCTCAACATGCCCGCGATCCGGGTCATGGAGGTTGCGACTTTCTACACCATGTTCAACCTGGACCCGGTGGGGAAGTACTTCATCCAGTTCTGTGGAACCACGCCCTGCGCACTTCGCGGAGCAGGCGCGATCAAGGAGGTGCTGGAGCGCCGCGTCGGTGAGGAAAGGCACGTCTCCGCGGATCGGCTGTTCTCATGGCTCGAGGTCGAGTGCCTGGGCGCCTGCTGCAACGCCCCGATGGTGCAGATCAACGACGATTATTACGAGGATCTCACCCGCGAGAATTTCGAGAAGCTCCTCGACGATCTCGCGGCCGGTCGTCCCGTCCGCAAGGGTTCCCAGATCGGCCGCAACGCCTCGGAGCCCCACGAGGCGGTGAACACGCTCACCGACCCCGCTCTCTACGACGGTTCCCTCGTCGGCGCCTGGCGCAAGCGCTTCGAGGAGACGGCCCAGGCCCAAACCGGTGAGGAGGCAGCAGCCTTGGCGCAGATCCCGGAGCAGGTGAAGGCCGCCAAGCCCACTTCCGGTCGCGCCATCGAGAGCTCGGCCGCCGATACCCCGGCCGAGCGGGCCAAGGAAGGCGAGCGCCCGATCAACCCGGCCGACCAGAAGGCCGCCTCGGATTCCTCCCGGGCGACGGTCGCCCCGGCCGGAGCTGCGGACGGCGAGCGTCCGAAGCCCAGGAGCGGCAAGTCCTACGTCGCAACCCCCTCGAAGCCGGAGGAGGGCAGGGTGGTGGCCGAAACCGAAACCACGCCCGTCGCCGGAACGCCGCCCTCGCAGGCCGAGACCCGCCGCGACCGCAGCGGGAGCAAGCCCGACGTGCAAGTGCCCGACAACGACAAAGCCCCGTTCAAGTAGTCCTGACCCAAGGTGATGTGAGATGCTTCAGGACCGAGACCGTATTTTCACGAATCTGTACGGGTTCCATTCCCCGGGGCTCGAGGCCGCGAAAATGCGCGGCGCCTGGGACGGAACCAAGTTCCTTCTGGAAAAAGGCCGCGACTGGATCATCGACGAGATGAAGAAGTCGGGGCTGCGCGGCCGCGGCGGCGCGGGCTTCCCCACGGGCCTGAAATGGTCCTTCATGCCCAAGCAGTCGGACGGCCGCCCGCATTACCTCGTCGTGAACGCGGACGAGTCGGAGCCCGGCACCTGCAAGGACCGGGAGATCATGCGGCATGACCCTCATCTCCTCGTCGAGGGATGCCTCATCGCCTCCTTCGCGATGGGGGCTCACGCGGCCTACATCTATATCCGCGGCGAGTATGTGGCCGAGCGCCATGCCATGCAGCGGGCCGTGGACGAGGCCTACGAGGTCGGTCTCATCGGCAAGGACAACGTCCACGGCTACCCCTTTGACCTCTACGTTCACCATGGCGCGGGAGCCTATATCTGCGGCGAGGAGACGGCTCTTATCGAGAGCATGGAGGGCAAGAAGGGCATGCCGCGCCTGAAGCCTCCATTCCCGGCCAATATGGGCCTCTATGGCTGCCCCACCACGGTGAACAATGTCGAATCGATCGCGGTGGCGGGCACCATCCTGCGCCGCGGCGGCGCCTGGTTCGCGGGGATCGGGCGGCCCAACAATGCGGGCACGAAGCTCTTCTGCGTGTCGGGCCACGTCAACAAGCCCTGCAACGTCGAGGAGGAGCTCGGCCTGACGTTCCGCGAGCTGATCGACCGCCATTGCGGCGGAATCCGCGGGGGCTGGGACAACCTCCTCGCCGTCATTCCCGGCGGCTCCTCGGTGCCCCTGATCCCCGCCGCGGACATCGCAGACGCCCATATGGACTTCGACACGCTGCGGAATATGAAATCCGGCCTCGGCACCGCGGCCGTGATCGTGATGGACAAATCGACGGACGTGATCCGGGCGATCGCTCGCATTTCCTACTTCTACAAGCACGAATCCTGCGGCCAGTGCACGCCTTGCCGCGAGGGCACGGGCTGGATGTGGCGCGTTGTGAATCGTATGGCCGAGGGTCGGGCCCAGAAGCGCGAGATCGACATGCTGCTCGAGGTCTCGACCCAGATCGAGGGCCATACGATCTGCGCCCTCGGCGACGCGGCCGCCTGGCCGGTTCAGGGTCTCATCCGCCATTTCCGTCACGAGATCGAGCGCCGCATCGACGACTACGCCGCGAACCCGCACCTGGAACCCGTTCCCATGGCGGCGGAGTGAGCCGGCGACACCGATAGGTACGAATGCAAATGACCAAACTCATCGTGGACGGCGTCGAGGTCGAAGTTCCGCCGGAATACACCCTGCTCCAGGCCGCTGAAGCCGCGGGCGCCGAGATCCCGCGCTTCTGCTACCACGAGCGGCTCTCCATCGCCGGCAATTGCCGCATGTGCCTCGTGGAGCTCAAAGGCGCCCCGAAGCCCGTGGCGTCCTGCGCCTGGGCCGTACGCGACTGCCGACCCGGTCCGAACGGCGAGCCGCCGGTCATCAATACCAAGACCCCGACCGTAAAGAAGGCCCGGGAAGGGGTGATGGAGTTCCTCCTCATCAACCACCCCCTCGACTGCCCCATTTGCGACCAGGGCGGGCAATGCGACCTTCAGGACCAGGCCATGGCCTACGGGGTCGACACCTCGCGCTTCCACGAGAACAAGCGCGCGGTCGTCGACAAGTACCTCGGGCCCCTCATCAAAACCGCCATGAACCGGTGCATCCATTGCACGCGGTGCGTCCGCTTCACCACGGAGGTCGCGGGCGTCGAGGATCTCGGCGCTCTCTGGCGGGGCGAGGACATGGAGATCACGAGCTATCTCGAGAAGGCACTCGGTTCCGAGTTGCAGTCGAACGCGGCCGACCTCTGCCCCGTCGGCGCCCTCGTCCACAAGCCCGAGGCCTTCAACTTCCGCCCCTGGGAGCTCACCAAGACTGAGTCCGTCGATGTCATGGATGCGGTCGGCTCCAATATCCGGGTCGATTCCCGCGGCCGCGAGGTCATGCGAATCCTACCCCGCGTGAACGAGGCCGTGAACGAGGAGTGGATCACGGACAAGACCCGCCACGTGGTGGATGGGCTTCGCCTCCAGCGCCTCGACCGGCCCTTCGTGCGGGTCGACGGCAAGCTCCGCGCGGCGTCTTGGCCCGAGGCCTTCAACGCGATCGCTCAGCGCGTTAGCGCTGCCCAACCGAACCGCATCGGCGCCATCGTAGGCGATCTCGCTGGGGTCGAGGAGACCTATGCTCTGAAGCTCCTGATGGGAGCGCTCGGGACTGGCAACATCGACGCCCGGCAGGACGGCACGGTGCTCTCCCCGGCTTATGGCCGCGCGTCGTACCTCTTCAACAGCACGATCGCTGGCATCGAGGATGCGGACGCGATCCTGATCGTGGGCGCCAATCCGCGCATCGAGGCCTCGCTCGTCAATGTGCGGATCCGGAAGCGCTACCGGGTCGCTCCGCTGCCGATCGGCCTGGTCGGCGAGAGCGCGAATCTCACCTACGCCTACGATTACCTCGGCGCCGGTCCTGAGACCCTCGGCGAGGTGCTCAACGGCAACCATTCCTTCGCCGAGAAGCTTCGCGGCGTCGAGCGCCCGCTGATCATCGTGGGGCAGGGGGCCCTGATGCGTGCTGACGGGCTTGCCGTCCTGTCCATGGCGGCTCAGCTTGCGCGCGCGGTCGGGGCCGTGAAGGAGGGCTGGAATGGGCTCTCGGTGCTCCATACGGCTGCTTCCCGGGTGGGCTCCCTCGACCTCAGCTTCGTGCCGGGTGAGGGCGGTCTGACCGCGGCCGAGATGGCCGGCGGCGGCGTCGACGTCCTGTTCAACCTCGGGGCCGACGAGATCGAGATCGCGCCCGGTGCCTTCGTGATCTACCAGGGCACCCACGGCGACCGGGGTGCCCACCGTGCGGACGTGATCCTGCCCGGGGCGGCCTACACCGAGAAGTCGGCCACCTACGTGAACACGGAGGGCCGGGTGCAACTTGCGAACCGCGCTGCCTTCGCTCCGGGCGATGCCCGAGAGGACTGGGCTATCCTGCGCGCCCTTTCGGATGTTCTCGGCCGGCGCCTGCCCTTCGATTCGCTCAATGGGCTCCGCAAGCGGCTCTATGCCGAGTACCCGCATTTCGCGGCCGTCGATCAGATCGCTGCGGGCGACGTGGCTGCAGCCGTCGAGGCTCTGGCGGGGATCGGCGGGCAGCCGCGCCGGGAGCCGTTCGTCGGCCCCATTGGCGATTTCTACCTCACGAACCCGATCGCCCGCGCCTCCGGCGTGATGGCCGAGTGCTCGGCGCTCGCCCGCGGCGACCGGCTCCAGGCGGCGGAATAAGGCCTCGACACCATGGATCTCGGTGACATCCTCCTCATGATCGTGATCACGGCGGCCAAGAGCCTGCTGATGATCGTGCTTCTCCTCACCTACATCGCCTACGCGCTCTATGCGGACCGGAAGGTGTGGGCGGCCGTTCAACTGCGCCGCGGCCCCAACGTGGTCGGGCCCTGGGGCCTGCTGCAGAGCTTCGCGGATCTGCTGAAGTTCGTCCTCAAGGAGCCCATCATCCCGGCCTCCGCCAACAAGGGCATGTTCCTGCTGGCGCCGTTGCTCACCGCCGTTCTGGCGCTCGCCTCCTGGGCCGTGATCCCGGTCAATGCCGGCTGGGCGATCGCCGACATCAATGCGGGCATCCTCTACATCTTCGCGATCTCGTCCCTCGGAGTGTACGGGATCATCATGGGGGGCTGGGCCTCGAACTCGAAATACCCGTTCCTCGGGGCGCTGCGCTCCGCAGCCCAGATGGTGTCCTACGAGGTCTCCATCGGCTTCGTGATCGTCACCGTTCTGATGTGCGCGGGCTCCCTCAACCTCTCCCGCATCGTGATGGCGCAGGATACGGCGTTCGGAATCCTCGGTTGGTACTGGTTGCCGCTGTTTCCGATGTTCGTGATCTTCTTCATCTCGGCCATGGCCGAGACGAACCGGCCGCCCTTCGATCTTCCCGAAGCCGAATCCGAGCTCGTGGCCGGCTTCGCGGTGGAATATTCCTCCACCCCCTACCTCCTTTTCATGCTCGGCGAGTACGTGGCCATCATGACCATGTGCGCGTTGGGCACGATCCTGTTCCTCGGCGGCTGGCTCTCGCCGATCCCCTTCGCTCCCTTCACCTGGGTGCCTGGGATCGTCTGGTTCGTCCTCAAGGCCAGCTTCCTGTTCTTCCTCATCGCCATCGTGAAAGCGATGGTGCCCCGCTACCGCTACGACCAGCTCATGCGGCTGGGCTGGAAGGTGTTCCTGCCCATCTCGCTCTTCATGGTCGTGCTGGTGGCGGCGGTGCTGCAGATCACCAACCTCGCGCCGGGCATCGGACGCTAACGGAGATCCCGAGCCATGAAGCTCGATCAAGCCGCCAGGGCTCTTCTCCTGAAGGAGTTCGTGCAGGGGTTCTTCCTTGCCATGAAGTACTTCTTCAAGCCGAAGGCCACCATCAACTACCCCTTCGAGATGGGCCATCGCGGGCCGCGTTTCCGGGGCGAGCACGCCCTGCGCCGCTACCCGAACGGGGAGGAGCGCTGTATCGCCTGTAAGCTCTGCGAGGCCGTGTGCCCCGCCCAGGCCATTACGATCGAGGCCGGGCCCCGGCGCAACGACGGCACCCGCCGCACCACCCGCTACGACATCGACATGGTGAAGTGCATCTATTGCGGGCTTTGCCAGGAGGCCTGCCCGGTGGACGCCATCGTGGAGGGCCCGAACTTCGAGTTCTCGGTCGAGACCCGGGAGGAATTGCTCTACGACAAGAACAAGCTCCTGGAGAACGGGGCCCGCTGGGAGCGCGAGATCGCACGGAACATCCAGAAGGACGCGCCCTACCGCTAAGGCATGCCGTCTCCCTGAAGGCGGGGAGGGGCCAAGTGAGGAGCTCGCTCCCGCAAGCTCCACCGATCGCACAGGCGGCTCGACCTCTCCCGGCTCGCGGGAGAAGGAGCTACGGCGGGTTGTCCCGCCCGGATTCGGAAATTATAGACGGGACCGCCGGGACGCCGGCGGTCCAAGGACATTTGAGCCACCATGACGGTCAACGGCGCCTTCTTCTACCTTTTCGCGACCATCACGGTGGTCTCGGGCTTCATGGTGATCGCCTCGCGCAATCCCGTGCAGTCCGTGCTCTTCCTGATCCTCGCCTTCGTGAACGCTGCCGGCCTCTTCCTCATGATGGGGGCCGAGTTCCTCGCGATGATCCTGGTCATCGTCTATGTGGGCGCCGTCGCGGTGCTGTTCCTCTTCGTCGTCATGATGCTCGACGTGGACTTCGCCGAGCTGCGCCAGGGCTTCCTCCAATACCTGCCGATCGGCGGCCTTATCGGCCTTGCCTTCCTGATTGAGCTCGTCCTCGTCGTGGGTGCCTGGGTGGTGGACCCGCAGCTGATCCGCACCCCTGCGGTGCCGATCCCGCCCGCCCATGTCATGAGCAACACGGAGGCGATCGGGCAGGTGCTCTACACCCGCTACTTCTATTTCTTCCAGGCTGCCGGCCTCATCCTGCTCGTCGCCATGATCGGGGCCATCGTGCTCACGCTCCGCGAGCGGGTGGGCGTGCGCCGGCAGGACATCTCGGAGCAGAATGCCCGCACCATCGATACCGCCATTGAGGTCCGGAAGGTCCCCTTCCGGCAGGGCGTCTAAAGCATGATCGAGCGACGTGGGCACCGGTTCGTCGCTGGATCGTGGGGCATTTGAGGGAGAGCGCATCATGGTCATCGGTCTCGGCCATTACCTGACGGTCGCCGCCATCCTGTTCACGCTGGGCGTGTTCGGCATCTTCCTCAACCGGAAGAACGTGATCGTCATCCTCATGTCGGTGGAGCTCATCCTCCTCGCCGTGAACATCAACTTCGTGGCATTCTCGACTCATCTCGGGGACATCGTGGGCCAGGTCTTCGCCTTGCTCATTCTCACGGTGGCGGCGGCGGAGGCCGCCATCGGGCTTGCCATTCTCGTGGTCTTCTTCCGCAACCGCGGCACCATCGCGGTTGAGGACATCAACATGATGCGGGGCTAGGCCCCCTTCGAGCGCCGGATCGGTCATGTATCACGCCATCGTCTTCCTGCCGCTCGTCGGCTTCCTCATCGCGGGCCTCTTCGGGCGCGTGATCGGGCCGCGCCCGAGCGAGATCGTTACCACGGCGCTTCTCTTCGTCTCTGCAGCGCTTTCCTGGGTGGCCTTCTTCTCGGTCGGCTTCGGCTCCGGGGCGACGCGCGTTCAGGTCGCCCAATGGATGGCCTCCGGCGACCTCGTGGTCGACTGGGCCTTCCGGATCGACACGCTCACGGCCGTGATGCTGGTGGTGGTGAACTCGGTCTCGGCCCTCGTTCACCTCTACTCCATCGGCTACATGCACGAGGATCCGCACCGGCCGCGCTTCTTCGCCTATCTCTCGCTCTTCACCTTCGCGATGCTGATGCTGGTGACGGCGGACAACCTCGTGCAGATGTTCTTCGGCTGGGAGGGCGTGGGCCTCGCGAGCTACCTGCTGATCGGATTCTGGTACCACAAGGAATCCGCCAACGCGGCGGCCATGAAGGCCTTCATCGTCAACCGCGTCGGCGATTTCGGCTTCGCGCTCGGCATCTTCCTCGTCTTCGTGCTCTTCAACTCGGTCGCCTTCGACCAGATCTTCCCCCGCGCCGGCGAGTTCGCCAACAACCGCTTCCTCTTCCTCGGGATCGAGTGGAACGCGCTGACGCTCGCGTGCCTGCTGCTCTTCATGGGCGCCATGGGTAAGTCGGCCCAATTCCTGCTCCATACCTGGCTGCCGGACGCCATGGAGGGCCCGACCCCCGTCTCGGCCCTCATCCACGCCGCCACCATGGTGACCGCTGGCGTCTTCATGGTTGCGCGCCTGTCCCCTCTCTTCGAATATGCCCCCGCGGCGCTCTCGGTCGTGATCGTGGTCGGCGCCATCACGGCCTTCTTCGCCGCCACGGTCGGCCTCGTGCAGAACGACATCAAGCGGGTGATCGCCTATTCGACATGCTCGCAGCTCGGCTACATGTTTGTGGCGCTGGGTGTCGGTGCCTATTCGGTGGGCATCTTCCACCTCTTCACCCACGCCTTCTTCAAGGCACTCCTGTTCCTCGGCGCCGGCTCCGTGATTCATGCGATGCACCACGAGCAGGACATCCGGAACATGGGGAGCCTGCGCCGCTACATCCCCTTCACGGCCGCCATGATGGCGATCGGTACCCTGGCGCTGACGGGGTTCCCGTTCACCGCGGGCTATTATTCGAAGGACGCGATCATCGAGGCGGCCTATGTCTCACAGCGGCCCGGCGCGAACCTCGCCTTCCTGGCGACGGTGATCGCTGCCTTCATGACCTCGTTCTATTCCTGGCGCCTGTTCTTCCTCACCTTCGAGGGCCTCAAGCGCTGGGGCGGCCATGATGCGCATCACGGGGTGCACGGCGACCACGAGGGCGTGGAGCACGACGACCGCAGCCGCGACGTGGAGCCCGCTTCCCACGCGGACCACGAGCACGGCCACCACGGGGACCACACCCCGCACGAGAGCCCCCTCGTGATGCTGATCCCCCTCGGTGTCCTGGCGCTCGGCGCCCTTGTGGCAGGCTTCGCCTTCAAGGAGGCCTTCATCGGCCACGATTACGCGACCTTCTGGAAGGGATCCCTCTTCACGGCGCCCGACAACAAGATCCTGGAGGAGATTCACCACCTCCCGGCCATCGTTCCATGGCTCCCCACGATCATGATGGCGCTCGGCTTCGTGCTGGCCTTCCTGTTCTACATCCAGGACACGCGCCGCCCGGCTGCCCTCGCGGCCCAGCATCCGTTCCTGTACCGCTTCCTCCTCAACAAGTGGTACTTCGACGAACTCTACGACGCGATCTTCGTGCGCCCCGCCATGCGGCTCGGCCGCTTCTTCTGGCGCACGGGCGACCAGCGCCTGATCGACGGCCTGGGTCCCGACGGCATCTCGGCCCGGGTTCTGGACGTCACCCGCGGCGTCGTGCGCGTGCAGACCGGCTATGTCTACCACTATGCGTTCGCGATGCTGATCGGCGTCGCGGCGCTCGCGACCTGGTACCTCGTCGTGGGGGCGCGCTGATGCTCGGGCTGCTCAACTCACACACGGTCGCGGGAGCGCGTTGATGTTCGGCTTCGGTATCCTCTCCGGGCTCCTGATCCTTCCGCTCGTCGGCGCGGCCTTCATCCTGTGCCTGCGCGGCGACAACGCGGCGGTGCGCTCCAACGCCAAATGGGCGGCCCTCGCGACCACGATCGTGACCTTCCTGCTCTCGCTCTGGGCTTGGGGCCGCTTCGACACCACGACACCCGCCTTCCAGCTCGTCGAGAGCCACGCCTGGGTCACGGACACGATCCGGTTCAAGCTCGGCGTCGACGGCTTCTCGATGCCGTTCATCCTGCTCACCACGTTCATGATGCCTTTCTGCATCCTGGCCTCATGGGAATCGATCGAGCACCGCCTGAAGGAGTACATGGTCGCGTTCCTGGTGCTGGAGACGACGATGATCGGCGTCTTCGCGGCCCTCGACCTCGTCCTCTTCTACCTCTTCTTCGAGGCCGGCCTCATTCCGATGTTTCTCATCATCGGGATCTGGGGCGGGAAGCGGCGCATCTATGCGAGCTTCAAGTTTTTCCTCTACACCCTGCTGGGCTCGGTTCTGATGTTGCTCGCCATCATGGCGATGTACTTCGTGGCCGGCACCACCGACATCCCGACTCTGCTGCAGACAAAGTTCGCACCGAACCTTCAGACCTGGCTGTGGCTCGCCTTCTTCGCCTCCTTCGCGGTGAAGATGCCCATGTGGCCGGTCCACACCTGGTTGCCCGACGCCCACGTCGAAGCGCCGACCGCAGGCTCCGTGATCCTGGCCGGCATCCTCCTCAAGATGGGCGGCTACGGCTTCATCCGGATCTCGCTGCCAATGTTCCCGGAGGCGTCGCAATACTTCGCGCCGCTGGTGTTCTCGCTCTCGGTGATCGCGATCGTCTACACCTCCCTCGTCGCCCTCATGCAGGAGGACATGAAGAAGCTGATCGCCTATTCGTCCGTCGCCCATATGGGCTTCGTGACCATGGGGCTCTTCTCCATGAACCCGCAAGGGATTCAGGGCGCGATGTTCACGATGATCTCGCACGGCCTCGTGTCGGGCGCCCTCTTCCTCTGCGTCGGCGTGGTCTACGACCGTATGCATACCCGCGAAATCGCGGCCTATGGCGGCCTCGTCACCCGGATGCCACTCTATGCCGTGGCCTTCCTGATCTTCACGATGGCGAATGTCGGCCTGCCCGGCACGTCGAGCTTCGTGGGCGAGTTCCTGAGCCTGCTCGGCGCCTTCCGGGCGAACCCCTGGGTGGCCTTCTTCGCCACCACCGGTGTGATCCTGTCGGCCGCGTACGCCCTCTGGCTCTATCGTCGCGTGGTCTATGGCACTCTCGACAGGCCGGCGCTCCAGGGCATTCGGGACCTCGTTCCCCGCGAGATCGTGCTTCTCGCGCCTCTCGTCATCCTCGTCATCTATTACGGCGTGAACCCGAACCCGATCCTCGACAGCTTCTCGGCCTCCACCGACAACCTCGTGCGAAGCTATCAGGCGGCGCTCGCGACCGTGAAGACTGCGGCAGCCCTCCCGTAAAAGGCCCCCCATGAACCCCGCCTTGACCGTTCCAGTCTTCGGACCCGCCCTGCCGGAAATCATTCTGGCAGGCGGCGTGCTCCTTCTGGTGCTCTTCGGCGCCTTCCGGGGCGAGCGCTCGGCCGAAGCCATGAACTTCGCGTCTCTCGGGCTTCTGGCTGTCGCGCTCGTTGTGGTGCTGATGCTGCCGTCCGCGCGCACCGAGGCGCTCGGCGGCTCCTTCGTGATCGATAGCTTCGCCAAGTTTATGAAAGCGCTGACGCTGATGGGCGCCGCTGCCGGGATCGTGCTGTCGACCGACTACATGAAGCGCGAGGGCATCCTGCGTTTCGAGTACCCGATCCTGATCGTACTCTCGACCATCGGCATGCTGATGGTGATCTCGGCGAATGATCTCATCGCCCTTTATCTGGGCCTCGAGCTCCTCTCGCTCTCCTCCTACGTGATCGCCGCCTTCCACCGGGACGACGTGCGCTCCACGGAGGCCGGGCTGAAGTATTTCGTGCTCGGCGCGCTCTCGTCTGGCATGCTCCTCTATGGGGCCTCTCTGGTCTACGGCTTCACGGGTACCGTCTCGTTCCCCGGGATCGCCGCCGTCGCGCAGGGAAGCCCCGAAATCGGTCTGATCTTCGGCCTCGTGTTCGTCGCTGCCGGCATCGCCTTCAAGATCTCCGCGGTGCCGTTCCACATGTGGACTCCGGACGTCTACGAGGGCTCGCCCACGCCTGTCACCGCCTTCTTCGCCGCGGCGCCCAAGATGGCCGGCATGGCCATGGCGGTCCGCGTCTTCGTGGATGCTTTCCCGGGCATTCTCGGCCAGTGGCAGCAGATCATCGTGTTCATCTCCATCGCGTCCATGGCGCTGGGATCGTTCGCCGCCATCGGCCAGCGCAACATCAAGCGTCTGATGGCCTATTCCTCGATCGCGAATGTGGGCTACGCCCTCATCGGCCTTGCCGCCGGGACCCCGGAGGGAATCCAGGGCGTGGCCATCTACATGGCGATCTATCTCGCCATGACGGTTGGGGCGTTCGCCTGCATCCTGGCGCTTCGCCGCGGCAACGTGATGTTCGACACCATCGACGATCTGTCTGGCATCGCTCGCACCCATCCGGTGCTTGCCTTCTGCTTCGCCGCGATGATGTTCTCGCTAGCGGGCATTCCTCCGCTCGCGGGCTTCTTCGCCAAGTTCTACGTCTTCGCGGCCGCGATCCAGGCCGGCCTCGTAGCGCTCGCCGTGATCGGCGTGATCACGAGCGTGGTCGGCGCCTACTACTACCTCCGCATCGTCAAGGTGATGTATTTCGACGAGCCGCGGGGGTCCTACGAGCCGATGCCGCTGGGCGTGAAAGTGGTCCTGGCGGTCGCGAGCGTCGTGGTGGTGCTCTTCGGCCTCGTGCCGGCGCCGCTGGTGAGCGCAGCGAACGCCGCCGCCCGCTCTCTGTTCTAGCGTGAGATTAGGTCTTGAGGCGGAGGCGCAGGGCTTCCGCCTTCTCACCCTCGAAGTCACCGGCTCCACCAACGAGGACGCCCTGAGCGCAGCCCGCGAGGGCGACCCGGGAGGCCTGTGGATCGTCGCCGCCGAACAGCGGGCGGGGAGGGGCCGGCACGGCCGCGCCTGGTCGTCGCCGGCCGGTAACCTCCACGCCAGCCTTCTCCTGGTCGAGCCCTGCGAGCCCGCCGCCGCGCCGCAGCTGGGCTTCGTCGCGGGGCTTGCACTCCATCAGGCCGTCGAGGCCGTGACCGGCCTCGGGGCGCCGCGCCTTGCGCTGAAATGGCCGAACGATCTCCTGCTCGACGGCGCCAAGGTCTCGGGGCTCCTCCTTGAAGGGCACACCCTGAGCCGGGGCGGAGGCCTCGCCACCGTGATCGGCTTCGGCGTCAATCTCGCCACCGCGCCTGCGGGTACGCCCTACCCTGCGGCCCGCCTCCAGAGCCTCCGGCCGGAACTCACCCGGGAGGCGCTGTTCAAGGCACTGACCACCACCTTCGCCCGGAATCTGGCCGTTTGGACCTCCGCCCGTCGCACGCAACCCGCCGATTCCTTCGCCGCGATCCGGCGCCTCTGGCTGGAGCGAGCCGCCGGGGTCGGAGCCGGGGTGACCCTACGCCTTCCCGGGGGCGAGCGCCGCGGAACCTTCGCGGGCCTCGACGGGGCAGGGCGCCTGCAGCTCCGAACTCCTGCGGGTTTGGAACTCATCGACGCGGGCGACCTTTACTTTCCCGACCTTTTCCCCGAAACGGCCGAGCTCGGCTCTACCCCCACAGGATCCTGAACCCAATGGCGTCTAAACAAGACGAACTCGTCTTCGTGCCGCTCGGCGGCCTCGGCGAGATCGGCATGAACGCGGCTCTCTACGGCTTCGGGCCGGAAAATCACCGGAAATGGATCCTGGTCGATTGCGGCATGGGCTTCGGCGGCGAGGAGAACCTGCCGGGCGTCGATCTCGTGTTCCCGGACATGCGTTTCATCGAGGAGGAGCGGGACAACCTTCTCGGAATTCTTATCACTCACGCCCACGAGGACCATATCGGCGCGCTCGCCGAACTCTGGCCTCGCCTCGGCGTGCCCGTCTATGCGACCCGCTTTGCCATCGCGCTTCTCGAAACTCGCCGCCTCTCCGAGCCCGACGCTCCGAAGATTCCGCTCCGCGAGATCGCGCCAGGCCAGCGCCTGAAGCTTGGCCCCTTCGACCTGGAATACGTGCCCGTCGCCCACTCGATTCCGGAATCGAATGCGGTCGCGATCCGCACGCCTTTGGGACTCGTGGTCCACACGGGCGACTGGAAGCTCGACGACACACCTTATCTCGGCTCTCTCACCTCCGAGGCCGATTTCCGCAAGCTCGGGGACGAGGGCGTGCTGGCCCTCGTCTGCGATTCCACCAACGTGGTGCGCGACGGCGTGAGCCCCAGCGAGGGGGATGTCGCGAAGTCGCTTGCCGGCATCATCAAGGAATCGCCCCATCGTGTCGCGATCACCACCTTCGCTTCGAACGTGGCGCGCCTGCGCTCCGTGGCCGATGCGGCCCAGGAAGCGGGACGCGAGGTCGTAGTTGTGGGTCGCGCCATGGAGCGGGTCGTCGATGTCGCTAAGGAATGCGGCTTCCTCGATGGCCTCCCGGACTTCCGCCGCCCCGACGCCTTCGGGTATTTCCCGCGCGACAAGGTCGTGGCTCTGCTGACGGGATCGCAAGGGGAGCCCCGCGCGGCGCTCGCCCGCATCGCGAACGACGAGCACCCGGAGATCGCGCTCTCCGCGGGCGATCGGGTGGTCTTTTCCTCGCGTGCGATCCCCGGCAACGAGAAGAGCGTCGGCACCATCATCAACAGCCTCATCGAGCGCGGCATCGAGGTCATCACCGATCGGACGTCGCTCGTGCACGTCTCCGGCCATCCGCGCCGGGGCGAGCTCGCGAAGATGTACGAGTGGACGCGCCCCCGCATTGCGATCCCGGCCCATGGCGAAGCCCTGCACCTCGACGAGCATGCGCGCTTCGCGAAGGCTCAAGGGGTGCCGGAGGTGGTGCGCGCCAAGAACGGCACCATGGTGCGCCTTGCCCCCGGAGCCGGCGAGATCATCGACGACGTGCCCGTGGGCCGCCTCTACAAGGACGGCAGCATCGTCACGGAATCCACCGACCGTGCCCTGCCGGAGCGCCGCAAGCTCGCCTTTGCGGGGGTCGTGAGCGTCGCGATCGCCATCGACGATCGCGGGGAGGTGGCGGGCGATCCCGTGGTCCATCTGATGGGCATTCCGGCGAAAAGCCGGAAGGGCGGCGACATCGGCGAGCTCGTGGCCGACACCGTGGCCGACCTCCTCGACGGTCTCCCGAAGGCGCGCCGTCGCGATTCGGAGGCCGTCGAGAACGCCGTCGAGCGGGCGATCCGCGCCAAGGTCAACGAGCTCTGGGGCAAGAAGCCGGCCTGCCACGTGCTTGTCGTCGAGGTCTGATTCCAGTCGAAGGGGGATCGCATGATCGGTCGTCTCAACCATGTCGCCATCGCGGTGACGGACATCGCCGCGGCATCCGCCGTTTACCGCGACACCCTCGGGGCCGAGGTATCGGCGCCGGAGGCCATGCCCGAGCATGGGGTCAAGGTGGTCTTCGTGACCCTGCCGAACACCAAGGTCGAGCTACTGGAGCCGCTCGGCGCAGATTCTCCCATCGCGAGCTTCCTGGAGAAGAACCCGGGTGGGGGCATGCATCACGTCTGCTACGAGGTGGACGATATCCTGGCGGCCCGCGACCGTATGGTGAGGACCGGCGCAAGGGTGCTCGGCACCGGCGACCCGAAGATCGGCGCCCACGGGAAGCCAGTGCTCTTCCTGCACCCGAAGGATTTTTGCGGCACCCTCGTCGAGCTGGAACAGGCCTGACGCCATGTCCTTCATCCGCCTCGCCGCCGCGTCGCTCTGGACCACCCTGGCTCTGTTCCTGATGCTGTCAGGCTTGGCCGTGCTGGCAGCGGTGCAGCTGTTCGGCCTGCGGATTACGGGCGGGATAGCGCTCTATTTCGTGATCTGGTGGACCGTGCTCTTCGCGGTCCTCCCCTTCGGGATCCGCAGCCAGGTTGAGACTGGGGAGATCGTGGCCGGCAGCGAGCCCGGTGCCCCTGCCGCGCCGGCCCTGCGGGAAAAGGCAATCTGGACCACAATCCTGGCGAGCCTCATTCTCCTCCTAGCGGCCGCGCTGCTGCCGCTGTCGGGGCTATAGGAGGGGTCGCACGTCCAAATCCGAAGTCGGGCAGAATATATTGGGCCCGAACGAGCCCTGCAAAACAAAAAAGCAAGGCAACCGCCTTGCTTGATGGCCTTTCGGCAATGTTTGAACCCTTGGCTTGTTGCGCCGTGGCCATAAAAGGCCGATCGAGGGCTTCTGTTCCTCCCGAAACTCGGACCGCCGCCTCTGATCTGTTGCCTTTTGGCGTTCAGTACCGGCCTTATAGCGAAGCGACATATGCTTGTCATCTCTCCCAGCGGCAATTGACGCGAAAATTTGCATCGGAGCTGCTTTTTCAGGCTTCGAGAAGGGCTTGAAGAGCTTGATCTCGGCTTCCAGCTTGTGTTTTGGCCGGCGGACGTGTTGTGTGCGAGGCGTGCGGCCTGCACGACGCGCCCGGCGCGAATCGGTTGTGGGATTGCCATCCCTGCTCGCAGGATCCCCCTTTGTCCCGTCCTGATCCCGAAGGCGTTCCATGCGTTTGAGCCGCTACTTCATGCCCACCTTGCGCGAGACCCCGAAGGAGGCCGAAATAGTCTCTCACCGGTTGATGCTCCGCGCGGGCCTCATCCGGCAGGAATCGGCGGGGATCTATGCGTGGCTGCCTCTGGGCCTGCGCGTTCTCAACAAGGTGAACGCCATCATCCGCGAGGAGCAGAACCGCTCGGGGGCGATCGAGCTTCTCATGCCGACCATCCAATCGGCGGATCTGTGGCGCGAGTCGGGGCGCTACGACGCCTACGGCAAGGAGATGTTGCGCATCAAGGACCGGCACGAGCGCGAGATGATTTTCGGTCCAACGAACGAGGAGATGATCACGGAGATCTTCCGCTCCTACGTGCGTTCCTACAAGGACCTTCCGCTCAACCTCTACCACATCCAGTGGAAGTTTCGGGACGAGGTGCGACCGCGCTTCGGCGTCATGCGCTCCCGCGAGTTTCTCATGAAGGACGCCTATTCCTTCGACCTCGACCAAGCGGGCGCGCGGCATGCCTATAACCGCATGTTCGTGGCCTATCTGCGCACCTTCGCCCGCATGGGCGTGCGCACCATTCCGATGCGCGCCGATACGGGCCCGATCGGCGGCGACCTTTCCCACGAGTTCATCATCCTGGCCTCGACGGGCGAGAGCGAGGTGTTCTGCCACCGCGACTTCCTCGATTTCGAGGTGCCGGGCGAGAGCACCGATTTTGACGACGTGGCGGGCCTCCAGGGCATCGTGGATCATTGGACCTCGCGTTATGCCGCGACCTCCGAGATGCATGACGCCTCTGCCTTCGAGGCGCTGCCCGCCGACGCGAAGATGTCCGCCCGCGGCATCGAGGTCGGCCACATCTTCTATTTCGGCACCAATTATTCGAAGCCCATGGGCGCCAAGGTGATGGGCCCGGACGGTCAGGAGCACGAGGTCCATATGGGCTCCTACGGGATAGGCCCGAGCCGCGTCGTCGCCGCGGTCATCGAGGCTAGCCACGACGAGGCGGGCATCATCTGGCCTGAGGCCATCGCGCCCTTCGATGTCGCGATCCTGAACCTCAAGACGGGCGACGCCGCGACGGACGAGGCGTGCGGGCGCCTTTACGCCGAGCTCGCGGCCGCCGATCGCGACGTCCTCTACGACGACCGCGACGAGCGCCCCGGCGCCAAGTTCGCGACCGCCGATCTCGTCGGCATCCCCTGGCAGGTTGTGGTCGGGCCGAAAAGCCTCGCGGAGGGCAAGGTGGAGCTCAAGCGCCGCGCCACCGGCGAGCGCGAGACGCTCCCCCTCGGAGACGTCGTCGCCCGCCTCGGCAAGAGAGTTTAGCGCCCCATGGCTGCCGCCGCTCGGCCGAGCCGAACCTTCGCGGGCTTTGAGTGGTTGCTTGCCGGCCGCTACCTTCGCACCCGTCGCCGCGAGGGTTTCGTGTCGGTGATCGCCGCCTTCTCGTTCATCGGGATCATGCTCGGAGTCATGACCCTGATCATCGTGCTCTCGGTGATGAACGGCTTCCGCAAGGAGCTGCTCAACAAGATCGTGGGCATCAACGGCCACATCTTCATCGCGCCGATCGAGCGGCCGCTCACCGATTTCGCGGATCTTTCGACGAGGATCGCCAAGGTTGCGGGCGTTCGCCGCGCGATCCCGATGGTGGAGGGGCAGGCCTTCGGATCCTCGCAGTATAACGGCTCGGGCGTGCTCGTACGCGGGGTGCGCGGCGAAGACATGATGCGCATCACGGCCATCGCCAACAATCTTCGCCAAGGCACGCTTGAGAACTTCGAAGAGCGGGGCGGTGTCGCGATCGGTCGGCGGCTTGCGGAATCCCTGTCCCTGCAGGTGGGCGACACCTTTACGCTCGTCACGCCCCGCGGGGCGCAGACCCCCTTCGGGACGGCGCCGCGGATCAAGGGTTATCCAGTCGTGGCGATCTTCGAAATCGGCATGAGCGAGTTCGACGCCACCTTCGCGTATATGGCCCTCGGCGAGGCGCAGAGCTACTTCAACCGCGAGGGCGACGTGAACGTCGTCGAGGTGTTCCTCGACGATGCCGACCGGGTGGACGAGGCCCGGGATGCCATCGAGCAGGCAGCCGAACGCCCGGTGCTGCTCACGGATTGGCGCCAGCGCAACCGAACCTTTTTCGCGGCGCTGGAGGTGGAGCGGAACGTGATGTTCATCATCCTGACCCTCATCGTGCTGGTGGCGGCCCTCAACATCATCTCCGGGCTCATCATGCTCGTGAAGGACAAGTCCCACGACATCGCGATCCTACGCACCATGGGCGCGACCCGCGGCGCGATCATGCGCGTGTTTCTCATCACCGGCGCCTCGATCGGCATCCTGGGAACGCTGGCCGGTTTCGGACTCGGCCTCCTCATCGCGGCCAACATCCAGGGCATCCAGAACTTCCTGTCCTGGGCCATGAACAAGCAGCTCTGGGACCCCACCATGCGGTTCCTCTCCGAGATCCCCGCCGAGATCAATCCCGGTGAGGTCACGGCCGTGCTCCTCATGGCGATCGCCCTCTCGCTCCTGGCCACCCTGTACCCGTCCTGGCGGGCGGCTCGCCTCGACCCGGTCGAGGCGCTCCGGTACGGTTGATCGGCGTGACTGTCGTGCGCAATCGAACCCTCTTCCCCGCGGCTGCGAGCCAGGCCGCACCGGCTCGCCGGGCCACGAACGCCCCTGCGCTCCCGCGCAAGTCGATCTCATCGTGAGTCTATCCCCGATGCAGGAGGCGCGTCCTCAGCCGTCGATCTTCCTCTCGCAGGTGCAGCGCCGCTATCCGCAGGCCGAGGGTACCCTCGAGGTGTTGCGGGGTGCTGATCTGGCGATCTGGCCCGGCGAGATCGTGGCCCTCGTGGCACCATCGGGCACGGGCAAGTCCACGCTCCTCCACGTCGCAGGGCTCCTCGAGAAGCCGGATGGGGGCGAGGTCTATATCGCGGGCAACGCCACTTCCGCGATGAACGACACCGAGCTCACGCGACTGCGCCGCGACGAGATCGGCTTCGTCTACCAGTTCCATCACCTCCTGCCTGAATTCTCCGCGGTCGAGAACGTGGTGATGCCGCAGATCATCCACGGCTTGGCGCGCAAGGAGGCGCACAGCCGCGCAAGCCAGCTCCTCGGATTCCTTGGATTGGGCGAGCGCCTGAACCACCGCCCTGCGGAGCTCTCCGGCGGCGAGCAGCAGCGCGTCGCCATCGCCCGCGCGGTCGCCAATGCGCCCCGGGTGCTCCTTGCCGACGAACCCACCGGCAACCTCGACCCGCAGACCGCCGGCCACGTGTTCCAGACCCTCGTCGCCATCGTCCGGGCCTCGCGTCTCGCGGCGCTTGTGGCGACGCACAACCTGGAACTCGCCGCCCGGATGGACCGGCGGGTGACGATCCGCGATGGGCTCGTGGTGCAACTGCCGTAAGGAAACTCGCCTCACTGTGAGTTCGCGGGCGGCCTGCAGCCTTTTCGACGCACCTCAGACCGGGCCCTTTACTCCCGCCTTGAACTCAGCGATGAGATGCAACCATAAAACGTTTAACGGACATCAATAGCGCCCTAGAGTTGCCGTGGGCAATAAGGATATGGCGAACTATGTTCTGACGAACGGCGTCGACAATGTGACCGGAACAGCCGAGGACGACGTCGTCGATATCGGCACCGGGACATTGAATCCAGGCGACATGCTCGACGGTGGCAATGGTGCTGACGATAAAATCATCCCGGCTTCTGGACTTGGAGGTGGCCCTTACAATTTCAGCAGCGCGTCGATCACAAATTGGGAAGTGCTGGACGTAACGGCTATTGACTTTTCGAACCTCGTTTTTTCGGTAGGGCAGTTCGCGCAGTTCCAGACGTTGCTGTTCGACCCTTTCAACTCGTCAGTCGGTCTCAAGTTTGCCGACTCAGGAATTGTCGATCTCGCCGGAAAATCAGTCTCGGGGAGCATCGGTTCGATTGAGGGAACCGGTGGCGCACTCACCATTAAAATCGCCAAATCATATTTCGACTATTATGACGGACTTCTGAAGGGAAACGGTCGGGGAAGCGACACGCTTCAATTGGCTGGGGAGGCGGGTACTTCCTCCTACGGGTTTCAGGGAGTCACCTTCAGTGGAGACAAGTGGAACCTCGTCGGAACAGCGGCGGACGAGAGCGTCTCGCTCAATATCAATCAAATCAGCAAGTTTCTCCTCATCGATGGCGGCGCTGGGAGTAACGATGAACTTTTTCTCGACGGTTTTGATAGTATCAGTCCGAGTTTCGTGTGGCCGTCTTCGGTGCAGATTGTCGGTTGGGAAAAGCTGAGAGTTGACTTTTCGGACCTGACGATCGCGAGTGCAGACCTTGCCGTCTTCGATGAGATCAGCGGAGGTTTTCTTGGTGACCTGACAATTGCCGATGGAAGTGCCTTCACGGTGGACCTGTCGCAGAAGACGTTCGGAGGCTTCGGAACGATCGACTCCGGCACAGCCGGCGGAACGTTCAAGATCGCCGGCTCCACATTCAGGCACGTCGGTGGACTGGTGGCAGCAGCGCCGACAACCATCGAACTCGCGGGACCGAACAAGACGATCTATCGATTGAACGACCTCACCAGCGTCACCGGCGACTGGTCAATTGCCGGCTCCGGCGGCGATGATAACGTTCTGCTGAGGGGCGATGCCCAGGGCAAGAACGCGTTCAAGGGCATCGACGGTGGGAGCGGCTTCGACACCCTCACACTGTCCGATGCCGCGTTCGAAGGTGGGGTATTCGATCTCTCCAACACGGCGCTGCAAGGTGTCGAAAAGATCCTTTTGGCCTCGGTCATCGGGACGACCGTCACTGTCGCTGACTTCGCCCAGGCGCAACTTCTCGACGGACGGGTGAGCGATAGCGACAAGGCAGTCGTTCTCGGTGCAACCTTGTCCGCAACGGAGCGAGAGGCGCTGTTCGCAAAGGGGATCGAGGAGGTCGTCACCGGCGGCCAGAGCTACGTCGCCGACGCCGCCATCACGCCGGTGAACAGCGCGCCCGAGACGCTTGCCTTGAGCCGCCAGTCCGTCTTCGAATTGGAGCGCAAGGGCATCATCGTCGGCGCGATTGCAACGCAAGACCCCGATCAGGGCGAGACCTTTACCTACACCCTCGTCGACAGTGCCGAAGGGCGGTTCGCGCTCGATGGTAACAATCTCGTCGTCGCGAACGGCGTCGCGCTCGATTTCGAGCAGGCGAAGTCTCACCAGGTCACAATCCAGGTCGAGGATGCGGCGAAGAATGTGCTCACGCAGACCTTCGCGATCTCGGTCGGCAACGTCACCCTGGAGGTCACGGGCGGTTCCGCGTTCAACGACAAGATCGTTGGCGGCACCGGCCGGGACAATCTTGCAGGGGGACTCGGCAACGACGTACTCAACGGTGGCGCGGGCATCGACACGCTCGCCGGCGGGAAGGGCAAGGATATCTTCGTCTTTTCGACCAAGTTGTCGAAGACGAACATCGACACGGTGAAGGACTTCTCCGTCGTCGACGATGTCATCCATCTCGACAATGCCGTGATGAAGGCGCTCGGGAGCGGCTCCTCGGCGACGCCGGTGAAGCTCAAGGCAGCCGCTTTCCATGCCGGCTCGACGGCCGGAGATGCGTCGGACCGTGTGATCTACGACAAGGCCACGGGCGCGCTCTACTACGATGCGGACGGGACAGGCAGCTTGGCGCAGATGCAGATCGCCAAACTCGCCAAAGGCCTCGGTCTCACCGCGGCGGACTTCTTCGTCATTTGATATCAAGAAGGCCACGGCGCCCCGGAGACTCCAGGGTCGTTCTCAACACCGCAGAGAGCAGGCTTCGGCCTGCTCTCTGCCATCCGATTTCAGTCTTGGTTTGTCACGGCATCTTCGGGTGACATTGACGCGGTTCACGTAAGGTCAACCCAAGATCCCGGAAGAACAGAGCTGTTATCCCGCCTCGCCATCGGCCCTTGATTCCCGAGAGAAAGCGATCCGTTGTCGTGAGCCGGATCTATCTCCCCTGGATCGATGTTCTAGAGCTGTTTCCACTTGCGTGGAATCATCTCTCGTCTTTGGTTTGACGCGTTTTCTTGACGTGAGCCGGATCCACCTCCCTCGAAAACGCTCTAGAGGGTCCGCCCGTTCAGCGGAGGCACCATCGACGGCTTCGAGTTGGCTACAAGATCGCCGACGTTCAGAACCCGTCGGATCAACCTCGCTCGGATCGATGCTCAAGAGGCGAGCTGTCCGGAAGCCCCGATCCTCGGGGCGCCCGCGCGGCAACGAACCTCTGGACGAACGAAACGGGAAGCGCGACGCGCGTGATCCCGTTCCGGCGCCTATCCAACAGTCGTCCGTGCTCCGGCGGTGTTCCCAGTGACGGGCCCGTCGAACCCGTTGGCATCACTTTTCCGGCTGTTCCCCACTGAACGAGTCGATCAAAGAAGCAGAGATGCCCCCAGCGCCGTTCAACACCTTCTCCACAGGACACGGTCGCGCCGGAAGGGCCCGCATTCACCCTTCGTTAACGCCACCGACGATCGCACCCGGTTCCTGCCTTTACTCAGAACAAATGACGAACGATGATGAACATATCAGGAACACAGGAGCCTCCGATGTTGCGAACCGTCCTCGGAGCCGTCGCTGAGATTACCTCCATCGCGACTTTCGGCACCATGGTTGCCGTGTGGGCGATGATCCTCGTCTAAGAGCTGTCCACAGACCTTTTCGCAACACCCTTCAACGATCGGCCCGTCTGGCCGTTGATGGGGCGGGACTCCCGGTTCGTCGCCATGCGATAACCGGGTCTCGCCGTCGAAGGGTGTTGGGTGATGCGTGTGCTTCAGGACGTTGGCTTCGTTCATCTGCACGTGCACTCCTCCTATTCGCTTCTCGAGGGGGCGCTGAAGATCGGCGATCTCGCCAAGCAGGCCCTGGGAGACAAACAGCCGGCGCTCGCGCTCACCGACACCAACAACCTCTTCGGAGCGCTTGAATTCTCCGAGAAGCTCGCCGGCATCGGCATCCAGCCCATCGCGGGCGTTCAGCTGTCCGTCGCCTTCGAGGAGGCGGATCCGATGGCCCGGACGCCGGGGGCATCGTTCCAGAATCTCGTGGTCTTGGCGCAGAACGAGGAGGGCTACCGCAACCTCATGCGGCTTGTGAGTCGCGCCTATTTCGATGTGCCGCTCGGGGAAGACCCGCGGGTGACGGCGGCTCATCTCGGGCGCCACAGCGAGGGGCTGATCGCGCTCACCGGCGGCCCGACGGGGCCCCTCGATACGGCCCTTCGGATCGGTAGCCGGGTCGAGCTCGCGCAAGCCCGGCTAGACGTGCTGAAACGGGCTTTCGGGTCCGGGCTCTACGTAGAGATCCAGCGCCATCGCCTCGACGACGAGCGACGGATCGAGGCGGAGCTCCTTGCCCTCGCGGACCGCAACGGCCTCCCGATCGTGGCGACGAACCAGCCGTTCTTCGCCAAGGGTGACGATTACGACGCCCACGATGCGCTTCTCGCCATCGCCGAGGGCCGCCTTGTCTCCGACGACAATCGGCGGCGGCTCTCGCCCGATCATCGATTCAAGACCCGCGCCGAGATGCGGGAGCTGTTCAAGGACCTGCCGGACGCGCTCGCGGCCACGGTCGAGATCGCCATGCGCTGCGCCTACCGCGTCGCGACGCGCAAGCCCATCCTTCCAAGCTTCGGTCTTCCGCCGGGCCAGGCCCTCATTGCACCGGCTGAGAGCCTCGACGAGGCAGAAGAACTGCGCCGGCAAGCCCAGGAGGGTCTGGTAAAGCGCCTTGCAGCCCATGGGCCCGCGGACGGCCTCAGCGAGGACGATTACCGCCAACGCCTCGACTACGAACTCGACATCATCACCCGGATGAAATTCCCGGGCTACTTCCTGATCGTGTCCGACTTCATCAAATGGGCCAAGGACCACAACATTCCCGTGGGCCCGGGCCGCGGCTCGGGCGCCGGCTCGCTCGTGGCCTACGCGCTCACCATCACGGACCTCGATCCGCTGCGCTTCAGCCTGCTCTTCGAGCGCTTCCTCAACCCCGAGCGCGTATCGATGCCGGACTTCGACATCGACTTCTGCGTCGACGGGCGCGAGCGCGTGATCCAGTACGTGCAGAGCCGCTACGGCGAGGAGCAGGTCGGTCAGATCATCACCTTCGGGACGCTTCTCGCGCGCGGGGTGTTGCGCGATGTCGGCCGCGTGCTGGAGATGCCTTACGGGCAGGTCGACAAGCTCACCAAGCTCGTGCCCCAGAATCCGGCCAACCCCGTGACCCTCGCGCAGGCCATCGAAGGCGAGCCTCGCCTTCAGGCCGCGATCGAGGAGGAGCCGGTGGTCCGGCGGCTCATGGATATCTCGAAGAAGCTCGAAGGCCTGCACCGGCACGCTTCGACCCATGCGGCCGGCATCGTGATCGGCGACCGCCCGCTCGAAGAGCTGGTGCCGCTCTACCGCGATCCGAAGACCGGCATGCGCGTCACTCAGTTCAACATGAAGTGGGTGGAGCAGGCGGGTCTCGTGAAGTTCGACTTCCTCGGCCTCAAAACCCTCACGGTGCTGCGCACCGCCACCGATCTTCTCCGAGACCGGGGTATCGACATCGATCTCTCGGCGCTGCCGCTCGACGACAAACTCACCTACGAGACGCTCCGGCGCGGCGAGACGGTGGGCGTGTTCCAGGTGGAATCCGCGGGCATGCGCAAGGCCCTCGTCGAGATGGAGGCCGATCGCTTCGAGGACATCATCGCCCTCGTCGCCCTCTACCGCCCCGGGCCGATGGCGAACATCCCGGTCTATTGCGCCCGCAAGCTCGGGAAGGACGAGCACAACAAAGCGAACTGGTACCTCCACGAGAAGCTCGAGCCCATCCTGCGCGAGACCTTCGGGATCATCGTGTACCAGGAGCAGGTCATGCAGGCCGCCCAGGAGCTCGCCGGCTACTCACTCGGCGACGCCGACCTGCTTCGCCGCGCCATGGGCAAGAAGATCAAGGCCGAGATGGATGCGCAGCGCGGACGTTTCGTGTCGGGTGCAACGGAACGGGGTTTGAGCAAGGCGCTGGCGGACGAGATCTTCGACCTTCTCGCCAAGTTCGCGGATTACGGCTTCAACAAGAGCCACGCGGCGGCTTACGCGCTGATCGCGTTTCAGACCGCGTATCTGAAGGCCAATTACCCGGTCGAGTTCCTGGCCGCGTCCATGACGCTCGACCTCGACAACACCGACAAGCTCTCCGAATTCCGCCGCGAGGCACAGCGCCTCGGGATTCCCGTCGAACCGCCGTCGATCAACCGCTCCGGGGTCGTGTTCGACGTATCCTATGACACGGAGGGAAAGGGCTCGATCCGCTATGCGCTTGCGGCCGTGAAGGGTGTCGGGCGACAGGCCGTCGAGGCGCTCGTGGAAGCGAGGGGCGACAAGCCCTTCAAGGATTTGGCGGACCTGGCACGCCGCATCAATCCGCGCCTCTTCAACAAGCGCACCCTCGAGAACCTCGTCGCGGCAGGGGCGCTCGACGAGCTCGAGCCTGACCGGGCGAAAGCGGCGGCTTCCGTCGATGCCATGATGAGCCTCGCCCAACAGGCGGCCGAGGCTGCCAGCGGCGGCATGGTCGATATGTTCGGCGGCGTTGCCTCGGCCGACGTTTCGCTGCGCATCGGACCCTATGAGCCCTGGCCGGCCTCCCTGCGACTCCAGAAGGAATACGATGCGGTCGGCTTCTTCCTGTCCGGCCACCCGCTGGACGAATACGGCCACCTCCTGCAGCGGCTCAGGGTGCAGACCTGGACCGAGTTCTGTCGCTCCGTGAAGGGTGGCAATTCGGTCGGTCGGGTCGCCGCTACGGTTCTCGACCGAACCGAACGCCGCACCAAGACCGGCAACAAGATGGGCATCGTGAATCTCTCGGACCAGACCGGGCATTTCGAGGCCATCGTGTTCTCGGAAGGACTCCAGCAGTACCGGGATATTCTCGATCCCGGCAAACCCGTGGTGCTCGTTCTGCAGGCGGGCCTCGAAGGCGAGGAGGTGCGCGCCCGCATCGCGGTTGCCGAGCCCCTCGATGTGGCGATCGCCAAACACCAGAAGGGCCTCACGATCTTCCTGCGCGACGAGCGCCCGATCCCCAGCGTACACGAGCGCCTGAGAGGTCGTGGAGAGGGACGGGCCGAAGGCGAGGTCTCCCTCGTTCTGATCCTCGAGGACAGCGAGGTCGAGATCAAGCTGAAGGACCGCTATCCCTCGTCTCCGCAACTCGCCGGCGCGCTTCGGGCGATCCCCGGGGTCGTGGACGTGCAGATGAACTGAACCCATAACCTTTGCTTATGGCCTCGGAGCGGGAATCCTCAGTACTGCAGAGGCTTGCGCTACGTTGTTCTATAGCCACGCAAGCGAACTCGACCAATGTCCGACAGGTTCAAATTGCGTCCGGGCGAGACGATGTGAAGGAGACCGTGAAAAAGAAGCGTGACCATTACATTTCGACAACTGAGATAAGACGGCACGGGCCACTCGTGAACTTGTTCCTTGCTCATACAATGCGCTCGGCAGATTGCGGCGTTTTGGGTCATGATTTCAGGTGCTTCGGCTTGCATTGAGGGTCCGTTCGGCGTATAGGCGCCGCATCCCACACGCGGAGCCTGCCTCATGATTCAATGAGGCGTTCCCGGTGGCCGGTTCGAGCCGGTCCACTGCTCCGCGGAGGCTTAACCGGAGACAACCTATGGCGCTTCCCGATTTCTCGATGCGTCAGCTCTTGGAAGCTGGCGCCCATTTCGGCCACCAATCCCACCGCTGGAATCCCAAGATGGCGCAGTACATCTTCGGGACTCGGAACAACATCCACATCATCGACCTCGCCCAGACGGTCCCGATGCTCCATCGCGCCCTTCAGGCCGTGAGCGACACCGTATCCCGGGGCGGGCGCGTGCTGTTCGTCGGCACGAAGCGCCAGGCGGCGGACTCGGTGGCTGATGCCGCCAAGCGTTCGGCCCAGTATTATGTGAACGCCCGCTGGCTCGGCGGCATGCTGACCAACTGGAAGACGATCTCGGGTTCGATCCAGCGGCTCCGCAAGGTCGACGAGATCCTCACCACGGGCGGTCAGGGCCTCACCAAGAAAGAGCGCCTCATGCTCGCCCGCGAGAAGGAGAAGCTCGAGCGCGCTCTCGGCGGCATCAAGGACATGGGCGGCACGCCCGACCTGATCTTCGTCATCGACACCAACAAAGAGCAGCTCGCGATCCAGGAGGCCAAGCGCCTCGGGATCCCTGTGGCCGCCATCGTCGACACGAACTGCGACCCGGACGGCATCACCTTCCCGGTTCCCGCCAATGACGACGCCGGGCGCGCCATCACGCTGTACTGCGACCTCATCGCCCGTGCGGCGATCGACGGCATTTCCCGCGGCCAGGGCGACGTAGGCATCGACATCGGCGCCTCCGAGAACCCGATGGTGGAGGAGCTGCCTGCGAACGATATCGGCTCTCCGGAGCAGACCGAGCAGTTCGAGCGTCTCGCGGCCCCCCGCGGCGCCCCGGACGACTTCACGAAGCTTAACGGCGTGGGCCCCCAGCTCGCCCAGAAGCTCAACGATGCCGGCATCTTCCATTACTGGCAGCTCGGCGCCATGCAGCCCGGCGATGCCGCTCAGCTCGATCAGGATCTGAAGCTCAACGGCCGCATCGAGCGTGACGGCTGGATCGCCCAGGCCCGCGGCCTCATCGAGGCCGCCTAGGGCTTGGACAGGCCGGGCCGCCGGCGCGGCCCATCAAGCTGACACCCATCTGCAGCCCGGCGTTCCCGTGAGCGCCGGGCTGCCCATATCAGACCCGATGAAAGGACAGGCCATGGCGAACATTTCCGCTGCGATGGTGAAGGAGCTGCGCGAGAAGACCGGCGCCGGCATGATGGATTGCAAAACCGCGCTGAACGAGACCGGCGGCGACATCGAGGCGGCGATCGACTGGCTGCGCAAGAAGGGCCTCTCCAAGGCCGCCAAGAAGGCCGGCCGCGTCGCCGCCGAGGGTCTCGTGGCGGTGGAATCCTCCGGCCATCAGGCCACGATCCTCGAAGTCAATTCCGAAACCGACTTCGTGGCCAGAAACGACCAGTTCCAAGCATTCGCCCGGGAAGCCGCCAAGGTGGCGCTCATGGGCGACGGCTCGGTGGCGTCGCTGGAGAGCGCCCATTTCCCGGGCTCGCAGACCACGATCAAGGATCGCCTCAACGAGCTCATCGCCACCATCGGCGAGAATATGACCCTGCGCCGCCTCCAGAAGCTGGAGGTCCGGAAGGGCGTGATCGCGTCCTATGTCCACAACGCGGTGGGCGAGGGGCTCGGCAAGATCGGCGTGCTCGTGGCGCTCGAGTCGGAGGGCGACGTGACCGCGCTCGGGATACTCGGCCGCCAGATCGCCATGCACATCGCGGCGACGAGCCCGCTCGCGGTCGATGCGTCGGGCCTCGATCCCGCGACCGTGGAGCGCGAGAGCGCGATTCTTCGCGAGAAGAACGCCGGCAAGCCCGACCACGTTATGCAGAAGATCGTCGATAGCGGCCTCAAGAGCTACTACAAGGAGGTCACCCTCCTGGAGCAGGCCTTCGTGCACGATTCCTCGAAGTCGGTCGCGCAGGTCCTGAAGGAAGCGGAGGCGAAGGCCGGCAAGCCCGTGACCCTCAAGAACTTCGTGCGCTTTGCGCTGGGCGAGGGCGTCGAGAAGGAAGAGGGCCCCGATTTTGCTGCGGAAGTCGCTGCGGCGGCTGGAACCAAGGCCTGAAACGGCTCTCAGGAAACGGCGGCGCAAGCCGCCGTTTTCATATGGGCGCCCCGGCCTTGCGCCCCAGATTACGGCTCGCAGAACAAGAAGAGGTCCGTGGTGCAGAATACCTTCCGGCGCGTGCTCGTGAAACTCTCCGGCGAAGCCCTCATGGCCCCGGACGGCTATTGGCTCCATCCCCAGACTCTGGCGGGCCTGGCGGACGATATCGCGGCAGCCACGAAATCCGGCTTCGAGATCGCCCTCGTGATCGGCGGCGGCAACATCATCCGGGGCGCCCGCATCAGCGCGGCGGGCTGGATCGACCGGCCGACCGCCGATTCCATGGGTATGCTCGGCACCGTGATGAATTCGCTCGCCCTCGAGACGGCGCTGAATGCCGCCGGCGTTCCGGCCCGCACGATGTCGGCGGTCTCGATGCCGTCGATCTGCGAGACCTATGCCCGTCAGCCCGCCCTCCACCACCTCGACAAGGGGCAGGTCGTGGTGCTTGCGGGCGGTACCGGCAACCCCTTCTTCACAACGGACACGTCGGCAGTCCTGCGGGCCGCGGAATTGCGCTGCGATGCCGTCCTCAAGGCCACGCAGGTGGACGGCGTCTATTCCGCCGACCCGAAGGCCGATCCGTCCGCCACCCGCTACGAGCGCCTGTCCCACGACGAGGCCATCGCCCGCGACCTCAAAGTCATGGACACGGCGGCCTTCGCGCTCGCGCGGGAGAGCCGCCTCCCGATCATCGTGGGCTCGGTCCACGCCCCGAGCTCCGTGACCGCGATCCTCACGGGCTCCGCCCGTTCCACGGTGGTGGCGCCCTGAGGGAACCGGGCTGCGTCTCCCACCCAACCCCCTCATCCTGAGGAAGCCTGCGTGAGCAGGCTGTCTCGAAGGAGGGTTCCAGGACTCGCGTTGTCTCTGGAAGCCTCATTTGAGACGCGGCTTCGCCGCTCCTCAGGATGAGGATCAGGGTGGGAGCGCCGGGCTCTTTCGGGTTGGACTCTCAGGATGAGTGGTGTGTGATGGGAGGGCCTGCGGGGTTTGGGGTACCCTCCAGGATGAGTAACTCCCAAAGCGGGCCGCTTCTCCCTTGAAGCTCACTTCAGGGCAGCGTAATCCCGGGGAACTTTCGCATCCAGAGTTCGGGCGGCGGCGTTGAAGCCGCGAACCCTTTGCGTCGAGGAACCAGAAGCGATGACGACCTCCACTTTCGATCTCGGTGACCTGAAGCGCCGCATGCAGGGCGCCATCAGCGCCCTCAAGCACGATCTCGGCAGCCTGCGGACCGGCCGGGCGTCCCCGAGCCTTCTCGATCCCCTGCAGGTGGATGCCTACGGCTCCTCGATGACGGTCAACCAGGTCGCGACCGTCAGCGTGCCGGAGCCCCGGCTCCTCTCTGTGCAGGTCTGGGACCGCGGCATGGTCTCGGCGGTCGAGAAGGCGATCCGCGAGTCGGATCTCGGCCTCAATCCCCAGACTGAGGGCCAGGTGATCCGCCTGCGCATCCCGGAGATGAACGAGCAGCGCCGCAAGGAGATGGTGAAGGTTGCCCACAAATACGCAGAAGAAGCCCGCATCGCCGTCCGCCATGTGCGCCGTGACGGCCTCGATCTCCTGAAAAAGCTCGAAAAGGACGGCACCATCGGCCAGGATGACGAGAAGCGGCAGGCCGACCAGGTCCAGAAAGCCACCGACCAGGCGATCGCCGAGGTCGACAGCGTGCTTGCCACCAAGGAAAAGGAGATCATGCAGGTCTAGGGCAGTTTGCTCGTCCGTGAGATCAGGTCCCAACCCCACGTGGTCACGTTGTCCCGGCCTGAGCCGCGTCGACCCAGCCGGGAGACGCCGGGTATCCGAACGGTCGCGTCGGCACCTGAGCCGGGTTTACCTCTTCCGAAAATGCCTGCCTACCGGGTGGTCGCATTTTCTTCACGCGAACCGGACCCACCTCACGCGAAAATGCTGTAAGAGGCCCGCATGAGGGCAAAATTCATGATGGCTGGCGATGCGACGGCTCCCCTGAACGCCCCGGATCAAGACGGGGCCGGGGAGGGCGTGCCCCGGCACGTCGCGATCATTATGGACGGTAACGGCCGCTGGGCCGCCCGGCGCGGCCTGCCCAGAGTCGAGGGCCACCGGCGCGGGGTCGACGCGATCCGCCGGGCCGTGCGGGCCGCCGGCGACCTCGGCGTTCGCTATCTCACGGTCTACAGCTTCTCCTCCGAGAACTGGCGCCGCCCGGCCCAGGAGGTCGCCGACCTCATGGGCCTCCTCAAGCGCTTCGTTCGCCACGATCTCGCGGACCTGCACGCCAACGGAGTTCGCGTCCGGATCATCGGTGAGCGGGCGGACCTCAAGCCTGACATCCGCGCGCTCCTCCAGGAGGCCGAAGATCTCACCCGCCACAACAGAGGGCTCACCCTTGTGGTGGCGTTCAATTATGGCGGCCGCAACGAGATCGTCCGGGCCGCTCAGGCTCTCGCCGAACAGGTGGCCGAGGGGATTTTGCGGCCGGCCGATATCACCGCCGAGCGTCTCGAGGCCGCACTCGACACTCACGGAATTCCCGATCCCGACCTCGTGATCCGCACCTCCGGCGAACAGCGGATTTCGAACTTCCTGACCTGGCAGACGGCCTATTCCGAGTTCGTGTTCTTGCCCGATCTCTGGCCGGACTTCGATCAGGCGAGTTTCAAGGCCGCCCTCGACGAATATGCCCGGCGCGACCGCCGATTCGGCGGTCTGAGCGCGCGGGTCGGTTGAGATGGGCCCCGCGGGCCCCGGGCCTGATCGCGCGGCCTGCCGGCGCGCCTTCCCTCGGTCGGACGCCTAGCGTGGCGACCGGGCCCGGCTCTCCGGATTCGTCGCCCCTCCCACGGTGGCTTTCGACGGAACTCGGCGCCCGCGTCGCCTCGGCCGTCGTCCTGATCGCCGCCGCGCTCGTCGCCACCTACGAGGGCGGCTGGCTGTTTGCCCTGTTCTGGCTCGTCGCCGGCACCGCGATCATGGCCGAATGGATCGCCATGACCAACGCGGAGCCGCGCCTGCCGCTCCAGGTGCTCTTCGGGGCGACGCTCGGAACGCTCACCTTCTTCTATCTCGGCGGCTTCGATCTTGCGGCCTACGCCCTGGTGTCCGGCGCCGCGATCATTGCGAGCCTGATCCTCGCCCGCGGGGCCCGCGACCGCGGCTGGACCGCGGCCGGATTTCTCTATGCGGCCGTGATCGCCATCGTGCCGCCCATCGTCCGCGATCAGCCGGATCTCGGCATGGTGGGGCTCGTTTGGATGTTCGCGGTGGTGTGGGCGACGGATATCGCGGCCTATTTCACCGGGCGCCGCCTCGGTGGCCCGAAGCTCTGGAAGCGGGTCAGCCCCAAGAAGACCTGGTCCGGCTTCGCGGGCGGCCTCGTGGCCGGGACGCTGGCGGGACTCCTCGTGGCCTGGACCGCGAACGGCCTCGTGGTCGCCGACCGTTCGGACCCCCTTATCGTCGCTGCGCTCTCGGCGGTGGCCTCCGTGGCAAGCCAGATCGGAGATCTCGCCGAATCCGCCCTAAAGCGGCGCTTCGACGTGAAGGATTCGAGTCACCTCATTCCCGGCCACGGAGGCGTGATGGACCGTTTGGACGGTTTCTGGGCCGTGGCGGTCCTGATCGGCCTGATCCTTCTCATCGACGCGGTTCTGGCCTAGGGAGCCTGAACGGCGAGCCGCCGAGAGGCTTTTCGGTTCCATCCTTCTCGTAGACGCGGTTCTGGCATAAGAAGCGCCACCGGCGGCTTCCGTGCCGTTTCTTCCCCCTCAACCGGCTGATGCGATGACCCAGACCCTCACCATCCTCGGAGCGACCGGCTCCATTGGGCGCTCCACTGCGGACGTGGTGCTCGCCCACCGCAACGCCATCCGGGTCGAGGCGGTGGTCGGGGGGCGGGACGCGAAAGCGCTCGCCGCGGTCGCCAGGCGCCTCGGCGCCCGCTTCGCGGCTCTCTCCAACGAGGCGGGAGGGCCGGTCCTCAAGGCAGAGTTGGCGGGCAGTGGCATCGCGTCAGGGGCTGGCGAAAGCGCCGTGCTCGAAGCCGTGGACAGGCAAGCCGACGTGGTTCTCGCCGCCATCAGCGGCACCGCGGGCCTTGCGCCCACCTATGCGGCCATGAAGCCAGGCCGCCGGATCGCGCTCGCCAACAAGGAGAGCCTCGTCTGCGCCGGTCAGTCCTTCATGAATGCTGCCGCGCGGATCGGGGCCGCAATCCTCCCCGTCGATTCCGAGCACAACGCCCTCGACCAGGCGCTTGCGGCGGGCGAGCGCGAAGACGTGCTCTGTGCGACGATTACGGCTTCCGGCGGCCCGTTCCGGACCTGGGAGCGGGAGCGCATCGCGGCCTGTTCCCCAGCGGAGGCCGCCGCTCACCCGGTTTGGTCGATGGGATCCAAGATCAACATCGACTCGGCAACCCTCATGAACAAAGGCCTTGAACTGATTGAGGCCCATCATCTTTTCGGACTCGAAGACAGTCGCCTCGACGTGATCGTCCATCCCCAGTCGATCGTTCATGGCTTGGTCCAGTGGCGGGATGGGGCCGTGACCGCGGGCCTTGCTGCTCCCGACATGAAGATCCCGATTGCCAATGCCCTCCAACATGGCGGGCGCCTCACCATGCCCCTGCCGCGCCTCGATCTCGCCGGGATCGGACGCTTCACCTTCGAGCCGCCGGATTTGGAGCGGTTTCCCTGCTTGGCGCTCGCCCGCGCAGCTTTGCGCGAGGGGGGCTCGCAGCCGACGATTCTCAATGCCGCCAACGAGATCGCGGTTGCAGCTTTCATGGCGGGTGAGATCCCGTTCTACGGGATCTCGGCCCTGGTGGCCGAGGTCTGCGAGGCTCTCGGCCCCCGCTACGGCTCGGCCCCCGCGAGCGTCGAGGACGCCCTCGAGATCGACCGCGAGGCGCGGCGCATCGCCCGCGAGCGCTTGCCACGGCCGGAACTCGCGACCACCTGAGCGACAGACGGTGACGCGTCGCCGCGGCGGCTTTGAGGGCAGCGCGCGCAAGCCCGCGACCACCTGGGCGAAAGATGATAGGGTGCCTCGGGGCGCCCTCTGAACCGGGCGCCTCTGTGCCCAGAAGAAACAGAACTCGAGCCGGCGCTCGTCCGAGCGGAGGACGAGCGGGAGATTAGCAATGGACTTGTTCGGTACGGTCGGCGGCGGGGTCGCATCGCTGTTTTCTTATGTGATCCCCTTCCTGATCGTGCTCACGATCGTGGTGTTCGTCCATGAAATGGGTCACTTCCTCGTCGGCCGTTGGTGCGGGATCGGGGTTACAGCCTTTTCGGTGGGCTTCGGGCCGGAGATCGTAGGCTACACCGACCGGCGCGGTACCCGCTGGAAGCTCTCCGCCATTCCCCTCGGGGGCTACGTGAAGTTCGTCGGCGACCTGAATGCCGCGAGCGTACCGGACGCGCGCGAGACCGCCCGCATGACTCCAGAGCAACGGGCGGTCTCCTTCCCGCACAAGCCGGTCTGGAAGCGGGCAGCCGTGGTCGCGGCTGGGCCCATCGCCAACTTCATCCTCGCGATCGCGATCTTCGCGGGCATGAACTACATCAGCGGCCGTCAGGTGCTGGCGCCTCGGATCGAGGCGGTGCAGCCGGGCAGCGCCGCCGAGCGGGCCGGGCTCCTCCCCAAGGACGTGATCGTCTCGATCAACGGCAGCGCCATCGAGAGCTTCTCGGACATGCAGCGCCGGGTGAGCGCCAGCGCCGGCGAGACCCTCGCGATCGTGGTGGACCGCGACGGCGAGTCGGTGTCCCTCCAGGCCACCCCCGTTCTCAAGGAGCAGACAACGCCCTTCGGCAAACAGCGGGTGGGGCTCCTGGGCGTCGAGGCCTCCCGCGACCCCAAGGATATCCGGCGCGTCTTCTATGGGCCCGTCGATGCCGTCGCCCTGGGGGCCAAGGAGACCTGGTACGTGGTCGATCGGACCTTCGATTACATCGGTAAGTTGATCACGGGCCGGGAATCGACGGACCAGCTCTCCGGCCCGATCCGCATCGCGCAGGTGTCCGGGCAGGTCGCGAATCTCGGCGGCGCAGCCGGCCTCATGAGCCTGATCGCGGTTCTTTCGGTCTCGATCGGGCTGATCAATCTCTTCCCCGTCCCGCTTCTCGACGGGGGGCACCTGATGTTCTACGGGATCGAGGCCGCGCGGGGACGTCCCTTGAGCGAGCGGGCCCAGGAGATCGGGTTCCGGATCGGCTTCGCCCTCGTCCTGATGCTTATGCTGTTCGCGACTTGGAATGATATTGTTCACCTTGGCGCATCATTTACGAGCCGAGGGACGTGACACGGATGACACGCCCGCCCAAAATGCCTTGCGGTTAAGGTTGCTGCCGTTTGCAAGGGCAATGAAACTCTGTACAAGCGGCGCCTACCGACAAGGTTGGTCAAACCAACCCTCCGGCGGGGTCCTCCCGCAAGGCAGGCAAAAAGAGACGGGCGAGTTGATGATGTCGACGACCACGAAGCGCCGCCGCGCATCCGCGAAGACGGCCGCTGTCGCAGCAACCCTCCTGGTGACGACGTTCACCACCACGGCTGCTTTGGCGCAACAGGTGATTGTCCAAGGCAACCGCCGGGTCGACGCCGAAACGATTCGCTCTTACGTGACTGGTGCCGGGGGTTCCCCAGAGGAAGCCCGTCAAGCGCTGGTTGCGAGCGGCATGTTCTCCACCGTGAGCGTGACGCGCCGCGGTTCGCAGATCGTGGTTCGGGTGTCGGAGAACCAGTCGATCAACCGCGTCGCCTTCGAGGGTAACCGAAAGGTGGAGCGCGCGATCCTGGAGCAGGAGATCCAGACCCGCGCACGCGGGGCCTATAATCAGGCCGTGGTCGACGCCGATATCCAGCGCATTCTCGAGGTCTACCGCCGCCAGGGCCGCTCCCTGGCTCGGGTCACCTCGCGCGTCGTGGACCTTCCCAATGGCCGCATCGACGTGGTGTTCACGGTCGATGAGGGCGACAAGACGGGCGTCGAGGAGATCCGCTTCGTCGGCAATAACGCCATCTCGTCGAGCCGCCTTCGTGGCGTGATGACGACGAGCGAGTCCAATATTCTCAGCTTCTTCAAGAACACCGACGTCTACGATCCCGACCGGCTCGCCGCGGACCAGGAACTGATCCGCCGCTACTACCTCAAGAACGGCTACGCCGATTTCCGCGTCCTCTCGACGGATGTGCAGTTCGATCCAGGCCGCGGCGGTTATGTGGTCACCATCGCGGTCGAAGAGGGGCCGCAGTACCGGATCGGCGGCGTCAACATCGAGTCCCGGATCCCGGACATCGACACCAACGTCCTACGGAGCCGGGTCACCACGGCCGCCGGCCAGGTCTACAACGCGGAAGCCGTGGAGCGCACGCTCCAGAACGTCACGACCGAGGTTGCCCGCCGCGGCTATGCCTTCGCGCAGGTCCGCCCCGTGGGCACCCGCGATCCCGCGACGCAGACCATCACCCTCGGCTACGTGGTCGAGGAAGGTCCACGCGTCTACATCGAGCGGATCAACGTCCGCGGCAACAGCCGGACCCGGGACTACGTGATCCGCCGCGAGTTCGACCTCGGCGAGGGCGACGCTTACAACAAGGTGCTCGTCGATCGCGCCGAGCGCCGCCTCAATTCCTTGGGCTACTTCAAGCGCGTTCGTGTCACGAACGAGCCGGGCTCCGCCCCGGACCGGGTGGTCGTGAACGTGGACGTGGAGGATCAGTCCACCGGCTCGTTCGCGATTTCCGGCGGTTACTCCACGTCGGACGGCTTCATCGGCGAGGTCTCTGTCACCGAATCGAACTTCCTTGGCCGCGGCCAATACGTGCGCATCGCCGGCACTTACGGCGAGCGGACGCAGGGCATCGACTTCTCGTTCACCGAACCCTTCTTCCTCGGCTACCGTCTCGCGGCTGGCTTCGACCTCTTCGCGAAGACCTCCGACCAGACCCAGTACGCTCGTTACGAGAACGAGGTCATCGGCGGTCAGTTGCGCGTCGGCCTTCCGATCACGGAAGAGTTCGGTATTACGGGCCGCTACTCGCTCTATTCCTCGCAGCTGAACATTCCCAATTCGCCCAACCGTCCGTTCAACGATTGTACGAACCCGATCCCGGGCGTGACGGGATTGAACCCGGATGGCACGCCCAACCGGATCTCTTGCGAAGGCAATGGCGAGGCTTCGATCGCGCTGAAGGAATCCGCTGGAACGACGATCACCTCGCTCGTCGGCGCCACCCTCGTCTACAGCACGGTCGACAATCCCCGCGAGCCCCGCAACGGCTTCTATGCGGAGTTGAAGCCCGACATCGCCGGCCTCGGCGGCGACTCGCGCTACTTCCGCGTCACCGGTGACGGTCGTTATTATCACGAGCTCGTCGAGGACGTGGTCGGTATCGTCCGCGTACAGGGCGGTCACATCGAGAGCTTCGACAACCAGCTCCGGATCGTCGACCATTTCTTCCTCGGCCCGTCGCTGGTGCGCGGCTTCGCGTCGGCCGGTATCGGACCTCGCGACATCTCGACCCTCGATGCCAACTCCAACGCCATCGGCGGCACGACGTATTTCGGCGGCTCGCTCGAAGTGCAGTTCCCGATCTTCGGGTTGCCGCGCGAGCTCGGCCTGAAGGGCGCGGTCTTCGCCGATGCCGGTACTCTGTTCGGCTACGAGGGCGCGACGCGGTTCGACATCAACCGGAACACGATCCTGGAGGGTACGGCCGGGTCTGGTTGCCCAGTGGTCCGCCCCGACGTGCAGTCCGAGTGCATTCGCGTCCGCGACAGCACGGACATCCGGTCCTCGATCGGTGCCAGCATCCTCTGGGCCTCACCGCTCGGCCCGATCCGCTTCGACTACGCCTACGCTCTGACCAAGGACGAAGGCACCATCATCAACGGCAACCGCGTGGGCGGCGACCGGACCCAGGCCTTCCGCTTCTCGGGCGGATCCCGCTTCTGATCGGCAGGGCGCCTCCTCGGGGAGGCGCCCGCTTTTTTGTGGGCTGATGGCAGAGCCGAACTTCTTCCCGAATGACGGCCCCCTGACGCTTGGGCAGGTCGCGGAACTGGCAGGTGCCCCTCTGCCAGAGGGCGTCGACAGCGGCCGCCCGATCCAGGGCGTCGGGCCGATCGAGTCCGCCGGGCCGGGCGATCTCGCCTATATGGACAACCCCGCCTATGCGGAGGCCTTGAGCCGGACGCAGGCCGGAATCTGCCTGGTCTCGCCGCGCTTCGCGCCCCGCGCGCCAGCCTCAACGATCGCCCTCGTCACCCCTCAGCCTTACCGCGTCTTCGCCCAGGTCCTGGCGCGCCTTTTTCCCTCCGCCATGCGGCCGGGATCGAGCTTCGGGGCCACGGGAGTCTCGCCGGGCTCCTTCATCCATCCCACCGCGCGCCTCGAACATGGCGTCACCGTGGATCCGGGTGCCGTGGTCGGGCCCCATGCGGAGGTCGGCTCCGGCACCGTCCTCGGACCCCATGCGGTGGTCGGCCCCCATGTCCGGGTGGGGCGTGACTGCTCCATCGGGCCGAACGTCACGATTTCCCACGCCTTCATCGGCAACCGGGTGATCCTCCATCCCGGAGTCCGCATCGGCCAGGACGGATTCGGCTTCGCCATGGGGGCTCGCGGTCACGTCAAGGTCGCCCAGATCGGCCGCGTCATCATCCAGGACGACGTCGAGATCGGAGCCAATACCACGGTCGACCGGGGTGCCAGCCGCGATACGGTGATCGGCGAGGGCACGAAGATCGACAACCTCGTGCAGGTCGGCCACAACGTGGTGATCGGCCGCCACTGCGTGATCGTGGCCCAGACCGGGATGGCCGGCTCCACGACGCTGGAAGACTTCGTGGTCCTGAGCGCCCATGTAGGCACCTCGGGCCATCTCACGATCGGGACTGGAGCCCAGATCGCGGCGAAGAGCTTCGTCTATAACGACGTTCCCCCGGGCGCCCGCTGGGGCGGGATCCGCGCCAAGCCCCTGCGAGAGTGGTTCCGCGAACTCGCGGCGCTGAAAAGCCTTGCATCCCGCCCCGATATCGCGAAACAGGACGAGGCCTCCACGGGGGAGTGAGGCCTTGAGCGTTATCGCGTCTCACGTCGCGACAACCCGACCGATCGGGAACTACAATCGATCTCCCTCCCGTGGAATTCGAGCCTAGAGCGCGAGCTGGAGTAAGCCTTGATGTCGGAGTTGCCGAGCACACTCGCCGCGGCGGATATCATGAAGATCCTGGAGCTTCTGCCGCACCGGTATCCCTTCCTGCTCGTCGACAAGATCACGGACATCGACGGCGACCGCTCCTGCATCGGCCTCAAGAACGTCACGGTGAACGAGCCCCAGTTCACCGGCCATTTCCCGACGCGACCCGTCTTCCCCGGCGTGTTCCTCATCGAGGGCATGGCGCAGACGGCCGGCGCCATCTGCGTGTTCTCGAAGCTCGGAGACCAGAATCCGCCGCGGCAGGTCTATTTCATGACCGCCGACAAGGTGAAGTTCCGCCGGCCCGTAGAGCCCGGCGACACCATCCGCTACCATATGACGAAGCTCAACCAGCGCCGGAACATGTGGTGGTACCGCGGGGAGGCTCGCGTGGACGGCACCCTCGTGTGCGAGGCGGAGCTCAGCGCGATGCTGGTGCATGACTGATGAAATCCCCGGGCCAGGGTTGAGCACATGACGGCGAAATCGACCGGATTCGGTGAGGCGGAGCGGCGCAATGCCGGTGATCGACTGATGGCTGACGCGGTGATCCATCCGAGCGCCGTCGTCGAGGATGGCGCCGTGCTCGGGGCCGGAGTCCGCGTCGGGCCGTTCTGCATGGTGGGCGCCCACGTGACCCTCGGAGAGGGCTGCGAGCTCGTCAGCCATGTAGCGCTCGCGGGGCGCACCACCGTCGGGCCGCGCACGAAGATCTACCCCTTCGCATCCATCGGCCATCCGCCCCAGGATCTGAAATACGCGGGCGAGCCGTCCACCCTCGTGATCGGAGCCGATTGCACGATCCGCGAGGGCGTCACCATGAACCCCGGCACCCAAGGCGGGATCATGACGACGGTGGTGGGCGACCGCTGCCTCTTCCTCGCCAACTCTCACGTGGCGCATGACTGCCGGGTCGGCGACGACGTGATCTTCTCCAACAACGTGATGCTCGCCGGCCACTGCACGATCGGGAATTTCGTGATCATCGGCGGGGGGGCGGGCGTGCACCAATTCGCCCGCATCGGCCATCATGCCTTCCTGGGCGGCATGAGTGCCGTCGAGAACGACGTGATCCCCTATGGGATGGCGCTCGGAAATCGGGCTTATCTTGCGGGTCTCAACATCATCGGTCTTCGCCGCCGCAGCTTCAGCCGCGATCAGATCCACGATCTGAGGCGCGCCTACCGCCTGCTCTTCGCGCAGGAAGGCACGCTCTCCGAACGGGTTCAGGACGTGGCCGCCGAATTCGCCGATCACCCGACCGTGCACGAAATCCTCGACTTCATCCGAGACGGCAAGGATCGCTCGCTCTGCACGCCCCGGGACGTCGGAGGAGCCGGGTGATGGGCGCGGCCGGCGGTCCGGTCGTGGTGATGGCGGGATCGGGCAAGCTTCCGGTCCATGTGGTCGAGCATCTGGAGAGCACCGGCCGGAACTTCCGCGTGCTCGCGTTCAAGGGCTATGCCGCGGCGCCCCTGCGGCGGCGGGCCGATGCGGTGGTGGACCTTCTCGATTTCGGCACCATGCGGGCGCAACTCGAGAGCTGGTCTCCCAGCGCCGTCACGGTCGTGGGCGCCATCCGGCGCCCGACCACGAACCGGCTCCTGCGCGCCTATGCCGGCATCACGGCGACCCAGACCGCCAAGGAGGGTGCGGCGCGGGGCGACGACAAGATGTTCAGCGGCGCGCTCTCGATTCTGGAGAGCTGGGGCCACACGGTGCTCGGCGCCCACGAGATCAACCCGGATCTTCTCGCCGATTGCGACCTCGTCTCCCGGATCGCGCAGACGGCAGGCGCGGAGGCCAGCATTGAGCTCGGCCTGCGCCTCCTCACGACGCTCTCGCCCTTCGACATGGGGCAGGCCGTGGTGATCGCGGGCCAGCGCGTTCTCGCGGTCGAGGGACCCGAGGGCACCGACGGGATGCTCAAGCGCGTGCGCGGGATCAACCGGGTGCGGTTTCTGCAGCGCAAGCGCAACGGCGGCATCCTGATCAAGACCGCGAAGCAGGGCCAGGACCTGCGCATCGACATGCCCGCCATCGGCCCGCGCACGATGGCAATGGCGGCCCGGGCGGGCCTCAGCGGCGTTGCGGTCGGGGCCCGTTCCACCCTCGTGCTCGACCGCGTCGAAACCCTGCGCCAGGCCGAAAAACTGGGCCTGTTCCTCACCACCGTCGAACTGCCCTGGCTCTCGGATCGCGGGCAGACACCATGAGCGCGCGCCCGCTGCATATCTGGCTCGTCGCCGGCGAGGAATCGGGCGACCAGCTCGGCGCCAGCCTCATGCGCGGCCTGAAAACCCGGGCAGGCGAGGGCGCCTTGCGCTTCGAGGGCGTCGGCGGTCACGCCATGGAAGGCGAGGGGCTGAAAAGCCTCTTCCCGCTCGAGGACGTGGCCGTGATGGGTTTCACGGCAATTCTTGCCCGCTTTCCCACCCTCTACAAGCGCGTGCACGCGACGGTCGATGCCGTGGTGGCGTCGCGGCCCGACATCCTCGTCATCATCGACAGTCCGGAATTCACCCATCAGGTCGCCAAGCGCGTGCGCAAGCGCGCGCCCGAGATCCCGATCATCGACTACGTGAGCCCGTCGGTGTGGGCCTGGCGCCCGGGCCGCGCCGCGAAGATGCGGACCTATGTGGACCATATCCTCGCGCTCCTGCCCTTCGAGCCCGCCGCCCACGAGCGCCTCGGCGGCCCGCCTTGCACCTATGTGGGCCATCCGCTCGTCGAGCGCGTGAAACTCCTGCGTCCCGCGCCCGGCGAACGCGCGCCGCTGGGCTCCGGCCCGGTTCAGCTCCTCGTCCTGCCGGGGAGCCGCCGCACGGAGATCACACGGCTCATGGAGCCCTTCGGCGAGACCCTGCGTCTCCTCGCCGAGAGAAGCCCCCATCCGATCGAAGCGGCGCTGCCGGCGGTTCCGCATCTCGCCGCCGCGATCGAGGAGGCCGCAAGTTCGTGGGCCGTGAAGCCCACCATCGTGCACGGCGAGGACGCCAAATGGGCCGCCTTCCGGCACGCCCACGGCGCGCTCGCGGCCTCGGGCACCGTGACCCTCGAACTCGCCCTCTCGCAGGTCCCGATGGTCGTGGGTTATCGCCTCTCGCGCCTGGAGGAGCAGATCACGCGGCTCATCACCGCGCATTCCGTGGTGCTCGCGAACCTCGTGCTGGCCGAGAACATCGTTCCCGAGTTCATCCAGGACACCTGCACTCCAGAAATCCTCACCGCGGCGCTCCTGCCTCTCCTCTCGGATACCCCCGAACGCCGCCGGCAGACGGAGGCCTTCGAACGCCTCGACGGCCTCATGATCTCGGCCGACGAGAGCGCGAGCGAACGCTCCGCCCGCATCGTGATGGAGATGGCGCGGAAGCGGTGAGGCGCGCCTTGCAGCGGCGCAGGTTCACCAGCTGATATCCGCTTCGTGCCCCAATTGCCTTTCCAAGTTGCGGCGCGTGGCCGCTTCGAAGCGCTCCGGCCAGGCGACGCCGATCCGTGAGGCAAGGGCACGGGCGCGGGGGAAGAACTGGCGTGCAAGGGCGAGGTTCGCGTCGATCGATGCGGCACGGGTCGGAGACGGGAAGGGGAGGGCCTGAAGAACTTCCATGTCCTCCCGGGGCAGGACGCGGCTCAGATGCAGCGCTCCGCCGGTGTCCGGGAGGGTGACCTCTTCGAGCATCAGGTTCATGAGCGCGTCGCGCTGCAGGCCGACTCCGAAGCCCGCCGATGTGTAGTACTCGCCCCGTCCCATCGCGACGGGCAAAAGGCCCAGCACGCGGATGAACTCGTGGATGAGGCCGCTCACCCGGTTCGGATCGGGAAGCTTCGGGGGCAGGGATGCCGGAAGCGTCTCGTAGATGCCGTCCCGGTCGACGAGCGGCTCCACACCGTCTTGCGCGCGCCCCTTCAACGAAGTCGGAGCGACCAGGAAGAGATCGCAGCGCAGCCAATCCTCCGTGATCGCATTCAGGAGAATGTTGCCGAACCGGCGCTCGCTCCAGAACACGATTGGCGCGATGCTCTCGAGGAGGTCACGCCACGCACGAACGATCGCGTCATGGTCCTTGGCGTCCGCGACCGCCACGAAGTCGATGTCGCTGAATGCATCGGCGGTGCCGCGTCCGAAGCTACCGCCGAGGAACAGGGCACGGACTGCCTCGTTGCTTTCGAGGCCGCGCCGGACCTGCGTGATGAACGCCTGGTGGTCGATCGGGGCGCCCGGCCATTCGTTCGCATCGCTGGATGACACGCTCGATCCTCCCAAGAAAAAGGGGCCCTGGAGGCCCCTTTTTATTTGCCGATCAGCTGCGTTGCGCGAGCGTCAGGTAATCCCGCTGCGGGGCGCCCACATAGAGTTGGCGCGGGCGGCCGATCTTTTGGCTCGGGTCCTCGATCATCTCCTTCCACTGGGCGATCCAGCCGACCGTGCGGGCAAGCGCGAAGAGCACCGTAAACATGGAGGTCGGGAAGCCCATCGCCTTCAGGGTGATGCCCGAATAGAAATCGATGTTGGGATAGAGCTTCTTCTCCACGAAGTAATCGTCCTTGAGGGCGATCTGCTCCAGTTCCACGGCGACGTCGAGGAGCGGGTCGTCCTTGATGCCGAGTTCGTTGAGAACCTCGTGGGTCGTCTTCTGCATGATGCGGGCGCGCGGGTCGTAGTTCTTGTAGACCCGATGGCCGAAGCCCATGAGGCGGAACGGATCGTCCTTGTCCTTCGCACGGGCGATGTATTCCGGAATGCGGTCCGGCGTACCGATCTCCTCGAGCATCTTGAGCGCCGCCTCGTTGGCGCCCCCATGCGCCGGTCCCCAGAGGCAGGCAACGCCCGCCGCGATGCAGGCGAAGGGGTTCGCGCCGGAGGAACCCGCGAGCCGCACCGTCGAGGTCGAAGCGTTCTGCTCGTGATCCGCGTGCAGGATGAAGATCCGGTCGAGCGCGCGGGCAAGGACCGGGTTCACCTTGTACTCTTCCGCAGGCACCGCGAAGCACATGCGCAGGAAGTTCGAGGTATAGTCGAGGTCGTTCTTCGGATACACGAAGGGCTGGCCCACATGGTACTTGTAGGCCATAGCCGCGAGCGTCGGCATCTTCGCGATCATGCGCATGGAGGCGACCATGCGCTGGTGCGGATCGGAGATGTCGGTCGAGTCGTGATAGAAGGCCGAGAGCGCGCCGACGCAGCCCACCATGATGGCCATGGGGTGCGCATCGCGGCGGAAGCCCTGGAAGAAGCGGTGCATCTGCTCGTGCACCATGGTGTGACGGGTGACGCGGTAGTCGAAATCCGCCTTCTGGGCCGAGGTCGGAAGCTGCCCGTAGAGGAGCAGATAGCAGGTCTCCAGGAAGTCGCCGTGCTCGGCCAGTTGCTCGATCGGATAGCCCCTGTAGAGCAGCACGCCCTCGTCGCCGTCGATATAGGTGATGGCGGACTCGCAGGCCGCCGTGGAGGTGAAGCCAGGATCGTAGGTGAACATCCCGGTCTGGCCGTAGAGCTTGGAGATGTCGACCACGCTCGGGCCGATCGTCCCCTCTTTCACCGGCATCGGGACCTGCTTGTCGCCGAGGCTGAGATTGCTGGCTTGTGCGGTCATGGAGGGCTGGCCCTTTCAGGGTGGGCCGGCGATCAGCCTCTGGAGGGTGCGCAGCGCGGGGCCCGTGCAACGCCCACCATGGGGCTTGAAGCCGGCGGGTGGAAGCGTGAGGTGGGGTTAGCTTATCCGTGACCCGCGTTCAAGCGCGTCGAAAGAGGGAGAAGGGGCGTTCATCGGCGCTTTTGGCCGAATTTTTGCGGGCTCGCGAAGCAACCACGCGGCGATGCGCATCAACATGGCTGATTTTCCGGCATTTGGCGGCGATGAGCGGTCAGGCCGCGACGGCGCCTTCCGGCACCTGATCGCGGATGCGCGCGAGCGTTTCGTCGCGGCCCAGGACCGCCATGACATCGAAGATGCCGGGTGAAGTGGCGCGTCCCGTGAGGGCGGCGCGCAGCGGTTGCGCCACCTGCCCGAGTTTCGCGCCGAGCGCCTCCGCATGCTGCCGCACGGCTTCTTCCGCGGAGGCCGCGGACCAATCCGGCATCCCCTCCAGTCGCGCCGTGAGACCCCGCAGGCGGGAACGGCCTTCCTCCGAGAGAAGCCCGCGCGCCTTCTCGTCGAGGCCCAAGGGGCGCGACGCGTAGAGGAAATAGGCGGAGTCGAGAAGTTCCACGAGGGTCTTGGCACGCTCCTTCAGCCCCGGCATGGCGGCGAGGAGATTCGCGCGCAGATCCGGCGGCAGCACGGGCGGCAATCCGCGCTCGGGTCCGAGTTCCGGCAGGATCACTTCCAGGGCCTCGACGAGTTCCTCGTCGGCGGCGTGGCGCATGTAGTGGCCGTTGAGGTTTTCGAGCTTCGCGAAATCGAAGCGCGCAGGCGAGCGCCCGATGCTCTTGAGGTCGAAGGCCGCGATCATCTCTTCGGTCGAGAAGATCTCCTGGTCCCCATGGCTCCAGCCGAGGCGAACGAGGTAGTTGCGCAGCGCCGAGGGGAGATAGCCCATGCCGCGATACGCATCGACGCCGAGCGCGCCGTGCCGCTTCGACAGCTTCGCTCCGTCCTGCCCATGGATCAGCGGGATATGCGACATGGAGGGCACGGTCCAGCCGAGCGCCTGATAGATCTGCGTCTGCCGTGCCGCATTGGTGAGGTGGTCGTCGCCGCGGATGATGTGCGTAATGCCCATGTCGTGGTCGTCCACCACGACGGCGTGCATGTAGGTCGGCGTGCCGTCGGAACGCAGGAGCACGAGATCGTCGAGATCCTTGTTCTGCCACACCACGCGGCCCTGCACCTCGTCCTCGACGACGGTCTCGCCTTCGGTCGGCGCGCGCAGACGAATGACGGGATTCACGTCCTTGGGGGCCTCCGACGGGTCGCGGTCGCGCCAGCGACCGTCGTAGCGCAGCGGTTTGCCCTCGCGGCGCGCGGTCTCGCGCATCTCCTCGAGTTCCTGCGGTGTCGCGTAGCAACGATAGGCGTGGCCCGAGGCGAGCAGGCTTTCGGCGACCTCACGATGCCTGGCCGCGCGGGAGAACTGGTAAATCACGTCCCCGTCCCAATCCAGGCCGAGCCAGTTGAGCCCGTCGAGGATCGCCTGGATGGCGGCTTCCGTGGAGCGTTCCCGATCCGTGTCCTCGATGCGCAGCAGCATGCGGCCGCCATGCCGTTTGGCATAGAGCCAGTTGAAGAGAGCGGTGCGCCCGCCACCGATATGCAGGAAGCCGGTGGGCGAGGGGGCGAAACGGGTCACGACGGAAGCGGACATCGGACGGGGGGAACCTCCAGATCGGGGAAAGGATGTGCCAAGGACCTGTGCCAGGGACCTTGGCCGTGGCGCGGGGTCGGTTACCATGGGTTCCGGCCCGTGTCGCCTGGGCCGCCGGTGGGTTAGAGCATGATCCCGAAAAGGTGGAGACTTTTCGGACCAGGATCGTGCGGTGAAACCATGGCCTCAAGGCCACACCGCGCGGTTCGGTTACCACGGGTTCGGGCCCCGCGTTAAGGGGAGGCGATGTCCCACGAGACTCCCGAGAACCGTAAGGCGAACCGGACGGACAACCCGGGAGCGCGCTCCCGGATCCAAAAGCCGCTCGTGCAGGCTGTCGCGGGAGCGTTCCCTTGGCCTGTCGCCGGCCTTCCGCGCCCAGCGCTCGGCCTCGGCGACATTGGCCCTTGGCTTACGGCCTGCATTGCCCGCGAAGCGGAGCGGCGGCATCTCTTCCCTTGGATCCCGGTATGCTTCGGCATCGGCATTCTCGTGTTCTTAGCCGCCGATGGCCGGCCGGCGCTGTGGGCGCCGCTTCTCGCCGCGGGACTAGGCTTCACGGCCGCCGTTGCGCTGCGGGGGAGGGCGGTCGGGATGCCGATCGCGATCGCGCTCACCGCACTCTTCGCGGGCTTCGCGGGCTTCGCGGCCGGCGTCGTCCGCACCCGCAGCGTCGAGGCGCCGGTGCTGCAGCGGACGATGATCGTCCCCCTGTCCGGCTTCATCGAGACGATCGAGGAGCGCGGGGCAAAGGCTGGAGCAGGGACCCCTGCAGGGGCAAGGCTCACGCTCCGGGTGCATGCGCTCGGCACGCTCCCACCGGAGGAACGCCCAGCCCGGGTGCGCGTCACCGTCCGCGATCCCCGCGGACTCAGCCCCGGCCTCTTCGTCAGCGCCAATGCGCGCCTGCTGCCGCCGCCGGAATCGGCCTGGCCCGGGGGCTACGACTTCGCCCGCGACGCTTACTTTCGCGGGATCGGCGCGGTGGGTTCGCTCGTAGGCTCCGTGGCGCGGCCCCCGGCGCCATCGCGGCCACCGTTCGATCTCGCCGTTGCGGCGGCAATCGACGAGGCGCGCAACACGCTGGCACGCCGAATCGCGACCGCTTCTGGGGGCGCGGCGGGCGGTGTCGCGGCGGCGCTCGTGACGGGCAAGCGCGGCTTCATCGACGAGCCCACGAACGACGTGCTGCGTGCGGCGGGGATCTACCACATCGTGTCGATCTCCGGGCTCCACATGGTGCTCGCCGCCGGCACGTTCTTCGGGGTCACGCGGGCGCTTCTCGCCCTCTGGCCGACAGCGGCGCTGCTATGGCCGATCAAGAAGATCGCCGCGCTCGTCGCGATGGTCGGCGCCGCGGCCTATTGCATCTTCTCGGGCAGCGAGGTCGCGACCGAACGCTCCCTCATCATGACGCTCGTGATGTTCGGCGCCGTTCTCGTCGACCGGCCGGCCTTGAGCCTGCGCAACCTGTCGCTTGCCGCGCTCATCGTGCTCGCCCGCGAGCCTGAAACGCTGCTCGGCCCGAGTTTCCAGATGTCGTTTGGGGCCGTCGCGGCCCTCGTGGCCCTTGCGGCCTGGCTGCAGCCGCGCCTCGCGGCGGAGCCCGGCGGAGGTGCGCTCGTGCGCTGTTTCCTGTGGGCGCGCCGGAGCTTTTTTGGGCTCATCGCCGTGACGCTGGTGGCGAGCCTCGCGACCGCGCCCTTTGCGGCCTACCACTTCCAGACTCTCACTCCTCTCGGCCTTCTCGGCAACGCGCTCGCGCTCCCCCTCGTCTCCCTCGTGGTGATGCCCGCCGCGCTCATCGGCACGTTCGCCTATCCTTTCGGCCTCGACCGCCCGGTCTGGATCGCGATGGGCGCCGCGGTCGACGGCGTGCTGCGGCTCTCCGCCTGGGTGAGCGGCTTCGAGGCTTCGACCTTGCTGGTGCCGGCCTTCGGGGCGGGGGCGCTGGCGCTCATGAGCCTCGCGCTCCTCCTCGTGACGATCCCGGTCTCCGCGTTGCGGTGGCTCGCCGTCCTGCCCGCCGGCGCCGGCCTCGCGCTCGCCGCCAGCCCTGAGCGCTACGACCTCTTCGTCGACCGCGACGGCGGGGGCGCGGCCGTCCGCGGGGCGAACGGGCGTCTGGTTCTCGTGGGTCGGCCGTCTGGCTTCGTGGCGGAGCAATGGCTGCGGGCCGACGGAGACGCTCGCGCCGCCGCAGACCCCTCCCTGCGCGAGGGGGTGCGATGCGACCGGTGGGGCTGCGTCGTCGCGATGCGGGATGGCCGTGCCCTTGCCTTTGTTCAAGACTCCCGAGCCTTCGAGGAGGATTGTCGGCGCGCGGCCGTGATCGTATCGCGGCTCGCGGCGCCGGAGGCCTGCGGGGCCGCCGTGGAGATCGACCGAGCGGTCCTTCGCGCGAACGGCGCGACGGCGCTCCGTCTCACGCCTGCGGAACCCGCGATCCGGACGAGCCGCCCTGCCGGCGATCCGCGGCCTTGGATGCGACCGCTCCCCGGGACCGGCCGGCAAGCGCCCCTGGAAGCGGCGTCGACGCCCCCAGCGGGACCTGCCGAGCCGGACGAACCCCCTCCCGCCGACGAGGACTGGCGCTGAGCCGAAGGCGTTCGGACCGGTCGAGGCGAGCCCGAATCCGGCGCGGGCGAGGCGTTTCAAACCGGATTGCATCCCGGATCGTGACGGCCTATATGGGCCGCAGTCGGAGCGTAGCGCAGCCCGGTTAGCGCACTAGTCTGGGGGACTAGGGGTCGGAGGTTCAAATCCTCTCGCTCCGACCATTCAAGCCCTTTGTAACCAAAGGGTTTTCGCCGAAGGCCGCCTTGGTACCTGCCATGCTTCAAACGGGCAGGAAGCACCAGAAGTGGCGCCAAACCGTACCGAAGCACCCACAAAATCACCCACGCGGGGTTCGCAGGAACACTGCTCTTCTCTGCCTGCTGATTGTTCGTGTTGCCGTTGAGGCTGTGCCTCTCGGCTTGGCTGAGGTCGTCCAAAGCATCAACCCGAACCGAGCTCAATGCCGCGGACCCTCGGTTTCCTAAACCGAAGGTCGGAGGTTCGAGTCCTCCCGGGACCGCCAGGGTTTCCGATGTCCGGTCCGGAGACATGGGTGACAGGTTGTTCCTAAGACATGGGTAACAACCTCGTGCCGAACGGGTTGTCGAGGGGCTGCAAGGTCCTTTGCTCCAGATCGATGTATCCCAGATCGTAGGTCATGAAGGAGACGAGCCAAATGCCGTCGTCGACTTCCTTGATGCCGAGCTTTTGCCCGGCGAGCACGGTGGAGATGCTAATCTTTTTACGATGCATGCAGATGCGCCCGCAGGCGGTGACGAGCAGGTCGCGGTCGTGGAAGGGATACTCCACATCCGGCAGCCCATTGTAGGCTCGCCCTGACGGGCTGTAGACCTGATCCGGACACGTCATGGCGAGCGCCTCGCGGGGGCGTTCGCCATTGTACTCGGCCCGAAAGGCGTCGAACCGCTCCTGTTGCTGGATGATGTTGCGGCCAGGCGGGCCGGCCGTCTCCTGCTTGAGGGTGAGGTGCATGCGCTCCAGACGGCCATTCTGCTGGGGCCGTCCGGGCCGGATGCGCTCGATCGCGATGCCCAGTCGTAGCGACCAGACCGACAGCTCGGACAGGTGGAACAGCCCATTCGGGCTGGCAAACGGCAAGCCGTTGTCGCTGCGGATCGCGCCCGGCAGGCCGTGTTCGATAAACAGGCGCTCGAAGGCCGCGATCACCGGCTCCTCGCGGGTGGACTCCAGCGCTTCGCACGACAGGATGAAGCGCGAGGCGTGATCAGCCACGGTGAGCGGGTAGCAGTAGCGGCCATTGCCGAGCTTGAACTCACCTTTGAAGTCGGTCGCCCACAGGTCATTGGGAGCCGCGCCGGTTGAGAGCGGCGTGCCAGTGGCCTTGTGCCGCCTCTTGCCCATGCGCCGGACCAGGCCGTGGCGGTCGAGCACGGCATGGATGGTGCTGGTGGCCGGGATGCGAACGTCGCCCGCGAGCCGGCGGACGAGCACCTCGCGGATCCTGCGGGCGCCCCAGTGCGGCTTCTCGCGCTTGACGGCGACGATCAGCATCTCCACCTGCGCGGGCAGCTGGTTGGCATATCGCACCGGCCGGCGGGAGCGGTCGGCGAGCGCCACTGGGCCGTCCTGCCGGTAGCGTTCGAACAGCTTGTAGCCGGTCTTGCGCGAGATCCCGAAAGCCCGGCACACGTCACTCATCGGCTCCCCCTCGAGAAGCCGGGCGACAAAGCGAAGGCGTTCTTCCATCACGGAGGTCTCTTTCCACGGCATCGACACCTCCCGCGTCCAGCCAGGGACGCAAAAGGTGTCACCCATGTCTCCGGAACAAAACGTCACCTATCTCTCAGGTCGGACACGAGGCACAAGAAGGGGTGCAGTTACACCGCGGTTACAAGTAACTCCGCAGCGACACAATCATCTGGGCGTGGCTTGGATCCTGGGACCCCTCGATGAGCTACGTCGCTACGACTCAGGGTCAGATCCCTTGAGCTGAGGCCACAGCTCCATCTGGGCTGCCTTGAGGGCGCGCTTATCAGATATGAGAAGTGGTCGCTTGGAGCGCGTGCCTCGCTTTGGCACCTGTTCTTGTCCCGAGAGGGTAGCAGGCTCAAGCCCAGGTAGCGTGTGCTGCGCAGAAGGCTCCGCGACGTCTATGTCCGCCCTTTGAGCGGGAATGGACGATTCGCGTGTGGCTGGTGATCGTCAGACGCAGGGGGAGAGGGGACGATCTGCGACGCTGCGCTCATCACCTCGAAGCTGTCTGCATCCACAGCTCGAGCCTCCGCCTGACCCTGACGGGACTCATCCGCGGTCTCAGTTCCTGCTCCGTCAAGGGGGTACCGCTCGTCCTCATCCCCTCTGATGTTCCGCACCGGGAGATCACCAGGCGCAATCCCGTCCATGGGGTAGTCGTCACCCTCATGCTCTTGAGCTGAGGAGGTTTGAGGGTTCTTCACCCTGCCGCTCCTCCCCTGGCTCCCTGATGGGGTTCGCCGGCCTCGCATGCATTTCCCAGCTTGTCAGACCACTTTGCGTGTTGCTGTGAGAACCTTACCGGAACTCCTCGTACCCGCCCCGCCGTGGCGGTCGCCGGTCCCAGTCCTCTGGGCGGGGTTCGTCCAGGCTGCCTGTGTCGAAGATCGTATTTCCGACCTGCATGACCGCTGCCCACGCGCTCGCCATGAGCGGACGTGCGGACGGACCAAGCGCGACGGCCAGGGCAAAGCCCAGCACGAACGGCAGGATCCAGTGCCGGACCATCACCCAGAGGACGCCAAGGACCAGAAGCGGGACAAGAATGGAGACGGCGTGTTCGGTGTCCATCGGGTGGGGCGTTCTCCAGGAGAGTGGGCGCGCTCCCCTCGACGGGAACAATGGCGATCATCTGGCGGCCAGCTGATGCCGGTTGTTTGTGCCTTGGATCTCCGACGGTAGGCGAGCGTGGAGTTGCACCAGTGCTGCGCTCAAGCTCTTGTAATCGCTGCAGCAATCCCCACATCAGGTCTACTCCAGCGGAGATTGTGAGGACTTCGGGAGCGGCGGGCGTCACCGTTCGCCTTCGATGCGGCTGTGTCAGGACGGATGTACTCCGGCTTAGCCTCGCCTCGCGCTCGCCTGACGATGAGCGCCCGACTGGTACCGTTTTAGCCCAAGCCCGTAGTGTGCGCGGCGGAGATGCGCAGGCATCCCGGCCCGTTCGCCCCGGAGCCTGGGCTTTTCTGTTTGGTGCTTGTGCGCTTCGGCAGGATAGCAAAGGATCGAAAGTGGGGTAACTGCTGTTTCTCAGCGTCCGTTTCGATCCAGAGCGGACGGTTGGAGCGTCCGGCACGGGCAAGTGGACGCCCACGGCGATTACCAGATAGCCGCACGTCTATGTCGAAGAGCTAGTGACCTTCGCTCCGCTGTGAAGGTCCGATGGGAGCCAACGAATGTTGTAGAGTACTCTGACCCGGCAAGCTCAATCTGGTACCGTTAGGATGGTCAACACTTGATCGTTCGGCAAAGGGTAGGATTGCTCCCTGACCTCGTGCCGGTCGGCACCCCTGAAATCAAACCAAGCATCGCCTGGCATGATGCGCGGCCAAGCCTCTTCGGCCGCCTTTTCGAACAGCATCTGGCCAGCGAAGGTCTGCGGATCCAGGGTTCGATGCAGCTTCCACCAACCCGGGAGCATCGGCGCCGGCTTAGACCAGCGAAGGCCACTACGGTCGTAGCAGGCCAGAATTAGGGGAAAGCGGTTGGATTGAACGATCTTGATCAGAGTTGCCGTCAGGCTGGCAGAGAACTCTGCCGCGATCTCGCGGACGTCACTGAGCCTGACACGCGACAGCTTCGCCAGTCGTGGCGCGAGCATAAAGGGGGGTAGGATCAGGTCCGAAGCGAACTCGTCAGCCTGCCGTTCCGGGTTGAGCGGCCCAGGTGCCGGGTTGCCGACATCGTTCGCACCGCAGTAGAGCACCTTCCCCCGATGATGGTGCCAGTGCCCAATTTCGTGAGCCACCGAGAAACGTTGGCGCTCCGGATGGCTGTTACTGTTGACGATGATGATGGCCTTCTTATTGCCGACGATCATCGCCTCGCATCTGTCGAGGGGCTCGTAGCGAATGAACGCATTACGACTGGCCGCGACGGCCTCAAGGTCAATTTCGCTTGGCTGAGTGATGCCGAGCCCAAGGAGGATCCGCTCGGCGGCAGTCACGCCGCTCATTCGTCACCATCATCGCCTTCGATTTCCTCAAGCGCAGCGAGAGCCCTGAGTATTGCATCCTGGTCGCCCTCCGAAGGGCCTTCCCCCTTTCGCGCGGCCAGCATCATGGGTGAGGATTGGTCTCCGCGGGTGAGCGATTGCAAGCGGCTCTTGGCACGCTCGCGGTCAAAAGGCACGACATCGGACGAACTCCTATCCCGAAATGCGGCTGCGGCAGCCTTTGCGGTTTCAAGCTTCTCCTTGGCACATCGATCTGCCGTCTGCTGGAATGCCTGATCGGCAAATAAGAGTAGATCTTCAGGGTTCTCGCCCGCTTCCTCCAGATCTTTGCGCAGTTCGTCCGGCGCGGCACTAAGGATGCTCTCTATGAGGGCGTCTTCTATGCTGCTGAGCTCGCGCTCGTCACGGTTTCCTGGTTGGGTCATCGGGAAAACCCATTCGGATAGAGTTTCATTATCTTCCGCCTGACTTTCTTACCTACGTAATCGAGGCAGGCCTGGTCGACCCCGATGAAGTCGCGCAGCTTCTCGCCGCGCAGGCCTTCCGCCCACCCCATGATCAACAACTGGGCCTCCTCGTCACCGTCGAAGTGCCCGTAAATGGTATCGACGGCGCTCGGCTCCTCGGCGGCCTCCCGTCGCAGCAGGGCCTCCTCGGGATTGTGAACGTCGGAGGCGAGTGCACCTGGAAGGATCCTCACCCGCTCGACCGTATCAGCGTCGTCGGGATTGATCTTCTTCTGACGCTTTTGTCGCTCGCGGTCGTGCGACGAGATGCTCCGCATCGTCTCGATGAGGAACGCGATCACTGGCACGTGCCTCGGGCAACGCCTCGACCCGCAGCTGACCCGGTACAAGGCCTCCGCGAGGAGCTCCTTCACCTGCCGCCCCGTGCCGCCGAGAAGCACTCTCTCGACGGCCATGAGCTTCAGCTTGTCGTCGGGCGCCATCACCTTGCAGGCCGCCACAATCTCGTCGACTTCGAGGAACTCGCCCGTCGAGGCGGCACGCTCGACCTTGCCAGCATCGCTCGTCGAGCCCATGCCTCTCAGCCCCCACCATCTATGCCCGCGAAAATTTTGTTCCGGACACCCGGGCGCCGAGTCCGAATCCGGGTGGGTCCCCGGCATACCCGGACAGGATGCCAACGAGGCGGGCGAACGCAACCGCCATTCCGCGGCCCAAGCATAAGGGGAACACCGTGATCTACGCCATCAACTACGACCTGAAGAGGCCCGGGCAGAACTATGCCGGTCTCCACGCGGCCATCAAGGAGCTGGGCCCTTGGTGGCATTATCTGGACTCGACTAGGCTGGTCGAGACGAGGCTCAGCGCCAACCTGCTCTGGGAATGCCAGAGCCCCCTGTCGACAAGATCGACTTCGTCCTAGTGGTCCGCGTGACGAACGACACCCAGGGCTGGTTGCTCAAGGAGGCGTGGGACTGGATCAACCAGCGCGCCTACAGCTTCGCGTGAGGAGGGATCCGATGAACCGCATGATAATGCTGGGGGACATCGATCCCCTCCAGAACCCGCTCGACGCCCTCCTAGCGGACATCGCCGTCAACGTGCAGCTCCCGCCTGGGCTGCACGAGAAGGCGACCGACCGCTACGAGGCGGTGCGCAAGTACGTCGAGCGTCCCGGCAGCCCGCTCGCCGACAGGGTGGTACGCTTCTATCCCCAGGGGTCGATGGCCATCGACGCCACGATCTCGACCCGCGGGACGGACACTGAGTACGACATCGACATCGTCGCCGAGATCGAGGGCTGCCTCGATGAAGCACCGGGTGACATCCTGGACCTGCTCGCGGAAGCACTGGAGGGCTACGGGACGGACGCGCCGATCAAGAGGCAGACCCGTTGCGTGACTGTCCCCTACGCGGACGGAATGCACCTCGACCTCACTCCCGCCGGCCGGCGCCTTCACTGGCCCGAGCGCGAGAGCCTCATCTTTCATGCCAACCCGGACCGGCCGCTGTCCGAGCACTATCCGGTGCCGATGAACGCGTATGGCTTTGCGGGCTGGTACCGCGGCCGCACGCCCCTGGAGCGGCGTTTCGCCTTGGCCATGACCCGCCGCCTCTACGAGGCCCACGGTTACCGGTTCCGGGCAGAGGCTGAGGTGGATGAGGTGCCTGACCAGGTATCCCTCATCGTGAAGAACACCGCAACTGCGGCGCTCCAGCTCCTGAAACGGTTCCGGAACGTGGCCTATGCGAATGCGATGGGAAGGATCCCCCCCTCGGTCATGCTCTCCTGCTTTGCGGGGCATGTGGCGTCGCCGAACACCACGCTATCGGAGATGTTGATCAGGCTGGCGCGGCACATCGCCCGGGCCATCTGGGCCGCGAGCGCCCGTCGTGAGAGGATCCGGGTCGTCAATCCAGTGTTCGAACACGACGAGTTCACCGACCGGTGGCCCGAGAACCTCGCGCAGCAGGACGAGTTCGCCCAGAATCTGACCGATCTTGCCGACGGCCTCGCCCACTTCAGGTCGCATGAGGTCTCGATTGAGGAACTCCAGGAGTGGCTGCGCGACCGGTTTGGCAGCCGCGTCGTGTCCCGCTCGGTCAAGCAGCTCAACGAGCGCATCGGGCACGCGGTTCGAGGGGCCGGGCAGACCTACACGCCCAAAGGCGGACTATTCGTCCCGAGCGCACCCAGGATCATCGGAGCGGCCGCGCCGCTTGCGGCGGCCCCCGCGGTGGCCCGCCCTCACACCTTCATGGGCGGGCGGCGCACGTGATCGGGCTCCCGACCATGGGCGACCAAGTCGAGGCCATGCGGCGCGCGTGGCCGACCCTCCGCGCGGAGCGCCTCGACGAGCGCGCGGCGCGGTGGCGCGGTCCGCTGCGTCCGCTCCTCATGACCTACGAGGTCGAAATCTTCTACCGCGTGCCGCTTATTATCGAGTGCATCAACCCGATGCGGCAGCAGCCCGAGGTGCGGGTGCTCTCGCCGGCTCTGAAGCGCCGATCCGGGTCGAGTGAGGGGCCTCTGCCTCACGTCTATTGGGACGATGAGGTGCGGCCCATGCTCTGCCTCTTCGACGCGGAGGTCGGCGAGTGGTCGCCCGCCGACCTCCTTTCCGAAACCACCGTCCCTTGGACCTTGGATTGGCTCGCTTGCTACGAGGGCTGGCGCGCGACCGAGGAGTGGACGGGCGGCGGGCGCCACGCGCCGCCGCGCAAGACCCAGGATGCCGCATCATGAACTACGTCCCGCCCCGTCGCTCCGACGGCACCCTCCAAGTCCGCCGCCTGCAGCAGCCTTGGCCGGCTGACCGCCCCTTCCGCATCCTGTCCATCGACGGCGGCGGCATCTGCGGCATCCTTCCGGCCGCCGTTCTCGCTGAGCTGGAGCACCGTTTCCTGGGCGGCGCCTCCATCGCGAACCACTTCGACATGATCGCGGGCACGTCGACCGGCGGGATCATCGCACTCGGCTTGGGTCACGGGCTGACGGCGGCGAGGATCCGCGACGTCTACGTCGAGCGCGGCGACAGGATTTTCCCGCCTACTACCGCTGTGGGACGGATCTGGCGATCCCTCCGGCGGATCCACCGCACCGGCTACGAGCAGCGGGTGCTGGAGAACGAACTTCTCCACATCTTCCACGACGCCCCCCTCGGTCAGTCCCGGACACGGCTGGTGATCCCAGCTTTCGAGGGGCGTCACGGCGAGCCCTGGTTGTTCAAGACACCCCATCACCCCGACTACAAGCGCGACCAGGTCGAGCGCATGGTGAAGGTCGGCCTCTCGACGGCCGCCGCCCCGACGTTCTTCGGCGCGCTCCCGAACAACGGCTACGTTATGGTCGACGGCGGTGTTTGGGCCAACAACCCAGTCATGAACGCGCTCGTTGACGCGCTCGCCTGCTTCGACATAAACCGCCGGCAGGTGCAGATCCTGAGCCTCGGGTGCGGCGAGACCTCGTTCAAGGTCGATGCGCGTCGAGCCAAGGGCGGCCTGTTCCACTGGAGGTCGGCCATCCAGGCCGCGATGCGAGCCCAGTCCCTCAATGCCCTGGGGCAGGCCTACCTCCTGGTGGGCAAGGACCAGGTCATGCGCGTGGACGCCCCCGAGAGCCCGAACCCCATTGCCGTCGACGACTTCCGGCGGGCGCGCGAGGAGCTCCCGAGCATGGCACGCTCACTCGTCGAGGGCGCGGGGCGCGAGATTGCCCGTGTGTTCCTCGCTGACCCGGTCGAGCCCCACGTGCCGCATTCCGTGGCCTGATCGTAACTGAACGCCGAGGAGGCCTGCGTCATGCCGAAGAACATCCTGATCTTCTCGGACGGTACCGGGCAGGCTGGTGGCCTCCTCATGGATGAGCGGCGGAGCGACATCTACAAGCTGTTCTGCGCCACCCGCTGCGGGCCGGACTCGCGGGTCGACCCGGCGCGCCAGCTCGCCTTCTACGACCCTGGCCTGGGAACGCGGCCGCACGGCGAGTGGCTCCCGACTCGCATCTGGCGCCGCCTCTACAACATCGCCAGCCAGGCGATGGGTTTAGGGATTACGGCCAACATCATCGACTGCTACGCGGCGATCCTGCAGATGTAGGAGCCCGGCGACCGCATTTACCTGTTCGGGGTCAGCCGCGGCGCCTACACGATGCGCTGTGTCGGCGGGGTCCTCGGCCTGTGCGGCGTGCCAACCACCATGCCTGATGGGCCGCCGCTGAAGCGCAATCCTGCCTCGACGCGAGCCATTGCGACCGAGGCGGTGAAAAAGATCTACCAACACGTCAGCTCGCCCAAGGACGAGAAGTACCTTGGGCAGCGCAAGGCCCTCGCGGCCCGGTTCCGGGTGCGGTACGGATCGGACGAGGGCGGGGCGCCGAATGCGGTCCCCTACTTCATCGGCGTGTTCGATACCGTAGCCGCGCTGGGCAGCCCGGGACTGCTGATGATGATCGCGGGCGTGGCGCTTGCGGTTATAGCGGGCGCGAGCGCGCTGCTGTCGCTGGTAGCACTGTCGTTCTGGACTTGGCTCGGTATCCTTCTCGGGGGCGCGGCCGTCGCGACGCTGATCGGATACCTGAAGACCTATCTCAAATTCGCCACCGGCATCGAGGGGGTGTCCGTGTGGGAGACGATGCACCTCACCCACCTCAAGATGGAGTTCTACGACAACCAACTGAACCCGGCCGTGCGCTACGCGAAGCACGCGCTCTCCATCGACGAGAACAGGGCGGACTTCGCCCGGGTGCCCTGGTCCAATGCTGGTGCTGATAACAGCGACAAGCACTTCGAGCAGGTTTGGTTCGCGGGCAACCATTCCGATGTAGGCGGGAGCTATCCCGAAAACGAATCACGCTTGTCCGACATCTCGCTGGAATGGATGGCCGAGGCGGCTCGGTCAGTGCCAAACGGCATCGAAGTGGACGAGAACGTTCTACATCTCTACCCGTCGCCGGTCGGACCTCAGCATGACGAGTGCAAGACGGGACGGTTCGGTCGCTTCTGGAAAAAAGCGCCTCGTGCAATTCCCTCCGACGCTCCGTTGCACCCGTCCGTCATCGCTCGGTTCGAGGTGAAGCGGGTGCTTCACTATGATGTCGTAAAGGCTTACCGCCCAGAGAACCTGAAATCGCATCCCTCTGTCTCACACTTTTATTCCAGCGCACCTCCAGTTAAAGCTAAAGAGCCGACTTCGACGTCCTAGGTAGCTGTCTTTATAGACCGCTATGCCGTAGTGACTGTTCATTTAGGATTCCCCCGGAGGCGAGCGTCCGCCCATAGCCTGGGGGAGCTGAGGCGTTCAGCTCAATCAGAGCCCGACTTCAACAAGTACAAAACTCATCGCTGCCTCAATCGAGCGTGGTGCCGATCCTTCCACGCGACCGGCACACTGCGGACACTACGCTCCGTGCTACGACGAAATTGGAGTCGCTCTCCGCTTCTTTTTAACTGAGCGCCCCAGTCACCTTGACCTGACTGGCTGATTTTGGACCGGGTTGATTGAGAGAGTTGACCCGAACCCAAGGAGCCGGAGATGGCGAGACGGAAGAACTGGAGCGCGGAGCAAATCGTCGCGAAGCTGCGGCAGATCGAAGTGCGAAACGAGCAGGGGAGGAGCCTTGTTCTGGCCTCCAAGGAGGCGGAGATTTCGCAGCCGAGCTCTGGGACGAGTGCCTGAAACTTGAGATCTTCTCCATCTTGCAGGAGGTGACGTGACCCCCGCGATTTCCTCCGCATGGAGCTAGAGTCCGGCATCTAGAAGGACCGGACCCATGAAGCGATCGAGGTTCACCGAAGAGCAGATCATCGGCATTTTGTGGGAACAGGAGGCGGGCGCAACGACTGCCGAGGCCTGCCGCCGGCACGGGATCAGTGAAGCGACATTCTATGCTCGGAAGGCCAAGTATGGCGGCCTGAACGTCTCGGAGGCCCGGCGGCTGAAGGCGCTCGAGGACGAGAACACTAAGCTCAAACGCCTTTTGGCAGAGGCCATGCTCGACAACACCGGCCTGAAGGACCTTTTGTCAAAAAAGTTCTGACGCCCGCCGCAAAGCGGGCCGCGGTCGTTCATCTGCGGACAGTGTTCGAGATGAGCGAGCGGCGGGCGTGTCGCCTGATCGGTGCGGACCGGAAGATGGTGCGCTATCAGTCCCGTCGCCCTTCCGACCGGGACCTTCGGGAGCGCCTGCGTGAGCTCGCATCTGAGCGCAGACGCTTCGGGTACCGACGCCTGCATGTCCTGCTGCGCCGGGAGGGGCTGGTCCAGAACCGTAAGAAGACCCAGCGCCTCTACTGCGAGGAGGGACTAGCGGTCCGGCGTCGCCGCGGTCACAAGCGGGCGACCGGCTCGCGGGCGCCGCTTCTCCTGCCAGCTCTGCCCAACACGCGCTGGTCGATCGACTTCGTGCATGATCAGCTCGCCTCGGGGCGGCGCTTCCGCATCCTCAACGTTGTCGATGACGTGACGAAGGAGTGTCTGATGGCCGTGGCCGACACCTCGATCTCCGGCAAGAGGGTGGCCCGGGAGCTCACGGCCCTGGTCGCACGGCGCGGCTGTCCGGCCGTGATCGTGTCTGATCATGGCACCGAGTTCACTTCGAACGCGATGCTCGCCTGGACAGAGGAGGCCCATGTGGACTGGCACTTCATCGCCCCGGGCAAGCCGATGCAGAATGGCGTGTG
>JAESFL010000154.1_pt1 | contig 63887 bp, 57 predicted proteins | sample 9269401 | NCBI WGS metagenome assembly JAESFL01 (sample SAMN14506025, study PRJNA617098) | algae metagenome | isolation source: Gloeocapsa sp. UFS-A4-WI-NPMV-4B04 and co-occurring heterotrophs from desert... | place: USA: Utah | collected 2006-10-01 | reverse complement strand
CCCTGTTTTGCCTCGAATCGCGCCGAGCGAGATTTCTATGACCAGATTTGGTTTACTCGAATTCGTTCCTTAACCTGTAAGCCTTGACTGCCTTTGATTTACTGAGATGTGTCAGGCAGTCAGGCACCCAAGTTTTAACTTTGAAGCTGCGTTCGATGCTTGGCAACAAGTCCTCGAATTGTTTGAAACAAACCTGAAAGATTAGTGATAGTCATTGGTGTAGCCTGCGTGCGTTTAGACCCGTATCGTAGACTATCTAAACATCTTTTAATAAGCGCCGCGATCGCGTTCTAAATCATAAATTACTTTTTCAATGCACCAATTAATTGACTTGTTAGGATTGTTGATCTTAACTTGAGATAGCAATCGGTTTGCTGTATTGCGATCGTCGTGTAAAAGTCTTAAAAGTTCCTTCTGAAGTTTACGGCTAGCTTGATCAATGCGGACGGTGTTTTCTGGGCTTTTAGGGCTGAGTGTTGAACTTGTTTTGATTTTAGTTTTTTTTGCGTTCAAAATGAGTCCTACAGCACCGCCACCTATTGCCGCTATAGCTAACATAGTTCCCGTCGAGCCTAGTTTATCTGTAAACTCTGGAGTATTGTTAGGAGCAGCAGTAAGTATTGAATTTTCGGCATTAGTAAACGCAGGATAAGCATTTGATGTTTCATTCACTACTGACATTAAAGTATTTTTTTGGAGCGAATGATTAACAGCGTCTTGCTGCGTTGCTAGCAAATTGGTAGGAATTTGGCTGCTAAGAATAGCAGCTAAGGCAGCACTTAAATGAAAGAATTTAAACATTGATTGTCAGCACCTTGATGCTGGCTTTTGTAATTTACAGAGATTTAGGGATGAAGAACTGCAATCTATGAGCGATCACCCTTAGCTTGATTTGGTTCAGCTAGTTAACATTGAAAGCGATCGCCCCTTGTGTATTAGTAATTCTTCATTAAGTGTTTTAACCTGCTTGTTCGGGAAATTCACCAGGGCTTACGGATACAGTTAAACTGCGCCCATTGCGAATAACCTCTACAGGTACACTGACACCAATTGAGCTATTATCTACCGCCCGTTGAACATCCTCAGCCGTTTTAACATCTCGACCATTAATTTGCTGAAGCACGTCACCTGTTCTTAATCCAGCTCTTGCTGCTGGGGAATCGCCAGCAACTCCGACAATCACAACACCTTGATCTACTTGTACACGCACGTTTGATTCCCTGTTGAGGGCTTCTCTGATATCGGGTGTCAGGGTTGTCATTTGAATTCCCAGGTAAGGATGATTGACTTTACCCTTAGCAACCAATTGATTGGCGATTTCCTGCGCTCTATTAATTGGAATCGCAAATCCTAATCCTTGAGCGCCGCCAATAATCGCAGTATTCATGCCCACAACTTGACCTTGTTGATTCAACAACGGCCCACCAGAATTACCAGGATTAATTGCAGCATCTGTTTGGATAAAACTAACGCGCTTATCTGGTACTCTCACATCACTACTAGAGCGACCTGTAGCACTGATAATACCTGCTGTGACAGTATTGTCTAAACCCAAGGGATTACCAATTGCGATCGCCCATTCCCCTGGCCGCAGTTGCTCTGAGTTCCCGATTTCAACAGTTGGTAGATTGCTAGCTTGGATTTTAATTACTGCGACATCTGTGAGTTCATCTTCACCCAAAACCTGACCTTTAAAGTTACGCCCGTCTTTTAATGTCACTGTTACAGTGTCAGCACCATCTACAACGTGAGCATTCGTCAGCACTAGGCCATCCGACTTGATAATAAAGCCTGAACCAGTGCCGCTTAAAGTCCGATTTCCACGTTGAGTAGCGCGATTTCTGAATGTTGTTCGCTCTGAATCTATTCGCACTACGGCAGGTCCCGTCCTTTCAACAGCAGCAGCAATAAAGTTAGAATTCGTCGTGTTGCCAGGAATTGCCGCAGGTAACTGAGCCACTGGTTCAACTAGCAGGGCGTTTGTAGGTCGCAGTTGCACCGCCAAAAAACTCCCCGCAGCCCCAACAAACAATAAAGAAAAATAAGTGATTGACTTTTGTAAAGAAAAATTACGAGACATTTTAGGTTTAGGGGTTAAAAAAGTGAGTAGTGAAGCAGCGAGCGGGCGTTGCCGTCTTCGCGCCCTTTTAGCTGCGTAGTAGTGGGGTTTTCTCTACTTTGAAGGGGCGCGGTCAGATATCAATATCCGTTTGACGATATCAAGCCCAACCTGAGTAGTTTCATCTAGCAGCTTTGGATCTACTTGCTTGTCGTTCGGACTGTGGTAGTTAGGCTCCTGACCTCGGTAAAAGAACAACACTGGCACATCTGCTGCTGCAAAAGGCGCGTGATCGCTGCCACCTCTACCGCCAAAAGTAGAAACTCCAGGATTAGCTGCTTGGGCAAGTGTAGTTAGGTTCTCGGTTCCACCCACAAGGAGATTATTATTTACACCAACCATATCGAAGTTCAGCATAGCCTTGAGACTTTGCAGGAACTGGGGTTCAGCTTTACTGACAAATGCTCTTGATCCATGTAAACCATCTTCCTCGCCGTCAAAAGCTACAAACCAAGTCTGACGAGCAAGCGGTGTACCAGCTAAGTTACGGGCAATGTCAAGGACAACTGCTGTACCGGAAGCGTTGTCGTTTGCGCCTGGTGAATCTGGCACTGAGTCGTAGTGACCACCTAACAGTACACTCGGCTGAGTCACGCCTTTGAGATGGGCAATGACGTTGCGTCCAGTGACGTTAGCTTGGCGGGTATTTACGTTCAGAGTGACTTCAAGGCGTTGTTTCTGGGCGCGATCGCTCAAAGTACCTTGCTCACCCGCAAGCGCGAAAACAGGAATTTTAGTTTCACCACCAAGCGCACCAGGGAAATTGCCTGACTGATTGTTGACAATAACTAAACCGATCGCACCAGCCTTCTGTGCGTTCTGAGCTTTTTCCAGAAAGCGGATCTCGCCACGCTCAACTAAAGCGATCGCACCTTTGACATCAACAACCGCGAAGTCTGCTATTCGCCCCACATTAGGCACTGCAACAAGCGGCGCGGTAATCTTTCCAGCCTGCGATCCATTCAGCGCCCGACCCTTAATTGTTGTGCCACCAACAATAATATTCGATCCCAAGTCTTGAAACTTTGGATAACTAAAGGTTTGGACTTCAGTTACGTAGCCAGCCTTGCGGTACTCTTGAATCAGATAGGTGCTGGCTTTATCCATTACTGGGGTTCCAGCAACTCTGGGACCAAGCTTGACTAATGCCTGAACATCTGCACCAGCACGACTGGAATTAGTCGCCGTTTGGGTTTGTGTTAAAGGTGTGCTACTTAAAGCTTGCACCTTTTCTGGTTGTGGAGTACACCCTGCAACGCCAAAACTGACAACACTCGCACCTGCAATTAGCAATTGAATTGTTGGCTGTAATTGCACAGGACTTTTTTTGTTAGACATAAGCGATCGCTCGACCACTATTAATCACAGCTTTCCACAAAATAAGTAAGTGAACCGCAAGCAACCTTTGGTAGCGATCGACAATGAGAGTAAGCAATAGCAGTTTGCCAATCATTTTCGCTACCTTAAGTTTTCTCCAAGAGTTTATTAATCTCTTGTTATTCTTAGTTTGATTGACAAATATGACATAAATGTGTCAAAGAGGTAGACTTGGGGAGGGACAAAAAAGCAGTAGTTAAGATGAAATGATAGTGTGATCGCTCTTGTTTCGTTTGAATCTATATTACTTTCTTTTAACTATTGCTGAAACTGAGATCATAACCAACCACTAATTAAATGTTCATCTATATGTCTCAATATAGCCGTAGTCTGGGAAGCCGTCTGTTGTAGCGGGGTTATTTACCGCGATCGCTTATGCACTCTGCACAACAGTTCGTGAAATACTGTGAATCACTTAAGTATAGTTGTGGTACAAATTAACTATTTGGCTCTCTGCTAATTATGTTGAGTCCCTCTGAGCGGGTGCGACTAATGAAGGAAATGCGATTACCGGAAGGCGATCCACTTGCTAAATGAAAAGCTGTCTCTGCGTGGTTGTCTCGGTTTGAAGACAGAGATCGTTGCAATTGCGATGATAGATGGCGATCTCAATCCTTGTCTAACCACCGGATTTATCTTGGAGTGTATATAGCGCTCAGACTGGGTAGCGGAGGACGAGGTAGATCGTAGAGAGCGGTTGTTAGCCGGATTTAAGGATATTCCAGGACCATCGCCAACTTCTGGAGTTCCTACAAACTACTGGCGAGGAGTATGGATTTTTGCAGATCAACCCCGTAATAAACGCCGCAAGACACTTAAAGAACGAAGAACTAATCAAGAGTCACGCCACGAAGATCAGCCTGAGGTGCGACTGGTTTCTCTTCCCGTTGGACAATGCACTCCTCAGCAATTAATGGAAGCGTTAATGCTGCAATCGGGATGTTGGCATAACTTTGATTCAGAACTCATTTTGGCGGCTCTGGAGCAAAACAGACATCTGTGGCTAAATTTTATGATGTTGCCTCTAATTGGAGAGGATGAAGACAGCAATCGGCTCTATAGTAACTTGGGCTATGCGCTGAGAGACTTGGGATATCGTTGGCACGCAGATACGCTGTATGTCTGGAGTAGAGATGACGATTGCGTGTACCCACTGGTTGATTTTGGCAAAGCTTGGATGGCAGATAATGTTCAAGTGATGGAGAAGCGATCCATAAAATTGCAATTCCCCGTCCGTCAAACTGCTTTCACCCCCTAAGCGGAAGCTGGATTTGAAAGGTTGTACCAACTCCTACTGCGCTAGTGGCAGTAATTTGCCCGTCGTGAGTTTTTACAATTTGTTGGGCGATCGCGCAACCCCAAACCAAAACCACCAGAAGAACGCGATCGCACTGTATCCACGCGATAAAACCGTTCAAAGATATGCGGTAAATCGTCTGCTGGAATCCCAATGCCATTATCTATTACTTACAGAATCGCTCGCCGTGACTGAGTAAACACTTGCAGTTATCCTCAGCTCGCCTCAAGAATTTCTGGCTCGACTAAACTTAGTTTTTGCTCAAAATCGGCAGCAAATTATTGGTTTCAACTGTCTCTATTTACAAAACTTTACAACACACCCCATTTTTTATGGCTCTCGGCGACTACCCTCATAGGGCTAATCTTCAGTACCCGCACTGTGTCCCAAATCCCACTGCCGTTGGCTGCTATCTCCGTAATCTGTTGTTTGAGGGAAGGCGAATAGCCTCGGTACGAATAGTTCCGGCTCTGCGAGACGGCAATCCTGATGGCGATACAAATACCTCTGTTTGCCTTCGTTAGTCTTGCCATTTTTTACCACATTTTCCCTGCCGCAATCAGGACAATACACTGGTCCTAATACCATTCCCTCACCTGCTGCCAAACAACTACTCTAGGGCGTGTCTGCGAACTCAATTTTGTATATGATTATTACCAATATCCAAGTTTTTACGTAAAATACAAACTTAACTCTGAGTAATAATTAACAGCTCAAAACTTAGATTTTGTAGTTTGCAGACAGAATCTAATAACAGCAGATATTCTGCCCACATTTCAACAGGTATAGAACATTACTCAGAAAAAAGAAGGTGAAAAAGCACGGATGCTGCCTGCGAATAGAATAACATTTGAGAATCCTCTCAGCTTTAGCCAAAGGAAATATCAAAAATGTTACCTCTGCAAAAGTTAAAGTTTATTACTTTATTATTGTATAACTCTGTAAATTATGATACTTTAATGTCTAAGTATTACAGTAAGAATATATATTTGGATAAAAAGGGAGAAGTAGCATTGTCCTAACTGCGTAATGTTACCTCTGCAAAAGTTAAAGTTTATTACTTTATTATTGTATAACTCTGTAAACTATGATACTTTAATGTCTAGGTATTACAGTAAGAATATATGTTTGGATGAAAAGGGAGGCATAGCATTGTCCTAACTACGTAATGTCTATAAACAAAGTTAAGCATTGAAGGCTTAGTTTTAGCTCTAAAGGTGTAACCTGCTTTTTAAGACAATGTTTATTTGTTGGCTTGTTAGTTTGTAATAGTTGAAACTAACCTAGCTCCATTGCTCTCAAACTTTTATTCCCAAATTCAAAACCAAAAATATAAAATTATTTGGCACAAAAGTATTAATACTAGTGCCTTAACGGTGGGGCTTTGACGGTCTTGTAGATCTCAGTCTCTCCGACCTAACCTTGGTCTGCGCTTGTTGTAGAGGAGGTCGAAGTCGGAGACATATTTATACCCTTCGCTAAGAGCAAGACTTGAAAATCAGTGGTCAATCTCTCATTACCTCAGCTGCGGTATAATAGCCACTTCCGGCAAGCTAAATATAACAAAGCCTCATTAATGGTTTATTGATTAACCTTTCTAATCTTTCCCTAGCCTCCTGCCGCTTTATGGTTAGCAGCCTGGTTGGACATTTACCATTTAACTGTAAAACATATCAGTTGCCTGTTATGCCCCTATCGGGATAGAAACGAGCCTTGGATGCTGGCTCGGAGGAATATTTCCTCACTCGCTTCTGTGGGGGCGAATCTCACTTTTATACATAAAGTCTACATAAAGTCTACATAAAGTCTACATAAATCTATTGAATGCTGACTACTATTCCTGTATTGTTAAGTATGCAATAGAGAAGAGGAAGTAAGTAATTTTTAATAGGATTTTAAGTTTTAGTCTTCTAAACGTAAGATTGATTGTTGCTAATAGTTAAGTAGGCTCTTAAAAGTAGCTAACGATTGCGACCGTAGTAGAAAATTATTTTTACTATTAATTACTATTTAAAAGCATTTTGTAGCTGAAAACTACAAAAATAAAATCTACTAGACAGTTGAGTAGGCTCAATTGTTGGCAGAAACATATTTCTGGCAATGGCTAATGGTGGGGCTTTGACGGTCTTTTAGATCTCAGTCTCGCTAACGTAACCTTACTTTGCGATCGCCGTAAAGGAGGTCGGACACAGAATAGTTATTTTTGTGGCTAATAGTGAAGTTTTGACTATTTTTTAGCTCTCAGGAGTCTTAAATTAATATTACTTAGTGGTAGGGGTAGAGGAGTTTAAAGATGAAAAAAAGGTGTGATAGAAACCGGAAGCGTTCTAAGCGTCGAGCTATCTATTGTCCCATACATGGTTGTTATTTGGACAGCGCTAGTCGCAAGTATGGAATTTATGCTGATAAAGTACAGCATTTGCAACAGCATGGAGTAGGAAAACATACCGCTCTGATGATGATTGCAACTCAAGCTACAGTAGTTTTAGACGGTGAATGGCTAGAAGCTTTTTGGTGTGAGCAGTGCCAAGAAACAAATTGGTATTGTGTTCGTAAGTGTGATCGCACATATCAGATTTCGGTTCCTGCTTATGAACTTTGGCAACGAGCAATAGGAGTAATTAATCCTGAAGGCAACCCTACTGTAGGAGAGTTTACACGGCGAAACGCGCGGATGACAGGACACAGTGTTGCGAAGCAATACAAGTTTGTAGAGTAAGTTGCCCTAGTTGCTACCAAGTATTTTGTGCAATGAAGACAACGTAACTACGATCTTTAACCTATCTTATCAGAGAGACTAGAGAGGTCTAGTGCAATCAATTATTACACGCTAACGACTTTACCTGAAGCGATCGCATTCACGTAGTTAACAGAGACTAGCTTAAGTAAATGCGATGCGCGCTGCGGCAAAAATAGCTAACATTCTCTTAGCTTTCTCTTAAAAGATACCTATGAACGATTATAAACCGGCAGAATTAGTAATTGAGGCTGGTCGAGCAGAGCAACGATATTGGCAGGATCTGTGGCGCTATCGAGAGTTATTCTACTTTCTGGCTTGGCGCGATATCCTAGTACGTTATAAACAGACAGTAGTCGGAATTATCTGGGCGCTGATTCGACCATTGTTAACAATGGTAGTATTCACTGTAGTATTTGGCAAACTAGCAAAATTGCCCTCTGAAGGAGCGCCTTATCCCATTTTGGTCTTTGCAGCCATGTTGCCTTGGCAATTTTTTGCCAATTCACTTTCAGAATCAAGCAATAGCTTGATCGCCAATGCCAATTTAATTTCTAAAGTTTATTTTCCCCGTTTAATTGTGCCTACTAGTGCTGTAATTGTCAGCTTCGTGGATTTTCTCGTTTCTGGCATGATTTTGCTAGCGTTGATGGCTTGGTACAACTTCGTTCCTGATTGGCGTATTTTGACACTACCTTTATTCATTCTCATAGCCTTTGCTGCTGCAATTGGTGCAGGACTTTGGCTAGCTGCACTTAATGTAGAGTATCGAGATTTTCGCTATATTGTGCCGTTTATCGTGCAGTTTGGTTTGTATATTTCACCTGTTGGTTTTACTAGCAAAATTGTCCCGGAACAGTGGCGCTTGCTCTACTCCTTGAACCCAATGGTAGGAGTCATTGATGGCTTTCGCTGGGCAATTCTAGGAGGAGAATCAAACATTTATTTACCGGGTTTTGTGTTGTCAGTGGGAATAGTTGCGCTACTACTTATTAGTGGGATCTGGTACTTTCGCAGAATGGAGCGTACTTTTGCTGACACAATTTAGAGAGGGTTGAGCAAGTGTCTGACGTAATCATTAAAGTTGAGAATTTAAGCAAAAAATATATCATTAGTCACCAGCAAGAAGACTCCAGCCTTCATCGTTACAAAGCTTTGCGAGATGTCATCGCTAATGGAGGTAAGTCTCTTGCTAAGAAACTTCTCAAACCTTCTGTTACAAAAATATCTAGCCCAACCCGCGAGGAATTTTGGGCATTGAAGGATGTTGCTTTCGAGATTAAACAAGGTGAAGCTATCGGTATTATTGGGCGCAATGGTGCAGGTAAATCAACATTATTAAAAATTTTAAGTCGAATTACTGAACCGACGGCAGGACGCATTGCAATCAAAGGGCGGGTAGCAAGCCTACTGGAGGTAGGAACAGGATTTCACCCAGAACTGACTGGACGAGAAAACATCTACCTTAACGGTTCTGTTCTAGGCATGAGTAGAGCCGAGATCAAGCAAAAATTTGATGAAATTGTTACCTTTGCTGAGGTAGAGAAGTTTTTAGATACTCCAGTAAAGCGCTATTCCTCTGGAATGTACGTACGTCTTGCTTTTTCAGTTGCAGCCCACCTAGAGCCAGAGATATTAGTTGTAGACGAAGTATTGGCAGTAGGCGATTCAGCATTTCAAAAAAAGTGCCTGGGTAAGATGGGGGATGTAGCAACTAAAGAAGGACGAACAGTTTTGTTCGTCAGCCATAGTATGCAAGCTGTTACACAATTAACTAAACGTTGTGTATTGCTTTCAAAAGGCGAACTTCAGTTTGACGGTAAAACAAACAAAGCAGTCCAATTATACCTTGCAGGACAAAAAGCCTCAAATGATGAACTAGCTTATTACGAAGCTCCTTTGAACAAAACAGGTAACTACGTAGCTTGGGCTCGCGTACATCCTTCAGAAGGGCAAGGGCTTCATTGCTGGGGAAAACCTATTACTTTTGAGTTTGCATTACAGGTATCTAAACCACACGAAAGTCTGTGTTTTTCTTTTCAGGTAGTCAGTGAACTTCAACAACCCATTTGTATTTTCTGGTTTTTTGATCCCAAAGCGTCTTTCCGGCGAGAGGCTGGAACATTTATTATAAGATGCGAGATACCAAAATTTAGGCTCTACATGGGGTCATACACCTTAACCACATGGTTCTCTGAACGTCGCGGCAATAATTTGTTAGAAAACCTCAGAGATATTTGTCCCTTTGATGTAAGTATGCACGACATTGAACGAGAAGAGTACCAATGGCAATCCGATGAGTGTACCTATTTAGAAGATGCCGTTTGGGGAAATGTTCAAAAGATAGACAGTCAATTAGGAATACCTATTTAATTCCACCTTTAGTAAGACAGCAAATAGATAATGGCAATAAATCATGACGTACAATTGGGTAACAACGTTAAGATTTTCCATTCCCATCTTGTGAACCTTTACGGTTGCACCATTGGTGATGAAACTAAGATTGGTACTTTTGTTGAGATTCAGAAAAACGCCATTGTTGGGGCTCGTTGTAAAGTATCATCGCATACTTTTATTTGTGAGGGCGTGGTTATTGAGGACGAAGTGTTTGTTGGTCACGGAGTAATGTTTACTAATGATCTTTACCCTCGCGCCACGAATCAAGACGGAAGCCCAAAAACTGATGCTGACTGGCATCTAGTAAAAACTCTAGTGAAACACCGCGCCTCTATCGGCAGCAATGCCACTATTTTGGCAGGAGTCACAATTGGAGAAAATGCCATAGTCGGGGCTGGAGCAGTAGTGACTCATGATGTTCCCAATGACACAACGGTAGTTGGAGTACCCGCTCGTGCAATAAGTGACGCTCTTGATTCCCAAAAGAAGTGAAAATGACAGCCTACCAAGGTTAGGGAAATAGCACATTAGTTAACTTTGGGGATAGTGCTAAACAAGTAATGATGCATTGTCCTAATGCATAAAATACTATTAACCCGGCAATGTAAGTCTCAAAAAGGAATCCAGAAGTTTCAAGGGTTCCAGCCTAAAAAATGTCAGATCAATTATTGCCGGTTTAATAGATGGCACCAATGTGTCCAACACCTTGAAAAACGATAAAGTTTTTCGCACCAATAGAGATATCTATTGTCTCAACGTCTGATTAAATCGCAGCATCTGTTTAAAACGTAGGAGAGTCTTCGCTATTTTAATGTAGGTGGTTTTGCCGCTCTTTTTTCACTGCCCGATGCCGCTTGCTCGGCAAGAGTACTGCGTAAGCTGACCAAAAAATCCCTATCAATTTGTTAGCAGACATGAAACCAAAGCTCCAGAATTAACATAATTGTACATTGGAGGTTAAGTATATGAATTTAAAACTAAAACGGCGACGATTTGGGTTGCTAGCGCTAGCTAGCGCCACTACAACTCTACTCTCCAACCTTGCAGCTAAGACTGTTGCACAGCAGGCACGGCTCGTTATTTATGGAGTACGTCTGACTCCAGCTAGCAGCAGTATAACCGAAGACCAAGCTGATGCCTCAGCAGCTAACAAAACTCCAGCAATAATCTTACAGTCTATAGATTTAGTAACAGGTCAGGAGTTGACAACTGCTGAAATTCTCGAACAAATTGCTCAAAACCAGCAAGAACGAACTCAGACTGTGAATAAAGCCTTAGTTGTCAAGAAGCCTAGCGAACGGATAACTGGTTTCACTGCCCTATCAGATGGGACATTTGTTGTTGCCGCGGCAGCAGCTACTAAGAAGGGCGATTTCAGTCGCTTCATATTCTTTGGTCAAGATATCACAAAGTCTAAAAAAGGCTTGAAATCTAAAAATCTTAAAAAGAATAATACAGTCGAAAGTCTGCTAGCAATCCAAAACGACCAGATCCTCAGCATAGTTAGTCAAAACCAAGGTCAACCGCCTTTTGAGTTGGCACTTATTAACTCCAGATCAGGTCAAGTGGACTCTGGTACTACTTTAGGGCTACCGTATTTATTACCAAATCAACGATTTAGCAATCTCGCTCAATCCCCGGATGGTAAAATTTACGCTACCACTCTTGACTCTGAAGGTGTCCCAATTCTAGTGCAGTTAGATTTGCAGAACAAATCTCCGATTACTGGCAGAGGAAAGATTATCACGCTGGTAAAATTAAGCTTCAACAATGGCCCTTTGAAAAATGACTTGGCAAGTCTAACCTTCTCTCCATCAAACCAACTGTTTGCACTAGCCGATCCTCAATACGAAGGAACTAATTCTCTATTCAGTGTTGATCTAAAAACCGGAGAAATGAAGTTACTGAGAAAGTTTGCAGTTGATAAGATTGCTTTTAGCAAGGTGTAGAAACTGTTAGTCATCCCTTAAAAGGAGTGCTATAGCTAGACCATCCTTTTACGATTTCAACTATAGCAATTAGCCTTGCTCTTATTAGCTAACAATCAAGTTCTCCGTAAGTGTATGGGTGCTTTAGTGACCACACCCATCAAAACTGTATGCAGTTTTGATGGGTGAAGCAGAAGTGGGACATTACAACTAATGACCGCATAATTATTTAGGTAGTTCTAATTTAATGACAAACACTCGTAATAACTTAAAAAATGGCTTTGACGTAAATATTTACCCAGGTAGTGAAAGTATCTCCCCAGGTAAGCAAAGCCACACAACCAATACAATTAATATAGGTATAATAGGCTACGGCTATTGGGGTCCTAATTTAGTACGCAATTTTGCTGAGGTCCCAGGAGCGAAGATTATAGCTGTTAGTGATTTTAAACCAGAAAGGCTGGCTAAGGTTCATTCTCGATATCCGAGTGTAAAGGTGACTACAGATAGTCAAGACCTATTTGCTGACCCAAAGATTGACGCGATCGCGATTGCTACGCCAGTTTCTACTCACTTTGATTTAGCTTTAGCAGCATTACAAGCTGGTAAACACGTATTAGTAGAAAAACCAATGACTGCTACCTCCGAGCAAGCAGTAAGACTGATTGAGGAGGCAGAACGGCGTAACTTAGTTTTAATGGTAGATCACACCTTTGTTTATACAGGCGCAGTACGCAAAATGCGGGAACTGGTTGCTAGTCAATTAGGTGATATGTATTACTATGATTCTGTGCGTGTCAACCTGGGACTATTCCAGCACGATGTTAACGTGATCTGGGATTTGGCAGTACATGACCTGTCAATCATGGACTATGTATTGCAATTAAAGCCTTTTGCTGTCTCGGCTACAGGCATGAGTCACGTTCCTGGTGAGCCAGAAAATATTGCTTACCTGACGTTGTTTTTTGAGAACAACCTGATTGCTCACATTCATGTTAATTGGCTAGCACCAGTAAAAGTTCGTCGTACATTGATCGGTGGAAGTCAAAAGATGATCTGCTATGACGATTTGGAGCCAAGTGAAAAAATCAAGGTATATGACAAGGGAATTACAGTAAATGGCAATTCTGAAAACTTGTACCAGATGCTGGTTGGCTATCGCACAGGTGATATGTGGTCACCAAAGTTGGATGTGACTGAAGCATTGCAAACTGAGGCATTACACTTCATTGATTGCATTCACCAAGGCGAACGCCCCATCACAAATGGGGAAGCAGGACTGCGAGTAGTTAGGATCTTAGAAGCTGCAACCCAGTCGATGAAAAAACAAGGTGGATTAGTTGAACTGGATATAGCGAGGGTAGTGGCGTGATCCCATTTTTAGATTTAAAAGCTCAATACGGCAATATTAAAGATGAAATTAATGCTGCCGTCTCCAAAGTCCTGGAAAATACTCAATTCATCTTGGGAGATGAGGTAACGGCTTTTGAGAAAGAGTTTGCCGCTTACTGCGACGCTGATTATGGTATTGCTGTTAATACCGGCACTAGCGCTCTACATTTAGCTTTACTAGCAGCTGGTATTGGTGCTGGCGACGAAGTTATCACCATACCTTTCACCTTTGTTGCCACGGTAGCGGCGATTTGTTATACAGGTGCTACACCTGTGTTTGTGGATATCGATCCTGTTTCTTATACAATAGACGTTACGCAGATTGAAGCAGCAATCACTGAACGAACGAAAGCTATTTTGCCTGTACATCTGTACGGTCAGCCAGCAGACATGGAGCCGATTTTGGAGATTGCTCGTCGTTATGGTTTAACCGTAATTGAGGATGCTGCACAAGCGCACAGGTCTGAGTACAAGGGTCAGCGAGTTGGTAGTATCGGTGACTTAGGGTGTTTTAGTTTCTACCCTGGTAAGAACTTAGGAGCTTACGGTGAGGGAGGCATGGTTGTCACCAATAATCCCGAGTATGCTCATACTTTACGAATGTTGCGTGACTGGGGTCAAGAATGCAAGTATCACCACATCCTCAAGGGCTATAACTACCGGATGGATGGCTTGCAGGGAGCAATTTTGCGGGTGAAGTTACGCTATTTAGACGGCTGGACTGAGGCTCGCAGGGTCCATGCAGCACTATACGACGAATTATTGCCATCGGGCGTGAAAACTCCGACTGTTTTGCCTTATAGCCATCACGTTTATCATATCTACGCAGTGCGATCGCAGCAACGGGATGCACTACAAAAAAGGCTACACGAGCAGGGAGTTCAGACAGGCATTCATTATCCCATTCCCGTACATTTGCAGCAAGCTTATGCCGAGCTAAAATATCAACCTGGTGACTTTCCTTGTGCTGAGTTAGCTGCAAATGAGGTGCTTTCACTACCAATGTATCCAGAACTTCCTCAAGAGGATTTGAAAATTATCAGTACTGCAGTGCGTGAGAGTATCTAATGTCTGATTCCCCTGAAAGTAGAATCATCAAAGCTGTACACGGTTTACAAGAATTGCAGCTAGACCCAGAATTTGAAGTGGGAATGGCAGAGTATTTACGCCAACAGTACAGCAACAACGGATTGAGCGAATTGTATGATCGCTTTACCATAGGTGAAGGTGCCTTTGATGCACTGATGCGACGAGTCATTTGGCGTACTATGGCACGTCAATGCGGACAGAGCATTCATATTGGTAGCGGTGTAGGCTTCAAGCACTTAGAAACATTTGAGATTGGCAATCGAGTGTTTATTGGTTCGCACAGCTATATTCAAGGGCGATTCGATGGTAGGTGTGTTATTGGTAACTACGTCTGGATCGGTCCCCAAAGTTATTTTGATGCTCGTGACTTGATTATTGAGGATTATGTGGGGTGGGGACCAGGAGCAAAAGTGCTGGGTTCAACTCATACAGGATTGCCAATTGATATTCCTATCATCCAAACAGACCTGGAAATCAAATCGGTAAAAATTGAAACGGGAGCGGATATCGGCGTGAATGCAGTCATCCTTCCTGGGGTTACTATTGGCAAAGGCAGCATGGTTGGAGCTGGAGCAGTTGTCACTAAGGATGTACCGCCGTTTGCCGTTGTAGCTGGTGTCCCAGCTCGGTTTTTACGTTGGCGAGAGAACTCTAAAACATCAGAAGATATTACAGAAAATGCAAAATAATCGAGTATTAGTTACAGGTGGTGCAGGTTTAGTAGGCTCCCATATCGTCGATTTGCTAGTCCAAGAGGGAGTTGCTGAGATTATTGTCTTGGATAATTTCACGCGGGGACAACGTAGCAACCTAGCTGAGGCACAAGCACAGGGACCTTTGGTGATTGTAGAGGGTGACATTCGCGATCGCCAACTTCTCGCTGATATTATGCAAGGTGTGGATGTAGTTTTTCATCAAGCAGCGATCCGTATTACTCAATGTGCCGAAGAACCACGGTTGGCGCTGGAAGTTCTCGCAGATGGCACCTTCAATGTTTTGGAAGCCGCAGTCAACGCCAAGGTGAAAAAGGTAGTTGCAGCTTCTTCAGCTTCCATTTACGGTATGGCAGAAGAATTTCCCACCACTGAGTCTCACCATCCCTATAACAACCGCACTCTCTACGGTGCAGCCAAAACCTTTAATGAAGGATTGTTACGTAGTTTCTACGATATGTACGGACTAGACTATGTAGCATTGCGCTACTTTAATGTCTACGGACCGCGCATGGATATCTACGGCGTTTACACTGAAGTGTTGATCCGCTGGATGGAGCGCATTGCCGCCGATCAGCCACCACTTATTTTTGGCGATGGTAAGCAAACAATGGACTTTGTATATATTGAAGATATCGCCAGAGCCAATATTTTAGCTGCCAAAGCCGATGTCACAGATGAGATTTTTAATATTGCTAGTGGTGTAGAAAGTAGCTTAAATGACTTAGCTTATGGTTTAGCAAAGGTGATGGGGTCTGACTTGAAGCCAGAATACAGGTCAGAACGCAAAGTTAACGCCGTGCAGCGTCGATTGGCAGATGTCAGCAAAGCGAAGAGATTGCTGGATTTTGAAGCGCAGGTGTCCCTAGAAGAGGGATTGCGGCGGTTAGTTAATTGGTGGCGTGAACAAAAGTTCGCAAAGGAAGCAAGCAATGTCTGAAAAAATCCCAAATCTCCCGATTGCCAAACCATTGCTGGGAGAACCAGAGGCAGAGGCAGCTAAACGTGCGATTATGTCTGGCTGGGTGACTCAAGGTCCGGAAGTCGCAGCCTTCGAGCAAGAATTCGGCACTTATGTAGGAGCCAAGTATGCTTGCGCTGTATCTAATTGCACTACTGCATTGCATTTAGCGTTGTTAGCAGTAGGTGTGCAGCCTGGGGATGAAGTGATTACCGTCAGCCACTCCTACATTGCCACTGCTAATAGTATCCGCTACTGTGGGGCAATTCCTGTGTTTGTGGATATTGAACCGCAAACATATAACATCAATCCGATGTTAATTGAGGACGTGATTAGCGATCGCACTCGTGCCATTCTTATTGTCCACCAGATGGGGATGCCCTGCGACCTCAAAGCTATTTTGGACATTGCCCACCGCTACGAGTTGCCAGTAATTGAAGATGCTGCTTGTGCAATTGGCAGTGAAATTCTCTGGAGCGGTGAGTGGGAGAAAATCGGCAAGCCACATGGAGATATAGCCTGTTTTTCTTTTCACCCCCGCAAAGTAATTACCACTGGTGACGGTGGAATGCTTACCACGAACAACCCCGAATGGGACAAACAGTTTCGCCTCTGGAGGCAACACGGTATGAGCGTTCCCGACACCGTACGCCACGGCGCTAAACAAGTGATCTTCGAGTCATACCCGATGTTGGGATACAACTATCGTATGACTGACATCCAAGCAGCCGTTGGGCGGGAACAACTCAAACGCCTACCGGAGATTGTCGAACGCCGACGTTACTTAGCACAGCAATATCAGCAACTGCTGGCAGATGTGCCAGACTTGAAATTGCCGACAGAGCCAGGTTGGGTGAAAAGTAATTGGCAAAGTTACTGTGTACGTCTACCAGAAAAATGCAACCAACGGCAAGTCATGCAACTGATGTTAGATGCTGGGATTGCCACACGACGCGGGATTATGTGTTCTCACCGCGAGCCAGCATATGAACATGAAACTTGGTCGTGTGGAAGCGAACGAGAAGCTTGCCACTGTGGAACAGGAACTTGCGATCGCCTTAATGAAAGTGAGCAAGCACAAAATGATACTATTTTGTTACCACTTTTCGATCAAATAACTGAGCAGGAGCAAGACTACATAGTGGAAGTTTTGAAAGCCGCTTGTTAAGTTAATTTTTAAAAAAGACTTTGAATCCTATAGGAGGTCTGATTGCCCACTTGTTCCGCTATCTGCCATCCGTTCTTGCGTTCAACTGGACTAAGTAAACCAACTAAATAATCTCTTGCTTCACTGCGGGCAAAATGAGGCTCAATGCGTTCAACTACTGCATCAAATTTATTCGCCCAGTTATTAACTTCATTAACTTGTGCTCGTACGGATGGCATATCTACGCGTTATTGATACATCATACCAATCAGGAGGGCACTTGGGTTATTTACTTTGCTCCGATCTATTCTAGCTATTATCTACAACTGTAGTATTAACTAGATAGAGCTATAATCACCTATTTAATATAGTTTAGCGAAGGCAGAATGAACCAAACTATTTTTCATTTAGCATTTCCAGTTGCTGACATTTTCCAGACTAAGGCTTTTTATGCTGAGGGGTTGGGCTGTGAAATTGGTCGGGAAAGTCCTTCCGCGATCATTTTAAACCTGCATGGTCATCAGCTAGTTGCCCACGTCACCCATGAGCCTTTAGTACCGCAGAAGGGTATATATCCCCGTCACTTTGGATTGGTTTTTACAATTGAAAGTAGTTGGGAAGATTTATTGGTTCGTGCTCAGCAAAGAGGTTTGCAGTTTTATCAGCAACCTAGGAAACGCTTTATTGACTCTCCTTTAGAGCATCGTACGTTTTTCTTGGTAGATCCTTTCCATAACTTGTTAGAGTTCAAACACTATACTCGTTCCAGTGCAATTTTTGGCGAAGTTGGTTGTAGCTCGATTGGCGATAAAGTTGCTCTTTAAATTACTACGAGTTAAGAACCGCGATCGCGGTTCTGAGAGCGAACACAAGCTCGTACCGTGCTACTACTTTTGTTTCATCACATGACTCAACAGGAACAGGAATATGTAGTGAAGATTTTTGGAGATAGTTTGTGTGAGGTCTAAAGAAAAATTCCTTTCGTAGAAATTGCTTCTGGTAGTGCCTCTGTTTGTACAACAAACAGCTAGTAGATATTCAGCGAGGGTCCACGACTGAGGCTTATGAAGCATTCGTTAATAAGCTTACTCAAAAGCGATCGCTCAGTGAGCCTACTTAAAGAAGTTACTTTTTAGAAACAATAATAATTAAACTTTGTAGGAATTATAGATATGGCTGTTCTCTTTACCAATCAAGCCCCAAGCCTGCCAAATTTCACTGATAGCGTTCCTTATGAATTAGGCATGAAATTCCGTAGTGCTAAAGAAGGACAAATTACTGCCCTGCGCTTCTGGAAAGCCCCTAGCGAGACAGGAACTCATATTGGCAAGCTGTGGACGGCAACGGGAACGCTTCTGGGAAGCGTCACTTTCTCTAGTGAGACTGCTTCTGGCTGGCAGGAGCAGCTTTTAGAAACGCCAGTTAATATTCAAGCTAATACGACCTATGTAGTCTCTGTCAACGTAAACACCTATTATGTCGCCACTTCTAATGGACTAGGCAGTTCTATAACCAATGGCGATCTCAGCTCAGTGGCAGACGGCAATAATGGGGTGTTTAATGGGACTCCGGGAGCCTTCGCAACCAGTTCTTACGGAAATACTAACTATTATCGTGATATCAACTTTGTGGCTGTTGCCCTGCCGACGATTACAAAGATAAGCGGCGACAATCAGACTGGTGCAGCCGGAACCCTATTGCCCAACCCTCTAGTTGTTCAAATCAACGATAGTGCTGGTAATGCTCAATCTGGGGTAACAGTGAACTTTGCTGTTACCAGTGGCGGAGGGTCAGTCTCGCCTGCAAGTGCCGTAACCGATATTAATGGCAAAGCTAGTACCACCCTAACTCTGGGAGCTAGCCCTGGTGCGACAAGTGCTGTAACCAATACTGTAAGTGCCACAGCAGCTCAAGTAGGTAGCGTTACCTTCTCTGCTAGTGCCACCTCCTTGGTGAACAGCCAAAAGCTCTTGACGAATCAAGCCCCAAGCCTGCCAAATTTCACTGATAGCGTTCCTTATGAATTAGGCATGAAATTCCGTAGTGCTAAAGGAGGACAAATTACTGCCCTGCGCTTCTGGAAAGCCCCTAGCGAGACAGGAACTCATATTGGCAAGCTGTGGACGGCAACGGGAACGCTTCTGGGAAGCGTCACTTTCTCTAGTGAGACTGCTTCTGGCTGGCAGGAGCAGCTTTTAGAAACGCCAGTTAATATTCAAGCTAATACGACCTATGTAGTCTCTGTCAACGTAAACACCTATTATGTCGCCACTTCTAATGGACTAAGCAGTTCTATAACCAATGGCGATCTCAGTTCAGTGGCAGACGGCAATAATGGGGTGTACAATCTGAGCCCAAATTCTTTCCCAACCAGTTCTTACGGAAATACTAACTATTATCGTGATATCACCTTTGTCGTCGGCAGTACCTTGGTTAAAGTTAGTGGAGACAATCAGAGTGGCGCGACGGGGGCAACTCTCCCCAACTCCCTAGTCGTGAAAGTCGTCAACGCTCAAAACAATCCTCAGCCAGGAATCACAGTAAACTTTGCCGTTAGCAGTGGTGGAGGTTCAGTCTCGCCCGCCAGTGCAGTAACTAATGCTAGCGGTCAAGCAAGTACGACCTTGACGCTGGGAGCAGTTCCTACCGGACCTGAAGGAGTGGTAGTAACCGCGACGGTAGCAGGCATTGGCAATATCACATTCTCGGCTACAGCAACTCCAGCGAACCCCAATCCTATCTATTTAGAAAACCGAAATTCCGGTACGACTAACTGGAAGCTTGTCAACCGAGCTAGTGGCGAAATTGCTGGCTATGCCTCGGCGACCAGTGTTAATAAAGGGGGAGCGCTGGACATTAAGGTTTCTCTAGGACAAGCCGGACAGTTTACCATCGACGTGTACCGCTTGGGCTACTATGGTGGCACGGGAGGAAGGCTAATGGCGAGCAGCGGTCCGCTCAATGGCGCGACCCAACCTGCCTGTACCCTAGACTCCAATACCCGCCTGGTCGAGTGTAACTGGGCTACTTCCTATGTCCTGCAGGTAGGCAATAACTGGACAAGCGGTATTTATATAGCCAAGCTGACCGACCAGGCAACTAGCAAAGTGGCGCACGTTTGGTTTGTCGTCCGCGATGATAGCAGCACTGCTGGTATCGTATTCCAGAGCGCCATTTCTTGTGTCCTAGCATATAGCACGACAGGAGGCTATAGCTTGTACAGCTTTAACAGCATTGGCGGTCAGCGGGCTTTCAAGGTTTCCTATGACCGACCCTTCTCCCAAGCAACCTATCAAGAGTCCTATGAGGCCGACACACCTCTGCGATGGGAATACAATATGGTGCGCTGGCTGGAATCTCAAAGTTACGATGTTACCTACACAGACAATATGCAGGTTCACACCAACGGACAAAGATTGCTCAATCACAAAGTATTCCTGTCCGTAGGTCACGATGAATACTGGTCTAAAGAAATGCGCGATGCCGTCGAGGCTGCCCGCAATGCCGGAAAAAATTTAGGATTTTTCTCTGCCAATACTGCCTATTGGCGAGTGAGGTTTGAAAGTTCCACTCCCGCTGCTGGGCAAGTAAAGCCCGACCGGGTGATGGCGTGCTACAAACAAGATTGGTCATTGGATCCAGTGGCGCAGCAGCAGGGACCATTAGCAGCTACTAATAAATTCCGCAGCGTCCAGAACAAGCGACCGGAAAATGCCTTGTTAGGAGTCATGTACGGTAGCGATACAAGTAATATCTACGGTGGTTATAATTTTGTTGTCACCAACAGTAGCGATCCTTACTATGCTAACACTGGACTCCAGAATGGAGATCAGCTGAGTCTTTTAGTCGGCTATGAATGGGATTTTGTCGTTAATAATGGATCTCAACCTCCCGGTCTTGTCATCTTGTCCCAGTCGACAGTCCAACCCGCTAGCTTATTGCCCAACTTCGACGAACCCTCTGGAGAACAAGCCCTCCCTCCCAACCAGGATTTTACCAAAGCTCACTCAGCGCGCTACACAGCAAGTAGTGGGGCTAAGGTCTTTGCCTCCGGTACCAATCAGTGGGCGTGGGGGCTAGACAGTAACGATGTCAGCCCAGAGCGGGAAGATATTCGCGTCAAGCAAATAACCGTCAATATCTTGGCAGATATGGGAGCTAAACCCCAGGCACCAAATGCAAACCTTATTGTTCCTTGAATCATCCTACAAGGCCTATAATAACTGCACTATATAGGCTTTTGTGCGATTAAGCGAGTCATTGAGGTGCATCATACAATAGTCATCTATTGGGTGAAGCAAGTTGGAGCGCAATTTGAAGATGCCCCTAAAGCTTTTGAAATTTTCCAATTCGGAGATCTGGATGAATAGGCATTAGCTGGTTTGAAGCCAAACTTAGCGTTGTTAGACCCGCTGTGCGGGCTTCCCTGTTTACCCTGTGCTTACTCTCCCACTCCAACTGCGTAACTCCTTACAAAGTAACCATAATGAAGAACACTACTAACGATACACTTAGTCTTTGGCGAGAAGAGGGCCGCCACCTCATTCAAGAAAATTTTGAGGTGTTTCGCAGCTTAGTTTTACAGGCGAAAGAGTTTGCACAACGGGGAAATTATCATACATCTGCTGCGTATGCAGACTTAGCTAGTGCATATGCGTTTAGGCAACATTGTGGTCTTTTTGTCAGTTCAGAGCTAGAGCAACTGCTTCTGATGATTGGGAGAAAGACTATACAAGGTAGCTTCTATTTTAGTAATAGCACATTGTTACCTAGAAAACCTAAAAATGTACTGCATGTTGCTACCGCAGTATGGAGCATCGGTGGACATTCAAATATGATTTGGCGCTGGATTCAACAGGATACTGAGCGTTCTCACTCTGTTGTTTTGACACGCCAAGCTCCAATGGAGGTGCCCACAAACTTAAGAGACGCTGTTCTTAATAGTCACGGCAAAGTATATGTACTAAACGAGACTATTGGCAGTATTATCTCTTGGGCCAAACGACTAAGGAAAATTGCTACAACGACAGATATCGTTGTGCTGCATACAATGGATGATGTTATTCCAATCATTGCGTTTGCCAACAAGGAGCAATGTCCACCGATTATCTTTGTAAATCACGCTGATGAGCGTTTTTGGCTCGGAGCTAGTATCACCAATGTCGTTGCTAATCTTCGTAATTCTGGCATGCGCTTGTCACAAGAGCGTAGAGGTTTTGATGTGGAACGCAACCTACTAATTCCTACCGTTTTAAATCCTACTCATAGAGTACTTTCCCGAGCGGAGGCGAAGCAAAAACTAGGTTTGCACGAAAACAATGTCTTACTTTTATCTATAGCTAGATCAGTTAAATATAGAACAATTGATGGAATAAATTTTGCTGATGCACATGTTCCACTGCTCAAACAGCACGAGCAAGCTTTTCTATTGATCATTGGTCCAGATAATAGCGAAGATTGGTCATCAGCTATTCAGGAAACACAAGGAAGAATCAAAGTTTTTGGACAGACTGAAAATACTGCGATTTTTTTCCAAGCTGCTGACATTTATGTGGATTCATTTCCTTGGGTTTCGGTTACATCGCTGCTAGAAGCCGGAAGTTATGGTATACCACTAGTGACTCGTTTTCCTTACTCCGATACATGCGGCATACTCGGTGCTGATGCCCCAGGTTTAGCTGACAATCTGGTTAGTGTACGCGATCTTGAGGAGTACACAGCAGTCTTGTCGCGCTTGGTCAAGGACGGGCAATTGCGACTATCCCTTGGGGAAATAACTAGGAAGAAAATTACAGAGATACATACAAGTAGCAACTTGCAGCGTTCATTGGAAGATTTATACTCTCATGCTCTTATGGCAACTCGGCTGATTGAAAGCCTAGATCCAATAGATCAACAGTTTCTTGGTGAACCAGATGTTTTACTACCACATATCTTTCGCCATGCCTTTACCCATGAACAAGTCGACCTTAACGATATAATTCAAGCGCGTGTTTCCCTTATGCCATTCGAGCAGCGTTTGCGGTTCTGGATTAGGCTACTCAAAAAGCGTGATCTTGGTAAAAGAGGTAGACTTAGCGTTTTATTTCCGTGGTTATCCTTGCGCTTACAAAAACTCTAGTAACAGATACGAAGGTATAGTGAAATTATCGAGATATTAGGATATGCTCTCGGAAGCAAATACATTTAGAAATGAACAAAATCTTTATTGTGCAAGGATTTCACCAGTTCCAGACCTAGTATATCGCCCTGTATGGTCTGTGATGATCCCTAGCTACAATTGTGCAAAGTATCTGCGTGAGACACTCACTAGCGTACTAGCACAAGATCTTGGACCTGAGGTCATGCAGATAGAAGTAATCGACGATCACTCTACTTTGGAGGATCCAGCAGCCGTAGTTGAAGAACTAGGACGTGGTCGTGTTGGATTCTATCAACAGTCACAAAACGTAGGGCATATCAAAAATTTTCAAACTTGCCTAGAACGTTCTCGAGGAAAGTTAATTCATTTGCTACATGATGACGATTGTGTGCGAAGTGGATTTTATCGCAAAATGCAACGAGCTTTCGAGGAAAATTCTGAAATTGGTGCTGCTTTCTGTCGTCACATTTTTATAGATGAATATAGCCATTGGCAATATATTTCTCAATTGGAACAGCCTGAAAGTGGTGTTCTGAATAATTGGCTAGAAAAGATTGCTGTACAACAGCGCATTCAAACGCCGTCTATTGTAGTACGGCGTGATGTGTATGAAAGACTAGGAGGGTTTGACACTCGTTTATCCTCCTGTGAAGATTGGGAAATGTGGGTACGGATTGCCAAAAAGTATTCAATGTGGTATGAAGTTGAGCCGCTAGCACTATACCGCATCCGCTCAAATTCCAATACTGAGAGTCACATGAATACTGGCAAAGAAATTCAAAATATGCGTCAGGCCATTGGCATAATGAAAGGTTACTTACCTACCGATTGTGCTGATACACTTTCAAAAACTGCACTAGAAAATTATGCACTTTATGCACTTAATCAGTCCCATATGTTCTCCTCGCGTGGTAGTACCATTACTGCTATAAAGCTAATTAGGGAAGCTCTACTTTGTAACTCATCATTAAATATTATTTGCCCTGCGTTAAAGCTAAGTACAAAATTAATTTGGCTAGCAGTTCTGGCAAAACTACGAAGTTACCTAGGCGACAATACTGTTAAACTGTAAAAATATATTTTTGTTGATCGTGTAGATATTTAATACTTTAATTTGGCGTTGCTAAAAGCATAATGCTTTTTAGGCAAATGCCTACGAAGTTATAAAAATTATACCCTCAACAATCATCAAGTCTCATTACAGAATCAGCAATGCCTTTAAATTAAATTACTGTACAGTAGCACAATCGTTACTATGACATTTGCCATAAGCGTTATCACGTGCACCCATAACCCTCGAAGTGATTATCTCGATAGGGTACTAACAGCAATAAAGTCTCAAACCTTGCCAATAGGGCAATGGGAATTTTTACTAGTTGATAATGCAAGTCAACAACTTCTATCCTCAGAGATTGACTTAAGCTGGCATCCTAATGCTCGTCATATTCGAGAAGAACACCTAGGTCTAACTCCTGCAAGACTAAGAGGTATTAAAGAAGCAGGTGCTGAAATAATAGTTTTTGTTGATGATGATAATGTTCTAGATGCAGACTATCTTGAAGTCACTTGGCAAATTAGTAAAGACTTTCCGTTTCTTGGCGCTTGGGGGGGACAAATTAGACCTGAATTTGAAGCGCCACCTCCAAAGTGGATAAAGCCTTATTTAGGTAATCTAGCAATTCGAGAGTTTGAACAAGACAAGTGGTCAAATCTGCCAGATCAACATGAAACAACTCCTTGCGGAGCAGGCCTTTGTATTCGGATGATTGTTGCTCAAAAGTATACTCAGTTAGTTAGTCAAGATCCCAGGCGCACAGATATGGGTCGTAAGGGAAAGCTATTAACTGCTTGTGACGATTCAGACATAGCATTTACAGCCTGCGACATTGGCTTTGGTATAGGAGTATTTACATCTTTAAAATTGACTCATTTAATACCTTCTAGCCGTCTTGATGAGAATTACTTGCTACGTTTAGTAGAAGGATTAGCTTATTCACAAACTTTTCTAGACTATTTCCGAGGTAAACAGCCAGTTAAGCCATCTTGGAGAGGATCAAAAATATATTTGCAATACTTACGCCTGCGATATGGTTCAAGAATATCTCGCTTCTGGGCAGCTGCACAAAGAGGTACAAAACTAGCTCTAAAAGAAATCACTAATGAGCAAAAGTAATCTTAAAGAAGCCGTATAAATTTAATAAAAAATCAATTCATTATCTTTGTAATATTACTAAAATGCAGAAAATTTGTGGTGGTAGGCGTTTTTTAAAACAGCGTTCTTTTGACAAAGCCTCTCCCAGTATTTCTATAATTACAGTTACCTATAATCGCATTACTGGTTTGCGCGAAACATTTGATAGTACTATTTCTCAAACATATAGAAATATAGAATACATAGTTATTGATGGTGGTTCAAAAGATGGTACAGTGAATTTTTTGCAAGAGAATGATGAGGCGATTTCATTTTGGCTTAGTGAAAAAGACGCTGGAATTTATGATGCTATGAATAAAGGCGCTGAGTTAGCAACTGGGGACTGGATAATTTTCATGAATTCTGGCGACGAGTTCTTGTCAAAAAACACATTAACTCAAGTTTCAGCTTACCTTAATAATTCAGTTGATGTTGTTTATGGAGGATTTGAATCTATTCTAGCTGACAAATATCAAATACGAGTTACTCAAAACAAGCCTCGCGCTCTTTCAGATATTTGGTGTGAGATTCCTACTTGTCATCAAAGTATTTTTATTAAGAGAAAATTACAAGTACAGTATGCATTTAATTCCTCATTTACTTGGTGTGCAGATCACGATCTCCTTGTCAGAGTATATGCAGATGGCTATCAATTTAAAGAAATTCCTGTACTTATTGCAAAATTTGATGCTTGTGGTGGCGATGGCAGAGACCTTCTTAGCTACACAAAAGAACGATGGCTTATCAGTAAGCGCCTTGCTAGTCCTTTAAAAAGGTATAGGTATTTTTTGAGAGAATACTATAACTTTTTCATATGGAAAAATATAAGCATGAAGATACGTGATATTCTACCTCTACAATGGGTAATTGCTCTGCGAAAATACCGAGGTACTTATTGAATTCTTATTTTGAAGTAATCTGTAAAAAGGATAAAGAAATCTCCTTAAGTGGAGTTGCATAGATGTTACATAACTGGGCAATTGGAGTATATTTTTCAGCAAATGATGCTGTTTATGATTGGGCGATCGCTTTTCTCAACAGCTTCAGAACCTATAATCCAGATTTACGGTTAATCTTAATCCCATTTAACGAACAGTGCGATCGCCTGCTTAAGTTGAGCGATACTTACAACTTTGAAATATATATAGATGCATCTTTTTCCCGTTTAGAAGCGATCGGTAAAGCATTTGAACTAGGTCATACTCCTACTGGTTTCTACTGGTTCAGACGCTATGCGTCCTTTTGGGGAGCGCTAGACTATTTTATGTACTTAGATGCTCGGCAACTAATTTTAGCCGACCTCAAGCCTTTCATTACAGCGATAGAAGCTTTTAAATTTGACTTACTACATTATGACTGTGCCATTGACCAAGTTTATGAACCAGGAGCATTTCGTCAAGAACTGTTGAGACAAGGGCGAGGGCGGGGGTTTATCTCTGGTCTCTGGGCTTCTCGTAAAGGGCTATTTTCTATAGACGAGTTTGAGCAATTAGCAGAAAGCGCGTTAAATGTCAGGGAGCAACTCAATCCTCGAAATACCGATCAAGCATTCATCAACTACTGCTGTGATCTTAGATTTGTGCGGTATGGACATTTTGCCGAAGTAATTGGCGGTATTTGCCAAAACGGGTGGGTAAGACAACCAGGAAAAATTTATTCCAAAGGCAAAAAATATTTTCTTTGGGATTACGGGGGTTTGGATCACAAAAAGCAAGTAATTCTACTCCACTGGGCGGGCTATAAATTGAATGCTTTAATGCCTCATAAATATTTATTTTACAAATATTTATTAATAGATAAACCTGTAAACTTTTCTTTAGTTTATGCAATAGCAGTATTAAAATATCTACTCAATCTACCCACCGAGGAGCTCCGTAGACAGCGTTTCATCAACGATAAATATCATAATTTAGTAGGTGGAAGAAGCAGTTTTTAGTAATTAAAGAAGTAACAATTAATGGCATAGATATAAACTGCTTGCAACAATAGATTTTTCATTGATAATTCATTCATATTAAATAAAGCAAATATTAATATAATTTTTAGCCTATTTTTGAAATAAAATGGGAAATAAATACCTTTTTGCTTAGATTCGGATCAGAAATATCTTCAAATAAATTTTCAAATCTATTTTTAAAAACTACTTATAATTAGATTAATTAGATGTTTTAAACGTATACAAACACTAGATTAAGTTCTACTAAATTTATAAATTCAAATTAATATTCGCTCTCTAAAGGTAATTTAAAACAAAGAACTAGGGAGTGACAACATAAATGAAAATAATTTCCTACATTCACCCTGTCCGCACCTATCTTCCTTGCACAGGAGTAGGACGACATATCAATCAAATCTTGCTAGGTCTTAGAAATACAAAAGAAATAGAATTAGAACTTCTTTTCTCAAAACAGTGGTTAGGTTCTGACGGAAAACTCGACCCACGCTGTCCTCTACGCGAACTACCTAAGCATACTTTTCCGACAACAGAAAATACTACTGAGCGAACATGGAAACTCTTAGGCTATCCTTGCATGGATAAATATTTGCCAGATAAAACAGACTGGCTCTATGCACCGATGGATACTTATATTCCAGTCTCAAAGTGTCCAGTAGCTGTTACTATCCACGACATTCAAGCATTTGAAACAAATTTACCTTGGTCGCATACTTGGCAACATCAATGGTTTCGTTATAAGTGGGGGCGTTGGGTACGTCGTGCTTTATCTGAATGCCGAGTTGTGTTTACTGTCTCAGAATTTTCTAAGCAGCGAATGGTAGACTTGCTAGGTGTGGAGCAGCAAAAAATTGTCGTAGTTGGCAATGGTGTGGACCAATCTTTCTTCGATATTGCCACAGCTAATGTGGCTGAATTAGATCGCCCTGTAGAAGCATCATATGTTCTTGTTATTGGTGGTCTACGTCAGAAAAAAGGAGGAGATTATATTCTCGCCGTTGCTCAAGCTCTGCGTCAGCGCCAGAGCAGTTTACAAATTGTCGTAGCTGGTGAATTAGAAGCTGATTATGTTACAGCAGCTCAAGCTCACCCTAATGTCACTTTGCTGGGTATGGTTTCAGACCAGGACTTACCCCGACTGCTACGCGGGGCATTATCCCTGCTGTTTCTCTCTGTTTATGAAGGATTTGGCATACCCGCACTGGAAGCAATGGCGGTTGGTATTCCAGCAATTGTGTCTAATAAAGCATCGCTTCCAGAAATAGTTGGGGATGCTGGCATTGTTGTTGACCCAGAAGCAACACAGGCGATCGCGGATATACTCATAAACCTGGATGGAAATCAACGTCTTTGGGAAGAATATGCTCAACGGGGGCGTGAGTACGTAGCACAATACACTTGGTCACGATGTATCAAGCGCGTAACAACTGCACTAGAGCAATTTGCTTAACTTCCAGGGAATACCATTTTTCTATTCAGTGTCAGAAAAAGCTATGAGTCTAAAGGTTGTATTTTGCTGGTCTGACATCTCTGGTTATATGGCTGCTTGCTGGCGAGCCTTGCATCACTCGCTCCAGATTGATGTATTTGTCATTGCCTTTCAGGCTGGCACTGAAACAGCATTTTCCGACCAACTCATGCAGGATATACCCTGTAGACTCTTAAATTTACAGGAAAGAAAAGATGCCAACTTAATTAAGTCTTTAGTATTGGCAGAATCTCCAGATGTAGTAGTTGTTTGTGGTTGGTTTCACAAACCTTATCGTCAGCTAGTATTTACCTTAGACCGTAAAACTGTCTTGCTCATGGGTATGGATACACCTTGGCAGGATACCTGGAAACAGCGCCTAGCTCCTTGGTTACTACGCTCGTACTTGCAGCGCATCAATTCTGTTGTTGTTACTGGAGAACGTAGCTGGCAGTATGCTTTACGCTTGGGATTTCAACCAGCAAATATCGCTCGGGGAGTTTATGGAATAGATTATGATGCTTGGTCACATTTGTGGGAACAAAGGTTAAAGCCTAGCTGGCCCCGTTCTTTTCTGTTTGTCGGTCGTTATGTACCAGCTAAGGCATTAGATGTGTTAGTAGCAGCTTACCAACTTTATCGCTCCCAAGTATCAGATCCTTGGAAATTGGTCTGCTGCGGACAAGGAACGCTAGGGTCGCAACTCCCAGGACAGCCAGGAATTGATGATCGAGGTTTTTTACAGCCAGCAGAAATGTCAGCCGTATGGCAATCAGCAGGAGCCTTTATCTTACCTAGTAGGTTCGATCCTTGGCCCTTGGCGCTAGTAGAAGCTGCTGCTGCTGGTCTACCTATTATCACTACAGATGCCTGCGGTTCAGCAGTTGAAGTAATCCGCCCTTGGTACAATGGCTTGATCGTACCCAAAGAAGATCCAAAAGCTTTGGCAAAGGCATTACTAACTTTACACCAGCACCATGCCGAGCTATCAATTTGGGGAGAGCGATCGCAACAACTGGCGGCTCCCTACGCTGCTAATATCTGGGCGAACCGTTGGACAGAGTTAATCCAAAATTTACAACAAGCAAAATAATGTCAACTAAAATACCAGTAATTACGTTGGTAATGTCGCGTGAGGCATAACTGATGGACTCCAGTTATATCAGCACACTTTTTGACCTCATTGCTAGTCCTTATGGCTTGTTAGGCATTGTCATGCTACTGCTAATTTTGGAGCGAGCCAAAAAATCACCTCGTTTAGCTTGGCTTTTATTCTCAGTGTGCTGTTTTGCAGCTTCGTTAGGAAAGTATGAGGATGAGTGGATTAAGCAGCCTCCCCCTTTAGTTTTTCCCCTAGAGCAGTTGCGCGAAACGGGTCGCCCCTTAACTATTATCCTGCTAACTTTGTTGCTGTTGCTAGGACTACAAACACGAAATGGATGGCGGCGGTTGCTCATCCCACAGCCAATTCAATACTTGATTATGGTTCAAGCGGCAATTTTTCTGAAAACAGCGATTTATGGCGACATTGGATTTGCTTTACAAGCGGCGCTCACCTTTGGAGCAGTAGTCCAAATGGTAAGGTTAGGACCTGCTCGGTGGCTACAAGATGGATATAATTTCTACCTGGGCGTTTGGGCGATCGCTATGGTCGGTGTGATTTTTACTTTTGCCAACGCCTACCAAGGGGTTTTTAATATGCAGGCACTGGCATTTGTTCAAGGACGATTTCAGGGTACTACTGCTAACGCCCAACACGCTGCCGTTTTATTAGCAGGTACAATTCCTTGTTTTATGTTTATTATTGAAAGCCACAAGAAATGGAATTTGTTTAAAGTATTTTGGATAGCTAATTTATGCCTAGTTAGTTACTTCTTATTCCTCACAGGTTCCCGTACTGGGGCAATCATGGGAGTAGCATCAATTTTGTTTTTCTACCGTCAAAAAGTAGGTACTTTGATACGTTTAGGGTTATTCGCTGGCATAGTGTTAAGTTTATTCTTACCGTTCTTGGCTCCAGACTTATTGACCTCCGCTTCAGTAAATAACAGATACCTTTCAGGCGGTAACACCCGTGAAGGTGCTTGGACAGGTATGTGGAATAGTTTCATTAGTTATCCGCTATTCGGCGCTCCCCTGGAGGGGGGTCGCTTAGGTTTTGGAGAAAATTCATGGTTAGCTGCTGGCTCGACTACGGGATTAATGGGATTTATACCTTTAGTAATGATGGGGTTAGGTTGTCTAAGAATAATGTTTCAGCTTAACAGTTTAAGTAATAGAAAGCCTGGTTATTTTCTACACACTAGTACAATTATTTCAGGTTTAGCCTGCTTTATATCAGGAAGCTTTACGGAAGCAGTTTTTCTAGGAAATCTTACTTTTCCTGTAATGGCACTGCTAATGTATTTGTCACTTGGAAAGTATTTAATTGATGTTGATTATGTAGAAAGCCAAACTCTTTTATAATAACCCGCTCTCTAATTTAGAAGATAAGCTACAAAGGCTGCCTATACTTATAAATAAACTAAAACTGTTATATAAATAAAACTTTATATAAATTTAACTAAAAGCTAATAATTTTTTGCAGCAAAAAATTAAATAGATTTAATACATCTAATTAACGAAGGGTATAATTGCTTAAGTTATTATCTAAATTTTTAAGATATTTATCCTAAACTTAATCTATTAACCTAATTTAAATAATAGACACACAAATTTTTAAGTCTAAAAAACTTTATCAAATTCTGCTAGATTAATAAAAAACTGAGCTATTAATTAGTATCTATGAAAGTTCTTCATGTTATTCCATCTGTGCCGCAAGTGCGGGGTGGAACCAGTCAGGCTGTTTTAGATATGGTCAAGGCATTACGAGTTAACAACATTGATGCCGAAATTGCTACCACTAACGATAATGGTGACGATTTACTTGATGTACCTTTACAAAAGCGCATTGAGTATAAACACGTCCCCGTCTGGTTTTTTCACCGCTTTTCACCAACTATTAAACCAGTAAGAGAATACGCTTTTTCTAAGCAGTTCACCCACTGGCTTTGGAGCAATATTGGCAACTATCAGCTTGTACACGTTCACGCGCTCTTTTCCTACCTACCTACTATCACAATGGTGAGCGCGCGGAGTAAAAATATTCCCTACATTGTTACTCCACACGGTTTATTATGCAAGTGGTCTTTGCAGCAAAGCGCCCAAAAAAAGCAAATTTACCTAAAATTGCTCGAGCGAGCTAACATTAACAGTAGTCAAACTATTCACTTCACTTCTCAACAAGAACAGCAGGAAGTTTCTCAGCTAAAACTAGAAACGCCTGAGTTAGTTTTGCCTCTAGGAATTTCTCTACCAAAGCAGATTCCTGATGCTCGTTTGCGCCTACGACAACACTTTAATATTCCAATAGATGAACCTGTAATTCTATTTTTGTCTCGCTTACATCCCAAAAAAGGATTAGATTATCTAATTCCAGCTTTAAGTAAAATTGCCCACTATCGTTTCACCTTAATCCTGGCTGGTAGCGGAACTCCAGAATACGAAGCCCAGCTAAACTCTTTAATAACTTCTAGTGGATTATGCGATCGCACTTTTTTTGCTGGTTTTGTTACAGGCGAAAGCAAAGAGTTGCTGCTTCAAGGCTCAGATTTATTTGTCCTCACTTCCCACTCGGAAAACTTTGCTGTAGCAGTTTTAGAAGCTTTAGCCGTAGGACTTCCTGTTCTCGTAACTCCTGGTGTTGCTCTAGCTGCTGTTGTGCAACAACACAAGCTTGGTTATGTCACAGACCTAAATGTATTAGCAATAACCAATACTCTCGAACACTATCTAAATCATCCTCAAGCAGCTAAAGAGATGGGCGAGCGCGCTCGCAAACTCGTCTGCGAGAAATACACTTGGAAGCAGATTGCTTCGCAAATGCAACAGGTTTACTTAGATATTCTTAATAATTGTATTTAAAAAATTTTGCCAACTAATTGAAATAAGGTATACAAAAAATTACCAACAAACACAAATACTCTTATATAGATAGTCATGCTTTACATCATCATAATTATCTACTTCCTTCCTTACTAGAGCTAATATTGCAGCAAAAAACTAATCATCGCCACAAATTGAAAGTGTTAGATTTGGGTTGCGGCAATGAATGGTAGCCTCAGTCAAAAAATTGCTCAACAGGGATATGAAGTAGTTGGGGTTGAAGATTCAACATCAGGAATATTGTTTGCACGTCAAAATTTTGCCCAATGTCACTTTATTCAAGCAAGTATCTACGACTTGCCCTATGCCGAGCTAGAAGATGCTTTTGACATTGTTGTTTCTGTAGAAGTAATCGAACACTTGCTTTATCCTATAGAATTGATTTCAGTTGCTAAAAAATGCCTAAAACCTGAAGAAAAACTGATTATAACTACCCCTCATCATAGTTATTTTAAAAATTTGATACTGGCACTTGTAGGGCAAATAGATTCTCACTTTACTGCATTGTGGGATGGTGGTTACATCAAGTTTTTTTCAGTATCAACACTTTATCAGAGATTGAAAGAAGAAGGACTTGAGCAAATTCAATTCAAGTTTGGCGGCGGATTACCTTACCTATGGAAGTCTATGCTTTGTTCTAGTTCTCTTACAAAAGAATTGAGCTAATTTTACTTTAAATAATGTAATGCTAGAAAAAATTACTCCTCTAATTCTTACTTACAATGAAGCTCCTAACATTGCTTCTACCCTAAAATGCCTTACTTGGGCAGACAACATTATAGCTATTGATAGTTTTAGTACAGATGAGACTTTAGATATTTTGTACTCAATTCCTCAAGTACAAGTTTTTCAAAGACAGTTTGATTCCTTTGCTGCTCAATGTAACTACGGGTTATCAAAAATTACGTCTGAATGGGTACTGTCTCTAGATGCTGATTATATTTTAACTGATGAGCTAATCAATGAAATTAAAGCGTTACCAGTAGAATCTGATCTAGATGGCTACAGTGTCAAATTCAAGTATTGCGTCTTTGGTAAGCCTCTGCGTGGTACTTTACTGCCACCACGAAAGGTACTCTACAAGCGAGGAAAAGCGATTTATCAAGATGATGGTCATGCTCATAGAGTATGGGTAGAAGGCAAATCAGTAATGCTTTCTAGCTATATTCATCACGACGATCGCAAATCCTTGAGTCGCTGGCTTTGGGCGCAAGATCGCTACATATTAATAGAGGTGAAGAAATTATTAGAAACTCCAGTAAATAACCTAAGTTGGGGCGATCGTATTCGCAAACAAAAAGTTCTAGCTCCTTTCATTATCCTAATCTACTGCCTCATTCTCAAAGGCGGTATTTTTGACGGCTGGCGTGGTTGGTACTATGCCTTTCAGCGTGTTTTAGTAGAAATTCTGCTAGCAATTCGTCTAATTGAAACTGAAAACTTAAAAAAAGCTGAGGCTAACTCACTATTGAACATTACAAACTCAATTCTAAATAAATAGAACTGAATATCTGGTAGGTGAAAACAAAAGATAAGCTGAATTTAGAAAGTGATTTAAACACTATTGTGGTAAACGATTATACAACGAACTACTAAAGCGTGAAAATACTGATTTTAAATTTAGGTAGCTCAATATAATACTAGTGAAATTACTGTTTCCAGTTTTAGTTAGCTTAGTTTAGTTTGGGGTCGATAAAGTATCAGGTCTTTTCATCTCTTGGTACTTTCTCTATTTTGTAATCCAGGCATCGTGGGACTCATCACTCCTGAAGCCTAAATTACAGTCAATTTGACAATGCCCCCTCTCTAGGCTTAAGTTCTTTTGGACAGAATAATTTGAAACGTATTACACTATTGTCCTTTGTACTGCTTTTAACATCGGTTATACCTTCTTTTGCAGCAACACCCGACCCGATGCTTCCTGTCGTTGACGCGATCCGGACAGAAGCGCTTCGCCCTAATAACGATCCTATTGGTAAACCCCTACCATTATTTGCTCGCTGGAATAATGCTCTCTATCTTGGAGAGAAACAAGGCTACGAGCCTAATTCACCTTACCATCCTGATCGGATACTAGAAGCAATCGAGCAGGGACACTATGTACTACCTTACTTTCAACTGATTCCCAACGGCTGGGCGTGGGCAAGTGAAGAAAAAGCAATCAAGCGGTTTGCCCAATTACGCCTCCCCATCAACATTACAACTGGGCAGCCAGAAATGGGGCTTTGCCAACCACCCTATGTCAATCTACCACCTGAGCTTAGTCCCTGTGTCGTTAAGCTCGACGGAACTCGTGAAAATCGTTTGTCACCGTTTGGATCAACACCTTTGTGGAGAGACGTAGCGCAAAAATGGATCAAGGAACCTTGGATATGGGAGCCAAAACGACCGCAAACTCTTGAGCAATGGTATCCTAATCCACCACTTGTCTTGTGGAGCTTTAATAACGAAGCCGGAAAGCTTGCGTGGACTGAAGTTGAAAATGAAAAGCGCTATATGGACTTATATGGCGCGGGAAGGAGCAACGAGTTCAAGCGAGCGATCGTTGCGGAAGGATGGATTGAGCGATACAGCGCCTTGCGGGATGGAATAAGGAGTGGGCTTTCGCCAACGTGGGCGAATAAGTCTGTAATCACAGGTTATAACGCTTTTATCGGCTATGAGATTTTCCGGTGGTGGGGATGGGGAGATTATGCTCTATCTGTCCCTGGAAAGTTTCTTGATCCTAATCCTTTAATCTGGGAAGGAGGTTCACCCGACTATTACGCTTATGATTGGAACGGCAGTTCAGATCATACAGTTTGGGGACCCCAGGTAGGTTCGATGAGTTATGTATTTGCGCTCAGAGAAGCCCTGCGGATTAATCCCAATTTTTGGTGGGAATTGAGTACCTGGGACGGAAGTTACACCAAGCGGCAGCATTACGAGCGGGAGGATCAAAAGCCCTACACCCCTAATAGATATCAAGGATTCATGCAGTTTGGACTGTGGCTGAATCGTCCGCGCGTCTTACGCGAATTTCAATTTCAAGAGGTTTCTGCCTCTGTAGCGCAGACATATTCGCTGAAGCTAATGGACGCTGTAGATAGGGTTCACACTACTCCTCTACTACGTCGCTTTTGGCGGCGAGGAGCTCTTGTTCCTCACCCCACTCAAGGACACCCTTGGCAGGACTCAGTGCCGTCGCAGTTCGCTAATCGCAAGCGGTGGTTTATGCTTGATTGTGACATCAATCCCCCCTATCCCTGGAGTGGTACAGAAAACTACGGTCTTGATATTCCCGTGTTTGCGATCGCTTATAGGTTAGGTGCTACTCCTAATAGGGAGTGGCTGATTATAGCCTACTCGCCGCGAGGCAATCGCTCTGGGGTAACGTTAAAACTCCCTGGCTATGGCAGCGTCAAGGCTGATATTAAAGTCGAAGGAAGTATGTACCATGTTGTTGAGGGGCAAGGTGTCAAGCCTGTCTTATCTGGGCAGCAACCAGTTCAGTAACCTATCTGTCGCCATACGGTTCCAACCCTATTTGCGATCGCCTTGCCATCCTCTGAAAACTGGGCTAGTAGAAACTCACTGGGGATCGAAGGAACCTCAACAAATTTGATTAAAACTTTATGCGTTTAGATCGATACACACCTGGAGATTACACTCCGGGTGCATCGTTATTGAAACAGCTGCTATGGTTCTTTTTAGGCGAGCCACTGGTTAGGAGCCGCCTGCTCCCCTTCTCAAATTTCAAAATCTACATCCTACGTTGCTTTGGCGCAACTATTGGACAAGGAGTGCGACTTAAACCCGGTGTCAAGGTCAAGTTTCCCTGGCGCTTATCTATTGGCAATTATTGTTGGATTGGAGAAGATGCTTGGTTGGATAATGTTGCCGCGATCACCCTAGAAGACTACGTATGTCTTTCTCAGGGAGTTTATTTATGTACAGGTAATCATGATTGGAGCGACGTTAACTTTCGACTCGTTTCCGCCCCTATCTACATTGAAGTAGGAAGTTGGATTGCTGCACGCGCAACAGTTGGTCCTGGTGTCACTGTAGGACAGGGATCTGTTCTATGTTTGGCAAGTGTCGCAGGTCATTCTTTAGAGCCAATGACAATCTATGCCGGAAATCCGGCTGTAGCAATCAAAAAAAGAGTGATTAGTCCTTAGCCACCGACATATTAGGTGCAAGGCGTAATTTATAGAACTCTGCTACCCGCTACTTTAAACTCCTTTGTTTTTTTGCAAGCAAAGGAGTTTTTCTTTTAAAGGCTTTCAAAACAGAAAAATTTAGAAAACATGAAATTGGACAAATTACGGAAAAATTCTCGACAGGCTACCTTCAATGCCTCTAAGCCAGTATCTACACAAAAACTTAGAAATACTCCTATTTCCCTTTGCGTACTTACCCAGTTTTTTCCACCAGACTACGCTCCTACAGGACAGTTAATTGATGAATTAACACAAGCTCTTTGTCAACAAGGAATCAAGGTCGAAGTTTTTAGTGGACAACCCGAATACGCATTTCGAGCTGATTCTGCCCCATCACTAGAGTGGCGCAATTGCGTTCGGATCAGGCGATCGCGTACTGCCCAGCTTTGGCCTCAAAGAATTCGTGGCAAAGCAATTAACGGGCTTTTGTTCTTTATACGGGCTGCGTTACATCTACTGAAAGCACGCCGCCATTCAAACATGGTTCTGCTAACTACTGCACCACCCTTTCTACCAATCTTAGGGCTTTTCGCTCATGTCTTCTTAAAATTACCCTATGTTTGTTTGATTTACGACTTGTATCCAGATATTGCAATTAACTTAGGAGTAGTTCCACCTAATCACTGGGTTGCCCGATTCTGGCAAACATTAAATCGCCAAGTGTGGCGTAAAGCTGAAGCAATTATTGTCCTAAGCACTTCAATGAAGCAGAGAATAGCTAATCATTGCCCAGAAGTTATAGACAAAATCTCGGTTATTCATAGCTGGGCAAATCCTCAATGGATAGTTCCTATTCCCAAACAAAAAAATTGGTTTGCCTGGAAGCACGATCTTGTGGACTGTTTTAGCGTCCTCTATTCCGGTAATATGGGTCGCTGCCATGACCTAGATACTATCCTCGAAACAGTCAAGCAACTCAAGGATGACCCAATTCTATTTGTGTTTATCGGCGGTGGTTCTCGACGAATAGAATTTATTGAGGAAGTAAAGCGTTTAAAATTATCCAATTGCCTGTTTCTTCCCTATCAGGATAAAGAGGTACTGCCCTATTCTTTAACAGCCTGTGATTTATCTCTTGTTAGTGTTAGTCCAGAAATGGAGGAGTTAGTAGCTCCTAGCAAACTATACTCGGCCCTATCGGCAGGTCGCCCTGTTGCCGCTATCTGTCCAAAAAACTCTTATCTCCATCAACTTATTACAGAAGCAAACTGCGGAGCAATGTTTGATAACGGAGATAGTCAAGGGCTTGCTCAATTCATTCGTTTTCTTTCTAAAAATAACCAAGAAGTAGAACGTATGGGTACAAATGGACGCAGATATTTGAAAAGCAATTTTGCTCCTGAAATTATTACCGAACAATACTTTGAAGTATTGCAACGGGTGCATTAAAAGTACCGCTACTTGTAAGCGATGCCTCCCCATAGGGTAGGGTATGGAGTTGGATATCAAACAAAATATATCCTGAGCAAACCCTCTGTACCACCCTCCTCATTTTTGTAACACAACTATATTGAAAACATTTGAGCGTCAATTTTGGCTAGAACTACATTAAACATATTTAGTGTACACTCAATTCTTTTAAGGTTGAAGAGTAGTAAATTTACTTAAAATAAATTATAACTAAATTTTTTTTTAGCTTTGTTAAAGGTTTATCTTGCTTTTGTTTAAAACAATAAATTTAAATTTCTTTTCAAGAGGAGTTGTTTTGCCATACTCGCAACTTCATCCTGGAGAAAATGAAATTATTAATTACTGGTTTAGTTAGTTAAAGTTTATTTACTTAAAATAAGGCAAAGAAATTTGTTGATTCGAGGATTAGATATAGCGCAATGCCAAACAAGCAGATTACAGCTTGAGCAGAGCAAACTTTTCAAGCTGTAACAAGTTTATCTTTAGACCAAACATTGGCGGAAATGGCTTTGCTTTGTACAAAATTATCGCAATCTTGAAAGTCAGGCATTTGCTACAGTATGAGTAACTGCGTTGTTGTGGTAATTAATACTACTTAGAGCCTGACCCATCCTCATGACTATATAGGTGTTCCGGATTAAGACTACTGGTAAGTTTGCTGTTGGGCGTAGAAGCTGAGGATAATCCATAATAGAAGTAGAATTAACAAATTCTGACCAAATTCTTCGGCACGTGCAAGCCCCTTTCTTGCGAGAGGAAGGCGCGGACAGAGAACCTGCAAAGCACTTCTCTGATCAGATATTGGGGTAAGTGGTATTCGCCTTTTTAATCGCCTTGAGTATGTTATAATTCATACATAAATCTTCTACTAGATAGGTAGTTTACCCACATAGATTGAGACCGTTAGTTAGTTGGAGTTTCATTCCAAGTGCTGCAACGGCTTGGCTCAATTATACGATTGTTCGGTAGTTAGGTGGATTGGGGTTCGGGGTGTCAATTCAAAAGTATCTGGGGGCGTTGCCCTGAGACTGTCGAAGGGTACAATCTTACAGTAGTAGCGGTAGATGGCAACCGCACTTCGGTACTGACCTGGGCTGAGCTTTGCCGAAGCCTCAGTGACCACCTCCATAATGGTTTCGTTTTCTCATAAGTAGAAAGTCTGAAAACGTTTTCTGGAGTAATGTAAAGGGAAAACTCTTGATGAATCCCCTTGGTTCTAGCAATGGGGAGAATGTCAACAAAGTTTCGGTTTGTAGAACCTATAGATACCAACTTAGTTGTAAAGCAGCGATCGCAATTAAAGTTAAATTTATTTGAAGCTGAAGCAGCTAAGATTTAAATAGCTAATATGAAAGAGCAACAACCAATTCAGCAATTAGTAACTAAAAACAATAGCCAACACCCGCCGTCAATACCGCCAAACTATGCTTTGAAATCCCTAGAAAATCAAGGTGATGAATGGAATTTGCAGCAAATTTTGGCATTTGTACGTCGCCGAGCTATTGTGATTGGGGGTGTCGCGATCGCTATCTCTTCTACTATTTGGTTTACGACTTTAAGTCGTCAAGCTAGCTATGAAGGAAAATTTCAACTTTTAGTTGAACCAGTAACAGCAGAAACTCAACTGGCACAACTAACTCCAGACTCACAGGCAAATACCAACTCCCAAGAAGCAGGCTTGGATTACTCCACCCAGATCCAAGTTTTGCAGAGTCCAAAACTGATAGCTCCAATTATCAAGCAAATTAATACTCGTTATCCAGATATTAACTACTATTCACTAATACCAAATTTAACACTTACCCGCTTTCAAGAAACTAAAATCTTGGAAGTCCGTTACCAGGATTCAGATCCACAAAAAGTTAAGTTTATTTTAGATTTGTTAGCTAGAGGATATTTGAAATACTCTTTGCAGGAGCGACAGACTAACCTTAGCCAAGGAATTCAGTTTGTTGATTCTCAGCAACCAATGCTGCAAGCGCGGGTTAATGGTCTACAAACACAACTGCAAAACTTTCGGCAAAAGTACAATTTCATCGATCCAAGTGCTAAAGCTGAACAACTATCTGAGCAACTCAATACTATTAAGTTACAGCAACTGGATACCCAAAAACAGCTAGCTGAAACTCGCTCCTTCTATCAAATTGTGCAAAGTCAGTCAGGTGAGCCGCAAGTATTGAATGAATCTCCCGCTTATCAGAAGTTAGTGGATCAGTTGCGGCAGCTAGAAAGTCAAATTGATGTAGAGTTAATTAGATTTCAAGAAGATAGCCCTACTATTCAGGCGCTACAACAGAAGCGAGAAAAACTACTGCCGTTAGTGCAGCAAGAAGCTAGACGAGTGCTAGTGAACAAAAAGCTGGAGCTGGAGAACCAAATCTCAGTTTTGCAGGTGCGGGCAAATCAACTGGCAAAAGCCGAAAGTAACTTGACTCAACAAATTAAACAAGCGCCTAGTCTGGCACGTCAATACGCAGATTTACAACGGGAACTAAATATTGCTACGGAAAGTTTGAACCGATTTTTAGAAAAACGCCAATCGCTAGAAATTGAAACTGCTCAAAAGGAAGTTCCCTGGGAATTAATTGTTGCTCCTGAACTACCTGAACCTATTGATACTGATGTAAAGCGGGGTCTAATTCTAGGTGCGATCGCGGGGCTATTAGGTGGCGTAGGAGCTGCGTTGTTGCTAGAGAAGCTCAATAAAGTGTTTCACTCGCCTGATGAACTCAAAGAGGTAACAAAACTGCCACTTTTGGGTATGATTCCTTTCCACAAGCATATTCAAAAACCTGCTCTTGTAGCCAAGACAGCTATCGAAACGAAACAAAGTGGCTACAATCCAGTGGTGCATACTATTAGTAATGCTCAAGATAAAAGCTATTTTCCCTTTTTAGAGGCATTCCGCTCCCTAAATATAAATGTTCGTTTTCTGGGTTCTGACACCCCAATTAACTCTTTTGTAATTAGTTCAGCCTTACACGCTGAAGGTAAATCTACGGTTGCTGCACACTTAGCACAAGCAGCAGCAGCGATGGGGCAAAAAGTGTTAATAGTAGATGCTGATTTGCGTCTACCCCAGATTCATAGCTTATTTGACCTACCAAACGAGCCAGGACTGAGCAATGTTATTTCTACAAATTTGCCAGTTTTAGAAGCAATCCAGCGATCGCCTTGGGATAATCTTTTTGTGTTAACTGCTGGTTATATCCCACCCGATCCAACAAAGCTTCTATCTTCTAAAAAGCTCCAGAATATTATGGAACAACTTCGGCACAAGTTTGACTTAATTATATATGACACGCCACCTTTGTTGAGTCTTGTTGATAGTAATCTGGTTGCTAGTCATACAGATGGAATTATATTAGTTGTCCTAATGGATAAAACTGACCGCTCAGTATTTATGCACGCTTTAGATAGGCTAAAACTTTCTCCTACCAATGTTTTAGGTACTGTTTGCAATGGTCTGAAAAACTACAACACTCATACACCTTATAGTTACTAATAACCGCAAAAAAATCTCTTCTGTAGCTGAGGTAGCTGGTGAGGAAAAACCAGATGGTTATAATGGTGGTGTTTCGTAATATCAGCAACCCTCAAAATAAAAGCTATTTTCCGTTTTTGGAGGCATTCCGCTCTCTACAAACATTGGTTTTCTCGGTTCTGACACGCCGATTAACTCTTTTGTAATCAGTTCATTTTTACACGCTGAAGGTAAGTCTACCGTTGCTGTACAACTGGCGCAGGCTACCGCTATGGGGCGACGAGTATTATTAGTGGATGCGCTGTGCTGATTGACGTTTGCCGAGTATTCATACCCTACTAGGGTTGCCAAACGAACAAGGACTTAGCAATGTTATTTTTACTTAGGCTTTTAGTGTCCAAGATATTTGGTGCGTTTTCCATAGCTCAAGCCAGTCAGTTAAAAAATCCTACACTTAATAATTCCCATTCTGTACGTCAAAATTTACCAAGATTTCAAAGTTTTAGCTAATTTAGACAAGCAGTTAACTAAGCTTTTACTCTCTTATAAGCAAAAATGGCTGTAATGGAAATCGTGCGCTCATCTATTAACAACCTTAAACTACCGTCCCTACTAATCGCTTGGCGGCATAAATAGTGGTTATATGGAGTTTTTATAGATAACATCCTGGAGCGGTTTTTAAACTGAAATTTTGTTTCGCCTTAGTTAAAACCGTAAATTGAGTGTACTTAATAGTTGCGAGAGAAGGCTCTCCCAAGCATCACAGACATAACAGAAGCCCTATAAACCATAAACGTTTTGTACTGCAAATCGCAATTGCTACCCGTCAAACTGCTTTTACCCCTTAAGCGGAAGCTGAATTTGAAAGGTTGAGCCAACTCCTATCTTGCTAGTGGCGGTAATTTGCCCGTCGTGAGCTGCTACGATTTGTTGCGCGATCGCTAACCCCAAACCAAAACCACCAGAAGAACGCGCTCGCACTGTATCCACTCGATAAAATCGTTCAAAGATATGCGGTAAATCGTCTGCTGGAATCCCAATACCATTATCTATTACTTGCAGAGTCGCTCGCCGTGACTGAGTAAACACTTGCAGCTGCACAGTACCGCCAGATAAAGTGTATTTAAAAGCATTATTCAGCAGGTTTTTGATAGCCTGTTGCAAAAGCTCTGGATCGGCACTTAAAATCACTGGTTGCTGTGGCAATTTGCTGATAAAACTCAAGCTTTGCGTTGCTGCTTGGGTAGTATATTCAGCTATTAATGGTTGGATTAAACTAACAAGATCAACAGTTTTTAAAACTTCAGGCGCTAATCTTCCTTCATTACGTGCTAGAAACAGCAAGTTATTGATTAGTACGCTCATTGACTTGGTGATTTCTACAATGTTTTCCAAGCGCTGACGCTGTTCTTTTTCTGCGCCTACAGGAGCTAATAACCCGACTTGAGCATTGCTAAGAGTTGCAGCCAAAGGAGCGCGCAATTCATGGGAAGCATCAGCAGTGAAGCGTTGCAGTTGCTCGTAAGAACGACGTATTGGTTGCATTGCCAGTCCTCCTAGAAACCAACCTGTGAAACCAATTAAGCCTAGTGTTATTGGTACACCTAGGGATAAAAATAGCCGTGTGCGAGCTAAATCTTCTTTTACAGGTGTGAGGGGGGTAGCAATTTGGAAATAGCCAATCAGCAAATTATTTTGGACAACTGGTATTGTAAGCTGGCGTAACAATGTTTGATTGCTATCAGTTTTAACGGTTTGAAAGCCAAGTTTCCCTTGTAATTGCTTTGGCACAGTAGCACCAAAAAATAGTAGTATTTGTCCTTGCGAGTTATACCAGCGTAAATATACTATGTCACTATCAAATGGCAGCTTGTTAGTTCCCAAAAGTAGTTCATCTTCTAAATTGAGCCGCCAGCGACTGCGATGATCCCAATACCGAACGCCTACTGCGATCGCTTTGCTTTTTGCGTAAAGTCTTTGATCAAAAGCTAAAAGTTGATCCTGAACTTGGCGGTAATACACTACAGAGGCAAAGAGGATTAGGATACTCCCCATTGAAAGTGCGAACCAATAAGCGAGATTACGACGACTGCGATTAAACATAGTCAGAGACTAGAGGCAACTTCTACTTGCTACTCTTTCTTTTCAGGTGGATTTAAGCGATAACCCGTCCCATATAATGTTTCTAGCCAATCTTTAACTCCAACTGCCTGCAAGCGCTGTCTCAGTCGGCGTACTAAAGTTGCTACGGCATTACTTTCTGGTTCTGTTCCCCACTCCCAAAGCGCTTGTTCAATTTGATCGTGAGATAAAACCTGACGGGGATGACGCATCAGGTACTCCATTAGCTGAAATTCACGAGTTGATAATTGAATTGTTACTTGCTTTCGCTCTAGGGTAAGACTTGTGAGATGCAGTTGTAAATCTGCAATACTAAGTGTATCTCCCATCCATTGAGGCGATCGCCTTCCCAAAGCTCGTACTCGTGCTAGAAGTTCGATCACATCAACTGGTTTCACTAGGTAATCGTCTGCACCAGCATCTAGACCAGTAACTTTATCCGAAGTGGTATCTTTGGCTGTAAGCATTAGTACAGGAGCAGTTTTGCCTGTCCGCCGATACTGTTGACACAGACTAACTCCACTGACCTTGGGCAGCATCCAGTCTAAAATCAACAAATCATAATCTTTCTGGGATATTAGCCCTTGTGCTATTTCCCCATCTTCAATAGCATCAACGATGTGTCCTGCTCCTTGCAGTGCAGCGTAAAGCGGCTCCAACTGTGCCCTATCGTCTTCTACCAGTAAAATTAACATACCCGCTATTACTGCACTTCTACTCTAATCCTGATAATGCACTAATAGTAGCCATATACCTACTACCCTATGCTGCCACATCAATTACTCCAGAGATTATCCTCTTTAGGATTAGAATTTTGGGTACCATTACCGCTACTAGGTTTAGTTTTCTGGATAGGAAGTGGATTAGTAAATATGCAGATGTTAAATCACTCTTATAATCCTAAGACTTATCTTCGAGCAGATATGCAACTCCAAGGACGTTTAAGAACAGTAGTATTAATTAAAGTAGAAATCAAAAAAAATCAAGGGTTTTCAAAGGTTAAAGTTAAGACAGTTAACTCAGCGCTAAGAGAGATGGAATTTCAGTTTCCTATAACAGAGCCTAGTCAATTAGAAGCAGCAATTGGTCAACAGCTAGGATTGCCTACTGAGTATGTTAAGAAATTAGTGCGCTATCAAATAGAGGATACAGATATAAAGCACTAGCTCTGCTAGATTTCTTGTTAAAATTACCTAGCAAACTACTTAAGTAGGGGCAATTGATGAATTGCCCCACTACATCTTTAATGTGCTAGAAAAAGTAGCTAGATCTTATTTATCACTCAAGCTTTTATGAGTAATTACTATTATTACGTGGGCTACGCGCTCCAGCAGCAGCTCCAATCATCGATGCAAGTAAACCGAGTAACGAGCCGAATACAAACCACCACAATCCTGTAGCTGTTGCATCAGCACCTTGACGAGTTTCGGTAGCTGTTATGTTAGGACTAGGTACACTTTGCGGTATATTTACACCACCTTGCTGAACTTGATCGGCGATCGCCCCAGCAGCATTAGAGGCTGCGGAAGTTGCAAGACCAAAAGCACTCGTTACGCCATTTGCTAATAACCACGAACTCAGTGCTAAGGTAGTTGCCCAGAGAATCGCACCGTTAAGCAGCGCTGTACTACGATTCATAGGCCCACAAGCGCGGGTTGTACACCAGCCACCGGTAAATAAAGAAATTAACAAACCAATAACTGACCAAATACCTACACTTCTAGCAACTCCAGGTGCATTTGATCTAGGCGCACCGGAACCTGCAATAGTGTCTGCTCCAATTGCAGAAAATAGAGCAGTTAAAATTAATTGAGTTGCTAAGGCAACTACAAGACCTGAAAGAATTGGCCCCCACCGCACTCTGTCATGATAGTCAGCTACAACTTTACCACTAACAACAGGCTCATTAATAATATCATCTGATGGTCTATTTACGTATGCCATAGTTTATCTGCTCCCTTGTTTCCTTTTTTGTAAACTTTGTGTTTGTGAGGATCGTCTTTAGTTAGGCTTCAATTAAAATTGAAATTTCTGTTTTAAATATCTATCACTAGAAATAATTATTGTATCTACCTTTAGGAAGAAAATACGCATTTTTTTGCCTAAATTAATTATTTTTGATAACTTTATAAACTGAAGATTAAGTTATATTAAAAACTTAAATTTAAGTATTTAATCTATACTTTATAAAAGTATTATACTATTTAAAATAATATTAGTCTATTATCAGGAAAATAGGAATAAATTTTACTTAATAACTTCGCTTTTTTATGAGCAAATTAGTAATTAAATAACATAAATACTACAAGTTTTGTAACTTTAAATACTTAGGTATGGCTTATTATCAACTTTTAGATAAAAACCTTATATTTACAATATGGTTCCTTTGATAAGGTATAGTGTATTGCCCTAGTTATGCAAATGCACTAAGTTTTACTTGAGTAGACGCTATTAGATACCAGTGCAATTGAAAGAACCTCTGGAAGTCCAGCCAAAAAGAGCTGATAAAACCTTGTAAAAGCAAATTATTTTATATTTAAAAATTTGTCAATAAATTAAAAAAGTACCCTTTACATAATCTGGGTTGTGAAAATTATTGAGGAACGTCACGGCTAGAAACCTGAGTGTAAAAAAGCTTCCCTGTTTAGTGTTTGTCAACAATACAAATTTAGTTTTAATAGTGGTTAAGTCCAAGGCCCCAGTTCACAAGTGCAACTATTCCTGATTTAATGTAAAGGAATCGTAGCATTTTGAAATAAATTGCAGAAATATCAAAGAAGATTTCACGTGCAGCAGCGGAAAGTGTATAAAAACATACTACCAGCAGCCAACTTGCTCAGACAGCAGACTTTATTGATAATCGCTGTTTCTCTGATCGGAGGACTGACAGCGATAATGCCGCCAATGGTTCATGCTCAAGTAGCGATAACGCAAAATAAGGGTAATCATGCGAGTAATCGCTCCTACCAAAACAGCCAACAGCTGAACAAATTGTTAGAGGAAGGGCGACGTTTGGTAAATGCAGGAAATTACACAGGCGCGATCGCCCGTTATCAAAAAGCAGCGAATCTAGAACAAAACAATCCCCGAATTTATGCCAGCCTTGGCTATTTATACGCACGTCAACAAAATTTTTCAGCAGCAGCGACGGCGTATCAACAGGCGATCGCCCTTGATCGAAACAATGCTGATTTTTACTATGCGCTTGGCTATAGTTTGGGTAATTTGGGCGAAAATGCCAAAGCTTCAGCTGCTTATCGTCGTACCACCCAACTAGCTCCAAATCACCTCAATGCTTACTTAGGACTAGGCGTAGTGCTGCTACGCCAAAAAGACTACGATGGTGCTATGTGGGCATACCAGCAAGTAGTTACCCGTGAGCCAAAAAATGCCAATGCTTATGAATTGATGGGTGCAATGTTGATCCAGCAAGGGCGGTTTGCTGAAGCGATCGCCGCACTTCAAAAGTCAGCAACACTCGCTCCCAATAACAGTAATGTCTTATTAAGTCTGGCAACTGCTTGGATGAGCCAAGGTAACATTACTGCTGGACTAATGACTTTGAAACAGGTAGCGCAGGTAGATCCAAATAATGTCACAGCTTATTTGCAGATAGGCGAAGTTCTCAGACATCAGAATGACATCAACGGCGCAATAGAAGCTTACCGCCGCGCTTTAGCTGTGCAGCCTGATTTAGTAGAAGCACAGGAGGCGATAAATAATATTTTACGAACTCAATCAGATGCTCAATAAAGCAACTCAGGATAAAAGGTAAATTCGTCCTTGATTCTTTTTAATCTAGTTGTCGTCCTGTTAGTTCCACAAAAATATCTTCTAGGTTAGAGGGGCGTACCATCATACCAGTTTTATCGACTTGCTGATCGAGGTAGGCGTTAGCTTGTTCGAGATTGGGGAAAAAGAGATATTCTAAGCGATCGCCTACTTGCTTCATCACTAAGCCTTGACCATGAGCAGAGCGCAATTCTTGTAACGTTCCTAGAGAAATAAGCTTACCGTTATCCATAATCCCAATACGATTACACAAATAGTCCACCTCATCCATATAATGCGTCGTCAGCAGCATCGTCATTCCCTGCTTATTCAGATCGAGGATAATTTCCCAAATCCTGCGCCTGGTTTGAGGATCTAATCCTACAGTCGGCTCGTCTAAAAATAAAATTTTTGGTTGATGTAACAGCGCTCTAGCAATTTGTAAGCGGCGCTTCATTCCCCCAGATAAAGTTTTGACTAAATCGTCCCGCCGTTCTGCGAGATCAACATACTCCAGCCATTGATTAATCTTTTGCTGTCTATACTGCTTAGGAATATGATGCAAACGTCCATGCATCTCCATATTTTCCCAAACAGATAAATCTCCATCTACACTAATTTGCTGTAACACCACGCCGATAGACTGCTTTGCCTGCAACGATTGTCGCACTACATCAAACCCAGCTACCTCAATGCGACCCCCACTCGGCTTTGTCAGCGTTGTCAACATCCGAATTGTTGTCGATTTTCCAGCGCCATTTGGCCCAAGTAAGCCAAACATCTCCCCCGCTTGAATCGTAAATGACAGGTCATTGACTACAGGGATATTGTTGTAAACTTTATGGACATTTTGCAGCGAGACAGCAGCAGTCATGAATTCGATAAATTAAGATCATCTTTACTTAAGTTAGCACTCATGTCTCCACCACCTAACGTAAACGAGGCTGTTATGCAGTTTCCATGAAAAAGCCGCACTTTTGTTGAAAGTATTGTTTCTGTGGTGGCACTGCCTATTTTCTGCAATTAAAGTATTAAACTCATATTTTGCACCTACCCACTCACCCGCCTGGGATTCAAATGCCAAGCTGACAACGAAAGTGATCTAAAAATAAAAGATAACTATCCAAGGATTTAAGTCCATTAAAATGGACTTAAACTAAAAGCCTGCGAACTTTAGTTCTGGGTGAGATTTGCGGTTGACTGAGAATAGGACAAAATTTGACATACTCCCTGACTTGAAGGTACAGGGATTCTAATTCATGGTTCACAGAAGTCCGCTTGCTATTTCAGGTTGCCCATCAATAGTATTGGCAGTATTCTCCCCATGCTTTCCTTCTTGCGAAGCAGATTCCTTTTGCCCAAAGGTACTGTTGTTCCAATCAATTCCTAACACCTTCATGCCCTTTTTTAAGATATTAATCGCCGCATTTGTATCACGACAAATCTCAACTCTACAGAGCGTGCATGAATGAGTCCTAGTGCTGAGGGATTTCTTCACCCGATGTCCACAATTCGAGCAATCAGTAGATGTGTAAGCGGGCGTTACTGCCACCACTACTTTATCCCAGATTTTCCCGTAGTAATCTAACCATTGGGTGAATTGATACCAACTAGCGTCCGTTATCGACTTCGCTAGGTGGTGATTTTTAACCATGTTCGCAATTTTCAAATCCTCATAGACAACCACATCGTTAGAGTGGACTACGCACCGAGCTTGTTTTATTGCCCAGTCTTTACGCTGTCTAGTGATTTTTAAGTGAACCTTTCCTAATCGAATCCTAGCCTTGTGGTAGTTGTTTGATTGAGGTTTCTTCCCCTTAACAAACTTTTTGCTTAATCGCCTTTGAGCCTTTTTAAGTCTGCGTTCTGACTTTCTCAAGAATTGGGGATAAATAACTGCGTTATCATTTTGGTCTTTGGTGAAATATTTTAGCCCCAAATCCAAGCCGACAACTAGCCCAGTATATTCTCCATCTTCTTTGCGGTCAGCATCAAAGCAGAATTGAGCATAATATCCGTCGGCTCTCTTGACTACTCGAACGCGGTTTATTTTAAGCCTAAATAAGTCCTCTCTCGTTTGTGCGTTGCAGTATATAGATATCGAGCCAATACCAAATCCATCGGTGAAAGCAATACTTTTGCAATCATCTGATAGCTTCCAACCCGACACTTTGTACTCTACCGAACGGCAATGTTTTTTAAACTTGGGATACCCTTTTTTCTTCTCCTGTTTCTTGCAGCGATTATAAAAACTAGATATAGAGGCCCAAGCTCTTTCGGCACTAGCTTGTCTTGCTGCGGAGTTTAACTTTAATGCAAAAGCAAACTCTTTGGCTAAGTCTTTGCACAGTTTATAAAGGTCAGCCTTACCAACATTTCGATTGTCCATCCAATAACGAACTGCTTTATTTCTAATGAACTGAGCAGTACGAATGGCATGGTCAAAAAGGTGGTATTGCTCCTTAGTCCCGTTTATTAGCTTGGCTTCTCTTACTATCATATATATATTTTATCACACAACATTGCAGATAAAACAATACAATATTAATATAAAGCCGCGCTGAAGCAACAGGGCTTTAGACCCTTTAATTCCGGTAAGTTAAAGCGACAATCTTAGCTTGGCAACAAGACGGCTCATATCTATATCGGAATCTGCAATTACTCGCAGTTCATGGGCGTATCGGGGTCGAGGATCATTGACTAACCAGATAGGGGGAACCATCATCGGTTCGTAGCTGGCAATAATATCGAAGGTTCCAGGCTGAGATTCTAGCTCAACCTTTTGACCCGACCGATACATAAATGCTTCTTCCCAGTCTATATTTGTATCAAAGTCCATCGTGAATTCAAAGCAAACAGTATCTCTTGCTACTGATCTTAAAACTTTTCTGTGCTGAAATCAGGATTTTGTAAATTTAGCTACAAATTGTAATTTTTCTAAATTAGAAAGTAGATAGCTGATTAGTTCATTCTGGTGTTGAGAAAAGTGGGTTACTAGGAGCAGGGCTTTCTTCAGTCTGATAGGTACTAACAGAAACCCATTTATTCGCAATCGGCATCCGCCAACCAGTGCCAAAGGAGATAAATTAAGTTTCACATGGTTTGTGACAGGAACTAATCCAAGGGTAGTTGTCACCCGCAGAGTCGATTGCACTATCTAAATGCAATGTGTTCGCTGGTCTCATTAATAAATCAAGATGGAAAGAGGGATTAAAATTGCTCAAACCTAATGAATCTATCGCTATTAATCGTAGACTCACAGGTATTGCATCGAAATACGAAATTTATATAGCTTGTCTTTACGTTGATCCAGATGCTATTCGCATTAAATACGAAATAACTCCGTCCATAAACAGTCCAGAACGAAGAGGTGTCCCTATAATATCTTGGTGGGGATATGCAAGAGATGATCACGGCGGCGATTATCAAACTGCGGGAGGTGCTTCGGGATCGTCGTCAGATGGTAAACGTACAAATGGAGTTCTGTCATTCTTACCCCTTCCGGTGAAGAGGTAAAAAGTTTAGATATTACTATGATCTTGATATTAAATGGGATAGAAACAGAAACTAAATGTGAATTTAGCGTATTTTTTTAGCTCAGTAATCTTCAATTCCAAGCTTCAAACTTTCGGTTTTTGGCGTAATAACATTTGAAGTAATGTTGTTAGAAAAACCTTTCTTCGTACTAAAGCCAAAGTATCTCTAGAGTAATTATTGAGTTTACGCTCTCAAAACTGTTCCGTTTGGGAGTACAACATCTGAGTTAGGTAGCATTTTTGTGCCATCTGGACGGACAATAGTTCCATCCACAAGAATTCTTATAATATCAAAGCAAACAGTATTTCTTGCTACTGATCTTAAAACTTATTCACGCTCAAATTCTTACTTTGTAAATTTAGCTACAATTTGTAATTTTTCTCAATTAGAAAACATCTTAGGTAAGTAGTTCATTCTGAATTTGAAAGAAGCAGATTTGGATGAGCAGGGTTTTTTTCAGTCTGGGAGGTGCTAACAGAAACCCATTTATTCGCGATCGGCATCCGCCAGCCAGTACCAAAGGCGCGATCGGTGATTTTCAGTCCAGGGGGAGCTTGGCGGCGTTTAAATTCGGCACGAGTCACCATCGTCAAAACGCGGTTAACAACAGCTGGATCGTGACCATGTGCAACAATTTGAGCAGCAGATTGATGATGAATCAAGCGCTGCAAAATATCATCAAGAATATCGTAGGGCGGTAGTGAATCTTGATCAACCTGTCCAGGTTTGAGTTCTGCACTAGGAGGCTTGGTAAGAATATTTGTCGGGATCAGTGTTGATTGCTGATTAAGCCAATTGCACAAAGAATAAACACGAGTTTTAGGAACATCAGCAATTACAGCTAATCCGCCGTTCATATCGCCATAGAGGGTGCAGTAGCCGACTGCCATTTCGGATTTATTGCCTGTGGAGAGGAGGAGATAACCAAACTTATTGGCGATCGCCATTAACAAGTTTCCCCGAATCCGCGATTGAATATTCTCCTCAGCCAAACCAAAAGTAGTATCAGCAAATAAATCAGCTAATGTTTTGTCGTAACCTTGCATTAGTTGAGCTATTGGCAAGGTATCAGTCTGAATACCCAGATTCGCTGCCAAATCTAAAGCATCTTTAATTGAGTGATCGGAACTGTAGGGGGAAGGCATCAAAACACCCAAGACATTTTCTCGTCCTAATGCAGCAGCAGCGATCGCCGCGACGAGTGCAGAATCAACTCCTCCACTTAAACCAAGCACCACTTTAGAAAAGCCACATTTGCGAACATAGTCGCGCACTCCCAATACAAGAGCTTTCCAGATTTCTTCGTCTTCATCTGGCATTGGTGCAACTGAACTCGGTTGTAAATCCCGTTGTTGCTCGTCAAATTCTACTATTACTAAATCTGTCTCAAATGCACAAGCGCGGCAGACAATTTCACCTGCGCGGTTAAATCCTACACTACAGCCATCGAAAATCAGATCGTCATTTGCTGCTACTTGATTGTTGTAGAGGATAGGTGTGCGATAACGGACAGCAGCGTGTTTCAGCATTGATTCGCGTAACTGCCATTTACCGACAGTGTAGGGCGAAGCCGACAAATTCACAATCAAATCAACACCCATTTGAGCTAAGTCAGCAATCGGATTAACTGCATAGCTGCGCTTTCCCCAAAAGTCTTCGTCGTTCCACAAGTCTTCGCAGATAGTGACACCAATTTTGATAGAGGCGAGAGGCGAGAGGTTTAAATCTTCACTTGTGTCTCCTGATCTCTGCTCCCTGATCCCTTCTAAAGTAAAAGAATTGGCTTGAAGTCCTGGTTCAAAGTAGCGATGTTCGTCAAAAACGTCATATGTGGGTAACAGCCGCTTGTGAAAAATTTGCCTAATTTTGCCTTGTTCTAGTAGGGCGATACTGTTAAATAAGGGTTTACCACCAGAAGAGTGCGATCGCGAGTTGTATTCAACGCAACCCACTAATACAGCAAGATCTGGCGGCAATTCTTGTGCTAGTTGTTGCAATGTAGTAGCGATCGCATCGACAAAACTAACATCTAGCAACAAATCTCGCGGTGGATAACCACATAAAGAAAGTTCTGGTGTCAACAACAACCGTACACCTTGGCGAGCAGCTTGGATTGCTGCTGCCAGAATTTGGTGGGCATTGCCAGTTAAATCACCAATAGTAGGATTAATTTGAGCGATCGCAATTTTCATATTAGGAAGTAATCTATATGAACGTTAATACTGTAGTCTGGTTCTCATTTGTTGCTCAAAAAGCTTGTTAATCTACGTATTCTTAAAACTTTGCTTGCCAATGTTTCAACTCTTCTTCAATGAAATAATTAACTAAGTCTTGATATAGCTTTTCAATTACGTCTGGGTTCAAACCTTCTTCTTCAGCCCAAATACGTCGTTGCTGCAACATAGACTTAAATCTTTCTGGCGCTTTTACACTTGTTTCACTTGTTTTAAACTTCGATGCAGCTTTAACGTATTCAAAACGTTTGGCAAAAGCATTGATAATTTGCCGATCAATTGCATCAATTTCAGCCCGAATATCCTGCATATTCAAACATTCGTTTGGAGTTTTCATGGGTTAAACTTCCCTTAAATAAAAACCAACGGCTTATCCTTAAACTTTGCAAATGCTTCAGAATCAAATTGATATAAAGAAGCCGGACGACCTGCACCTCGCGACGCTTTCAAACCTGTGTCATATAAAAAACCTAGTTTTAGTAGTCTTGCCCGAAAATTAGAATAATCAGCAAAGTTTTCGCCTAAAACAGTGGTGTAAAGCTGATAAATATCACTCAAAGTAAATAAGTCTGGCAATACGTCAAAAGCAACTGGACTATACTCCAATTTATTTTGCAGTCGCCGATGTCCATAAGCCAAAATTTCGCTATGGTCAAAGGCTAATTGTGGCACTTGTTTTACCGGATACCAAGCAATTCCACTTACTTTATCAGCAATTAATTCCGCTTCTTCAAACCGCACGAGGGCAAAGTAACTAACAGATAAATAACGTACTCCGTAACTATCTATTGATTCACGCGGATCTCGGTTTGGCCCACCGAAAGTATATAACTGCTCTAGATACAGATTTTTAACGCGAATTTTCTCTGCCAAAATTCGATATGCAGCATCTTCTAGTGATTCGCCTTGACGCACTAGAGTACCCGGAAGACACCAATGACCTAAAAATGGTTCTTGCTGTCGCATTACTAACAAAACTAACAGCCGATGAAGCAAGGTATCAACAGAGAAAATTACGTTATCAACCCCGACTTTAAAATCAGCTAATGTTTGTGAGTTTACCGGATCTGCAATTTTTCTTTGGATTTGTCCTCGCATTTGTATAAATGCTCTCGATGAATATATGCCTGAATTGGAGGCGTTAAAGTTTGGGTGTCTTTATGTTTACGATACGCTGTAGAGGAAACTTGGGGGCCAGTTAAATCAGCGATCGCTACTTTTGCCCCTAATTGCCGTAGCTGTTGTAAATCAGCATCTTCTACTTCATAGCCTGGTCTTTGTACTACCAATAACTGCACTTGTCGCAACAAATCTTCAACTCGATACCACCGAGGCAACTGAGTTACCAAATCAGAGCCGATTACTAAGGTAAAATCACCATCTGCACCCCAAAGCTGTTTAGCAGTTTCTAAGGTTTCGATCGTTTTGTAGCTACTCAGTTCTGAGTGCAAACAAATATTCTGCTGATGCGGTATATCTTCTATCAGTAATCGCAGCATTGCTACCCGATGCGATAGCTGTGTTTGATGCGCCTTAAACGGATTATCAGCCGCCCAAACTGCTACCCAGTCATAATGCTTAGATAGCCAGCTAATAATTGCCTGATGTCCAGATGTTGGCGGATCAGCACTTGTACCAAAAAGAGCAATTTTAACCATGTTATATTTTCCTGTTAATTGAAAAGAGTGAGTAGCCGCCGTTCTCTCGGATGGAAGATCCGAGAGCTTGCGGCGGGCTTCGCTGAGTAGTGAAGAGTGAGTAGAAATGAAATAAATTCATTCTGTTCAGTTTTTTTAAGTCAAAAGTTACAAGTTAAAAGAGAAGGCAGAAATGAAATAAATTGCTCTTCCCACTACTCACTACTTAAGAAGAAAGTGAGTAGTGAAGCGTGAAGCGTGAGTAGAAATGAAATAAATTGCTCTTCCCACTACTCACTACTTAAGAAGAAAGTGAGTAGTGAAGCGTGAAGCGTGAGTAGAAATGAAATAAATTGCTCTTCCCACTACTCACTACTTAAGAAGAAAGTGAGTAGTGAAGCGTGAAGCGTGAGTAGAAATGAAATAAATTGCTCTTCCCACTACTCACTACTCACTACTCACTCTATTTGTCGTGTAAGTTCCTGCAATGCATCAGATATTTTTACTGACAGCGACACTGGATTATCTAAACGCCGCGTCTCATCTGGCAGACTAGCAACTGAGATAGCAGTACGCTTTTGAATTTCTGCCAAAGTTTCTGGTTGTTGTACTCGTTGACCTTGCTTAACCATTAGTTGTAACAACGGTTGTCCTCCTGGGTTTTCTGTTATTAATCCCAATTGATCTGTTTTAGCTTGACCATTTGCACAGAAGCGAAAAATCTGCTTACGGCCAGGATAAGTCTTTTTTCCAGTCGACTTTTTCATTACGGGAATGTGATCAATTTCAACGAGTTTATATACTCCATTTACAGGCGTTCCTGTAACTAATCGTGTCCCTAATCCATAGCCATCAATGCAAGCGCCAGAGTCCTTAAGTTTGGCAATTTCCCACTCATCCAAATCACCACTGGCAAAAATAGACACGCCTGGAAGTAGCGATCGCACTTGCTGAGATAATTCAACTAAATCACCCGAATCTAGCCGGACTCCAGTTAATTCCATTTCCCCCGATCGCACTCGTTCTGATAACATTTTGGCAGCAGCGATCGGATCATACGTATCAATCAATAACGGCGCACCTGGAAAGTAGCGGTGGAAAGCAGTAAAAGCTTGCTCCTCGCTACCTTGAATTGCACTCAAAGCCATCACTAAAGCATGAGCCATCGTACCATTCGGTTTCTGATTCAACTGTAATGCTGCCAACACATTAGACGTTGCATCCATTCCAGCTGCCAGCGCCGCCCGTGCCGCCCATAAAGACGCTTGCGGACTAAATGCCCGTCGTGTGCCAAATTCTAGTAGCGTTGCCACAGGCCCCGCTACATCTCGAATTCGAGCCGCCCGTGTTGCAACTAAAGTTTGGTAGTTGAGCGTATTTAGTAAATAAGTTTCTACTAGCTGTGCTTGCCAAAGCGGTGCTTCTATCCGCAGTAGGGGTTCGTGAGCAAATATCGCTGTTCCCTCTGGTACTGCCCAAACATCGCCTGTAAACTTGGCTTGGGCTAATAGTGACCAAAATTGATCAGGAGCGTTTGCAAAAATTCCAGTAGCTTGTAAAGCAGCTATCTGATTTGAACTAAAACGCAACTTTTCTAAATATTCCAATGCCTGCGCCAGCCCCATTGCAATCAAATAGCCAAAGTTAGTTGGCAATCGACGCACAAATAGCTCAAAGCTTGCTTGTTTTTGCTCTAAACCAACGCCCGTATAGCAAGCTGCCATCGTTAGCTGGTAAAGATCGGTCAACAGGCTGTAATCATTAGGGGTAAGCGTGAGTTCTGAATTTGCTACGCTTTCCTGCTGAAGATTTTTATTGTGCAGGCACAAGTCAGGGTAAGTTGTCATCACACAGCTTTTGAGCTTGTTTCCTTAATTATAGTGAAAATTACCATAAATATGTCAATGTATTTTTGTATCGCTTCATACAATTGAGTAATTGAGCGCTATTTTTTGCTAGTTATAGCTTTTCAAAAGGCTTTGTAAAATTTTATTAATAGTAATATCTATAAAATTCAGTGTTGGATTAGCAAACTTTAGCAAAAAGCTGATTAGCTCAAAAGCTCGGCTGAGAACGCCAAAATACGGAGCCGCTACTAATCTTAAGAATTGCTCAAAGAAAACAAAGTTTAAAACTAATAGTAATTAAACAAAACTTTATAGTTTCTGATTTAAAAGCAGACCAAAGCTAAAGTATTGCAAACATAATCAAACAAGTATTGCAAATATGATCAAATGATTAAAAGTTAATCATAATTAAAGCAGAGTCGAATTAAACTGCATACATCTCGATCATAGCGCTCACCTAAACGAGCAAGGAAGTAGTTATATGGGTATTTACAAAATGCTTGATAGTATTACTAGCTATATTTCCGGAGCCGTAGCGCGAATTTTTGGACCTACTGATGATGCGTATCCTGCCATTGGCATCCAACCTTTTGCTGGAGAACCTTTTAACCAACGCCGAGCCGAGTGGTAAGTTAGTTTAAAGTATAAATCTACTTTTGGTGAAACTTAGGTAGAAGCCAGAAAAAAGGCAAGATAAAATAGAGGAACAACTCTGTTGTAATTACGCTAATTTGAGTCTAGTGCCTGTTACTATCCTGAGTTTTTGTTGCCGTCTGCAATGCGTCAACAAAATGTGAATTGGTGGAGAAGGAAATGCCGTCTCCACCTAATTTTGTTGGTTTAAATGTGGCTTATTTTCTGAGATGTAGCTATGCAATTAAACACTAATCATGCGTTTAAAGAATGGGCTGTTGCCATAGATGCTTTAGAACAAGGCAAAATGATTATGTTGCTCCGTAAAGGCGGCATTCACGAACAAAATGGGCGTTTTACGGTTGCTCACGATCGCACTTTGCTTTATCCCACCTACGAACATCAACAACCTAGCCTCCTTAAACCAGATTACGCAAGCCTCGTACAGCCAGTAGCATCCGGGTGGCATCCAGAAACAGTGCGGATTGGTAGCTGGGCTTCTGTTACGGATATATTGCCAGTGACTGAGGCAACCGTTGTTCAAGCGTTGCTACCGTTTCATGTTTGGAACGAGCAATTTATTCGCGATCGCCTCAAATGGAAGCCAAAACAGCCGCTTTATATTCTTCTACTGCGGACTTATAAACTAGCTCAAGCCCAAATTATTCCCTATCGTTCAGAATATGGCGGTTGTAAGTCATGGATTGATTTGGCTGGATTTATTTCTATTACTGATGCGCTTCCGGTTTTGAGTGATGCTGCCTACACTCGTCTAGTAGCTGAAATTCGCGGCATTATCGGCAACAATAGCTATGCTCCTTCTATTTAAGAGTCTTGGCTACCAGGCTTAAAAAATAGATATACAGATTTTGGCAAAAAAAGCAAGATTTGTAACGGTTAATACACACAATTTTCAAATCGTGGTTAGCATGGGTATTAATTCCTAGTTAATCTAAATTTTCATAGGAAATTAACAGCAATTAACCCCTGTTATTTGAATGTGAGGAGTTTTCTTATGCGTGGACAAATGTGTTGGTTATCTTCATTCGGTGCAGATGGAGAAAAGATTTTGCACTTGCAGCCCGCACCGAACCAACCTTGGCGACCTTATACAGCTTTTAGGCAATTTGCTGTACCAGACTATCGTGTTCCTGGAGGTTCCAAGGGTTGGGCAACTTATCAGAAGCTAATGAAAGCAGGCTGGACTTTAGTACCTAGCGCCCGCGCCCAGGAGTTTGCAATTATTGATACAGCAGTGCAGGTACATTAAAAGTTGTTTTTGCTGACAAGCTCCGAAAGGGTAGTAAGTAGTGTTCGATTATTTTCCCACTTCTTCACTTCTAATCTAGAACCCGCTAGGGGAACCTTCGCCGCGTGGATCAGCTGCACCTTCTAGGTTGCCGTCTGGTGTGACGACGATCGCATTAGCATTTCCCCAAGGCGATCGCTCAGTAATTTTGTGTCCGCGACGGCGAAGTTGAGCAATAGTAGCAACATCCAAGCCAAATGGTTCTACCCTTAATTCGTCGGGTAGCCATTGGTGATGGATACGTGCAGCAGAAACAGCAGCTCCAGCATCCATGTTGTATTCCAGCACATTGAGGATGATTTGCAGGACTGTTGTAATAATGGTACTACCACCCGGAGCGCCAACTGCCATGCGGAGGTTGTTATTTTGGGTAACAATTGTCGGTGTCATGCTGGATAAGGGTGTTTTGCGGGGTGCGATCGCATTTGCATCTCCACCTACAAGCTCATAGGCATTAGGAACACCAGGAGCAGCAGCAAAGTCGTCCATCTCGTCATTTAACAAAATACCAGTTCCAGGCGTGACAACACCAGAACCAAAGCCGTAATTAACAGTAAATGTCAAGCTAACAGCATTACGCTGTCCGTCAACAACTGTAAGATGGCTGGTATCGGGCGATTCGTTCGCTTTGGTATAGCGCTGTAGCGTTTCTTTGGCTACGGGTTTTACCAGTTTTGATGGACGTGCCTTATCCATGCGGATTTCTTGTCGCCTTTTGGCAGCATAGGTGCGGCTTGTAAGTTGCTCAACTGACACTTTGACGAAATCAGGATCGCCTAAATGTTCAGAGCGATCGGCATAAGCGATCTTCATTGCTTCTATCATTAAATGCAGCGCGTCTGGGTGATGCCATCCTAGAGATTTGAGATCGGTGTCACCAATAATATTTAAAATCTGCAATAAGTGGACACCCCCAGAAGACGGCGGCGGCATTGAACAAATGCGCGCGGAACGGAAATTGCCACAAATCGGAGTACGCCAAATAGGTTTATATGATTTCAAGTCTTGCAGCGTAATTAAGCCACCATTTTTTGCCATGTCAGAGGCGATCGCACGGGCAATATTTCCGGTGTAAAAACTTTGGGGGTTCTTGGCAATAGTTTGTAAAGTTTGTGCTAAATCTTTTTGGATGAGGCGATCGCCCGGCTGATACATTACGCCATTGTGCGTAAACACTTGACGCGCACCCGGATTACTCAAAATTGCTGCTTTTCGGATCTTAGATGCCGTAACAAATAGCTCTGAGACAATAAAACCATTTTGGGCATAACGAATAGCGGGTGCAACTAAGGTAGCCCAAGGCAACTTTCCATACTGGCGATGCACTTGCTCAAGTCCTGCAACTGTACCAGGTACTGCTACTGACAAATAACCATCAACACTCGCATTTGGACGTACCTTGCCTTGAGCATCTAAATACATATTCCGCGTAGCTTTTAAGGGCGCACGTTCGCGAAAGTCCAGCGCCTTCATTTCCTTTGTGCCAGCTTGATGTAGTAGTAAAAAACCACCACCACCAATTCCAGCTGACAAGGGTTCTACTACTGAAATAGCAAATGTTGTCGCTACAGCTGCATCTACTGCGTTACCTCCCTTGCGCAACATTTCCAGTCCCGCTTGGCTTGCTAAGGGATGCGCTGAAACAACCATTGCTCGTTTGCTACGGAGTGGCTGCACAAAGGCGGCTAACGTTGGTTCCGCAGATGCAATTAGTGAGATAGAACACAGATGAAATACTACTAGCGACAATTGTTTGCATCTGTAGAAAATACGCATCAAGAGACTCCACAAGCTACACCTGAACTAACTTTATAAGAAAGATGCTGAAAAAAAGCGTCTTTTTAAGCAGGGATGAAAGCTGATAGCAGATTTAAAGTCGCTATCTACTTGTACTCATGTTTGTCAATGTGGTGCTTCATTAAATCGAGATGAAAACGCCGCAGTGAATATTTTAACTAAAGGAATAAGTACCGTAGCTCACATCTTGCACCAAGCCCAAATTCATACGAGGTTAGCGTTCTAGTTAAATTGCCTTTAGCTGACATCTTGCACCTTATCAGAACCTCATCTTTGGATCTTTGAGTCCCGAAAGTTGAGGCTTGCACGTGGAACGAAAGTGTTTACTAAACAGATATTCCAAAGCGAGGTGCAAGAAATGAGGTAGGGCATACGGGAACTTTTGCGCTAGACAAGGCAGATGGCGGGAGATTGATTCTTCCGCCAGACTGCCGCGCAAGCAACGCTTCTGAAGAAATGACCTCTACTCTTGAGGTTTCTTTGCAAAGGAATCCTTCCCCCGCAAAAAACCGTGCTGGAGAAATCCTGTTAGAGCAAGTCGTCTCGTAGAAAGAAGAATCTCTAGGCTTAAAAGTACAGGGAGTGTCAATACAGTTCAGTGTTGCTGATTCACATGATGTATATTTTTCATTCGTTTTTCGCGCCGAGCAGAATGATAATTTCTTTTTGCTTTCTGCATTTACAACGACAGGAAAATTTATCTTGCTTTAATACTATACAAAAAATCATCTTTGTATAATTTTATCTTTTTAGATTCTAAATTTCTTCAACTTGTTTTTATGTATTTTAATGACTAATTTCTTGTTTGTGCTTTAATTAAATTTGCTCAATCCATTTTCTTTTAATAAGGAAAATACTGGTAGTTACTATTATTAAAACACCGAATGGTGTAAGGTAGCTCCAGTGTTTAGCCATGCTTGCTAAAATATGCCATACCAATAAGAAAATTAATAGATAAGTTGAATTATGCAGTTTTTTCCAATTTGATTTTAACTTCTTTACACTCCAATCATTAGATGTAAATGATAAAACAGTGAGAATAAATAATATTGATATACCATGAAAATGTTTGACATATGTCTGTAAATTTGATAAAGATAAGTTTCTTTCTAAGATTAACAAAACTCCATGACTCAAACCAAAACTAAAAGCAGCGACACCCAAGTAGCGACGATTGTTAAATAGCCAACGTAAAATCTTGTTCCTTTTAGTAACTGGAAAAACTGTCTTTAATATACTGGGAATTAACGTAACAGTATAAAGAAGTAATGATACAAAGCCCAGAATATTAGCAAGTGGGGCTGGTTTGAAAAGAGAAAAAACAAGAAGGCTGATAATGTAACCTATCAGTAATAGTAATACGAAGACGGGTACTTGTTTGCGAATTAAAGCTTGTTTAGGCATAGTAACTCTCTAGTTTTGTCTAAGTTAACCAAAAGCTTAAATATAGCCTAATATTCGCCTGTGGTTTATCCAAGCAAGTTCTCAATTTTTCTCTGATTAATTGGGACAGCAATCAACATTGTGTACACACCTATGAAGACTAATAAATTTTTCTAAGACTCTCTACACAGCAGAAGTAGCGAAGGTGCGCTTGGTGGCTAGTAATACCTCCGCTACGGTACTTTTGAACCTATTTAGGGTGCGGGAACACGGTCGTTGTCTCGGTAGCCACGTACATCTTCTTGCGTGAGTGAACTGGGTCCTGGAAACGGCACAGCATCTGTGACGCAGCCAAACTTAGTTATGGGAAGTCCTGTAGTAAGGTCTATGTCTTTAGTTCCGGCTCCGCAGATGAAGGTCTCCTCGAAGCCAACAGTACGCCCCTTGTGTTGAGCATAGCCCTTAAGACGAAATCCATAAGTGCCGTCAACTGTCGGGCGGAAGTGAACGAGGTACTTGTTCTCTGTACCGAATTTTTTTTGGATATTTCCCTTCTCATCTCTTGGTACTGGGAGAAGTGTTCTTTGAAGTACGCGAGCTGGTCGCGCCTCCGACTCAAGCAATAGTACCTCTGCCTCTTTAATAAAAACAACGTCTCCCTTTTCCGTATCTACAGGCTCGGTAAGTGCATCACTATGGGCTTCATCAGGGTGGAACGAAAGATTGATGTCTATTGCGTTTACCACATCTTCGTAGGCAGGCTCGACACTGAATCCCACATGGAACATGAATGCGTTTGCTCCCTTGCCGTCGCCGTTAGCCCCTCCAATGTGACGCATTTCATGTGCAAGGCTTGGACTAGCACTAACTAGTAAAAGAGCTGTAGCAGTTATGTACTTCGTAAATTTCATGATTGAGTGTCCAGTAAAAGAATTGTGAGCAGAACTAAAACTACAAAAGTCTGTGATTTCAACAAAGGTGGTCAATTGGTCTAGCGCTTGATTACTCCGTCTTGCTTCAACGCGGCACTGCAACTGTATATATCAACTTGAACGGCTTAAAACTCGCTCCAGCTTTGGGAGTGCCACTTAACTCCAGCTCATAATTTCCGACTTTGGGAAAGGCGATATTAGCTCCTGGAATTGCCTGATACCTCTGATATGACACCGTTTTTAAAGCTGGCTTCAGCAGCGCTGGTGAGCCTGGAGAGCGGGGTTTAGCGTAGACAGCTAGCTTGCAGTTACACTGCGACAGGGGAATGATTCGCCCTCCCTTACGAGTGAGTGCAAACCAAGCTAGACCGGGTTCTCCTGCTCGCGGATTATCGTTTGGTTGGATGTGGAGGGTAGCACCAACATCGTCTGATACCCGAACTTCATGGGCATAGCCTGGGCTGACAAGTAACGCCAAGCATAAAATCGGTACGAGCTTTTTACTTGAAGTCAACAGGGAGAACATAGAGGCTTTCAAAACAAATATAGTTAGCAAACACCAGCGCACCTGGTTGACTGACAAAACTGGGATTGAAGGGAGGCTAAACCCTCGGTATGAGGGCATTTCTGGCTTACTGTGAAAGTTACCACACTTGAACAGTTCACTGATGAAAACCTCCCGTCTTTATAATCA
>JAESFL010000153.1_pt1 | contig 64023 bp, 57 predicted proteins | sample 9269401 | NCBI WGS metagenome assembly JAESFL01 (sample SAMN14506025, study PRJNA617098) | algae metagenome | isolation source: Gloeocapsa sp. UFS-A4-WI-NPMV-4B04 and co-occurring heterotrophs from desert... | place: USA: Utah | collected 2006-10-01 | reverse complement strand
GACCGGGGGTGTGCGTGTCACCTCCGGCGCGGGCACCGGCCCTGCTCCACGCCACGACGCCTCATGAGCGCGTCCCTCGTGAACAGGACATCAGTACAGAAGCATACAATAGGAATACTTGTCAAGGACCCCCCTCGGATCCCTCTCCCGCTCAAGGAGAGGGAAGAGGGTGCGTGCCGACGCGCGGAGACCCACGCCCCCTCTCCCTCCCTCCGGGGGAGAGGGACGATGTCAGAGCGCCACTACCTTGCCGGGGTTCATGATGTTGTCGGGGTCGATGGCGCGCTTGAGGGTGCGCATGAGATCGAGGGCCTCGGCGCCGTGCTCGGCCTCCAGATATTGCATCTTCTTCTGCCCGACCCCGTGCTCGCCCGTGCAGGTGCCCTCCATGGCGAGAGCCCGCTCGACCAGGCGCGCGATGAAAGCCTCGCAGGCCTCGATTTCCTCGGGGTTGTCCATGTCGATCAGCGGCTGCACGTGGAAATTCCCGTCGCCCACATGGCCCACGATCGGCGCGATGAGGCCCGCGGCCCGGATGTCCCGCACGGTCTCGTCCACACACTCGGCGAGCCGCGAGATCGGCACGCACACATCCGTGGCGACGGATTGCGCGCCGGGGCGCAGGGTTTTCACCGCCCAGTAGGCGTCGTGCCGGGCTTGCCAAAGGCGTGTTCGGTCCTCGGCCTTCGTGGCCCATTCGAACGTGCCGCCGCTGAACTCCGCGGCGATTTCACCGAAGCGTTCCGCCTGCTCCTTCACGCCGTTCTCGGTGCCGTGAAATTCGAGGAGAAGCAGCGGGCTCTCGGGCAGGTTCAGCTTGGAATGCTGATTGCTCGCCCGCACGAAGGTTTCATCGAGAAGCTCGATGCGCGCCACGGGAATGCCGGTCTGGATCGTCATGATCACGGCGTCGCAGGCGGCCTTCACGGTCGGGAACGGGCAGATGCCCGCCGAAATCGCCTCGGGGATGCCGTGGAGCTTCAAGGTGATCTCGGTCACGATGCCGAGCGTGCCCTCGGAGCCGACGAACAGGCGCGTGAGATCGTAGCCCGCCGAGCTCTTGCGGGCGCGGCGCGCCGTGCGCACCACGTCGCCGTTCGGGGTCACGACGGTCAGCGCCACCACGTTGTCCTTCATGGTCCCGTAGCGCACCGCATTGGTGCCCGAGGCGCGGGTCGCAGCCATGCCGCCGATCGAGGCGTCCGCACCGGGATCGATGGGAAAGAACAGGCCCCGGTCGCGCAAATGCTCGTTCAATTCCTTGCGGGTGACGCCGGGCTCCACCACGCAATCGAGGTCCTCCTCGTGCACGGCGACGATGCGCTTCATGAGACTGGTATCGACCGAGACGCCCCCGAAGGGCGCATTCACATGGCCCTCGAGCGACGTGCCGGTCCCGAAGGGCACGATGGGCACGCGAAGAGCGGCGCAGAGCTTGACGATCTCCGCGACTTCCTCGGTCGTCTGCGGGTAGACGACCAGATCCGGAGCCTGCGTCGGGATCCAGGTGGTGGTGTGCCCATGCTGATGGCGCACCGCCATGCTCGTGACCACGCGGTTGCCGTAGCGCTTCGTGAGTTCGCCGGTAATGGCGGCGATGGTGGCCTCATCGGGCCGGGGACGAGGTGTTGACAAGGGGGCGTTCATCGGGTGTCGGGATCCGGGACGTTTTAAGTCGGGCGCTCGCTTGAGGCGGGCATTGGCTCCCGTGAATCCTATCAGAGCGGCTGCCGAGCGAAACCCTTGTGGCATCGATGCGTGACAATCGCACCCATGCATCTTCCACGAGCGCGATGTGGAAAATGTTCAAAGCGTGGCCTTTGCGTGGTCGAATTCCGCGCGCGATGATGCACGAGGCAAATTTCCGTGTTAACCTCGGTTAAGGGCAGAGAACACGACACCGGCGGAACGTGTGGGAGGGCGCCGATGACGGATGAACGAACAGCCCCGATCTTCTTTTTTGCCCCGTTCGTCTCCTCGACGATGCGGGTCGACCGTGCTTGGATCGACTACAACGGCCACCTCAACATGGCTTATTACCACGTGCTCTTCGACCGGGCGGTCGAGGAGGGCTTCAGCGTCGTGGGTCTCGGGGAAGATTACATGGAGGAGCGGGGGGCCTCCTATTTCGCGGCCGAGGCGCACATCCTCTACAAGCGCGAATTGCGGGCGCTCGACGAGGTGCGGGCGACGCTCCAGCTCATCGATTACGACGAGAAGCGGCTGCACTTCTACATGGAATTGCGCCACGCCTCCGAGAGCTGGGTGGCGGCCTCCTGCGAGCACCTCGCGCTCCATGTCGATATCGCGACCCGCAAGGTGACGCCTTTCCCGGACGACATTCTCCGCAACCTCGCGGTCATGAAAGCCGCCCATGGGCGGCTCGCCCGTCCCGCCGCGCTCGGCCGCGTGATCGGCGTGCCCGGGCGGAGCGAGGCCTCGGCAAGGGAAATGCCAGAAGCCCTGCAGGCGACAGGCACGCGGCATTAGCGTTGATCTGAGTGAGGTGGATCCGGCTCACGTCGTGAAGACGCGTTAAAGCGAAGACGAGAGCTGATTCCACCTGAGTGGAAACAGCTCTAGAAGTCGGGCAATTCCCCGTCCTCGGGCCAGTCCCTGAGGAACAGCCAGTCGGAAGATTTCGTGGCGGCCCGCATGACGGGTTCCTCGGCCTGAGCATCCGCGACCGGCTTCCAGGCGCCCTCCTCCGCGATGGCCGCCCGCCAGCCCGCGAACGCGCCGAGGACATGGCGGGTCGCCTCCAGCACACCGGATTCGCCCTCGGCCTGCGTCAGGATCTTGGGATGCAGCGAGAGCATGACGGCCCGCTGCGGCGCGGCAATCACCGGCGCGAGAACCGGAACGATACGGTATTCCCAGCCCTCGATGTCGATCTTCACGACGGCCGGCCGGCCCCGCCCGATCGCAGCCGCGAGCTCGGCGGGCGTGATGGCCTCCGCGGTCCAATGGGCATCCGCTTCGGCAAACAGCAGGCTCGACATGGAATCGCCGGGCTTGCGGCCTGCCCCCATGCGCACGGGCCCAGCCGTGAGGCCGATGGCCCGCGGCAATACGGTGATCTGCCGGGCGAGACCCGGATTGGCATCCAGGTTCGCGTTCAGCTGTTCGAGGGCCGCGGGGTCGGCCTCGACGGCGAGGACCTCGGCCCCCTGCCCGGCCGCGACGAGACTTGTGGGCCCGACCCAGGCACCGCAATCGACGAAGAGCCGTCCGGGCCGACAGAGCGCCCGCAAGGTCGCAAGGGTCAGCGGCTCCCAGGTGCCCCGCTCGACGGCGTCCCAGAAGGTCGGTTGCCGGTCGGCGACCCGCAGGCTCAGGCCGCCCACGTCGACCGTTCGGGGAGCCGCGGCAATCAGCAAGCGATCTGACCGGGAGCGCAGATACGCGGCGAGGACAAGGATGGCTGATTCCGGATCCGGTCCCGCTCCCAGCGCAGCTGGTTCAGCTCGAACTGGCTCTGCTGCTGGATGGCGGTGGACTGTTCCTGCCGCTGCAGGCTCCGGTTGATGTCCGAGTAGACTTGCTCGGCCGCACTCGTGCGCGGCAGGACGAGGCCCTGGGCCTGGGCCGCCGGTCCGAGGGCGACGACCAAAAAGGCGGCAATCCAAGCTTCGATCGGGCGTTTCATGGCGGGCTCCGGGTGGATGGGTCTACCAACTATGTTGGAGCGGCGGGGTCGAATTGCCATCGGTGGAAACGGGGCATCCCTTTCTACCACGAAGCTCGCATCGCACGCCAAACGTTCTTGGCCTATGGCGAGGCCGCAGCCACTCCGCCAGGCTCGACATCGGCGATTGCTTCGCCTTCGCCCTCGCTCGTCCCCTCGATACGCCTGTCGTCGTCGTCGGTGGCGATCTCGCCCATGGATGCGCGGGCCGCCTGAGCATCCCCAAGGATGAATTCACGCCCTCGAGACCCCATATCCGGGCCTTGTCGAACCCCCGTCCCGTTGCCGCCGCGGCCCCAGCGCGCCTCGACGGCGTTCGCCTTTTGGTCCATGACACCCGCATGAATCGCTCCGAGCCCCCGGCCCCCGGCCCTGACCTGACCCACGAGCCCCGCGCCGGTTCCTTGAGTGCCCGCGCGCGCGCCGCCGTGGCGCCTCAGACGGCCTATCTGCAAGGCCTCAACCCGGAACAGCGCCAGGCGGTCGAGACGACGGAGGGGCCCGTGCTGGTGCTCGCGGGCGCCGGCACCGGCAAGACGCGGGTGCTCACGACCCGCATCGCCCACCTCATCGCCACGGGAAAGACCCAGCCCTTCGGCATCCTCGCCGTGACCTTCACGAACAAGGCCGCCCGCGAGATGCGCGAGCGCGTCGCCCACCTCATCGGCGACGTGGCCGAGGGCATGCAATGGCTCGGCACCTTCCATTCCATCGGGACCAAGGTGCTCCGCCGCCACGCGGAGCTCGTGGGTCTGCGCTCCGATTTCACGATTCTCGGTGTCGACGATCAGCTCCGGCTCCTGAAGCAGGTGATCGAGGCCGAGGGCATCGACGAGAAGCGCTGGCCGGCCCGTCAGCTCGCCGCCGTCATCGACGGCTGGAAGAACCGGGGCCTTGCCCCCGACGCCGTGCCGGCGGGCGAGGCGCAATCCTTCGGCAACGGCAAGGGCGGGCGCCTCTACCGGGCCTACCAGGATCGCCTCAAGACCCTGAACGCGGTCGATTTCGGCGACCTGCTGCTCGAATGCCTACGCCTGTGGCGCGAGAACCCCGACGTGCTGGAGCAGTACCAGAACCGCTTCCGCTACATGCTCGTCGACGAGTACCAGGACACGAACGTCGCGCAGTATCTGTGGCTTCGGCTGCTGGCCCAGAAACGCAAGAACCTCTGCTGCGTCGGCGACGACGATCAGTCGATCTATGGCTGGCGCGGCGCCGAGGTCGACAACATCCTGCGCTTCGAGCACGATTTCCCGGGCGCCGTGGTGATCCGGCTCGAACGCAATTATCGCTCCACCGGCCACATCCTCGCCGCGGCCTCCGGGCTCATCGCCCGCAACGAAGGCCGCCTCGGCAAGACGCTCCGCACCGAGGACATCGCGGGCGAGCCCGTGACCGTGACGGGCGCGTGGGACTCGGAGGACGAGGCGCGCCTTCTCGCGGAGGAGATCGAGGCCATGCAGGCCCGGGGCGAGGCTCTCTCCAAGGTCGCCATCCTGGTCCGCATCACGGCCCAGATGCGCGAGATCGAGGAACGTCTCACCAAGATCGGCATCCCGCCGAAGATCATCGGCGGCCCGCGCTTCTACGAGCGCGCCGAAATCCGCGACGCCCTCGCCTACCTGCGCTGCGTGATGTCGGCGTCGGACGATCTCGCTTTCGAGCGCATCCTCAACGTGCCCAAGCGCGGCCTCGCCGACGCGACGCTCCAGACGCTGCACTCCCATTCGCGTCGCGCCAAGGTCTCGCTCATGGAGGCTGCGCGCTTCATCGTCGAAACCGACGAGCTGAAGCCGAAGCCGCGCTCGAGTCTTCGCGATCTTCTCATCTCCTTCGGGCGCTGGTCGAAGCTCGCCGAAACCATGCCCCATGCCGAACTCGCCCAGATCGTTCTGGAGGAATCCGGCTACACCGACATGTGGCAGCGCGAACGATCGGCCGATGCCGCGGGACGGCTGGAGAACCTGAAGGAATTCGTCCGCGCCATGGAGGAATTCCCGGACCTCCAGGGCTTTCTCGAACACATCGCGCTCGTGACGGATGTCGGCGACACGGACACGTCCGATCGCCCGACGCTGATGACGCTCCATGCCGCCAAGGGCTCGGAATACGACACCGTGTTCCTCCCCGGCTGGGAGGAAGGTCTCTTCCCGAGCCAGCGCGCGCTCGAAGAAAACGGCAAGGCCGGCCTCGAGGAGGAGCGCCGCCTCGCCCATGTGGGCCTCACCCGCGCCCGCAAGCGGGCCAAGATCTACTTCGCCTCGAACCGGCGCATCCACGGCCTGTGGAACTCCACGATGCCGAGCCGCTTCATCGACGAACTGCCGGAGGGTAGCGTCGAGGTCATGGAGGCGCCTGCGAACTTCTCCCATGGGGGTTACCGCGGCGGCTACGGCTCGCGCTTCGACACCATGACCCCCTTTGGATCGTCGTATCAGACCCCCGGCTGGCAGCGGGCCCAGCAGAATGCCGCCGCGGCCGGGCACGCCTTCGGGGGCAGCTTCGGCTCCGGCACCTCGACCCGCGGAGCCCCTGCCCGCCGAGGCGGCCCGACCCTGATCGAGGGCGAGCTCGTAGCGAAATCCACCGGCGGGTCGTCGTTCGCGGCCGACACCCGCGTGTTCCACAGCAAGTTCGGCCCCGGAACGGTCGTGGCGGTCGACGGCAACAAGCTCACCGTCGAGTTCGACAAGGCTGGGCGGAAGATGGTGCTCGACAGCTTCGTGGAACGGGTGGGATAGCGGACCTGCGGGAGGGCCTTGTCAAGCGGCCGGCCTGTGGAGATCTGTTGAGAAGGGTCGTCAAGCTCGCCGATCCCGCTCTGTGAAAATCGGGAATAGCGTGGGTATTCCGGTCGCTCCCGGTCCAAGGGCTGACCGGGTACCGGTAACATGTCCCCTATCATACGGGGAAACGGGGCATGCTCACCGACAGTCGCGATCTCATGCGCCGCCTGGAGCGCGACGGGTTCGAGCTCGTCTCCATGCGCGGTTCCCACCACAAGTACCGCCACCCGGAGACCCGGCGGGTCGTGATCCTGCCTCACCCGAATAGGGACATTCCCATCGGTACGCTCAGGAGCGTATATAAGCAGGCAGGTTGGACGATTGATTGAGCGGCGAGAGTAATGCCCCACTACATCGGCTTGATTCACAAGGACACCGCCTCGTCCTACGGCGTGTCCTTCCCTGATGTCCCGGGCGTCATAACCGCTGCCGATACGCTCGATGAGGCTATCGCGAACGCCGCCGCAACGCTGGCCTTTGCCGCGGAGGATTGGGAGTACATCACCGGTACGCCCTTCCCGGCGCCGCGCACCCTCGATGCCCTCCGGGGAGACAAGGCCGTGGCGGCTGAACTACGGGAGGCTGTCGCGGTGGCGGTTCCCCTTCATCCCGCTAACATGCGCCCTGCAGCCGAGTAGCTGTTTTCAACAATCCGGCTCGGCCTTATCCTTCACGGCCTCGCGTTTCAGATGCGCGAGCGGCAGCGGGGCGTCCGACTTCACGCGCGTGAGCGCGAAGTTCGAGCGGATGTCGGCAATCATCGGGAGGGTCAGGAGCTTCTCGGAGAGCAGCCGCTCGTAGGCCTTCAGGTTCGCGACCACGATCTCCGCGATGAAATCCGCGGTTCCCGACACCATGTGGCAGGCGACCACTTCGGGCATGGCCCTCAGGGCTTCCTGCAGGGCCTGCGCGTTCTCGCGGTTGTGCTTCTCGACCTTGATGTCTACGAACACCGTGAGCCCGAGCCCGATCGCCTCCCGATCCAGCACGGCCCGATAGGTCTGAATGAAGCCGTCGCTCTCGAGACGACGCACGCGCCGCAGGCAGGGTGAGGGCGACAGCCCGACCCGGTCCGCGAGGTCGCTGTTGGTGAGGCGACCATCGTCCTGCAGCGCTTTCAGGATGCGCAGATCGATGGCATCGAGCTGGATGTAGGGCATCGGATCGTCTCAGGCCGTTTCGCGCAATCTTCTGCCAATGCATCCCCTTCCGGCAACAGAAATTCGCAAGGACATGCCCCAGGCCCTTGTCCCATGCTGAAGCGCAACCGAGCTCGTGAAGCTCGACCGGCCCCAAGGGAGAACGCCATGTTGGCCACTTCCGCCTCGACGACAGCCGCACCTCACCGCAACCGCGTCCTCAACGGCTGGCTGGCTGCGCTCACGACCGTCGTGATCTGGGCTCTCTGGATGGTGGGCACCCGTCATGCTGTCACCCACGATCTTCCGCCCGCGGCGATCGGCATTCTGCGCTTCGGCGTTCCAGCGCTGCTGCTGGCCCCGGTCTGGTGGCGGCTTGGCCTCTGTCCGCGTCGCGTGCGACCCCTTCTGCTGGTCGGGGTGTTGGTCTCCGGTGCGCCCTTCTTCATCATCGTCGCCAATGCGATGCGCTTCGCACCGGCCCCCGATATCGGCCCGCTCCTGCCCGGCACCATGCCCCTGTTCGTGGCGATGATCGGCTACACGATGTTCGGCGACCGGCTCGGGCGCCGGCGCGTTCTCGGCTTCGTGCTCATTGCCGTTGCGGTCGTCTGCATCGGCGGCCGGGGCTTGCTCAACATGGCCGATGGCGCCTGGCGCGGACACGGACTCTTGCTCCTGGGCGCCCTGCTCTGGGGCATCTACACTCATGCCTATCGGCGCAGCGGCCTCACGCCGGTGCAGGGCGCAGCACTCATCGGTGCCTGGTCGGTGCTAATCCTCGTGCCCTTCGGGGGCCCGCCTCTCGTCCAGGCGATCATGAGCGGCCTGGCAGGCGCGGTGTTGGCGCAAGCCCTGCTGCAGGGCCTGCTGTCGGGCGTGATCGCGATCGTGCTCTACGGCGTCGCGATCGACCGCCTCGGAGCCTCCAAGGCCGCAGCGGTTTCGCCGCTGGGGCCGGTGCTGGCGGTTCTCCTCGCCATCCCGATCCTCGGCGACTACCCCGATGCGGCCGCGCTCGTGGGCATGGTATCCGCCGCGCTCGGCGTGATCCTTGCCAGCGGCGTCGTGCCCGAACGAGGCCGCTGAGACCCTGCGCCCGAATGCAGCTTTATTCCTGCACCGCGCGCTCCCAATCGGGCGGCGTGCAGCGGATCAGCCGTTGGGGCTGCGGATTGCGGGACGCAGGAACGCGGTCGATGGCGTTTGCATCGACGATCGTGATCCGCTCGGTCGTCGGGAATTCGCGCCCTTCCGCGGAGCACAGATAGTTCGCTTGGTACTCGCGCCCGGTCTGGAGGTTCGAGACCACCTGCTGCGAGGTGCAGGTCGAGCCCCGCGTCACGAAGCGGCTCGGGCTGATGATCACCGCCACGTCGTTCGCCGCCAGAGCCGGGGCAATGGTGTACTGACCCTTCCCGTCGGGCACGAAGGCGCGGGCGCACAGCTCCTGGTTCGAGACCCACAGCCCCCTCGCCTTGTCGAGCGCGGTGGCGTTCTCCCGCTCGAACCGCTCGCGCTCCGCCCGCACCGTGGCGAGATCCTTGAGGTCGGCGATCGGGCAGCGTTTCACGGGAACGAAATTGCGATCGATCTCGATCTGGAAGCGGCCGTTGAGCTCGCGCATCGTGAATTTCTGCCGGCGGGTGCGGCGTCCGAAGTCGCAGCGCCCCATGAAAGTCACGTCCGCTTGGCGAACCGTGTAGTCCCGCACCGAGCAGATATATTCGTTGTTCGAGATGCTCGTCGGATTGATGATGAAGGCCGGCAGCGGCCCGCGGCCCTCCGCTCCGAACACCACCCGGCCGCCCTCATTGGCGAAGATCCGGTTGCACTCCTGGTTCTCGAGCACCCAGGCGCCATAGATCCCGAGCAGCGCATCCTGCGCCGCCGCCGGCGCGGTCGAGACGAGGAACGCCAATATCGGGCCGGTCCATCGACGCATCGCAATCCTCCACACGGCCCCCCCGAGTTCAGCATGCGGCCAAGGCCGGGGCCCGGCTCCGAGGTTCAAACGCGGAGGGCCCGAACCTTGACCGTTGCGTCAACGCCCGAAGGCCGCAGGGGTTCGAGTCACCACCTCACCGAAGCCGGACGACTCTACAGAGGCTGCACCTCCCCACGGAAGCGGAGCTCCTGGGTTGGATGCCGGTGCCGATGCGGGACCGACCGGCGCAAGTCTCCACGGCCCTCGACCCGCAGGTCGAGAGGTGTGACAAAGCAGCGATGGAGCCTTGCGTGGCGCACGCCAACAAGGGAGGGCATGGTTCCCCCGTGAATGGCGATGTGGCTCCCGTACGGCCGTGACGGGCCCGTGACGAAATCCGGCTGGGGTGCTAAGCGGCCCCATGCTCGAAGGCCTGCACCCCAACCGTCCCACCCATGTCATGCGCCTCACGACCGATGAGCGGTCGGCCCGGGCCATGACGGATCTCATCGGAGAGATCTTCGATCCCGCAGAAACGGCCGTCGCCGCCTTCGAGACCGAGGATGGAGGGCCCTGGCTGCTCGAAGCCTATTTCGCCAACGAGCCCGACGAGGACGCGATCCGGGACCTCGTCCGTCCCATCGTGGGCGACAGAATTGACGAGGCGGTGTTCGTGCCTCTCGAACAGCAGGATTGGGTGAAGGCCTCCCTTGAGGGCTTGAACCCCGTGCGGGCCGGGCGGATCCTGGTCCATGGGTCCCACGACCGGGAGCGGCGGCGCGTCAACGACGTCGCCATCGAGATCGAGGCCGCGCTTGCCTTCGGGACGGGGCACCACGGCACCACGAAGGGGTGCCTCCTGGCTTTCGTCGACGAATGGAAGCGACGCCGGCCCCGCCGCGTCCTTGACGTCGGCACGGGCACGGGCATTCTCGCCTTTGCGGCCGCCAAGGCCTTGCGGCGCGAGGTCGTCGCCGGTGACATCGACCCGGAGGCCGTGCGCGTGGCGCGGGAGAATGCGCGCCTCAACGGAATCGCGCAGTGGATGCGGCTCTATGTGGGGCCGGGCGTGCGCAACGCGGCGGCCGACCGGCAGGGCCGCTACGATCTCGTCTTCGCCAACATCCTGGCAAAACCCCTGCGTCTCCTGGCGCCGAGCCTTGCCCGCGTCACGGCTCCGACCGGCGCGCTGGTGCTCTCGGGGCTGCTCACCCGGGACGTGCCGGGCGTGCTCTCGGCCTACGCGGCCCAAGGCTGGCATCTGCAGCGCCGCTACGATCTCGAAGGCTGGGCGGCGCTCGTGCTCAAGAAGGGCGGCGCGGCTCCGAGGCCCCGCCGTTAGAGCGTTGATCTGCGTGACGTTCACGGTTCACGGGATGGCAACGCGACAAACAGAGAGCGAGAGCCGATTCCACGACAGGGAAACAGCGCTTGCGGTCACGACTCGTCGCGCAGGTCGGGGTAACGCTTCAGCATGGCGCGGCGGAGCTTCGCGGCATCCACGACGACGTCCTGGAGGAAGCGGAGGGCGGTCAGAATGATCATGGGAGTTCTCCCGGGTTGGTGAAGTCGGGCAGGGTTGCGGCCGCGGCGCAGGGCCTCAGCCGTTGAACGGCAGGACGTCCGCCTCGGACAGGCTGATGGCACGCAGGTTGCCATGCACCAGCGCGGTCTCGTGGACGAACGGCTCGTGGCGGTGAAGTTCGCGGGCGGCAGCGCGGACGCGGCTCGCGGTCAGGGCACGGACGATGCTCCTTGCGATGCCGGAGCGCGTGCCGACCCGAGGGGTAGCAGCAATAGCGGTGGCGACCATGGGTCCATCTCCTCGAAGAAGGTCGATGTCCCTTCGGCGTTCCTCGTTTTGTTACTGCTGAGATAGGTATCGCGGCCTCGCCGTGGCAGAAGCTCAGCCGCATGCGAGACATTCCTTAGGGGCATATCACGTTAGTTTTCTGTCAATTGAACCGCGCCTGGCGCATGACAAGGGGGTTGGCCTGCGGGAGCTTGAGCGTCCGGATCCGCCTGCTCCGGTTTCGATCGATGTGCCGCACACTCGGCCTGATCGGCGCCGTGCTTCTCTGGCGATCGCATCATTCTCCGTGACCGAATCTCTCCTGCCTGCAATGTTTCGAGGATGACTTCCTCCAGGCTTCGACCGAATCGTTTCAGGATTCCTGCTCCCTATGGCTCGCTTTCAATCCTTCGATGACGCCGCTTCTCCCGCTCAGGGGCCCGAGCGCATAGCCCGGCTTCGCGCGGAACTCGTCCGCCGGGGCCTGCACGGCTTCGTGGTGCCCCGGTCCGACGAGCACCAATCCGAATACGTCCCGAAGAACGCGGAACGCCTGTCCTGGCTCACGGGCTTCACGGGTTCGGCCGGCACCGCGATCGTGCTGCAGGACAAGGCGGCCCTCGTGGTCGACGGGCGCTACACCCAACAGGCCGAAGCTCAGGTCGAGACCTCCGTGATCGCGCCCGTGCAGCAGGCCAAGACGAGCGTGGAGGATTGGATCGCTGCGAACCTGCCCGCCGGCACGGCCCTCGCCTACGATCCGTGGCTCCATACGAGCGAAGGGCTCAAGCGCCTCGAAGCGGCGGTGGACCGCGCCGGGGGACGCCTCATGCCCGTCGACATCAACCTGATCGATGTCATCTGGATCGACCGGCCGCCGGCTCCGCAGGCCCCGGTCAGGCCTCATCCGATCTCCCATGCGGGCGAAACGATCGAGGCGAAGCTCGACCGGATCCGCGAACGGCTCAAGAAGGACAAGCTCGACGCCCTCGTGGTGTCGGACCCCCACAACCTCGCCTGGACCTTCAATCTCCGAGGCGGAGATGTGGGCCACACTCCCCTCCCCCTCGGCTACGCCCTGATCCCGGCGGAGGGGCAGCCGAGCCTGTACCTCGACCCCGCGAAGGTCACGAACCAGGCCGGCGCGGCGGTGGGAGGCCTCGCGGACTTCGCGGAGCCCTCTGCCTTCGCGCCGGCTCTCGATGCTTTGGGCGGGCGAGGCGCGAAGGTTCGCATCGATTCCGGCACGGGCGCCGTCGCCCTCGCACGCCGCATCGAAGCCGCGGGAGGCAAGCCCGATATGGGCGCCGACCCCATCAGCCTCATGAAGGCGGTCAAGAACAGCACTGAAATCGAAGGCAGCAAGGCGGCCCATCGGCGCGATGCGGTCGCGGTTGCCCGCTTTCTTGCCTGGTTCGACCGTGAGGCCCCCTCGGGCAGGCTCACCGAGATCGACGCCGCCGAGGCCCTCGAAGCCTTCCGGATCGAGACGGGCGCGCTCAGGGACGTCTCGTTCCCGAGCATTTCCGCAGCCGGCCCCAACGCCGCCCTGCCCCATTACCGCGTGACGCGGAGCACGAACCGCCGGATCGAAGCGAACGGGATCTACCTCATCGATTCCGGCGCCCAGTACGAGGACGGAACAACCGATATCACCCGCACGCTCGTCGTGGGCGAGCCCACGGCCGAGATGCGCGATCGGAATACCCGCGTCCTGAAAGGGCACATCGCTATCGCTCGAGCGGTGTTCCCGAAGGGTACGACCGGCGCGCAGATCGACAGTTTCGCCCGCCGCCCCTTGTGGGAAGCGGGCCTCGATTTCGACCACGGCACAGGCCACGGCATCGGCAGCTATCTTTCGGTGCACGAGGGCCCGCAGCGCATTGCCAAGACCGGGCACACCACGCTCAAGGCCGGGATGATGCTGTCGAACGAGCCGGGCTTCTACAAGGCCGGCGCCTACGGGATCCGGATCGAGAATCTCGTGCTCGTGGAGCCTCGGCAGATCGACGGCGGCGACCGCGAGATGCTGGGCTTCGAGACCTTGACCCTCGCGCCCATCGACCTGCGCCTCATCGAGCCCACGCTCCTCGATGCCGCCGAAACCGCTTGGCTCGATGCCTACCACGCCTGGGTGCGCGAGACCCTGTCGCCGGGGCTCGACACCCACACCCGCGCCTGGCTCGAAGCCGCGACGCGTCCCTTGGGCTAGTGGTGGAAATCCGACCCTTGTATCGCTGCGGACGGCCCGTTGCGATCGAAAGCGGACAGCGCCACCACTGTTCAAATGGGTGGAAAACGGACTGCCGGCTATCGGGCCACCGATCTCACGATAAGGTATGTGAATGCTGAACCTCTCGTGCCTTTGCGGCCAAGTCCGGATCAAGCTCGAAAAGCGACCGGACTTCATCCACGCGTGCAACTGCACTTTATGCAGCAAGACGGGCGCTCGCTGGGGCTACTTTCATCCCTCCGAGGTGTCCGTCGAGGGAACGGCGTCAGGGTATTGCAGGGACGACAAGGACGAACCGAACGCGCAAGTCCAGTTCTGCCCGACATGCGGTTCAACGACCCATTTCGTGTTGACCGCGACCGCCGTGTCGAGGTTTGGGAATAGCCTCATGGGCGTCAACATGTGGCTGGCGGATGCGCGAGACCTCGCCGGAATCGAATTGCGTTATCCTGACGGGAAAGCATGGTCGGGTGCGGGCGATTTCGCCTATGTGCGAGAGGCTGAGATCATCGGTCGAAGTGCTGCATCCGGATGACCGCAATGGGTCGGAAGCAGCTCCTATTGACCGGTAGCAAGCGTCGGGTGTCAGCCAGTAGAGCGTTGATCCCGTGAAGTGGACCCGGTTCACGCAACGACAAAGAAACAACAGCCGAGTCCGCATCGCGACACAGATCTAGACGGATCTCCCCCGCGAGGTCCCGTCAGAGGACGAGCCGCAGCGCGACCACGGTCGCGACTCCGACCGCGACCGTCGCGAGCAGCGGCAGCCTTGTGGCAGCCAGGGCCGTGACCGCTGCGGCGAGCGTTTCCGCAAGGCCGGTTGCCAGTGCCGTCGGAGCGATGACGGCGACGAGAACAGCAGGCGGAATGGCATCGAAGGCCGCCTTGGCTCGCCCCGTGAGGGTCAAACGGTCCGCGACGAAGAGGCCGGCCACACGGGTCAGGTAGGTGACGCCGGCCATGGCGAGGATGGCCGCAAGCGTCATTGGATCGAGTGTCATGGGCGCCGATCTCCCGCGGCTGGAAGCGTCGATAAATCGGGAATCATCGGCGCCGGTCTCCTGCGGCCAGATAGGCGGCCGCGATGCCGGAGAGCGCCCCGGCGGCCACATGCCAGGGTGCGCCGGCGGTCCTGTAAGTGAGAGCAGCCGCGACCGCGCTGGCCGCAACGGTGATGAGCGTCGTGCGGGAGCGCCCGAACCCGGCGATGAGGCCGATAAAAAGGGCCGTGAAGGCAAAGTCGGCCCCCAGCCGAGCCGGATTCCCCAGGAACGACCCGAGCACCGCCCCGGCGCCCGACGAGGCGATCCAGACCACGGGAAGAACCGTTGCCATGGCGAACCAGTAGGAAGCCGTCACGGGACGATCCAAGGCCCGCCGCTCGGCAAGCGCCCAGGATTCATCGGTCAGGAAATAGAAGCCGATGAGCTTCTGGCCCCGCGTGGCCTGCATCTTCGGCCCGAGCGACGCCCCCATGAGCACATGCCGGACGTTGATGAGGAGCGTCGCGAAGGCCAAAACGGCGACGGGCGCGGGGTGGACCCAGCTCTCGATCGCGGCAAACTGCGCCCCGCCCGCGTAGACGAGGGCCGACATGAGCGTTACCTCAAGGGGCGAAAGGCCCTTGGCGACGCTCACGGCGCCGAAGAGCAGAGCGATCGGAACAGCCGCGATCGCCGCCGGAGCGATGTCGCGAACCCCGTCGCGCCACTCGCGCGACCGGTTCACACGATAAGGATTCATCTGGTCCATGGTGCTTCTCGGCACCCCGGGGAACCGGCGGAAGTCCGGCCGGTCGATGGGTGCCCTCGGCACCCTTCTGGCAGGGGCCCGGCGTGCCGTCTTGGACAGGATTGCTCAGACCGACCGGTAGACGCCCGGCGTCACGCCCATGCGCGCCTTGAAGACGCGATTGAGGTGGCTCTGATCGAAGAACCCGCAGGCCGACGCGACCTCGCCCGGCGCCTCGCCGCGCTCCAGGAGTCGGCTCGCGGCCCGGAAGCGCCGATCGAGGAGATAGGCATGCGTGAGCCCCGTTTCGCGCTGGAAGGCGCGGATGAAGTGGCTCCGCGACAGGCCCGCCAGCCCGGCGAGATCGGCGAGTTCGACCTCCTCGGCGAGATGCGCTTCCATGTAGTCCCGGACGCGCTCGACGAGGCGGCTCTCCCGCCCGACGGGCGAAGCCTTGAGGTCGGCATGGCGGGTGATGAGCTTGGAGAGGAAGGTGATGAAGCGCGTGTCCTGTTCGAGGGGCGAGGCTCCGCATCCGTCGATGCGCAGGGCGCTATGGAGCTCGGCCAAGGCAAGCGCCAGCTCCGGGTCTTCCACCACGGAGCAGGGAAACCACGGCGGATGCTCCACGGGGCGGCCCAGCACATCCTCGGCGATCTCGCGCATCAGTGCGGCGGACGGGTAGAGCGTCCTGTATTCGAACCCGCCGCCATAGGGCTCGCCATCGTGAAGTTCGTCCGGGCCCACGACGGCAATGCCGCCGGGATGGACGTAGTGCTGCTCGCCTCGGTGGAAAAAGGTCTCGCATCCCTTCAGCACAGCCGCGATCGCGTAGGTCTCGTGGGTATGGCGGGCATAGGCATGGCGGCGGAAGACCGCGCGCAGGCATTCGAGGCCACGGTAACGCGGCACGCGCCAGAAATAGGTCTCGTCCCCGGCTGCTTTCAGCGCCGGGTCCAACGTAAACTCGGGCGTCGCCACCGTCATGGCGCAGAAGATGCCACAGCCGAGGGCAGGCGTCTTGGACGAAAGTGCTCCCCTTCGCGGCCACTCAGCACCGGCCCAAGCTCACGCAATAGAGTGATATTGCTCCGCTCCGCGGCCTGCACGTGCCTGATCAAGGCCGCCCCACGAGCGCGAACCAACCGTCCTCGTCGATCACCTTGACCCCGAACTCCGCGGCCTTCGCGAGCTTCGATCCGGCGCCGGGTCCGGCGACGACGAGATCGGTTTTCTTCGACACCGAGCCCGCCACCTTAGCCCCCAAGCGCTCGGCCATGGCTTTGGCTTCCTCGCGGGTCATCTGCTCCAGGGAACCGGTGAACACGATCGTCTGCCCCGCCACCGGCGAACCCGTACTGGTCGCCGCGGCTTCCGCTGGCTCGGGGTTCACCTGGGCGAGAAGCCGGTCGAGCATGTCCTCGTTGCGGGGTTCCTTGAAGAACTCGATGAGAGCCGTCGCCACCACGGCACCGATCCCGCCGATATTGGTGAGATCCGCATAGGCTTCGGACGTCGGGTCCGCGGCCTGGCGCACTGCATCCCGAAGAGCCTCGAACGTCCCGTAATGGCGGGAGAGCAGCCTCGCATTGGTCTCGCCGATATGCGGGATGCCCAGCGCAAAGACGAAGCGGGCGAGCGGCAGGCTGCGCCGCTGCTCGACGGCGGCCAGGAGGTTGCGGATCGCCTTGTCTTCCTCTCCGGGCTTCGCTTTGGCTTTGGCTTTCTTCGCCGGCTCGGGGGCTCCGGTGAGGCGTCGGCGCTCGGTCGCGAGTTCGTCCCGGCGGCGCTGGATTGCGGCCTTCACGGCCTCGAAGTCGAAGGTGAAGAGATCGGCGGGGCTCCTGACGAGGCCCGCGTCGAACAGCACCTCGATATAGGTCTCCCCGAAGCCCTCGATATCGAAGGCGTTGCGGGAGACGAAATGCTTCAGGCGTTCGACCGCCTGCGCGGGGCAGATGAGGCCGCCGGTGCAGCGGCGCACCGAATCCTCCTTGCCGGAACGCGGGTTCACCTCGCGCACCGCATGGCTTCCGCAGGCCGGGCACGTGGTCGGGAACGCATAGGGTTTCGCGTCCGCAGGGCGCTTGTCGAGCACCACGTCGAGGACCTTCGGGATCACGTCGCCGGCGCGCTGGATCACGACCGTATCGCCGATGCGGATATCCAGACCGCCGCGGATGGGCTCCCCGCCCCCGCCGATGCCACGGATGTAATCCTCGTTGTGGAGCGTCGCGTTCGAGACCACCACGCCGCCGACTGTCACGGGCTTGAGCTTGGCGAGAGGGTTGAGCGAACCGGTGCGGCCCACATTGATCTCGATGTCGTCCACCACCGTGACGGCCTGCTGGGCCGGAAATTTGTGAGCGAGCGCCCAGCGCGGCGAGCGCGATACGAAGCCCAGACGGGATTGAAGTGCGAGATCGTCCACCTTGTAGACGACTCCGTCGATGTCATAGCCGAGATTCGCGCGGTCCGCCTCGATGGCGCGGTAATGCGCAAGCAGCTCCTCGACGCTCGAACAGCGCCGGGTCAGGGGGTTGGTCACGAGGCCCCAGTGCTTGAAGCACTCGATCATGCCGAACTGGGTCTGCGAGGGTATGGCGCTCATCTCGCCCCAGGCATAAGCGAAGAAGCGCAAGGGACGGGACGCCGTGATGGCCGAATCGAGCTGACGCAGGGAACCCGCGGCGGCGTTGCGGGGATTGGCGAAAAGCGGCTTGCCCGCGGCCGCCTGCCGCTCGTTGATGGCCGCGAAATCCTTGTGGGAGAGGTAGATCTCGCCTCTGATCTCGCACACGTCCGGCACGCCGTTGCCCGAGAGGCTCAGCGGGATGTCGCCGACGGTTCTTGCGTTGGCGGTGACGTCCTCCCCTTCGGCTCCATCGCCCCTGGTCGCCGCCGTCACGAGCTGGCCGCGCTCGTAGCGCAGGCTCAAGGACAACCCGTCGATCTTCGGCTCTGCGGTGAAAACCAGGGGCGCGTCGTCCTTCCATTGCAGAAAGCGGCGGATCCGCGCCACGAGCTCCGTGACATCCTCATCCGCAAACCCGTTGCCGAGAGACAGCATCGGAACCCGGTGCCGAACTTTCGCGAATTTTTCCGAGACCGTCGAACCAACCTTCTGGGTCAGGCTCTCCCCAGTGACGAGATCCGGGAAACGCCCCTCGAGGGCTTCGTAACGCTGGCGCAGCGCGTCGTATTCCGCATCGGAAACGGTCGGGGCGTCCTCCTGATAATAGCGGCGATCATGATCCGCGATCTCGGAGCCCAAGGCCTGGTGCTCGGCCTCGGCATCCTCCCGCGTCAATGCATCGACGGGGGTGCTTCGAAGTGTGGGAGCATGCGCCATGAGAGACTCGCGGAACTGGGGTCGAGGCGCACATTAGCGCGCCCGATCCCCGAAGCGAGTCTCGTTACCGAGTGTCCCTAATGGGATGCCGCCTCGAGAAGGCGCGCTGCGGCTGCGCGGGCCTCTTCCGTGATGGTGGCGCCCGCGAGCATGCGGGCGATCTCCTCGCGGCGCGGCGATGCGGAGAGCGGCGTGACCCGCGTGGCGACCCGATCGGATCCCTTGACGCCTTCCTTCGCGATGAGGAAATGGCTCAACGCCCGCGCCGCGACCTGAGGGGCGTGGGTCACGGCCATGACCTGCACGCGCTCCGCCAGCCGGGCAAGGCGCTGGCCGATCGCATCGGCGACGGCACCGCCCACACCCGTGTCGATCTCGTCGAAGACGAGCGTCGGGGCCGATCCCTTGTCGGCGAGGATCACCTTCAAGGCCAGCATGAAGCGCGACAGCTCGCCGCCCGACGCGACCTTCAGGAGCGGCCCGGCGCGGGTCCCGGGATTGGTCTGCGCCCAGAACTCGACGCGGTCGAAGCCCGCTGCGTCGCGGCTTGCCTCGTCGGTGTCGATTTGGGTGAGGAAGCGGGCCCGCTCCAGCTTCAAAGGCGGGAGCTCCGCCTGAACGGCGGCATCGAGAGCATTGGCCGCCTTCCGTCGCCGCTTCGACAGAGTGCGGGCGGCCGCGAGATAGGCCGCATCGGCTTCTCCGAGCTGGCGCTCCAGAACGGCGAGTTGCTCCTCGCCCGCGTCGATAGCGGCGACATCGGACTGGAACCGCTCGCACAACGCCGCCAGTTCGTCGGCCGGAACGTCGTATTTCCGGGCCGCGGCCCGGAGAGCGAACAGGCGCTCCTCCGTGCGCTCCAACTCGCGGGGGTCGTACTCGGCCTGGCGGAGGGCATCCTCGAGGATGGCCCGCGCGTCGTCGATGGCGACGAGCGCGGCGTCGAGGGCCGTCACGGCCGGATCGACGAGCGTGGGCGCCTGCGCGCTCCTTCGCTCGAGCTTGCGCACCGCTGAGGAGAGCACCGGGACGAGGGAGGATTGGCCGGCCACCGCCTCGAAGGCTTCGTTGAGTTCCTTGGCGACCTTCTCGGAGCCCATCATCACGAGGCGGCGCTCGGCCAGGGAGGCCTCTTCACCGGATTCCGGCTTCAGCTTGCCGAGTTCCTCGACGGCGTGGCGGAGGAAGTCGGCCTCCTTCCGGGCTTTCTCGATTCGGGCGCGATGCGCATTGAGCGCGGAGCGGGCCTCGCGGACGCGGCGCGCGGCCTCGGAGACGGCACGCGCTTCAGCGTGAAGGCCGCCGAAGGCATCCAGGATCGTGCGATGCGTGACGGGATCGACCATGGCGCGGTCGTCGTGCTGGCCATGGATCTCGACGAGGGCCGAGCCGATGTTCTTGAGAACCTGCACGCTGACCGGCTGGTCGTTCACGAAGGCGCGGGTGCGGCCATCCGCGACCTGAACGCGGCGCAGGATCAGGTCGCCCTCGGTATCGATGTCGGCATCAGCGGCGATGCGGCGGGCCGGGTGATCGAGGGGACAGTCGAACACGGCGGTGACCTGCCCCTGCGCTTCTCCATGGCGCACGAGCGAGCCGTCGCCCCGTCCCCCGAGAGCCAGGGAGAACGCGTCGAGCAGGATGGATTTGCCCGCACCGGTTTCCCCGGTCAGGACGCTCAAGCCCTCGTGGAAGTGGAGCTCAAGCCGGTCAATGAGAACGATGTCACGGATCGCCAGCTGGACGAGCATGGAGTGCGGCGCTTACCCCGCTCGCTGTGCGACGCGCGGCACACCGCGGAAGGCTCGGCTGATCCACGACTCGCCGCTCTCGCGCGGCTCTAGGCCGCTGGACCTCAGGAGCGCATAGGCGTCCTTGTACCAGGGGCTGTCCGGGAAGTTGTGGCCCAGCACGGCCGCAGCGGTCTGCGCTTCTCCGACGATGCCCATGGCCATATAGGCCTCGGCGAGGCGCTGGAGCGCCTCCTCGACATGGCGGGTGGTCTGATACTGGGCGACGACGACGCGGAAGCGGTTGATCGCACCGGTGTAGTTGCGCTTCTGGAGGTAGAATCGGCCGACCTCCATCTCCTTCGCGGCTATCTGATCGCGGGCGACCTGAAGGCGCTGACGGGCGTCGGCGGCGTATTGGGACTTGGGATACCGGTCGACGAGTTCCTGCAGGGACGCCATGGCGCGCTCGGACCGCTCCTGGTCCCGGGTCACGTCCGGAATCTGGTTATAATAGGACATCGCCAAAAGGTATTGCGCGTAGGCCGCGTCCTGGGACGCGGGGTGAAGCTGCAGATACCGGCGGGACGAGGTGATGGCATCCTCATAGGAGCCGCCCTCGTAATTCGCGTAGGCCGTCATGATGAGGGCGCGGCGCGACCAGTCCGAATAGGGATACTGCTTGTCGAGATCCTCGAATTTCTTCGCGGCGCCGGAGAAGTCCTTGTTCTGCAGCCGGGCGAGCCCATCGTTGTAGAGCTGCTCGGCCGGCACCTCCGCGACGATCTCGGGCTTGTAGGCCTCCGACTTGTCGAACGGGTTCAACGACGAGAGCGTATCGCAACCTGCGAGCGCAAGGCCGCAGGCTGCAAGAGCAAGCGACCGCACGGCGGTGCGCTTGGCACCCAAAACCGTTTCCGTGAGTGACATGCCCCTTGGGTCCTCCAGATTGGGCCCTTCGCCTTTTTGGCGACGCTTTAGACCGTTGCTCTTTACCCTATCGCCCCCACAGGAGCCAACCCCCTAAGATGGGGCCGCAAAGCCGCATCGGGCTTCCGTATGCAGGGTCGTCGCAGAAGCTTAACGGTTAGTGGATTTCGGGAGCGAAAGCGGCCACGCTCATACCTGCCCCAACGTCAACATAGGACGGCTCGCGGCGCGGCGCGGCCTCGACGATGGCGTAGTTCGACCGGCTCGAGAACATGGCTTCGAGCACCGAGAAGTTGAGCCGATGCCCGCCGCAAAACGAGCGGTAGGTGCCAAGCAGCGGGAAGCCCGCGAGGGAGAGGTCGCCGATGGCGTCGAGGATCTTGTGGCGGACGAACTCGTCCGCATAGCGCAGACCCTCGGGATTCACGATCTCGGTCTCGCCGATCACGACGGTGTTCTCGAGGGACGCGCCGAGCGCGAATCCGGCGCTCCAAAGCTTGTCGACATCCTGCATGAAGCCGAAGGTGCGGGCCCGGGAGATCTCGCGGCGGAAAACCGACGACGACAGATCGATGCTGCGGCGCTGGCGCCCGATCACGGGGCTCTGGAAATCGATCTCGACATCGAGGCGGAACGCGCGGTCGTTGGGGAGGAGCTCGGCCATGGCGCGGCCGCGGGTCACACGGATGGGCTTGAGGACCTTCAGGTAGCGGCGCGAGGCCCCTTGGGTCACGAGGCCGACCTGATCGATGGCGTCCACGAAAGGAGCCGAGCTCCCGTCCATGATCGGCACTTCCGGCCCATCGATCTCGACGAGGACGTTGTCGATGCCGAGACCTGCCAGAACGGCCATGAGGTGTTCGACCGTGGCTACAGCGCCACTCTCGCGGTCGCCGAGCACCGTGCAGAGTTCCGTTGCAGTGACGGCGAGATGCCGGGCGTCGATGAGGCGGTCATGGCCGCCGTGAAGGCCGGTTCGGAGAAATACGATGCCATGATTGGCTTCGGCGGGGTGGAGGACAATCCTGACCTCGTTCCCGGAGTGAACACCGATCCCGGTGAGGGAGACGGCAGACCGAAGGGTAGTCTGATGGCTTTGTTTCATTACTCTCGACCTCGGCCGTAATCGTCCGAGCAGGCTCGCGCCCGCTGTGGTTTAGATCCGTCCGCTGTTCTTCGCTGACCCCTGGCCGACCCCTTTGGGACGGCCGCCCTTTTCTTGACTTGGCCGCACCATAAACGTGGCAATCCCCCCCGCCAAATCACGCTTTCTTACGTTCTGTTACAATCCGTAACACGCAGGAAACGGCGGTAAGTCTCTGGGGTATTTACGTTTTATTAATACATGAAACCCCGGGCGGAGACCGCCCGGGGTTTGCCACATCTGACGCTCTGGTCAGGTGGGCGAGACTCAGCTGGAGCGTCTCAGGAAGGCCGGGATCTCCAGTTGGTCGTCATCGTAGCTGCGGGGGGCTGGAGCAGGAGCCGGGCGGCCATGCGGGTCGAGCTGACCCTGGGCCGGGCGATGGGCGGGCTGCTGCGGCAGAGCCGGCCGCTTGGCATACTCCGCGTGGACAGGAGACGGAGCGGGCCGGGGAGCCTCCTGAGCCGGCCGAGGCGCGGGCGCCTCGGCGTGCCCGTGAGGGCCATCCTCCTTGCGTCCGAAGCCGACGGTCGCGATGCGCTGGAGGAGGCTCATGCGCTTGGGGTCCTGACCGGCTTCGGCGTCTCCACGGCTGGCGCGGATCTGATTCTGCGCCGGCATCGGGAGTTCGTCCACTCGCGGCATCCGGGGCGCGCGAACCACGGCTCGCTCAGCGTGCGGCGGGATGAAGGGCGCAGACGAGACGGGCTCCTCGCGGTGGACGGGCTGAGCCATCGGCTGGGCCTCGTAGGCCACGGCCTGCTTCGGCTGGGTCGGCGTCAGGACCACGTCGTCCCGCATCACGGGCTGCATCGCCGGCTGTTCCATGCGCAGCGACTCAGCCCCGAACGGCTGCGGCGCCGCCTGCAGGACGGGCTCCATCTGCGCCGTCCTCACGGACTCGATCGCGTGGGCCGTGGGCTGGCCAGCGGATTGGGCGGAGCGAAAGGAGGGCGCCACCGGGTGCGAGGCCCGGGCCCGGGCCTCGGCGCGGAGGCGCTCTGCCACTTCCGAGATCTTCTGCTCCGTCGAGACGATATCGTTGTTCTGCTCCAGGAGCGCGTGATCGATGCCCGTCGCCACGACCGAGACCCGGATGATGCCTTCCAGGCTCTCGTCGAAGGTGGCGCCGAGAATGATGTTGGCCTCGTGATCCACCTCCTCGCGGATGCGGGTTGCGGCTTCGTCGAGTTCGTAGAGGGTGAGGTCGCGGCCGCCGGTGATCGAGATCAGCAGGCCTCGGGCGCCCTTCATGGAGACGTCGTCGAGGAGCGGGTTCGCGATCGCGGCTTCCGCGGCGCGGATCGCGCGCTTCTCGCCGGAGGCCTCGCCCGTGCCCATCATGGCCTTGCCCATGCCGCGCATGACGGCACGCACGTCGGCGAAGTCGAGGTTGATGAGACCTTCCTTCACCATCAGGTCCGTGATGCAGGCCACGCCCGAATAGAGCACCTGATCGGCCATCGCGAAGGCATCCGCGAAGGTGGTCTTCTCGGTCGCGACCCGGAACAGGTTCTGGTTCGGGATCACGATGAGGGTGTCGACCGCTTGCTGCAGCTCGCTGATGCCGGCTTCCGCAAGGCGCATGCGGCGCATGCCCTCGAACTGGAAGGGCTTCGTGACGACGCCGACGGTGAGAATGCCCATCTCGCGCGCCGCTCGGGCCACCACGGGAGCGGCACCCGTGCCGGTGCCGCCGCCCATACCGGCGGTGATGAAGGCCATGTGGGAGCCGGCGAGCTGATCGCGGATCTCGTCCATCACCTCCTCGGCCGCCGCGCGCCCGACCTCGGGCTGGGAGCCGGCGCCGAGGCCTTCCGTGACCTGCAGGCCCATCTGAATGATGCGCTGGGCCTTGGACGATGTCAGCGCCTGGGCATCCGTGTTCGCGACCACGAACTCGACGCCCTGAAGGCCGGCCTCGATCATGTTGTTGACGGCGTTGCCGCCGGCGCCGCCTACCCCGAAGACGGTGATGTGCGGCTTGAGTTCCCGGATGTCCGGAGCTTGCAGATTGATCGACATGATCCTGTTGCCCTCTCGTGGCCTTTTGTCCGATGGCGCCCGGCAGCGCTTGTGTTGAACCCCTAAGACCTGACGTCAGCCGCCACGCTGCCGCCCTACGCGGTCGAACCGTCCGGAACGGCAGGAAATCCTGCCGCGCCAATCTCCTGAGCATGATCCCAAAAAGCTGGAGGTCTTTCGGATCGGATCATGCGGTGAACCAAAACTGAGAGCCCGATCCGATCCCGTCGGAGCGGATCGGGCATTAGAAGCTGTCCCTGATCCAGCGGCCCATTCGCGAGAAGTAGCCGTCGGTTCCCGTTCCAGCGAAAAGCGTCGCACTGCGCGGCTCGAAATATTCTATATGCGCAACCTGCGGGTAGACGAGGAGGCCGACCACCGCCGAGAAGGCGGGGCCCTTCGCGGCCTCCGGTAGGCCCTTGATGCCGAGCGGCCGGCCGACGCGGACCTGGCCTTGAAGGATGCGGCGTGCCGTTTCCGGGAGGCCGACGAGCTGGCTCGCACCACCTGTGAGGATCACGCGGCGACCCGCTTGCGCCGCGAAGCCCGCGCCTTTCAGCCGGTCGCGAGCGAGCTCCAGGATCTCTTCGACCCGAGGCTTGATGATGCGGACGAGGTGAGATTTCGGGAGGTGATTGGGAATGTCCCGCTCGTCCTCGTCGACCTGCGGGACCGCGATCATGTCGCGGTCGTCGGATGGCGAGGCGATCGCCGATCCATAAAGCGTCTTGAGGCGCTCGGCCGCGGAAACGCGGGTCGTGAGGCCGCGGGCGATATCCATGGTGACATGGTGCCCGCCGACCGCGAGGGCATCGGTATGGACGAGGTGCCCGTTGGCGAACACGCCGACGCTCGTGGTTCCGGCGCCCATGTCGATCACGACGCAACCCATGTCGGCCTCGTCGTCGACGAGGGCGGAAAGACCCGACGCATAGGGTGTCGCGATCACGGCTTCGACGCCGAGGTGGCAGCGCTCGACCGCCAGCATGAGGTTGCGGGCCGCCGCCGCTTCGGTCGTGACCACATGGAGGTCGACGCCGAGCTTCTCGCCCATCATCCCCGCGGGGTCGACGATATGGTGCTGGTCGTCGAGGGAGTAACCTGTCGGGATCGCGTGCAGGACGGCACGATTGGGACGAAGGTTATGGTCGCTCGCGACCTCGAGCACCCGGTGCACGTCGCCATGACTCACGGCTCCACGGATGGGGACATGCGCCTCGAAATGCTCGGAGCTGATCCGGCCGCCAGTCAGATTCACGATGACGGACTGGATTTCGACTTTCGCCATGCGCTCGGCCGCGTGCACGGCCTGACGGATGGCCGATTCCGCTGCCTCGAGATCGACGACGGCGCCGCCCTTGAGGCCCATGGAACGCTGGTGGCCGATGCCGATGATGCGGGCGAGGTGCGTACGCCCGCGCAAGGATTCGAGCATGTCGACCGGGTGGAGTTCGGCGACGATGCACACGACCTTGTTGGTGCCGATGTCGAGCACCGAGAGGGTCGCACTCTTGCGCGAGGAGAGCGGCTTGATGCGCGGGGTGAGGGTTTGGTGCGACAGGCTCACGTGTCCAATCCCTTGGTGCCGCGGGTAGGCCGCTTCTTGACGATCTCGGCGCGCGCCTGCGCGGCTTCCTCGGTGAGGCGGACGACGATCCGGTCCGGCATCCGCAGATCGACCGCGATCACGTCCTTGTCGAGAATGCCCTGCTCGCGCTGCAGTTTCGCCAGGCGAACGAGGGCCTCGGCAGCCCCGAGTTCCGGCAGGCGGACATCGAGGCCGTTATCCATCTTCAGGGTCCAGCGGCGGCCGGACACCAGGGTTCCCGCGCGGATCCGGCTCCTGATCGGACCGGCGGCTTCGAGAAGCGCCTGATAGTCCTTGGTGCGGGTGTTGGCCTGATCGCCGACCACGAACGGCAGGTTGGCGAAGCGGTTGTTCTCCATCAGGTCGAGGGGCGTGCCGTCGGCGGCCACGATGAAGAGTTCGCCGCTGTGCTGCCAGATCGCGTGAGGCGTGCGCTCGGTCAGCGTGATCACGAGTTCGTTCGGGTAGAGCTTCCGCACCGAGGCGGTCTTCACCAGCGGAATGCGCTCCAGGCGGGCACGAACCTCGCTGACGTCGAGGAAGGCCAAGGACACCTTCGCGTCGATCCCGGCGGCGGCCAGGGCTTCAGACTCGCCGAGCTGGTCGAGGCCGGAAATCTTGACATGGTCGATACCGAGGCCGACCACCCGTGCGATCGCATGAGGGGGCGCGCCGTACTCCGCCACCCAGGCCTCGTAGTGCCCGCCCTGGACGAGACCGACCGCAGCCACGACCCCGAAGAAGCCGATCGTCAGCCCGGTGCCGAGGAAGCGGGGGAGACGGGCTGCAAGCGGAACCGCAACGGAACGCCGCGACCGCCCTCCCGGCCGCCGGCCGACGAGCGCCGCCAGCAAGGGCGGCTGCGGCATCCAGCCCTCGAAGGTGGCCACGCGCGCACCGGCGCGGCCGGGGAAACCGGCCGTCAGCGGTTGAGCGAAGCGTCCTCCACCATCCATCGCACAAGCTCTCCAAAGGGGTAGCCCGCATGGGCTGCCATCTCGGGCACCAAGCTCGTGGGGGTCATTCCGGGTTGCGTGTTGACCTCCAGCACCACGAGCTCGCCGGTTCCGCCCGGCGTGTCGTCGTATCTGAGGTCAGCGCGGCTGACGCCCCGGCACCCAAGAGCTTGATGCGCCGTTAACGCCAACTCTTGGACCCTTTGGTAAATATTCGGTTTAATTTCTGCCGGGAGGACGTGGATCGAGCCTCCTTGTGCATACTTTGCGTCGTAGTCGTAGAAGAGGCCGGTCGCCGGGCGGATGTCGATCACCCCGAGGGCCTTGTCGCCCATCACCGCGCAGGTGAGTTCCCGCCCGGCAATGTATTTCTCGACAAGGACTTGGTCGCCATAGGGCCAGTCCTCCCGGAGCAGTTCCTGGGGAGGATGGGTGCGCTCCTCCCGGACGATGATGACCCCGACCGAGGACCCCTCGTCGACCGGCTTCACCACATAGGGAGCCGGCATCACGTGGCGTCTCGCCGCGTCGATCCGGTTAACGACCATCCCGTCCGGCACCGGGACCCCGGCCGCCGTCATGATGATCTTGGCCCGGTCCTTCTGCATGGCGAGCGCCGACGCCAGCACGCCCGAGTGGGTATAGGGAATGCGCAGAATTTCCAGGAGACCCTGGATCGTGCCGTCCTCGCCGACCGGTCCGTGAAGCGCGTTGAAGGCGACCTCCGGCCGAACGGCCTCGAGCACCGTCGCGATGTCGGGCTGCACGTCGATGGGTGTGACCTTGTAGCCGACCTCCTCGAGAGCCCGGCAGCAGGCGCGGCCCGTGGACAGGCTGACCTCCCGCTCGGCCGACCAGCCTCCCATCAGGACCCCGACGTGCTTTGCCATTCTTGTCTCCATGTCGTGATCCTTCCCTCCCGCCTTGCGGGGAGGGAAAAGGCGGCCTCAGGCCAACCCCACCCGTTTGATTTCCCATTCGAGCTCGACGCCCGAGGTCTCCCGGACCCTGCGGCGGACCTCCTCACCCAAGCCCTCGATGTCGGCGGCCGTGGCGGAACCGTGGTTGATCAGGAAATTGCAGTGCATCTCGGATACCTGGGCGTCGCCGCGGCGCAGGCCCCGGCAGCCCGCCTTGTCGACGAGTTCCCAAGCCCTGTGGCCGGCTGGGTTCTTGAAGGTGGACCCGCCGGTCCGGGTGTTGACCGGCTGGGTCGAGGAGCGCGCCTCCGTGATGGCGTTCATCTCGGCCAGGATGGTCTCGCGGTCTCCAGGGCGGCCCTCGAACAGGGCTTCTGTGAAGATCACGTCCTCGGGCACTCCCGCATGACGATAGGTGAAGCCCATTTGGGCATTGGTGTAGCGGACGCGCTCGCCCGAGCGGCGGACGCCCTGCGCCTCGACCAGCACGTCCTTCGTCTCGCCCCCATAGGCTCCGCCGTTCATCCGCAAAGCGCCGCCGATGGTACCCGGGATGCCCCGGAGAAACGACAACCCGGCGATGCCGGCCTCGGCGGCCGCGCGCGCGACCTTCACGTCGGGTGCGGCAGCGCCTGCGCGCACCCTGACCTCGCCGTCGACTGCCACCTCGGCGAAAGCCTTCCCGAGGCGGACGATCACGCCCGGCATGCCACCGTCGCGCACAAGCAGGTTCGAGCCCAGCCCCACCACGAAGATCGGGATTGCGGCGTCGAGGTTCGTCAGGAAGTAGGCGAGGTCGTCCGCGTCGGCCGGCGTGAACAGCACCTGCGCGGGTCCGCCGGTGCGGAACCAGGACAGCGGCGCGGTCGGGGCGTTGGCGTCCAGCGCGCCACGCAAGTCAGGCAAGCGGCCACGCAGATCGGGCGTGATATCGGGGAACATCAGGCAGCCTTCTCGCCCAGGGCATCGAGCTCGCCCGGAAGCGCATAGGCCCATTGCGTGATGTTGCCGGCCCCGAGACACACGACATAGTCGCCGGGACCAGCAAGGCCTCTGACGATGCCGGCGAGGTCCTCGGACCTCTCGAGCGCCACGGCGTTGCGGTGCCCGCGAGCTTTGAGGCCCTCGACGAGCGAGTCTCGGTCGGCCCCCAGGATCGGCTGCTCGCCAGCCGCATAGACGGGCGCGACGATCACTGCATCGGCGTCGTTGAAGCACGTGCAGAACTGGTCGAAGAGGGAGGCGAGGCGCGAGTAGCGGTGTGGCTGCACCACGGCGATCACCTGCCCGTCCGTCGAGGCCCGGGCCGCCTTCATGACGGCTGCAATCTCGACCGGATGGTGGCCGTAATCGTCGAACACCGCGACGCCGTTCCACTCGCCCGTGCGGGTGAAGCGCCGCTTGACGCCACCGAAGCCCGCGAGCGCCTTGCGCACGCCCTCGGGCGCTACTCCGAGCTCGGTCGCAACCGCGATCGCGGCCGTGGCATTGAGGGCGTTGTGCCAGCCGGGCATCGGCAGCATGAGGTCGTTGATCTCCATCCGGAAGCCGGGGCGGCGATCGCGGATCAGCACGCCGAAGCGGGTTTGGCCGCCCTTCTGCTCCACGTCGATGAGGCGCACGTCGGCCTGCGGGTTCTGGCCGTACGTGATGATGCGGCGGTCCTCGATGCGTCCCACGAGGTCCTGCACCGTGGGGTGATCGATGCACATCACCGCGAAGCCGTAGAACGGGATGTTGTCGATGAAGCTGCGGAACGCATCCTTGATGCCGTCGAACGAGCCGAAGTGATCGAGGTGCTCGGGATCGATATTGGTGACGATCGCGACATCCGCGGGCAGCTTCAGGAACGTGCCGTCGGACTCGTCCGCCTCCACGACCATCCACTGGCCGTCGCCCATGCGGGCATTGGTCCCGTAGGCGTTGATGATGCCCCCGTTGATCACGGTCGGATCGAGACCGCCCGCGTCGAGAAGAGTCGCGACGAGCGAGGTGGTGGTCGTCTTGCCGTGCGTGCCCGCCACGGCGACGCAGGACTTGAACCGCATGAGCTCAGCCAGCATCTCGGCGCGACGCACCACGGGCAGGCGGCGCTCGCGGGCGGCGGCGAGCTCCGGGTTGTCCCGCTTGATGGCCGTCGACATCACGACGACATCGGCGCCGTCGATGTTCTGGGCCTCGTGGCCCACGAAGGTGCGGATGCCCTTCTCGGCGAGACGCTTGACGTTGTAGTTGTCCGACGCGTCGGAGCCCTGAACGGTATAGCCGAGATTGTGCATCACCTCCGCGATGCCGGACATCCCGATTCCGCCGATTCCGATGAAGTGGATGGGGCCGAGTTTCGGCGGCAGCTTCATGAGTTCACCTTACGTGTTGGCGCCCGGCCAAGCTGCAGCACAGCATCGGCCAGCCGCTCGGCGGCATCCGTGATGCCAGCGCTCTTGGCGGCAGACGCGCCCAGGGTCAAGCGTGACGGGTCCTCAAACCGGGCCCGCAACTCGTCGGCGAGTCGCTCCGGCGTGAAGGCGTCCTGGAGGATCATGGTGGCGGCCCCGATATCGGCGAGACTCTTGGCGTTGGCGGCCTGATCCTGGTCCAGGGCACCGGGCAGCGGCACCAGAATCGAGGGTCGTCCTATCGCAGCGAGTTCGGCGACCGTCGAGGCCCCGGAGCGGCCGATCACCAGGTGGGCCTGCGCCATGCGGCGGGGCAGATCCTTGAAGAAGGGTTGGAGGTCGGCCGTCACGCCAAGGCGGGCGTATTGCTCTCGCACCCGACCGAGATCCTCCTCGCGAGCCTGCTGCACGATGCGCAGGCGGGCGCGGTGCTCGGGAGCCAGTCGCTCGACGGCAGAGGGCACGATATCGCTCATCACGCGCGCGCCCTGGCTCCCGCCAAAGACCAGCAGATCGAGGGAACCGCCGGCCTCGAAGGGGAGCATCGGCATGCGCGCAGCGTCCAGGACCGCCGGACGGATGGGATTGCCCGTGTGGAGCTTGCGACCCGGAGCATTCGCAGGGATGCCGCGCACATCCGGAAAGCCGGTCGCGATCAACGTCGCCCAGCGCGCGAGAAGCCGGTTCGCGCGGCCCATGACGCCGTTCTGCTCGTGGATCACGGCAGGCAAGCGCAGGAGCGCGGCGGCCAGGATCGGAGGCACCGTGGGATATCCGCCAAAGCCCACGACGGCAGCCGGCGAGAGCCGACGGATGGCGGGCACCGCCTTCACGACGCCAGCCGAAAGAAGGAGCGCCGCCCGCGCCATCTGGGGCACGGAACGCCCCGAGGGAGTCGCGGATGGGATCTCGATCACCTCTTCGGCCGAGAAGCTGCCGGAGAGAGCGCCGACCCGGTGGTCGGTCGCCAACGCGACCCGGGCCCCGCGCGCATTGAGCGCCGTGGCGAGCGACTCGGCCGGGAAGAGATGCCCGCCCGTGCCGCCGGCCGCGAGAAGGATCAGCGGCCCCGTCATTCCTTGGGCGTTCCGGGCTGGAAGCGATCCATCATCTCGGCGCGCGGCCGTCGGCGGCTGAGCGCGATCAAGAAGCCCATGCCGAGCGCGAGCGAGAACAGGGACGAGCCGCCGTAGGAAATGAAGGGCAGCGTCATGCCTTTCGCGGGCATGAGGTGAACGTTCACCATCATGTTGATGCAGGCCTGGAGGCCGAACATCAGGATGAGGCCCGTGATGGCGAGGCGGCAGAACGTATCCTCATGCCGGCGCGCAATCGAAAGGCCGCGCAGCACGATGAAGGCGAAGAGCGCCAGCAGACCGAGGCAGACGATAACGCCGAATTCCTCCGCCGTGACGGCGAAGATGAAGTCCGTATGGGCGTCGGGCAGAATGCGCTTCACCGTCCCCTCCCCCGGGCCGCGACCGAACCAGCCGCCTTTGGAGAAGGATTCCATCGCCATATCGACCTGGAAGGTGTCCCCGGAGGACTTGTCCATGAAGCGCTCGATCCGGGCCCGCACGTGGGGCAGGAACTCGTAGGCCGCAACGATGCCGAGAAGCCCCGCTCCGCCAAGGCCCAGGACCCAGAACCAGTGGAGGCCGGCGACGAAGAATAGGCCGCACCACACGATGGTGATCAGCATGGTCTGCCCGAAATCCGGCTGGAGGATGAGCGGGACGATCGTCAGCGGCAGCAGGACGAAGGCCAGGAGAGCTCCCGGCATGTCCCGGCGGCGGGCACCCTCCGAGAAGGCCCAGGCCGCGATCACCACGAAGGCCGGCTTCACGAACTCGGAGGGCTGGATGCCGATGCCCCCGATGATGAGCCAGCGATGCGCGCCCTTGATCTCCGGCCCGAACTGGAGCGCGACAAGCCCGAGGAGAACGAGCCCGACGAGATAGATCGCCAGTGCCAGCCGCCTGACATGCCGGAGCGACAGGAACGATACGCTCACCATCAGGGCCGCGGCAGGGAGAAGGAACAGCACCTGCCGGTTCACGAAGTGGAAGGTCGACAGCCCGAGCTTTTCGGCGACGGGCGGACCGCCGGCCATGAGGAACACCAGTCCGGACAGCATCAAGGCCCCGAGGGCCGCGAGCAGCAACCGGTCCACCGTCCACCACCAATCGCCGACGAGCGTGCGTTCCGCGCGCGAAACCATGGTCACAAACCCCCTCAAACCATCTGGATGCCGGGTAGCGCCCGGACGAGATCGCGGAAGTGGTCTCCGCGTCGCTCGAAATTCGGATACTGATCGTAGGAAGCGCAAGCGGGCGACAGGAGCACGACAGGCTCGGCTGCCGGACTTGCAGCTGCGTCCGCAGCGGCGAGTTCCACGGCCCGGTCGAGGGTGCCGCAGGGGATATAATCCACCTTGCCTTCGAGCGTGCGCGCGAACTCGTCGGAGGCGGCGCCGATGAGATAGGCCTTCTCGACCCGCGGGAAGTACGAGGCCAGGGTGGTGATCCCACCCTCCTTGGATTTGCCGCCCAAGATCCAGAGAACACGCTCGAAAGAGCCCAGCGCCTTCTCGGTCGAATCCGCGTTCGTGGCCTTTGAATCGTTCACGAACAGGGCCGCGCCGCGTCGTCCCACCTGCTCCATGCGGTGCGCCAATCCTGGGAATGTGCGAAGCGCGGCTTGGATTTGATCGGACGGCACCCCAAGGGCCGCTGCGGCCGCGATGGCGGCGGCTGCGTTCTGGGCATTGTGGGCGCCCCGTAGTGAGCCGATACCGGCAAGATCGGCCACGGGCCTGGCGCCCGTTTCGTCGACCTGCAGGATTGCAGCGCCATCGGCCTTGTAGCCGTCGGTGACCGCATTTTCGACCGAGATGCGCACGACCTTTCGGCCGCCGGCCAGACGACGGGCCGCGATGGCCGCGCTCGGCTCGTCGTCCACGCCGATGACCGCGGTGTCGGCCCGTGCGACGAGGCGTTCCTTGATCCCGGCGTAATTCTCCATCGTGCCATGCCGGTCGAGGTGGTCCGGCGAGATGTTGAGGAGAATGCCTACCGTCGGCGCGAGCGAGGGGGCGAGATCGATCTGGAACGACGAGCACTCGACCACGTGTACGCGGCTCTCGGCCGGCGGCTCCAGCGACAGGATCGCGGTGCCGATATTGCCGCCGAGCTGAACGTCGTGGCCGGTCTCGCGCAGCACATGGGCGATGAGCGCCGTGGTGGTGGATTTGCCGTTCGTGCCGGTGATTGCGATGAAGGGCGAGGCCGGAACCGTAGCGGCTCTCTCGCGACAGAAGAGCTCGATGTCGCCGATGATCTCCACGCCCGCAGCCCTCGCGAGCTTGGCGGACCAGTGGGGCTCCGGATGGGTCAGCGGGACGCCGGGCGAGAGGAGGAGCGCATCGAACTGCGACCAGTCTGCTTCGCGCAAATCCCCAGTGTCGATCCCCTTGGCGCGGGCCTCGTCCAGCTTGGCCGGGTTGTCGTCGCAGGCGGTTACGCGGGCACCCCCGGCCTGGAGCGCCAGCGCCGTGACCATGCCGGAGCCGCCAAGCCCGAAGAGAGCGACTCTCTTGCCGCGAAAGGACGTGACCGGCGTCATCGACTCAACGCAGCTTCAGGGTCGAGAGGCCGACGAGCGCCAGGACGACGGAGATGATCCAGAAGCGGATCACCACCTGGGGCTCCTTCCACCCCTTCTGCTCGAAATGGTGATGGATCGGCGCCATGCGGAACACGCGCTTGCCCGTGAGCTTGAACGAAGCGACCTGGATGATCACCGACATGATCTCCAGGACGAACAGCCCGCCCACGATCGCGAGGACGAATTCGTGTTTCGTCGCGACCGCGACCGTGCCGAGGAGGCCGCCGAGCGCAAGGGAGCCCGTGTCGCCCATGAAGATCTGGGCTGGCGGGGCGTTGAACCAGAGAAAGCCGAGACCCGCGCCGATGAGGGCGCCGCAGATCACCGCGAGCTCGCCGGTGCCCGGCACGAAGTGGATTTGAAGGTACTGCGCGAACACCGCGTTGCCCGCGAGGTAGGCGATGAACCCGAAGGTGCCGGCGGCGATCATGACGGGGACGATGGCCAGCCCGTCGAGGCCGTCGGTGATGTTGACGGCGTTGCCTGCGCCGACGATCACGAAACCGCCGAACACCACGAAGAACCAGCCGATATCGAAGAGCAATTCCTTCGAGAACGGGAATGCGAGCTTGTTGGCCAGGGCCGGCGTGGACACGTGAGCGATCGCGATGCAGGCGATGCCCGCGATCAAGGCCTCGATGGCGAGCCGCGAGCGACCCGAGAAGCCCTTGTGGGATTGCTTCGTGACCTTCAGGTAGTCGTCGTAGAAGCCGATGGCGCCAAACCCAACGGTGACGAGCACTACGATCCAGACGTATCCGTTCGTGAGGTTCGCCCAGAGAAGCGTCGAGACCAGCACGCCCGTGATGATCATGAGCCCGCCCATGGTGGGCGTGCCGCGTTTCGTCAGGAGGTGCGATTGCGGCCCATCCTCGCGGATCGGCTGCCCCTTGCCCTGTTTGAGGCGCAAGAGCGAGATGATCGCGGGCCCGAACCAGAACACGAACAGCACGGCGGTCGCGGTCGCGCCGCCGGTCCGGAACGTGATGTAGCGGAATACGTTCAGGGGGCTGAGGAGATAGCTCAGATCGGCCAACCAGTAGAGCATCGGTTATCCTTTCAGAGCCCGTGAGCCCGGATCCGCCCCGAATCGCTCCTTGAGCGCCTGGACGATTGGTGTCATGCGGGTTCCTTTCGAACCCTTAACCATAACGGCATCTCCGGGCCGAATTTCGTCGCAAATCCGGCTCACGAGGTCGGCGGAGGCTCCCGTATGGGCGCAGATCAGCGACGGGGGCACCGCCTCGACGAGATTCGTCATCAAGGGCCCGACCGCGAACACAATGTCGGCATTGCTGGCCGTAACAGGATCGGCGAGACCTCGGTGGAGGGTCGGCCCCTCGGTCCCAAGCTCGAGCATGTCGCCGAGAACGGCGATGCGACGGCCGCCCGGAGGCATGTCGAGGGAGCCGAGCACGGCAAGGGCTGCCCGCATGGAGGCGGGGTTCGCATTGAAGCTCTCGTCGATCAGCAGCACCTCGCCACCATCGACCCGGAGCATCGTCCGTTCGCCCCGGCCAACTGGCGGCTTCAGATCCGGCAAGGCCTCGGCGATCGCATCGAGGTCGAGCCCGAGAGCCTGCAGGGTTGCGAGCACGGACAGGGAATTGAGGGCCACATGGCGCCCGGACGTTCCGATCCGGTACGAGACCGAGCGGCCGAAGACCCGCGCCTCGACCAGGGATCCGTCGGGCCTCAGCTCGATCCGCTCCGCCCGCACATCGGCGCTCGCGTGCTCCCCGAACGTCACGATCCGCCCGGCCGGCGAGGCGCCCGCATGGGCACGCAGGCGCTCGAAATAAGGGCTATCGCGGTTGATCACGGCAGTCCCGCCGGGCTCCAGCCCCGAGAAGATCTCGCCCTTGGCATCGGCGATGCCCCAGATGGAGGGGAAGAACTCGATATGAACGGGCTCGATCGTGGTGATCACGGCCACGTGCGGCCTTACCATGGCGGTGAGCGGCAGGATCTCGCCGGCGTGATTCATCCCGATCTCGAACACCCCGTAGGCGCTCTCCGCCGGCATGCGGGCAAGCGTCAGCGGCACGCCCCAATGGTTGTTGTAGGAGGCCACGGAGGCGTGGGTTTGCCCCAGGCGGGAGAGAACGAGGCGCATGGCCTCCTTCGTGCCCGTTTTGCCGACCGATCCCGTGATCGCGACAACCCGGGCATCCGTCCGAGCTCGGGCCGCGCGGCCCGCCTGCCGCATGGCATCGAGCACATCCGGCACGATCACGAGGGGGCCCACACCCTCGAACTCCGCAGCACGATCCTCCGCGATGACGGCCGCTGCCGCCCCCTTCTCCAGCGCGGCGCGAACGAAATCGTGCCCGTCCCGGGCATCGCCCGTGATCGCGAAGAACAGGTCGCCGGCCTGGAGAGTGCGGGTGTCGATGGAGGCACCATTCGCATGCTCGAACGCACCGCTGACGCGCGCGCCGGTGGCACGAACGAAACCGTCAGCCGTCCATAAGGGCGTGGTCATGCCCGATCCCCTGCCGTTCCCCGTGCGAGGCCGGCCCGATCCCCCGCCGTCATCGCCGTTTCCCCGCCTTGTACCGGGCAGTGCCGGACGAAAGGTCCGTCATCGCCGCGGCTTACGCTATGCCTTGTCGCCTTCGCGGCCATGCGGGCCGGAAGGGTCGTCATCGCCGTTCCCCCGCGCTCCGAGCCGCGATGGCGGCGCGAACCTCCTCGTGGTCGGAAAAGGGAAAAGTCTCGCCGCCGATCGTCTGGCCCGTCTCGTGGCCTTTGCCTGCAACGACCAGAACGTCCCCCGGTTTCAGCTCCGAAACCGCGATTTTGATGGCCTCGGCACGATTTCCCACCTCCCGTGCCCCTTTTGCACCACCCAGAATCTCGGTCCGGATCGCAGCCGGGTCCTCCGAGCGGGGGTTGTCGTCGGTCACGATGACGATGTCGGCCTTTTCTGCCGCGATCCGGCCCATCAGCGGGCGCTTGCCCCGGTCGCGGTCGCCGCCGCAGCCGAACACGCAGACGAGGCGACCGGGCGTGAAGGGGCGCAGGGCATCGAGCACATGAGCCAGAGCATCGGGCTTGTGGGCGTAATCGACGATGCAGAGCGCCCCATCGACCTCGCCGACCCGCTCGAGGCGACCCGCCACGCCCTTGAGGCCCGCAAGAGCCCGCAGGGTCTCCTCCGCCCTCCCCTCCCCCTCGACGGCAAGAACCAGCCCTGCCGCCAGAAGCGCGTTCTCGACCTGGAAGGCGCCAAGGAGCGGCAGATCAACCGTTGTCATGCGTCCGAAGGCCTCGACCGCGAGGCGCTGGCTGAAGCCGGTCGCCTCGGCATCCACGAGACGGAGCATGGTCCCGGCTCGCCCGGTGGTGAGGAGCTTCAAGCCGCGCCGGCGCGCGCCTTCGGAGACCACATCGGCATAAGGTCCGTCGGCGTTGATCACCGCAGGAGCATCGTCGGCCAGGAGCGTGTCGAAGAGGCGAAGTTTCGCAGCTGCGTAGGCCTCGGTGGTGCCGTGATAATCGAGGTGGTCGCGTCCGAGATTGGTGAAGCCCGCTGCGGCAAGCCGCACGCCGTCGAGCCGGCGCTGGTCGATCCCGTGGGAGGAGGCCTCCATGGCCAACCGAGCGACGCCGTCACGGCTCAGGCGGTCGAGGGTCTGGTGGAGCGAGATGGGATCGGGCGTCGTGAGGGAGCCGTAGGCGGCTCCGTCCGAGGTGATGACCCCGAGCGTCCCGAGACTCGCGGAGCGATAGCCGAGGGCCGCGAAGAGCTGACGACAGAAATCGGCGACCGAGCTCTTGCCGCTCGTTCCCGTCACCGCCACCACACGCTCTGGGCTTCCGGGGTGGAGGCGGGCCGCCGCAAGGGCGAGGGCGCGCCGAACATCGGCCGCCTGCACATAGGCGGCACGTTCCGGCAGATCCGCGGGACGCGCCGCTTCGCCCACGACCGCTGCGGCCCCGGCCGAGAGGGCCTGAGACACGAAGCTCATGCCGTCGGCTTTCGTGCCCGGCACGGCCACGAAGACTCCGCCCGGCACCACCTTGCGGCTGTCGGATGACAGGCCCGCCACAGCGAGGGAAGCCCCTGGGGTGCCCCGCGCCTCGGGGAACAATTCGGCGAGTGTAGGGGTAGGCTCAAGCATCCTTAAATCCTGTGGCGACGGGCGGCCGGACTCGGCTGCCCCCCGTCAGGCTCCCGGTAAAGATGCTGGCGGAGGCAAGGTCAAGCGGGGTTCCGGTTCTGGTCGAGCGGGGCCCGCTCACCGGGTGCCCCAGGCGCCGAGTCGCGTCATGAGAGGGAAGGCCTGCTGCGGGGCCTCGAAGCGAGGCGGGATGCCGAGCATCGGCCCCACGCGTTCGATGACGTTGCCGGTCACCGGTGCCGAGTTCCAGCCCGAGGTCGCAAAGCCATGCGTTTCGGGCAGGCCCTGGGGCTCGTCCAGAATGGTCAGGAACAGGTAGCGGGGCTTGTCCGAGGGCGAGATCGCCATGAAGGTCGTGAGCAACCGGTTCTTGGAATAGCGCCCGCCGATGACCTTCTCGGCCGTTCCGGTCTTCCCGCCGACATAGAAGCCCGGCACGGCCGCTTTCGTGGCGGAGCCCTTCTCGGCATTGAGGCGCATCACATAGCGCATGGCCTCGCTGGTCTCTGGCTTGACGACCTGCGTGCCGAGTTGCTTGGCCTCCTCGGCCGTCCGCTTGATGAAGGTCGGGGGGATCATGTTGCCGCCATTCACGAGCGCCGCGACGGCGGCCATCGCCTGCAGCGGCGCCACCGCAATGCCGTGGCCGAAGGCGATCGTGACCGTATTGAGCTCGCCCCATCGCGGAGGCACGATTGGCTCGGCGTTCTCGGGAAGCTCGGTCTTGAGCCGGTCGAGCTGGCCCATCCTTTTCAGGAACGCCTTGTGGCCTTCGACGCCGACACCGAGCGCCATCCGGGCCGTGCCGATGTTGGAGGAATGGATGAACACCTCCGGCACGGTGAGGACCCGATTGGTGCCGTGGTAATCCCCGATCGTGAACTTGCCGTAGCGCAGGCCGGAGCGCGCATCCAGCATCGAGTTGACGGTGAAGCGCCCGGAATCCAGGGCCATCGCGGTCGTGATGGCCTTGAAGGTCGAGCCCATTTCATAGACGCCCACATTGATCCGGTTGATGCGGTCGTTCTCCAGGGCATCGACGGGATTGTTGGGGTCGAAGTCCGGCAGGGACACGAGCGAAATGATCTCGCCGGTCGTGACGTCCATGACGGCGCCGGCACCCGCCTTCGCCTTGAACTTCTCGATCGCCTTCTGGAGTTCGTCGCGCAGCACGTGCTGGACGCGAAGATCGAGCGAGAGCTCGATCGGCTTGAGATCCGCAGCCGCAACCGAGAAGCCGGCGCCGTTGAGATCCTGCAGGCCCTGGCCGTCGATGTATTTCTCGATGCCCGCGATACCGACATTGTCGATATTGGCGAAGCCGAGCACATGCGCGGCCGCATTGGCGTTCGGGTAGACGCGCTTGTTCTCGGGCAGGAAGCCGACACCCGGGATGCCGAGGCGATGAACCTCCGCCTGCTGGCGCGGCGTGATCTCGCGCTTCACCCAGACGAAGCCCTTTTTGGTGCCGAGCTTGTCGCGCAGGTCGCGGGCGTCGAGATCCGGCAGGACCGCCGTGAGAAGTTCGACGGCCTCGTCCTTGTCGACGATGTTGCGCGGCTCCGCGAATACCGACACCGTCTTGACGTCCGTGGCGAGCACTTCGCCGTTGCGATCGACGATGTCGGGACGAGCAGCGGAGATCCCGGACGAGGCGGCGCGGCGCACCGCCGTCTCGTTGCCCGTGGTCGCGGCGAGCATCACGAGTCGCCCCGCGATGAGCAGAAACAGCGCCGTGAACGCGATGGAAGCGAGGCCGACGCGCGGCACGCTCTTGTCGACGCGCAGGCTGAAGAGTTCGCGCATGGACCCCATCATCCCGCGCGGCAAGCGCCGTTGGAGAACTTGCAGCGGAGGCGGGAACTCAGGAGTCACAGGGCTCACCGTTTCGGCGGATGCGTGCTGGGCGTTCGGGTCGTTCTGTGCGGTCACAGGACTCACCGTTTCGGGGTTTGCGTGCTGGGGGTCCTGGCGCCGCTGCCGGGGGCCCTGGGCGTTTCGGTCGACCCCATGAGCAGCTCGAGCTTGCGCCCGATCGTGTCCTCGCGTGGGGGACGGTTCGGCAGATCCGAAAAGCGGCCGAGCTGGGCGACGCTCAAGGCCGGCATGTCGAGGTGCCGGTCCGCGGCCACCTGCAGGCGATCCGGTCGGTTGAGATGCTGCCATTCCGCCTTCAGAACAGCGATGACCTCACGCTCCCGGTGAGCTTTCGCCTTCAGTTTAGCCACCTGTTCGGCGTGGTAGAGCGTCTCGTATTTCACCGAATAGGCGTATCCCGCCGAGGCGATGAGCGCCGAGATGGCGGCGATGTGGAGAAACTTGATCATCGGCGGCCTCGTTTCTCCGCGGTTCGGGGCAGGTCGGCCAGCATCATCAAGGCACCCGACGGCTCCTGGACGGGAGCCTCGGTGCGCTCGCCGACCCGCAGCTTCGCGGACCGGGCCCGCGGATTGTGCGCCACTTCGGTCGCCGAGGGCCCGATCGGCCCCTTGGAGACGAGACGGAAACTCGGAGCCGCCGTGGCCGTACTCGGCAGATGCCGCGAGCCCATGCCGACGCGACCGGACCGCGCCGCCAGGAACTGCTTCACGATGCGGTCTTCGAGCGAGTGAAAGGTCACCACGACGAGACGCCCTCCGGGGACCAGCACGCGCTCGGCGGCATGCAGAGCGCGAACGAGTTCGCCGAGTTCGTCGTTCACCGCGATCCGAAGCGCCTGGAAGATGCGGGTTGCGGGATGGAAGCCGGGCTCGGCGCGGATGAGGCCGGCGACGAGATCGGCCAATTGCGATGTGGTCCGGAAGGGTTCGCGACGGCGCGCCTCGACGACCGCCCGCGCGACCGCCCGGGCGCGGCGCTCCTCCCCGTAATGGAAGAAGATGTCCGCCAACTCCGCTTCCGGCGCTTCGTTGACGATGTCGGCGGCGCTGCGGCCCTCCTGCTCCATGCGCATGTCGAGGGGACCGTCCTGCCGGAACGAGAAGCCTCTCTCGGCTTCGTCGAGCTGCATGGACGAGACGCCGATATCGAGCACGATGCCGTCGAGCCCGGCTGTCTCCTGGGCCGCGACGATCTCTCCAAGGTCCCCGAAGCGGCCTGCCACGAGGGCGAGACGCCCCTCCGCCTCGGCCACGAGGTCTGCTCCAGCAGCGATCGCGTCTGGATCGCGGTCGATGGCGATGACGCGGTTGTTGGGGTTTGCCTCGAGGAGGGCGCGGGTATAGCCGCCGGCCCCGAAGGTGCCGTCCAAGAAGGTGCCGCCACGTGCGGCGCGGATCGCTTGGCCCACCTCCTCCAGGAGCACGGGAACGTGACGGGACAGTCCGCCAGCGGCTCCGGCGTTGCCGTCGCCGCGTCCCCTCACCGTTCCCGCCCTCCTGGTGGGATGCCTTGCCGGCTGCGCGGCTCCAGAGGCCGGGCGCCAATGGCCTGCTTGAGGTCTCTCACCTTCACGCGCGCCTCCTCCAAGTGCGCATGGAAGCGGCTCGGCTCCCAGATCTGGAACTTGTGCCCGAGCCCCACGAGCGCGACCGCGTCCGTGATCCCGGCGTGCGCCTTGACCGAATCCGTCAGGGTGACTCGCCCCTCCGGATCCACCTTCAGGATCTCGCTCGTCCCGAACAGGGCCGTCGAGAGATGATCCCGCTCGTCCGAATAGGGAGGCAGCGTCGATAGGAACGCATCGATTTCGTTCAGAAGCGTATGGCCGCCGGCGTCCAAAGCCGGCGCATCCAGGGCCGGATGAACGTACAGACCCTCGAAGCCATCCCGTGCCAGAACCGCTCGGAAAGGCGCTGGGATCGATACCCGACCCTTCGCGTCCACCCGATTGGTGAAATTGGACACGAAGCGGTTCATCACCCCGCCTGTTTCTGATTGTTTGCCCCCCGGCGGCTTCGATCCCGCCGTCTCCCATGCCCAGCGCAATACTTCTCTCTGCCGAGATGCTCGTGCCGCGGCCTGCGCCGCGCCCGAACGTCTCTTCAGAGGACGCCATGAACGGGATGATTTGGGATAGCATGGGAGGGTATGGGCGTCAACGATACAGCAAAGCTTCGCGGACCCTCTGGGGGCCACGCCGCATGAGAAAGGCTTAAAGTTAATGAACCGTAAGGGCGCACGCGAAAGGCTGCGGCGGAGCGCCGAACCGTCCGGACATCTGGAGGAGAGTTTGGGGTCAGCCGGCCTGTAAGCCGGGTTCTGTAGGGCCCGAGGCAAGCCTCGGACGTGGCGGCCATTCCTCTGGGACGGTCGTTGCCGACCGCCTCAAGCAACCAACCCGGGCGACGGCCTGGAAACCGGCCTGGCGCATGGCGCCGTGTCGCCCCTATTCGGTTTTGCTCCTGGTGGGGTTTACCATGCCGTCCGCGTTGCCGCGTCCGCGGTGCGCTCTTACCGCACCCTTTCACCCTGACCTCCGGGCAAAGCCCGGAGGCGGTCTGCTTTCTGTGGCACTGTCCCTAGGGTTGCCCCCGCCGGACGTTATCCGGCACCGTGAATCCATGGAGCCCGGACTTTCCTCCCCGGGCATGAGCCCGGAGCGGCCGCCCGGCCGGCTGACGCCTGGATGTGGTGCACTTGCCGCCCCCTCGTCAACCCCGGTTCTCCTCCAGGCCCTTGTGATGCCGGAATGACACAGCCTTCAAGAACCGGCCTGGCGCTTTTCCCCGCCCAGGAACTCGCCCCATGAAGCGCGAGTTGGTCCGGACATAGCGTCAAGCTACGGTCCGGCCTCGGCCAGAACGATCCGTGAAGAACAGGCCCAACAACCCGCACACGATCCAACACAAGGGAACACCGATGAAGAAGATCACCGCCATTCTCGCCGCCGGCGCGCTCACCCTGTCGCTTTCGGCCTGCTACACCCCCGGCGAACGGGCTGCGGGCGGCGCGGCCATCGGCGCGGCGACGGGCGCGGCCGTCGGTGGCCTCGCCACTGGTCGGGCCGGCGGCGCGCTCGCGGGTGCCGCGGTCGGCGCGGCGGGCGGCGCAGTCGTCGGCGCGGCGACCGCTCCGCAGCCGGCCTGCCCCTATGGAACGGTCCGCGATGCCAACGGCAACATCTACTGCCGCTGAGAGCGGAAGGCGCGAAGATCGGGGCCGGGGTCTTCCCCGGCCCTTTTCATTTGAGCCCCAGTGCCGCTACCACTGGTGCATGAGCCGTTCTGATTTGCCCCCTGCCGCCGCTCTGCCATGACGCTCTCGATCTGGGGAAAGCTCGGCGGTGCCGGTCTCGGCCTTGCGCTGGGAGGCCCGATCGGCGCACTGCTCGGCGGTGTTGCCGGCCACATGCTCGTCGACCGAGAGGGCTCCCTGTTCGGCGAGCCGCCCCGGGATCTCGTCTTCACCACGGGGCTGGTCGCGCTCGCAGCCAAGATGGCGAAGTCGGATGGCGTCGTGGTGCGCCACGAAGTCGAGGCCTTCGAGCGCATCGTCGAGGTGCCCCCGTCCGAACATTCCCGCGTCAAGGGATTGTTCGATCTCGCCAAGGGCACCACCGACGGGTTTGAGGCCTATGCCCGCCAGCTCGCGGACCTCCTGCGCGACGAGCCCAACCTTCTCGAGGACGTTCTCGACGGCCTCTTTCACATCGCCAAGGCCGACGGGGCCGTGCACGAGGCGGAGTTCGCGTATCTGCGAACCGTCGCCTCCCATTTCGGTTTCGAGGATCGCGAATTCGACCGCATCGCGGCCCGCCACGTGCGCCGGGTCGACGACCCCTATCTCGTGATCGGGGCGGACCGCTCCATGAACGACGACGAGCTCAAGCGGCATTACCGTCGGGTCGTCGCCGAGAACCACCCGGATCGGGAAATCGCCCGCGGCCTCCCGCCGGAAGCCGTGAGGATCGCAACGGAGCGCCTCGCCGCCATCAACGCGGCCTGGGAGCGCATCGCATCGGAGCGGGGCCTGAGATAGGCCATGAGCGAGCGCCTGAAGCCCGAAAGCCCCGTCGCGGCACGGGTGTTCCCCTCCCCCAACCATGGGGATCGCAAGGACGGGCGGCGGCCCGACATGGTGGTCCTCCACTACACGGGCATGCCGGTGGCGGGCGAAGCGCTGCAATGGCTCTGCAACCCCGTGTCCCAGGTTTCGGCCCATTACTTCGTGTTCGAGGACGGCCATGTGCTCCAGCTCGTTCCCGAAGGGCGCCGGGCCTGGCATGCGGGCCTTTCCGTGTGGGACAAGGACAATGACATCAACTCCTGCTCGATCGGGATCGAGATCGCCAATCCCGGCCATCCCGGCGGGCTCCCGCCCTACCCCGAGGTTCAGATCGAGGCCGTGATCGCGCTGACCCGCGACATCGCCACGCGGTGGAGCATCCGCCCCGACCGGGTGCTCGGCCATTCCGACGTCGCCCCTGGGCGCAAGCAGGATCCGGGCGAGATCTTTCCCTGGGAGCGGCTGCATGCGGCGGGAATCGGCCATTGGGTGAGGCCGGCTCCGATCCGCGACGGACGGTTCTTCAGCCGCGGCGACCAGGGCATGCCCGTCGAGGCGCTCCAGGCCATGCTCGCCATGTACGGCTACGGCCTGCGGATCACCGGCGTCTTCGACGACCACACCCACACCGTGGTGAGCGCCTTCCAGCGCCACTTCCGGCCCGAGCGCATCGACGGCGTTGCCGACGCCTCGACGATCACGACGCTGCGGGACCTCATCGCGTCCCGCCGGCCGGCTGCAACGGCCTGACGTCGCTGCGCTCGCGGCGTCGCGGGCGACGCCGGCTTGGCGGGGCTCCGGACGGCTCCATGCCTCCCCGCGCCGCCCGCCGACGCCCGGACGAGCCGCGCGGCATCGTGACCGCATGACAAAGAGTTAACTCGCGGCTGCCCGGCATTTGAGCCACAATTCCAGGGCACAGGCTTCGCGCCTGCAGGGATGGTTTCGTGCGAAGGGTATGGGTTTGGTGTTTCGTGGTGCTGGCGCTCGCCGGTGCCGCGGGTTTGGCGATCTGGCGTCCCATCGGCGGCAATGCCGCGGACGCGCCCTACAGGCTCGCCTCGGTCGACCGCGGCACGATCACGGCAAGCGTCCGCGCGACAGGGACCCTCAACCCGGTGACGACCGTGCTCGTGGGCTCGCAACTCTCGGGCCTGGTGGTCGAAATCCTGGTGGACTTCAACAGCCCCGTGAAGGCCGGCCAGGTGGTGGCACGGCTCTATGCCGAGCAGATCAAATCCCGTCGCGATGCCGCCCGCGCCGATCTCGAACAGGCTCGCGCCGATCTCGGCATGCGCCGCGCTCAAGGCGACAAATCCCGCGCGCTCCTCCAGCGCGCCGAGGCCCTCGGTCAGGACCTCGCCGCCCAGCGTGACCGCGTCCGGGCGCTCGCCGCCGAGGCCCAGCGCAACCTCGACCGTCAGGCGGAACTCATCGCCCGCAACGTGGGCGCCCAGAACGTGCTCGATCAGGCCCGCACCCAGGTCGACGTGCAGCGCGCCGGCATAGCCTCGGCGGAGGCCCAGATCGCCTCGAACGCAGCCGAGATCGTGGGGCTGAAAGCCGACATCACCCTGGCGGAGGCGCAGATCAGATCCGCGGAGGCCACGATCCTCCAGCGCGAGGCCAAGATGCGCGATGTCGAAATCGACCTCTCCCGCACGGAGATCCGCTCCCCCGTCGACGGCGTCGTGGTCAAGCGCGACATCGAGCTCGGCCAGACGGTCGCGGCCTCCCTCTCGGCCCCGACGCTGTTCACGATCGCGCAGGATCTGCGTGAGATCGACATCTACGCCAATATCGACGAGGCCGATGTGGGCCGGCTGAAGGCCGGCCAAGGCGTGGGCTTCACGGTGAACGCCTATCCGAACCGCAGCTTCAACGGCACGGTCCGCCAAGTGCGCCTCGGGGCTCAGACGATCCAGAACGTGGTGACCTACACGGCGATCATCAGCGTCGAGAACGACGACGGGGCTCTCCTCCCCGGCATGACCGCCAATCTCCAGATCGTCACGGACGAGCGCCCCGACGCGCTCAGGATCCCGAACGCTGCCCTGCGCTTCCGCCCGGTCTCCGGATCCGCGCCCTCGGGCGGCAGCTTCACGGAACGCGCCGTCGCGTCTCCGGGTCCGGCGGCCGGGTCGAACCCGTTCCCGGAACGGGGCCCCCGTGGGCGCTTCTTCGCCGACCTGCGGGAGCGCATTCTGGCCGAATTGGAGCCGACGCGCGAGCAGATCGCCGCCATCGACCGGATCCTGTCCGAGGCCCGTCCCAGCCGCGAGCCTGGCCTTTCCGACGAGGAGCGCCGGGCGGCCATGCGGCAGGCCCGGGCCGATCTCCAGCGGCGCCTCGCGGAAGCCCTCGATCCCCCGCGCCGAGCGCGATTGGAGGCCTTGATGGCCGAGCGCCGCGGCGGCCGCGGCGGGGCCATGCAGGAAGCCGGGACTCCGGCCCGCGTCTATGTTCTCGATCCCTCAGGCGTGCCGCAGCCCGTCACCGTACGGGTCGGCATCACGGATGGCGTGACCACCGAACTCGTCGGAGGCGATCTCGCGGACGGCGCCTCCCTCGTCGTCGGCGGCGGGCCGAGGGTCGCCTCGGGGCCGGGCCCGGACAGCAGCAACTCGCCCGCCTCCCGTCCCCGCGGCCAGCGGCTCTTCTGAGAGTCTGACCCGGAATGGCCAGTGCGACCCACTCCCCTCATCCTGGGATGCCCGCGTCGGCGGGTCTCGTAGGAGGACTCGGGTTCGCTCGTGGGTCCTGGAGGGCTCCTTCTAGAGCTGTTTCCACTTGCGTGGAATCCGCTCTTGTCTTTGGTTTGACGCGTTTTCTAGACGTGAGCCGGATCCACCTCATTCGAAAACGCTTCGTTTCTGAGTGGTCGCGTTTTCTAGACGTGAGCCGGATCCACCTCACTCGAAAACGCTCTGGACGCTGCCTGCGGCCGCTCTTCAGGATCAGGGAGTGGATGGGAGGACCATGCCGTTCCGGGCCGGCTTCCGAGGGCGCATCCCGATGGCGCTGATCGACACCCGCGATCTCTCCCGGGCCTATGCCCTCGCATCGGGCCGCGTTGTCGCCCTCGATCGCGTTTCCCTCGACGTGGAGGCCGGGGAGTTCGTCGCCGTGATGGGCCCTTCGGGCTCGGGGAAGTCCACCTTCATGAACCTGGTGGGCTGCCTCGACCGGCCGACGGGCGGCTCGTACCGGCTCGCCGGCACGCCGGTCGAAACGCTCGATGCGGATGGGCTCGCGCGGCTGCGCAACCGGGAGATCGGCTTCGTGTTCCAGCAGTTCAATCTGCTGCCCCGGGCCGATGCGCTCGCCAACGTGGAGCTCCCCTTGATCTATGCCGGGGTGGACCGGCGGGCGCGGCGCGAACGGGCGATGGCAGCCCTCGTCCGTGTGGGGCTCGGGGACCGCGCCCATCATCGGCCCATGCAACTTTCGGGCGGGCAGCAGCAGCGGGTCGCCATTGCGCGGGCTCTCGTGAACACTCCCTCACTCCTCCTTGCGGACGAGCCCACCGGCGCCCTCGACAGCCGCACCGCGGTCGAGATCCTCGCCCTGTTCCAGGAGCTCAATCGTGAGGGGGTCACTATCGTGCTCGTGACCCACGACGCGGATGTGGGCCGCCACGCGCGGCGCCTTGTGCGTTTCCGCGACGGCCGCGTGATCGAGGACGCGCCTCAGGATCCCCTCGACGCACGGGAGGGCCTGGCGGCATGAGGTTCCGGCAAGCCATGGGTTCGGTCTCCGGCATCCTTGCATCCGTTGCCTCCAGGGAACTCGGCGCATGAGGTTCGGGGAAGCCTGTTCCGCTGGCCAGGCCCCGAGGTCCGTAGGCGGATGGGAGGACCGCGAATGAGGTTCGGGGAAGCGATCCGTTCCGCGTTTTCGGCCATCGGGGCCAATGCGCTCCGTTCGCTCCTCACGATGCTCGGCATCGTGATCGGCGTCGCGGCCGTGATCGCGATGGTGGCGATCGGGTCGGGGGCGCGCAATCTCGTGGACCGGCAGATCCGGTCGCTCGGCGCCAATCTCGCGACGGTCTCGCCCGGGAACGTCACGCAGGGCGGCGCGAGGCTCGGGGCCGGCGCCGCGTCGAGCCTCACGGACGAGGATGCGAGCGCGATCCGTGCCGAGATCGACGGGGTCGTCGCGGCGGCGCCCTTCGTGAGCGGACGGTCGCAGGTCGTGGCGGGGAGCGTGAACTGGAACACCAACGTGTACGGGGTCGACCAGGACTGGTTCGTAGCCCGGGAATGGGAGGTCGAGGCCGGCCGCAGCTTCGACCCCGAGGAGCTGCGGCGGGGCGACATCGTCGCGATCCTCGGCCAGACGGTGGCAAGCCGCCTCTTCGGCGAGGCGGATCCCATCGGCCAGACGTTGCGGGTCCGCAACGTGCCTTTCCGGGTGATCGGGATCATGGCCGCCAAGGGTCAGTCGGCCTTCGGGCAGGATCAGGACGACGCGATCTTCGTGCCTCTCGATGCGGGGCGGCGCCGGGTGATCGGGCGGAACTACGCCAAGGATCGCTCCGTCATGTCGATCTTCGTGAAGTTCGAGCGCGAGGAGGACATCGCGCCCGGCATCGAGCAGACCGGCGCGCTGCTCAGGCAGCGCCACCGCCTCCCCAGCGACCAGGAGGACGATTTCGTCATCCGTAACCTCACCGAGATCGCCAACACCGCGGGTGCCGCGGCCGGCACGCTGGCGCTTCTCGTCGCCGGCGTGGCCGGGGTGTCGCTCATCGTCGGCGGCATCGGGATCATGAACATCATGCTGGTCTCGGTCACGGAGCGGACCCGGGAGATCGGCCTTCGCCTCGCGGTCGGCGCCCGTCCCCGGGACATCCGCGCCCAATTCCTCATCGAGGCCGCGACCCTCTCGACGCTCGGGGGCGCGGTCGGCGTGGCGCTCGGCGTCGGGGCCGCGCACGCCATCGCCACGGTGGCGGGCTGGCCCTCGCTCGTCTCTCCGGACGTGATCCTACTGGCGGTCGGCTTCTCGGCGCTGGTCGGGGTCTTCTTCGGCTTCTACCCGGCCCAGCGCGCGTCGCGCCTCGACCCCATCGAGGCGCTGCGCCGGGAGTAGCGCCCGTATCCCCGCCACCCTGTAGGTGCGAGGCATGGGCCGTGAGGTCTCCTGATCTCCTGGGGAGAGCGGGAGGCGCATGAGCCTGCTCCCGGGCAGGAGCCGGCAGGGGGTAGTGGGTGTAGCCTGCCAGAGAGCAGACCCACACCGCCTCCCGCTCGACAAAGCTCTGCGACGATCCGGCGGGGCGCTCCAGGGCTTCCATCAGCAAACCCGAGGGTTCACGAGGTTGCCCCTTACGGTGCTCCCCGGCACGGCTCCCCTCTGCAGAGGAGCGAGCCCCGCGACGTCCCCCTCTCAGTCGGAGGGATCCGGGCAGATCGCCGGGCCGGTGCGGGATGCGTGTCCTGCCCAGGCCCGAGCCTTGTCTCCGCTGCTCGCACCACGACGCCTCATGAGCGCGCCCCAGGAGCAGCGGACACCTACATACATGCACATCATAGGAAGATATGTCAAGTGCCCGCCGCCGCTCGTGCGCGCTCCCTCCCTCATGGAGGGGGAGGGACAGCCTGCCGAAGGCAGGCAGGGAGAGGGGGCAGTAGGGCCACAACCTCAAGCACCGCTCCGGTGGCTTGATGATTCAGGATGAGCCCATCCCCGGCAGCGCTGGGATGGTGGCATGACTTCCCCTCTCCCTGCGTTGCTGCGCAACGCTGTCCCTCTCCCTCCAGGGGAGAGGGACAGCGCGTTCTGATCCACGGACCTCCACGCCGGACACGAAAAAGGCCGCCCGGGATTGCTCCCGCGGCGGCCCTGTTGGCTTCCGGTACCGAGTCGTGCTTACGCGACGCCCTCGTCGAGGTCCTCGTCGGTGGGCGTGGCCTCGTCCAGGATGCGGTCGGCGAGGATGCCGGCATTCTGGCGGATGGAGGTCTCGATCTTGTTGGCGATCTCGGGATTGTCGCGCAGGAACTGCTTGGCGTTCTCGCGGCCCTGGCCGAGGCGCTGGCTGTCGTAGGAGAACCACGCGCCGGACTTGTCCACGATGCCGGCCTTGACGCCGAGATCGATGAGCTCGCCCATCTTCGACACGCCCTCGCCGAACATGATGTCGAATTCCACCTGCTTGAAGGGCGGGGCGACCTTGTTCTTCACGACCTTCACGCGCACGCTGTTGCCGATCGGCTCGTCGCGCTCCTTCAGGGTCGAGATGCGGCGGATGTCGAGGCGCACGGACGCATAGAACTTCAGCGCGTTGCCGCCCGTCGTGGTCTCCGGCGAGCCATACATCACGCCGATCTTCATGCGGATCTGGTTGATGAAGATCACCATCGTGTTCGACCGGGAGATCGAACCGGTGAGCTTGCGAAGCGCCTGGCTCATGAGGCGGGCTTGGAGGCCCGGCTGCACGTCGCCCATCTCGCCGTCGAGCTCGGCCTTGGGCGTCAGCGCCGCGACCGAGTCGATGACGAGCACGTCGATGGCGCCGGAGCGCACCAGCGTGTCGGCGATCTCGAGCGCCTGCTCCCCCGTATCGGGCTGAGAGATCAGGAGATCGTCGAGATTCACGCCGAGCTTGCGCGCATAGATAGGATCGAGCGCATGCTCGGCATCGATGAAGCCGCAGACGCCGCCCTTCTTCTGAGCCTCGGCCACCGTGTGGAGCGCCAGCGTGGTCTTGCCCGACGATTCTGGGCCGTAGATCTCGATGACACGCCCGCGCGGCAGGCCGCCGACGCCGAGCGCGATGTCGAGGCCGAGCGAGCCGGTCGAGACCGTCTCGATCTCCATCGGCTTCTGGCTCTTACCGAGCCGCATGATCGAGCCCTTGCCGAAGGCGCGCTCGATCTGAGAGAGCGCCGCATCAAGCGCCTTCGACTTGTCCTTATCCATTGATGAACTTTCCACCAGTCGCAGGGAGGACTGTGACATGACCTTCTCGTCCTTATGGCAGGGGGCGGGGTAAATCTCAACGCAGGCGTTGAAGAGAACATGTACTCCTTTTGTTCTCTTTTGCAAGCGCGGCCGCACCCTATCCACAGCCCTACTCGATCCCCTCGCCATCCAGCAGTGTCGCAGGGTTAATAGATTGACAACATTACAGTTTATTCGCCCATCACCTGCTTCACGACCTCCACGAGCTGGCGCAGGCTGAAGGGTTTGGCCAGGAAGTTGAATTCCTCGCCCTCGGGGAGATTTTTCTTAAAGGCGTCTTCGGCATAGCCGGAGACGAAGATCACCTTCAGGTCCGGGTAGCGCTGGCGCAATTCGCCGAGGAGCGTCGGCCCGTCCATCTCGGGCATCACGACGTCGGAGACCACGAGGTCGACGGGGGTGCCGCGGGCTTCGATGATCTCGAGGGCCTCGACCCCGGAGGCGGCCTCGAGCACCGTGTAGCCCCGCGCCGTAAGAGCACGCGCATTCACGGCGCGCACGGGATCCTCGTCCTCGACGAGCAGGATCGTGCCCTGGCCGGTGAGGTCGGCGGCCGGCTTCTTGGCCTCGGGCTTTGCTTCCTCGGCCGGCGCCTCGGGCTCCGCGGCGTGACGCGGAAGATAGATCCGGAAGGTGGTGCCCTGCCCGTGCGCCGATTGCACGTCGATGAAGCCGCCGGACTGCTTCACGATCCCGAACACCGTGGAAAGGCCGAGGCCCGTGCCCTTCCCGACTTCCTTCGTGGTGAAGAACGGCTCGAAGATCTTTTCCAACACCTCCGGGGACATGCCGGTGCCGGTGTCGGAGACCTCGACGAGCACGTAATCCGCCGCGGGCATGCCGCTGACGGCAAGGTTTGCGGCCTCCTCGCTGCGGATGTTGGCCGTGCGAATCGCGAGCTTGCCGCCGGACGGCATCGCGTCGCGCGCATTCACGGCGAGGTTCACGATCACCTGCTCGAACTGGTTCACGTCCGCCTTCACGGGCCAGAGATCGCGGCCGTGGCGCAGATCGAGTTCGACGCGCTCGCCCAGGAGGCGCTTCAGGAGAAGGGAAAGCTCGGAGAGCGTGTCCCCGAGATTGATGACCTCGGGGCGCAGGGTCTGCCGGCGCGAGAAGGCGAGCAGCTGCCGCACGAGGCTCGCGGCCCGGTTGGCGTTCTGCTTGATCTGCATGATGTCCGGGAAGGACGGATCGGTCGGCCGATGATTGGCGAGCAGGAGATCGCAATAGCCGATGATCGCCTGCAGGACGTTGTTGAAGTCGTGCGCGACGCCGCCCGCGAGCTGGCCCACCGCGTTCATCTTCTGGGCCTGCGCGAGGCGCTCCTCCACCTGCCGGAGCTCCGTGGTGTCGAGCGCGTAGAGGATCGCGCTCTCGCCCTCCCCGTCCGCATCCGAGACCGGCGTGACCCACATGCGCACGGAGCGTCCGCCCTCGCCCGCCACCTGCAATTCGAGCGGCTGGATGTCGCCCCGCGCTTCGGCCGCGGCGCGCAAAGTTTCCTCGAAGCTCGCGCGGTGGGCGGGCAGCACGCCGTCGAGGATCGAAGGGCCCGGCTCGGCCTCCGCGCCCCGGGGGGCGAGCCCGAAGAGGCGCGCAAACGAGCCGTTGGTGCGCATGAGGCGCCCGGACCGGTTGACGGTCGCGATCGCGATCGGGGTGTTGTTGAAGAAGCGCGCGAAACGCACCTCGGCGGCGCGCTGGCCCTCGTCGACGTCGACGCCGGGGGAACGGTTCAGCACCAGGGTGCGGGAGGGACCCGGCCGCCCGTCCGCCCCGAAGGCAACGCGATGATAGAGGCGCACCGGCAGGACCTGGCCGGTGCGTCGGCGCAGGTCGAGATCGAGGGTTTCGGTGCGCACGTCGCCCGCGATGCCCTGGAACGAGGTCAAGAGCGCGACCGCGTTCTGGGGCACCACGTCGGAGAGCTTGAGGCCGCCGGAGCCCACCTGCGCGAGGTCGTAGTCGAGCCAGGTCGCGAGCGTCGCGTTGAGATAGACGATGGTGCCCGCGGGATCGACGGATAGGAAGCCGGCGGGCGCGTGGTCGAGATAGTCGATGGCGTGCTGGAGCTCCTGGAACACGTTCTCCTGGCGCTCGCGCTCGTGGGTCACGTCCGCGACGCTCCAGAGGGTGGCGGAGCGCCCGTTCGGGCGCGGCACGGGACGCACCCGCACTCGGTACCAGCCGAACTCCTTCAAGCCGTCGAGGGCCGGGGAGAGGCGGATCTCCTCGTGGCCGTTGCGGGCTTCTCGGGCGGCCTGAGCGAGGCGGTAGATCGCCTCGGAGACATCGGGGGCGCCGGTGAAGAGCCGCTCGACAGGGCGCACGTCACGGGCATCGCCCGCGGGCTGGCCGGCGAGCGCGAGATAGGTCTCGTTGGCGTAGACAGTGCGCCCGTCCGGGTCGACCACCACCAAGCCTTCCTGTGCGGTGTCGGCGAGGAGCTTCGTGAGATCGTTGCGCCTCCCCTGCCCCGCGAAGCCGATCATGCCGATCGCGGCGGCGAAGAGAAAGAACACCCCCGCCATGGAGAACAGGGCGAGGAAGAACAGAATGACGGCCTGGGTCTGGTCCGAGCCGAGGAAGCGCAGGCTGACCACCATGCCGACGAGAAGGGCGGCGAGCAGCAGCACCCAGCCCATATGGCCGGTTCGCTCCGATCGATCGATCGGCGCTCCAGGCGTGACGTCGCCCTCCTCAGCCATGAACCCCGCCCATCTCCCCCGCCCCTGCAGCGGATGCCCCTCAAGCCTGAGGTGGCCTCCCGAAACCCAGCGGACCGGACCTCGTCAACCTCGTCTTCCCCCGGAGGCCGTCCGGCGCGAAAACGCTCTCCCATCCCCGACGGTTATGTCGGATGCCCTCGGGGCCGCAAGAGCACGGCCGAAAAGAGCTCGGCCGAAAGGCCGGAGACGTCCCGGGCCGATTCATATGGCACGCCGCGAGCGTGGACCGTCGCCCACCCCCATCTCACCGGCTCGCGCTCGGGCTCGCGCTCGCGGGCGAGGCATCGAACCCGCCCGCGTGCAGCCGCGTGCCCGCACAGGATGGAGGCGGCTTGGTGAAGGACGGGTTAAGGGGCGCGAGGCGGCTTAATCATGGCCGGGCTCGCGGGGACCTTACGGCAACCCCCTTCCGCAGGGGTCGCCTCGATCCGCGCCGGAAGGGGAGATCTCGGCACCTCCCTTGGGCACCGGGCACCTCGGCCGGCTTCACGGGAGAGGCTCGGGATCGCCCTTCGGCCGGCGGCCGCTCCAGTGGAAGATATAGAAGCCCTGGAGACGGCAGGAGAACAGGGCCGCGTCCTCGTTGAAGCCCGGCGGCCGCATGGAGCCGGCCTCCAGCCGCTCAGCCGGCGCCCATTCGTTGGGATCGAGCATCGGCGGGAACGGGCAGCCCTCAAGAACGGCACAGCAGGTGTCTGGCTGTCGGGCACGGCGGTAGAGGTCGTAGGTGAGCGGCAACGGGGACGAACGCATGGGGAGAGGATTCGCGCTCACACCGCGTGGAATCAACACGGACCTTCAGCCAGTGGTCGGGAACGGGACGGCGCCGCTCACGCCTGACCAAGGGGAAACGGCACCACGGTGACCATGCCGCCGCGCCCGTCGTGAACACTGACGAGCCAGCGCGACCAATCGCGGGCGCCGGGCGAGGCCTGCATCAGCCCGCCCGCGACCGCGAAAGCGACCCGCTCGGCCTCTCGCCGCGAGCGCACCCGATGGCCGCGCCGGTCGAGGACGAGCGCGTAGCCGTCCGTGCAATGGAAGTAGTAGGCGGGCATGGTTGATCCTCCGGCCGAGCGGCCGCGACTGGGATTCCCCTAGCGGCACCGACGGCTTTTCGCCCGCACCGAGACTCTTCCGGAGAATCGACGAGAGTCACCGCGGTTCCATGGAGATTCAATCAGAAGGATGCCTTGGTCGACCTTTCCCCGTAGTCACCGGAGTTCACAGGGCACTGTCGCGAAGACCGGTTCCGCTGAACGGCGTCTTAAAGTTGCAACCCAGCCGGGGCTGACCGGCGAGACCTGAGGCGTCCTTGCGCTTTGCAGTTGCTCCCCGCTCCCGGTCCGTCGGGAGGTCTCCGGCCTGCTCGTGTCCTGCACGAGTCGCGGGATTATCCGAACGATGGCACCAGGCAGGCCGCGCAGGCGGGTGGGCTGTGCGGATCCTAGAGCTGTTTCGTCTTGCGTGGAATCAGCTCTTGGCTTTGGTTCGGCGCGTTTTCTTCCCGTGAACCGGATCCACTTCACTCGAAAACGCGCCAGGAGAATGACGGGTTTCCTGGCCTTGGCCGCCCTGGTCTGGACCACCCTGGTACCGACGCAGGGACAAGCCCAAAACCCGGACGAGATTGTCAAGCGCGGCAAAGTCGTGATCGCTATCGACACCACCACGCCGCCTTACGCATTCATGGACGCAAACAATCAGCCGACAGGAATTGACGTCGAGGTCGCGAACCTCATCGGCAAGAACCTCAAGGTGCCGGTGGAGTTCGTGATCGTGAACTCACCGGGCCGCATCCCGGCACTGCTGTCAAATCGCGTCGATATGGTGGTTGCGGTCTTCTCGATCACTGCGGAGCGCGCCCTGCAGGTGTCATTCTCCATTCCCTATGCCGGCCAATCGGCGGTGCTGATTGCGCCGAAGACCGCAAACATCAAGGGGCCCGACGATCTCAAGGGGCTCAAGATCGGCCTCACCCGCGGTGCGCTGGAGGATGGCGCGTGGACGGCGATTAACCCAACGGCGCCACGCTGCTCCGCTTCGACGATGGCCCTTCCGTGGTGCAGGCTATACTCTCCGGTCAGGTCGACGCCATGGGCGGTGGGGATTATGGCGAGATTTACCTCCGCAAGGGCGCCAAGGGCGAGGAGTATGAGCAGAAGTTCCCGCTCCGCGCGGCGCATTTCGGCATTGGCATCCGGCGTGGAAACCCGGAGCTGCTGCAATGGTTGAATACCTTTGTGTATCGGATCAAGAACAGCGGCGAACTCGATGGCATCTCGCGCAAGTACCGCAACAACGCGCCGATGATCAGACTTCCGGTTTTTTGATTGTCCCTGCCCGAGGGCTCCGGTGCGCTCGGAGTCCTCAACGGCGACCGATGGAGGCGCGGCCACGGACGTAGCTGAGCCTCCTCCAGCTACAATCTAATCTCAGCCCTCGGCATAGGTATAAGCGCGGTTTGGAGCGCAATCGCCCGCACCCGGAAAGTGTGACGAACAGCCGAACCAGGTGTGGACGAGGCCGGCCGGACACGCGACGAAACGTCGAACGAGCCCCCGTTCGTCGACGGGGCTTCTCACCCAACGCCGGGCTTTGGCAACGCGCGCTTGGCGTCCCGTTCGCGCCACGCACGAAACGGCCTCACCACGCGCAGGTCCAAGAGTGCCACGCCTGTCACGGCCACGACGGCCATGCACAGCATCCACTTGGAGCCCGGCTCCATCGCACCCTCGATCTGCAGCGCGTGGATCACGGTCGCCAGGACGACGATCGCCGCCAGACCGTTGTGGATCAGCCGCCAAGCCGAATGGCGCAGCCCCAGCCGGCGACGGAAGAGCACCAGGAGCGCCGTCGCTACGACACCCCACATCGCCGTGACGCCGTAGACCGAGAAGGGTGTCGGCGAGACGAGCAGGAGGGCATCGATCGTGTCGGCCGGGCTGGCCAGGTAGAGCCCGCCCACATGGAGCGCCACCGCCACGACGATCGCGAGTCCGAGCCATCGGTGCCAGCGCCGTCCGGTCGGCCCCTCCGATCCGGCGAGGTAGCCCGCGGGCAGGAGCGGTTGGAGGAAGAGAAGCGACAGACCGACGATGCCGGCGAAGCCGCCGACGATGTAGGGGACGTTGCGGGACGCGAGGTACGGGCTGAAGGCCGCGACCGCGACCGGCACGAACATGACCGCGGCGATGCCGCCCCAGGCGAGAACGGCCGGGACCCGGCGCCGACCGACCGACTTCATGAGGGTTGAGCCGGCGATCAGGCGGGAGCGAGGACGAAGTCGGCGGACACGGACGTGTCCCGCGCGCTTGGCATGACGGGGCGCAGGAAGACCGTCTGAAACGCACCGTCGTCATAGGCCAGGTGAGCGTGGGGCTGCCCGAAGTTCGGGACGATCTGCGCCATCTCGAGCTGGAACGAGCCGTCGGCGCGGGTCAGGACGCTCCCGTGATTGACCGGATCGGGCTCGCCCCCGAGAACCGTGGCGGCCCAGATCTGGATGCGCAGGCCTTTCAGCGGCGCGCCGTCGCTGGCCCGCAGCACCTTGCCGCGCACGAAGAACCCGGAGCCGAGCCGATCCACCATGGGGGCGTTAGGCCGGTAGTTGTTGGCGCCCCCGCGCATGGTGCGGGTCGGAGCAAGCCCGGTCGCGGCCGCCGCAGGGGCAATGAGGCCGAGAGGCCTGGAAAGAAGCGTCGTCCCGGCAAAGCCGGCTGTCGCCGCGAGAAGGGAGCGACGGCTGAGAGGTTCATAAGTCATGTCGCATCTCCGAGTAGGAGGAGGTGTCTGCCCTGAGAGGGCCTAAGCCCTCCGGCGAAGACAAAACCGTCCAAGCAGCGCGAGCCGCCGAGTGTGGTGCAGCAGGGCACCGGATGTCCTGGATAGAGGTAGCGCCGCCTGCGCTCGTGGTCCATGGCGCAGCCGACCGATCAAGCGTAAGTGATGAAAGCCTCATGCGAGCCAGTGTCCCGGTCGATCGGACCGGTGCCGTTTCGGCCAAGCTTCAGGTGCTGATCCGCAAAGCCGCAAACCGTTGGTATGATGGGACGGGATGGATAGCGGGACCATGTCGAGCGGGCGGCTCACCACGTCCGCCAGCTTGACAGCCGTCATTCCGTTCGCGGCCTGGCGAGGCTTTCAACAGTTGGAGGTTGTCCCCGCTCGCCGGTCGCCTCAGGGCGACACGCTGCCGGCATCAGTCACCACGAGCGAGGGCAGCTGTCTTCTCCAGGCCGACATTGCGCACGAGCGGGTCGGCGTGCCGATGGATGAACTCCCAGGCGCCGCCACGCCTGCGGTAAACCTGGGTGACGCGTAGCGACCAGTCCTGCTCTGGCAGTCCACCGAAGCGCCCACGCTGCCGCTCGACGAAAACCAAGACGATCAGGTCAGCAGACGCGTAGGTCTCAACGACCTCCAACTCGGCATTGGCACCGGCCAACTCGCGCGCCATCGCCGTCAGGCGCTCGGAACGGCGCTCGCCTCGGCGTCGCCGCAGCAGAGGTGCCGCTGGCGTTGCTGCGCTACACGATCAGCGCCGTCGCGCCGTCGGGCGCTCTGGCGGCGCGGGGTCTTCTTGGCTGGTCGACACCCTGGAGGTGTGCAGTATGTAGGCGATCTCGGGAACGCACCCGCCGCTCATGCAAGACTAGTCGTAGAATGAGCTGCAAGCGTAAAATGGAACCCCTGAGGCGATGCTCAACGAACGGACCAGCACGTGGCCCGGTTACGACCGTTATGGGTCGTAGCTCAGTAATGTCTCAGTGATGGATTGCATGCCCCAATCCCTTCAAGGCTGCCTCGAGCAGACCTTCGCCAAGCGTCGGGTGCGCTTGGATCGTTCCGGTCACATCCTCCAGTCGCGCGCGCATCTCAAGGGCAAGGCTGAAGCTCGATGACAGCTCGGCGACACCTGCCCCGACGCCCTGGATGCCAAGTATGAGGTGATTGTCCGCCCGGGCGATCACCCGGATGAAGCCGTCGTCCCGCTCCACCGTCAGGGCGCGCCCATTCGCCTGGAAGGGGAAGAGGCTGGTTCTAACATCGTATCCTGCACGCTCGGCCTCATTCGGTGAGAGGCCGGCCGTGACGATCTCGGGATCGGTGAAGCAGACAGCCGGGATCGAGACCTTGTCCCATGATCGCTTCCGGCCGGCGACGATGTCCGCCACCATCTCGCCCTGCGCCATCGCTCGGTGCGCCAGCATCGGCTCGCCCGTCACGTCACCGATCGCGTAAACGCCACGCATGGATGTCCGGCACCTGTCATCGATCCGTATGAACTGTCCATCCATTTCGAGATCGATGCTGTCGAGCCCCCAGCCTTCCGTGGCCGGTCTGCGACCCACCGTGACGAGGATCTTGTCGGCCGGAAGCGTCGTCTTCTTCCCATTGCCGCCTTCGATTAGGAGCTCACCATCCTGTCCGAGACCCTTCACGCGCGCACCCGTCAGGATCTCCACCCCGAGATCCCGCAGGCGCTTGGCGACTGGCTTTGTCAACTCGGCATCATAGAGGGGAAGGATCCGCGGCTGCGCCTCGACCACCGTGACGCGGGAGCCCATTTTCCTGAAAGCAGTCCCGAGTTCGAGCCCGATGTACCCGGCCCCGACGACCGCGAGATGGCCTGGGACCTCGTTAAGATCCAGGGCTTCTGTCGACGAGATCACCGGCCCCCCGAAGGGCAGAAATGGTAGCTCGACTGGTACAGAGCCCGTGGCGATGACAACATGCTCAGCCCGGACAACTTGAACGCCGAGTTCCGTCTCGACCTCGACGGTCTTGCCGTCGCGGAATCGGGCCCAGCCCTCCACGGTCTTGACCTTTGCCCGCTTCAGCAGCCCCGATACTCCGCTGTTGAGACGCTCCACGATGCCGCCTTTCCAGGCGATGGTCTGGGAGAGATCGAGCCTGGGGGAACCAGTCGAAATGCCCAACCGGCTTTCGCCTTTGGCCATCCGGGCAACTTTGTGGAACTCGTCGGCCGCGTGAATGAGAGCCTTAGAGGGAATGCAGCCGATGTTGAGGCAGGTGCCTCCCGGCCTTCTTGCCTCGACGATGACGGCGTCGATGCCGAGCTGTCCCGCCCGAATTGCACAGGTGTATCCGCCAGGACCGGCTCCGACGACCAGAAGCTTGCAGGAAATCTCTTTCATCGTTTAGCGCCCTCGATGAAGATCAAGGCGGGCGTCTCCAGCAGGGTCTTGATCCGCTGCACGAACACCGCTGCATCCCAGCCGTCCACGACCCGATGATCGAAGCTCGACGACAGGTTCATCATCTTGCGCGGGATGAATGTTGATCCATTCCATACGGGGCGTACCGCGATCTTGTTGACGCCCACGATCGCCACCTCTGGGTGGTTGATGATGGGGGTCGTCACCACGCCGCCCATGGCTCCGAGGGAGGTGAGCGTGATCGTCGAGCCTGTCAGCTCGTTACGGGTCGCGAGACCCGCGCGCGCTGCCTCCGACACGCGGGTCAACTCCGCAGCGCAGCCCCACAGGTCGAGCGCTTCAGCATGACTCACCACAGGCACCATCAGGCCCGACGGCGTCTGCGTCGCGACACCGATATGAATCCCCGCATGCTGATGGAGCACGCCGGCCTCATCGTCATAGAGAGCATTCAGCCGGGGCTGCTCGGCCACGGCCCTGACCATTGCACGTATCAGGAACGGCAGGATCGTGAGCCTCGGCTGCTCATCACGCTTGTCCTGGTTGAGGGTGGCGCGAAGCTCCTCCAGATTTGTGACGTCGACCTCCTCGACATAGGTGATGTGCGGGATGTGCTCGTGCGCGAGTGACATCTTCTCGGCGATGCGGCGGCGCAGGCCGACGAGCTTGATGTCCTCCACGGCCGTCTTCGGCTGGAGACCGGACTGTCCTGCCCCTCCCGGGCCTCGCGCGAGGAAGTTATCGAGATCGTCATGCGTGATGCGGGCGGCCGGACCGGTTCCGGGCACTTGGCGCAGATCGGCCCCCGCCTCCCGAGCCCTTTGCCGAACCGCTGGAGAGGCGAGAGGCTTCTCCCGCTCCGGTCGCGGCCCACCGGCGCCGGATGGTGCTGCCCGGATGGATGCGGGAGGCGAAACTCGCGATCTGGGCGACTCAACGTCCTGAGCTGGTGCGACCTCCGGGAGAGGCTCGGGCGGGGCCGCGTGGCGGGCCGCCTCGGATGCTGCCCCATTTGGAGACTGGTCGATGCCGTCTGCGATCGGCTCCGGCGCTGCCTTCGCTGCGGTAGCTCCGCCCTCGCCGGCGACCCTTAGGCGGACGAGCTCCGAGCCGACAGCTACGACATCGCCGACCTGAGCGCCGAGCCAGACGACCTCGCCTTCCACGGGCGAGGGAACCTCGACAGTCGCCTTGTCGGTCATCACAGCGCCAAGCAGCGTATCCTCCCGGACGAGGTCGCCGACCTTGACGTGCCACTCGACGAGCTCGGCCTCGGCAACGCCTTCGCCCACGTCAGGAAGTCTGATGACATGTTCCGCCATTTCACTGCTCCAACATTTCGAGCAGCGCTCTGCCGATCCGGGCGGGGCCGGGGAAGTAGTCCCACTCCTGTGCATGAGGGTAGGGCGTGTCCCACCCGGCCACACGCGCGATCGGGGCCTCGAGATGATAGAAACACGTTTCCTGCACGAGTGTGCAGAGCTCGGCGCCGAAGCCGGAGGTCAGCGTGGCCTCATGGACGACGACGCACCGGCCGGTCTTCCTCACAGAGGCCGTGATGGTGTCGAGATCGAGCGGCAGCAGGGTGCGAAGGTCGATCACCTCCGCGTCGACGCCGGCTTCCTCCGCGGCGGCCAACGCGACGTAGACCATCGTGCCGTAACTCAGGACGGTGACGGCATTGCCCTGACGGCGAACGGCCGCCTTGCCAAGGGGCACCGTGTAGTAGCCATCGGGGACTTCCCCGAGCTCATGCCTGGACCACGGCGTGATCGGTCGCTCATGGTGTCCATCGAATGGACCATTATAAAGCCGTTTCGGCTCCAGGAAGATGACTGGATCCGGATCTTCGATCGAGGCGATCAGCAAGCCCTTGGCGTCGCTCGGGTTGGACGGCACCACCGTCTTGAGGCCGGCCACATGGGTGAACAGCGCCTCGGGGCTCTGGCTGTGGGTCTGTCCCCCGAAGATGCCACCGCCCGTCGGCATTCGGATCACAATGGGACATGTGAACTGTCCGTTCGAGCGGTACCGGAGGCGCGCCGCCTCAGAGACGATCTGGTCGTAGGCCGGATACATGTAATCGGCGAACTGGATCTCGATGCATGGGCGCAACCCGTAGGCCGCCATGCCGACCGCTGCCCCGACGATGCCGAGCTCGCTGATCGGCGTATCGAAGCAGCGCGTCTTGCCATACTTCGCCTGAAGGCCTTGCGTCGCTCGGAAGACACCCCCGAAGTACCCGACATCCTCGCCGAACACGACCACATTGTCGTCCCGGCCCATCATGACGTCCATGGCATCACGGACGGCCTCGATTATGGTCCTGCGCGACACGGATCAGACCCCCGCCTGCTGCCGCTGCCGTCGCAGGTGCGGCGGCATCTCGGAGAAGACGCCTTCGAACATGTCCTTCACGGACGGCTTGCCTCCTGAATGGAGGGTGCCGTGCTTCTCGGCCTCCTTCTGGGCGGTGATCACGGTGTCGAGCACCTCCGCCTCCGCCTGCCTGTGGCGCTCCTCCGACCAGACGCCACGCACGATGAGGTGGTTCTTGAGCCGGATCACCGGATCGCCGAGGGGCCAGGCATCAGATTCCGTCTTGGGGCGGTAAGCGGAAGGGTCGTCCGAGGTAGAATGGGCTCCGACCCGATAGGTGACGTGCTCGATCAAGGTTGGGCCGAGATTGCGCCGGGCCCGCTCGGTCGCCCATTTCGCGACGGCGTGGACCGCGAGATAATCGTTGCCGTCGACCCGAAGCGAAGCGATGCCGAAGCCGAGCCCACGCGCCGCGAAGGTCCCAGAGCCGCCGCGGGCGATGCCCTGGAAGGTCGAGATGGCCCACTGGTTGTTGACGATATTGAGAACGACGGGGGCCTTGTAGGTCGAGGCGAAGACCAGTGCCGCATGAAAGTCCCCTTCCGCGGTTGAGCCGTCGCCGACCCAGCCCACAGCAATCTTGGTGTCGTTCTTGATCGCCGAAGCCATGGCCCAGCCGACGGCCTGAATGTACTGGGTCGTCAGGTTTCCGGAAATGGAGAAGAAGCCGTAATCCCGCGCGGAGTAGAGAACCGGGAGCTGGCGGCCCTTCAGGGGATCCCGCTCGTTGGAGTAGATCTGGCACATCATGTCGACGAGCGGATAGCCGCCAGCAATCAGGAGCCCAGCCTGACGATAGGTCGGGAAGTTCATGTCGCCCGGCAGAAGTGCGTTGCGGAAGGCGCAGCTGACCGCCTCCTCACCCATGTGCTGCATGTAGAAGGAGGTCTTGCCCTGCCGCTGAGCCATGAGCATGCGGGCGTCGAACGCGCGTAGGGTCATCATGTCGCGAAGGCCCTGCAGGAGCTCCTCATCGGTCAGGAGGCCAGCCCAGGGCCCGACCGCCTGTCCCGCGCGGTTGAGGACGCGGACGACCGAGAAGGCGAGATCGCGGATGGTCTCTGGGTCGACGTCTACCTCTGGGCGAGGAATGGAACCCGCTTTCGCGATCTGCACATTTGAGAAGTCGGGCGTGTCGCCGGGGCGAACGGCGGGCTCCGGGACCTGGAGCGTAAGCGGAGGATAAGCACCCATCTACGATTTCCTCTGCGGCAGCCGTTGAAACTGCTTCGCACCCGAGCCGGTCCATTATCGCTCTTAGTCCGCCTCTATGGGAAGGCTGGCCGCACTGACATCAGACAGAAAGTCCGCCTGCTCTACAAGTCCATCAGTGACGCCGCTGGATTTCAGTGAGTGAGACGGACAGGTCTCGCTCGGGCGGCGTCGGTCTCCTCCGGGTTAGGTGCCGACATCACTGCTCTGAACGTCCGCTTCGGTATCGATTTCGTTGAAAAAAGTCTCGGGCCTTACCTAATCAGACTATTAGTAGTGGCAGCGAGCCAGCTCGGGCCCAGCATCCTGTATGCTGACCAAGCGAAAAACGGCAGTTGCGGACTTTTTCAACATTGGGTAATGGGGCGGCTCTCCCTGGATGCCGATAACATCGGCTGGCTACAGGCACAGGAGAGAGCAGCCATGGACTACTATGCTGGTCTAGATGTCTCGATGACTGAGACCCACAT